>OBAO01000909.1_pt1 | contig 21960 bp, 14 predicted proteins | sample 1517541 | NCBI WGS metagenome assembly OBAO01 (sample SAMN04571698, study PRJEB22368) | human gut metagenome | biome: human gut; material: stool | host: Homo sapiens | place: Luxembourg | collected 2012-08-10
TTATCGAGCATTTTGGCAACGCAGATGCCGTGCCGCAGCCGCCGGAGCGGTGCTTAAGCCGTAAGGCGGGAATTGTGCGGTGTTGCCTTGGCTTTATCGGGTTTTGTTATGGCTTTTTGTTACCGTTTTACGCCGGTTGCGGGGTCAAAATAATAGGTCATACCGTCAATGGTGGTTGTACCTTTGGCCATGGCACCGGTGATGGGATCGAAGTAATAAGTACCGTCGGCATTGGTGTTCCAGCCTTTGATCATATGGCCGTTGGCATCATAGCGCACCCATTTGCCGCCGCTGGATTCCTGATAGACATCCTTGCTGACGGCTTTTGCACCCTGCTGCACGTTATCCAGCCAGTACCAGCCGTTGCTGGCGGGGTCGTAAATTTCTTTACCGCGGTAGGCTGCATTGTTGGGGTCATAGCCCTGGCGCTTGCCGCCCTCGTACCAGTAATCTTTGCCGTTTATGCGCTTCCATGCGCAGTTCAGGCCAATACCGGTCACCGTATCAAAGCTGCAGGGCAGGCCGTTGATCGTTGCATCACCCTTGGTCATGGCACCGGTGACAAGGTCAAAGTAATAGGTACCGTCATCGTTGGTATCCCAACCTTTAATCATATGGCCGTTTGCATCGTAGCGCACCCATTTGCCGCCGTTGGATTCCTGGTAGACATCCTTATTGACGGCTTTTGCGCCGCCCTGCTTGGCGTCCAGCCAGTACCAGGCGTCGGAATCAGGGTCGTAAATCTCTTTGCCGCGGCCGGTGGTACCCTGTTTTACGCCGTTTTCGTACCAGTAATCCTTGCCGTTCACGGTTTTCCAACCGGTGTAGGTGCTGGCAGGGGTTGCTGTGGGTTTCACAGGGGTAGCGGTAGGTGTAGCAGTCGGTTTGACCGGCGTTGCAGTGGGGGTCGCGGTAGGTGTCGCGGTAGGCGCTGCAGTAGGCGTTGCAGTAGGCGCTGCAGTAGGCGTTGCGGTAGGTGTTGCAGTAGGCGTTGCGGTAGGCGCTGCGGTAGGCGTTGCAGTAGGCGTTGCGGTAGGTACAGCAGTCGGGGTTGCTGTAGGTACAGCAGTCGGGGTTACGGTGGGGACTGGGACATCCCTTGTCTTGATATACTGGCGCACATCCTGGTGGTATTCCTGTTGGCTTACGGCATAATAAATGCCATCCCACTGGGCCGCAATGCCGATGCTTTGGAGACTTTCCTTCTTTTTCTCGGTCACTTCATGGCTGGCCGGATCCAGTTCATATTGTTTGATCCAGCTGCTCTGCTCGCACGCTTGTTTGTCCGTGGCGACCAGCAGCGTTCCGTCCAGCGCAATACTGCCGGCAACCACACCCGAATCATCTTCAAGCGCCAGGTTGGAATCACAGTCGCCCAGGTCATCACGCCAGAAAAGGCGTTCGCCGGACGCATAGTACCAGTCGCCCCCGCACGGGAAGATTGCACTCTTTTTGTCTTTCCACCAGGTGTTTTCATAGGTATCGTCCGTGGCCAGGTTCACGATGTTCTGCGTGCCAAGGTTTTCAAGGTCAAAGGCAACGCTGTCATCGCCGTCATCGTTATGGTTGGTGTTCATCTCCTCTGTGGTACACAGCAGGTGTTTATGCATGCAATATCCCAGCTGATCCGAACCGTCCACCGGGTCATCCCAGGTGCAGTCCACCTGGTACCAGTTCCCGTCCAGCTCGACCATGTTCCACGCATGGCCGATATCTTTACTGGTTACCAGCACACCAGTGATACCCAGCTTGCGCAGGGTAAGGGCATACGTTTTGGCGTAACCGTCACAGACGGCAGTCCCTTCCAGCAGGGCGCCGCGCAGGTTGTGGTCGTCCTGCACATCATCACTAAGGTGTTCCCGGTCATAGGCAATGTTCTGCACCAGCCATTCATGCACATAGAACACCTTTTCCAGATCCGTCTGGCACAGGGTGTTGGCCTGGTCCACCAGCTGGTCCAGCTTTACCTGCATGGCGGCAACATCCTGCGCCGTGCAGTATTCAAGGCCGATTGCCACCGCCAGCCCGGTATCTCTGCTATAATAGCAGGACAATTTGCTGATGGCCTCGCCGCCTTCCACACGCGCATTCAGGTCAGCCAGGGTGGAAAGCACCAGATCTTTATCCAAGTTCAGGTCTTTGATATTTACTTTCTCTGCTGTTTCCGTATGGTTCTTTACGGCATTGGCCACGCGCTCCACGATCGTCTGCGCCGCCTGAATGTTGTTGTCATCCTCCGCCAGCGTTGCCGGCTGCGCAGCCAGTGCTTCACGGGCAGCTATGATGTTTTCCAGCGTGCCTTCTACTTCCACCACGCTGCTGTCCGCCGTTTCCGGGGTCTGGGCCCAAACCGGAAGCGCAGTGGTACCCATCATGGCCGCTGCCAAAACAAGGGCCAAAATCCGTTTATCTTTTTTCATTTTTCCTCCCTGGAATACAGCCAAAAAAACGTTTTTGCCGCTGTATATCCTAATTTTAAATTTTACACGAAACAGAGGAGAAATACAATGCCAGACGCACCAACATCCTGCACAGAAAAAGTTTTCAGACTTTACATTTTTTAATAAAAAGGCTATCTTTTCGCGTGCAAAGTGGTGTATAATGATACAAAATATGGGGGTGTGTGTCCATTTTGGCACACCCCGGAGGCAGCGTGGGCGGAACGGTGTATCCGGCACGTTTCCACTGCCCGAACAACCGCCACCTGCCCTTGCCCCCACCCGCAGCTGGTGGACAAAAGGAGGATGACTTTTTGATGGAACACAACATTCCCGAACTGGTTGCCCAGCTCACGCTGGAAGAAAAGGCCGGGCTTTGCTCCGGCGCGGATTTCTGGCACACCAAAACCGTGGAACGCCTGGGCATTCCCACCCTGATGGTCTCGGACGGCCCGCACGGCCTGCGCACCCAGGACCCGGAACGGGACGACCCCAACCACAGCCGCAAGGCGGTCTGCTTCCCCGCCGGGTGCTCCGCTGCCGCCAGCTTTGACCCCGACCTGGCCCGCCGGGAGGGTGCGGCCATCGGACGGGAAGCCCGCGCGTTCGGCGTTGGCGTTGTGCTGGGGCCTGCCATAAACATCAAGCGCAGCCCGCTGTGCGGCCGCAACTTTGAATATTACTCCGAAGACCCGATGCTGGCCGGTGAGCTGGCCGCCGGGTACATCAATGGCGTACAGAGCCAGGGGGTTGGTACCTCCATCAAGCACTTTGCCGCCAACAGCCAGGAGTACCGCCGCATGAGCGCATCGTCCGACATGACGGAGCGTACGCTGCGCGAAATTTACCTGCCTGCATTTGAAACCGCCGTCAAGAAATCCCAGCCCTGGACGGTGATGTGCAGCTACAACCGCGTGAACGATGTATTTGCCAGCGAAAGCCGCATGCTGCTGACCGATATCCTGCGCACCGAGTGGAACTTTAAGGGCTTTGTGATGTCCGACTGGGGCGCTGTAGCTGACCGTGTAAAGGGTGTTGCGGCTGGGCTTGACCTGGAAATGCCCGGTTCCGGCGGTGTCAATGACGCCAAGATCGTGGCCGCCGTTAAAGCCGGCACCTTGAGCGAAGCCGCGCTGAACAAGGCTGTGATCCGCATTTTGAACATTGTGTTCCGCGCGGCGGACGAAGCTGCCGCCCCGGCCCCGGAGCTGGACCTGAAAGGCGACCACACCATCGCCGCAGAGCTGGCCAAGGAATGCGCCGTGCTTTTGCAGAACCGCGGTGTGCTGCCGCTGAAAAAGGGCAGCAAGGTAGTATACATCGGCGGCTTTGCCAAAACGCCGCGCTATCAGGGCGGCGGCTCCAGCCACATCAACACCATCAGGGTGGACAGCGCGCTGGAAATGGCCGAAAGCCATGGCCGCCGGGTGAGCTATGTGGAGGGCTTCCCCGCTGATCTGGACCAGCGGGAGGAGGAAGAGTTCCTGCGCGCGGTTTCCGCCGCAGCGGAAGCTGACGCGGCGGTGATCTTTGCGGGCCTGCCGGAATCTTTTGAAAGCGAAGGCTTTGACCGCAGCCATATGCGCCTGCCGGAAAGCCAGAACAACCTGATTGCCCGCGTGGCCGCCGTGCAGAAAAACACTGTTGTGGTGCTGCACACCGGTTCCCCGGTGGAATGCCCCTGGGCCAACGATGTGAACGCCGTGCTGTGCATGTATCTGGGCGGCGAAGGTGTTGGCGCTGCGGCGGACGCCCTGCTGTGGGGCGATGCCAACCCCAGCGGCCGCCTGCCGGAAACCTGGCCCCTGCGGCTGGAAGATACCCCGTGTTATCTCGACTTCCCTGGTGACGGCCGCCATGTGGAATACCGCGAGGGCGTGTATGTCGGCTACCGCTGGTACGATGCCCGCAAGATGCCGGTGCTGTGGCCGTTTGGGCACGGGCTTTCCTACACAGGGTTTGTGTACCGCAATGCCCAGCTGACGGCGGACGAGTTTGCCGAGGGCGACAGCGTGCGGGTACGGGTGAGCGTGAAGAACGTTGGCATGATGCCCGGCAAGGAAGTTGTGCAGCTGTATGTAGCAGACTGCACCGGCACCACCGGCCGCCCGCCCAAGGAGCTGCGCAAGTTCGTGAAGGTCAAGCTGGAACCTGGCGAGGAAAAGCAGGTAGAGTTCACCCTGACCGCGCAGGATTTGAGCTACTATGACGAAACGCTGGGCAGCTGGTACGCCGCCCCAGGCGAGTACAAGATTTTGCTGGGCCATTCCAGCCGGGATATCCACGCAACGCTCAGCGTGCGGTTCAGCACCCCGCGCCGCCGCCCGTTCGTGATTGACGAAAACACCACCATCGGCGAGCTTTCCAAGGATGACCGCACGGCTGGCATTATTCAGCAGGTGCTGGCACAGGCGGGCAATGCCCTGACCGGCGGCAACGCAGGCGGCAGCGAGATTGCCAGCAGCGAAGCCGTAGCTCAGATGCTGGATTCCATGCCGCTGCGCGGTATCGTGAACTTTGGCGGTCCCGCTGCAGCCGGGATGATCACCCCGCTGCTGGAAATACTGCGCGCCGCTATCCAGTGATTTGGGCCTTGGCGTAATCAAGGCATCCCCGAACCCCGCAAAAGAGAGTTGAAATATTCCGATCAACACATTTATAAAAGAAGTACATGCAGGAGGAATATCCCATGCAATTTCGTTTTCGCTGCGCGGCCGTTCTGACCGCCGTATTGCTGTGCAGTGCTGCTGCACTGCCCGCTTTGGCGGAAGAGACCGCCACGCCGGAAACCGCCGACAGTGTTTCCACCTACACCGGTTGGAAAACTGTGAACGGCAAGGATTACTGGTACGAGAACGGCGTGAAACAGGGTACCACCGGCCGCGGCAAAGAGATTTACGACCCCGATTCCGACGCCTGGTACTGGCTGGACGCCGACCAGGGCGGCGCAAAAGCCGTCAGCAAGGATGTATACCAGGAATCCAACGGCGGCAAATGGGTGCGCTATGATGCCAACGGCCATATGATCAAAGGGTGGGATACCAACGATGACGGTACCTATTACTTTGACCTTGTCACCGGTGCCATGGCCAAGGGCGATATTGTGGTGGACAACCTGCCCTGCAGCTTTGATACCACCACCGGCATTGGCTGCAACCTGATGTGGCACAGCATGGACGGCAAAGATTACTGGTACGAGGCTGGCAAGCGCCAGGGTTATGATCCCAATAATGCAGCCTACCGCGGCAAAGAAATCTATGATCCGGCCTCCGATGCCTGGTACTGGCTGGATAACGTGCAGCAGGGTGCTAAAGCCGTCAGCAAGGATGTATACCAGGAATCCGAAGCCGGCGACTGGGCCGAAAACGCAGACGGCACCGGCAAGTGGGTGCGGTATGACGCCAACGGCCACATGGTAAAAGGCTGGGATACCAACAATGACGGCACCTATTACTTTGACCAGGTGTACGGCACCATGGCCAAAGGCATTGTGACGATCGACGGCAATCTGTACCTTTTTGATGTTGATACCGGCGTGATGCAGGCAAGCATTACAGCCAGCGAGGAAGCCATGGCAGACCGCGTGATCGAGCTGGTCAACCAGGAGCGCACCTCCCGCGGGCTGCAGCCCCTGCTCAAGCATGATGGCCTGATGGTTGCCGCCGCGGCCCGCGCCAAGGAGCTTTCCCAGCGATACAGCCACACCCGCCCCAACGGTTCTGAATGCTTTACCATTTTGTGGCACCTGGGCATTGACTATGGCTATGCCGGCGAAAACATTGCCATGGGCCAGAGAACCCCGGAGATCGTGATGAACGACTGGATGAACAGCTCCGGCCACCGCGCCAACATCCTGAACGAAAACTATGACTGCATCGGCGTTGGCTACACTATGGTGGATGGCCACCCCTATTGGGTGCAGCTGTTTACCGGTGACTTTGATTTATAAGTAGTTTGTAAACAAATTTAAAACACAGCCCCGCAGCCGTTGCATTTTTTCGGCTGCGGGGCTATACTGTTCCCATATGCTTAACATATGCCAACTATTTACATATGGCAACGGAAAGGAGAACCTTTATGGAGGGACATATTGGTGACCAGCGCAGCAAAGCCGTGATGCGCTATCTTGACCGGCTGAAAAAGTCTGTGCGCCGCGGGGCGTCTTTAAGCCTTGCCAACGCCCCCAAGCTGCATCTTGGCATTCTGGAAGGGCTGAACCACGCCATTGAGGTGCGCGGCCAGGATGGTGCCGTGTATGTTTCGGACCTGGCGGAGATTTTCAAGCAGCCGCTGCCGGCGATTTCCCGCGGACTGCGCACACTGGAGCAGGATGGCCTGGCCCAGCGCCAGACCGATCCCAATGACCGCCGCCGCACTCTGGTGCGCATCACCCCAAAAGGGGAGGAATCCCGCCTGATCTGCGAAAGCCGTCTGAATGATTACATCACCGGCATTATGGATGACCTGGGCGAAGAATTTTGCCAGCAGTTTGCAAAGGATGCCGAAACCCTGCTGCAGGCCATTGAGCGCCAGAACGAAAAGCTGCTGGCCGAAAAGGAGAAGATGCCATGACAAAAATTTTCAAACATCTGGCCAAACACTGGGCGGCCTGCCTTGTTATTATTGCCCTGCTGTTGGTGCAGGCATACGGCGATTTGACCCTGCCGGACTACACCAGCAAAATTGTGGATACCGGCATCCAACAGTCCGGCATTGCGGACGCTGTGCCAGAAGTAGTGCGGGATTCCACCCTGCAGGTGCTGGAGCTGCTGATGACGGACGCGGACGCCGCCACGGTGGAAGCCTCTTACACCCAGCCGGGCGACACCGACAACGCACTCTCCTCCGCTACCAGCTTACAGAAAAAGCTCGCATCCCCCTATACGGTCCGCCTGCTGCGGGCCGATGCGGACCGGGATACGCTGGCGGAGGTATTTTCCACCCCGGATATTGTGCTCTATCTGGCTTCCGCTCAGGCAGCTGGGGAGGGCAACGCCCCGGATGCCGCCGCGCTGGATACCGTTACCGCCCAGTTTGCGGCCATGACCCAGATGCCCGGTTTCAGCCGGGATGCCGTACAGGCCCAGCTGGCCGCAGCCATGGGTCAGGCCGGCGAAAGTGAGCTGAGCGGGCTTTCAGCCCAGGCAGTGCTGCTGGTGGGGCTGGAATATCAGGCCCTTGGCATCAGCGATGCGGTACAGATGAACTACCTGATGCAGACCGGCGGCCGGATGCTGGGGCTGACCCTGTTGATGGTTGCCGCCGCGGTTCTGGTGGGGCTGCTTGCTTCCCGCGTGGCGGCTGCCATTGCGCGGGATCTGCGCCGCGGTGTGTTCCGCCGGGTGGTCAGCTTTTCTGCCTCTGAAACGGACAAGTTTTCCACCGCATCCCTCATCACCCGCACCACCAACGATGTACAGCAGATCCAGATGACCTGCGTAATTTTGCTGCGCATGGTGGCGTATGCCCCCATCCTTGGCATTGGCGGCATCATCCATGTGGCGCAGGCGGGTTCCAGCCTGACCTGGATCATTGTGCTGGCCGTCGCTTTGCTGCTGGCGCTGATTACGGTATTGATGCAGTTTGCCATGCCCAAGTTCAGGATCATGCAAAAGCTGGTGGACCGGCTGAACCTGGTATCCCGCGAGATTTTGACCGGCATTATGCCCATCCGCGCATTCAGCCGCGAACAGCACGAGGAAGCACGCTTTGACGCCGCCAACACCGACCTGATGCGCACCCAGCTGTTCACCAACCGGGTAATGGCCGCCATGATGCCCTTTATGACCCTGATTATGAACGGCACTTCCCTGCTGATCGTCTGGTTCGGCGGCAAACAGATTGATGCCGGCACCATGCAGGTGGGCAGCATGATCGCCTTTATCACCTACACGATGCAGATCGTGATGTCCTTCCTGATGCTGACGATGGTTGCCGTGATGCTGCCCCGTGCCGGCGTTGCCGCGGACCGCATTGACGAAGTGCTGACCACCGAGCCGGCCATCCATGACCCGGTGCCGGAAGCCATCCCCGCTGACCTCAATCAGCACCACTGGAACGGCGAAGTCGCATTCCATCATGTCAACTTTACCTACCCCGGCTCCAGCGAGGACGCCCTGCACGATATTGATTTTGTCGCCAAACCCGGCCAGACCACGGCCATTATCGGCTCCACCGGCTGCGGCAAAACCAGTTTGCTGCATTTGATCACCCGTTTTTATGATGTGACCGGCGGCAGCGTGACGGTAGACGGCGTGGATGTGCGCCAGATGCCACAGAGCACCCTGCGCGGCCTTTTGGGTTATGTGCCGCAAAAGGGCGTACTGTTCAGCGGCACGATTGATTCCAACCTGAAATTCGGCGGCGAGAATATCACCGATGCCGACGTGCGCACCGCCGCCCGCATTGCCCAGGCGGAAGAGTTCATCTCCGCCAAGCCGGAGGGGTACGAAAGCCCCATTGCCCAGGGCGGCACCAACGTTTCCGGCGGGCAGAAGCAACGGCTTTCCATCGCCCGCGCCATTGCCAAACACCCGAAGATCTACCTGTTTGATGACAGCTTCTCCGCGCTGGATTACAAGACTGATGTTGCCCTGCGCCGCGCGCTGAAAGCCGAAACCGGCGACGCCACCGTGATTATTGTGGCACAGCGCATTTCCACTGTGCTGCACGCCAACCAGATTTTGGTTCTGGAAGATGGCCGCATTGTGGGCAAGGGCACCCACGCCCAGCTGATGGAAAGCTGCCCGGCTTACCAGGAAATTGCCCGCAGCCAGCTGAGCAACAAAGAGCTGGACCTGAAAGGAGGGGAAGCCTGATGTCGCATCCCGGACGAATGACGACCCAAAAGGCAAAAGACTTTAAGGGCACCATGCGCAGCCTGCTGGCAGAGCTGGGGCACTACAAGTTCCGCCTGATTGCCGTGATTGTTTTTGCCGTTCTTTCCACGATTTTTAATATTGCAGGCCCCAAGGTGCTGGCCAAAGCCACCACTGCCCTGGCCACCGGCTGGGTGGCCAAGCTGCGGGGCACCGGCAGCATTGACTTTGGCTATATCGGCAAAATCCTGCTGATCCTGCTGGTCATGTATCTGGTTTCCGCTGCGTTCAGTTTCTGCCAGAGCTGGATCATGAGCGGGCTTTCGCAGAAGATGTGTTATGACTTCCGCCGCCAGATCAGCGAAAAGATCAACCGCCTGCCCCTTGCCTATTTTGAAAAGCGCACCGTGGGCGAGGTACTTTCCCGCATTACCAACGATGTGGACACCCTGGGCCAGAGCCTGAACCAGAGCATTACCCAGCTGATCACCAGCATTACCACCATGATCGGCGTGCTCATCATGATGCTGACCATCAGCCCCACGATGACGCTGATTGCCATTTTGATCCTGCCGGTCTCGATGGCGCTGGTGCTGTTGGTGGTCAGGTTCAGCCAGAAATATTTCCGCGCCCAGCAAAAAGTTCTGGGCTCCGTGAACGGCCAGGTGGAGGAAGTATATTCCGGCCACAATGTGGTCAAAGCGTTCAACCGCGAAGATGCCGTTCTGAATGATTTTGACGAAGCCAACAACCGCCTGTTTGAATCCGCCTGGAAAAGCCAGTTCCTTTCCGGCCTGATGCAGCCCATCATGACCTTTGTGGGCAACCTGGGCTATGTAGCAGTGGCCGTTTCCGGCAGCATTTTTGCCGCGCGCGGCATCATCACCATTGGTGACATCCAGGCGTTTATCCAGTATGTGCGCAACTTCACCCAGCCCATCCAGCAGCTGGCCCAGGTCAGCAACATGCTGCAAAGTATGGCGGCGGCTTCGGAGCGCGTGTTTGAATTTTTGGGTGAGCCGGAAGAAGAACAGAACGCTGACCCCGCCCGCCGGGCAGACCCCGCCTGCATTGACGGCCAGGTCACCTTTGACCATGTCAAGTTTGGCTACACGCCGGAAAAGACTGTTATCCGGGATTTCAGCTGCGATGTAAAACCCGGCCAGAAAGTTGCCATTGTCGGCCCCACCGGCGCAGGCAAAACCACCATGGTCAAGCTGCTGATGCGCTTTTACGATGTCAACTCCGGCGCCATTACGCTGGACGGCCACAACGTAAAGGACTTTGACCGCAGCGCCCTGCGCGAAGGCTTTGGCATGGTATTGCAGGATACCTGGCTGTTCCAGGGCACCATTATGGAAAACATCCGCTATGGCCGCCTGGATGCCACCGATGAGGAAGTCATCGCCGCCGCCAAGGCCGCCTGTGCCGACCACTTTATCCGCACGCTGCCCGGCGGCTACCAGATGGAGTTGAACGAGGATGCTTCCAACGTGAGCCAGGGCCAGAAACAGCTGCTGACGATTGCCCGCGCCATTCTGGCAGACAACAAAATTTTGATTTTGGACGAAGCCACCAGCAGTGTGGACACCCGCACCGAACAGCGCATCCAGACCGCCATGGACAACCTGATGCGCGGCCGTACCAGCTTTGTGATTGCCCACCGGCTTTCCACCATCAAGGACGCCGACCTGATTTTAGTCATGCGGGATGGTGACATTGTGGAGCAGGGCACCCACGACGACCTGTTGGCCGCTGGCGGGTTCTACGCCGATTTGTACAACAGCCAGTTTGAAGATGTAAGCGCGTAATTTTTTCTCTGATAAAACAGCAAAAGCCCAAAGCTGCCGGTTAAGTGAACCGTGCCGCTTTGGGCTTTTGGGTTATAAAATAGAATTTTTCAATACATGTACCAATCAGGCAAAGAACGAAATGACTAGCGCAACCAGGAATCCAACGCCGCCAACCAAGGTTTCCATAATGGTCCAGGTCTTGAGGGTGGTTTTTTCATCCATGCCGACAAGGCTCTTAACAAGCCAGAAGCCGGAATCGTTAAAGTGAGAGCAGACCGTGGAACCACCTGCGATGGCAGCGGTAACGCAGGCAAGATACAGAGGAGACAACTCGCTGATGCCGGGCATGGCGGCAATAATGCCAGCGGCCATCGTCATGGCCACGGTAGAAGAACCAACCGAGATAGAGATGTTCCTCACTTTTGATATTGTGCAGCCGTTTTCGATTTGTCCTTTCCAGTATAACACACTCTGCATTGCTTCTTCCACTTTTCTGCCAGGTTTCATTCCCAGCAGTCTACACATAAAAACACCAAAGGGCCAGCGTGCAGTGCTGGCCCTTTGGTGCGGTATAGGAAAACATAAAAAAGAGAATGGCAATGTTATTGGGTGTACCTGAAAATTCAAAATCCAAGCAGTTGGCTTCAGGTTCACCTCGGAGCGGCCTCACACGCCGCCGGGCAAGATCACACGATCTTGCGGGATTTGTGAACGCCGGTCTTTAAGAATTCAACCCATTCGGCCACGTTCACGGCGTGGTCACCAAGGCGTTCCAGATATTTGGTCACCATAAACAGATCCAACGCGGTCTCTGCTTCGGTGGGGTGGGCGGCAATGTACTGGGCAATTTCGCTGCTGATGCGCCTGAACGCGGCGTCGATGATATCATCATGGGCGATCACTTCCGCGGCGGCGGCAAGGTCCACCTGCACATAGGCGGCAATGGAGCGTTTGACCATCTTCAGCACATCATCGCCCATTTTCAGGATATCTTCCAGTACGCCCACGGCATCGGTGGATTTGGCGTGCAGGTGCAGCACCAGCTCCGCAATATCGCTGGCCTGGTCGCCGATGCGCTCCACATCCGTTACCATTTTCAGGGCTGTACTGACCTTGCGCAGATCCGAAGCCACCGGCTGCTGGCGCAGCAGCAGCTGCAGGCAGCGGTGTTCGATCTCGTGTTCGCTTGCGTCGATCTGGCTGTCCCGCGCAACCACGCTGCGGGCCAGTTCAATATCATCATTGCGCAGGGCAGTCAGTGCGCTTTCAATGGCGGCACCGGCTTCGTGACCCATGCGGGCCAGCAAGGTATCCAGCTGCAAAAGCTCTTCATCATAAGATTTACGCACACTAGGCATGGTATTGCTCCTCCGATCAACCAAAACGGCCGGAAATATAATCTTCCGTGCGCTTGTCCACAGGGGTGGAGAACAGGCGTTCCGTATCGCCCATTTCCACCAGCTCACCCAGCAGGAAGAACGCCGTCTTATCTGAAATACGGGCGGCCTGCTGCATGTTATGGGTCACGATTACGATGGTGTAGCGGTCCTTTAATTCCAGAGCCAGCTCTTCCACCTTGGAGGTGGAGATGGGGTCCAGGGCGGAGGTCGGTTCGTCCATCAGCAGAACTTCCGGCTCCACCGCCAGGGCGCGGGCAATGCACAAACGCTGCTGCTGGCCGCCGGACATGCCCAGCGCGCTTTTGTTCAGGCGGTCCTTCACTTCGTCCCAGATGGCAGCGCCGCGCAGGCTTTTTTCCACAATTTCATCCAGCTGCGCCTTACTGCGCACACCATGGGTGCGGGGACCGTAGGCGATGTTATCGTAAATGCTCATCGGGAAGGGGTTGGGCTTCTGGAACACCATGCCAACCCGCTTGCGCAGCACATTGACATCCATCTTATCCTTATAGATATCCACACCGTCCAGCAGGATATCGCCGGAAATGCGGCAGCCTTCCACCAGGTCGTTCATGCGGTTCAGGCTCTTCAGGAAAGTAGACTTGCCGCAGCCGGAAGGACCGATGAACGCCGTGATCTCTTTTTCGGGGATGGCAATATTGATATTTTTCAGTGCATGGAAGCTGCCGTAATACAGGTCCATGTTTTTAACTTCGAATTTATTCATCATGCAGTTCCTTTCGGCATTACTTTTTGGCAAGGCAGCCGGCAATAAAGCTGGACAGGCTGTTGATGAGCAGCACCAGGATCAACAGCACCACGGCAGTGCCGTAGGTTTCATTGATATGCAGGCCCTCGCTGGAAAGCAGATACATATGGGTGGCAAGGGTACGGGTGGAGCTGAACACGCTGGCGGGCACGGCGGCAACGGTGCTGGCCGTGTAGATCAGGGCCGCGGTTTCGCCTACAATGCGGCCCGTTGCCAAAATCACGCCGGACAGGATGCCCGGCATGGCGCTGGGCAGCACAATGGTGAATACGGTGCGCAGCTTGCCGGCCCCCAGGCCAAAGCTGCCCTCGCGGTAAGAATCCGGCACTGCAAGTAGCGCTTCCTCGGTGGTGCGCATGATGACCGGCAGCACCATGATGGCCAGCGTGAAGGCACCGGCGATCAGGCTGTAGCCCCATTTGAGCTGCATGACAAAGAACAGCATACCGAACAGACCGTATACGATGGAGGGGATGCCCTGCAGCGTTTCGGTGGTGATGCGCACCACCTTGACCAGCTTGCTGCCGCGCTTGGCGTATTCCACCAGCCAGACCGCAGCAAAAATGCCCAGCGGTGTGGCAATGGCCAGCGAGAACGCCGTCATCAGAATGGTATTGATAAGCGCGGGCATCAGGGATACGTTGTCGGAATTATAGTTCCACTCAAACAGGGACGGCTTGAGGTTGGGAATACCGTTGACCAGGATATAGCCGATCAGGAACACAAGGATCGCCACGGTAATCAGGGCCGCCAGCCGCACCAGCCAGCGCATGACAAGGGCATACGCGCGGGCCGCCATGCGGTTTTCGTGGCGGGCGGGGAAAACGATTTTCGCATTTGCGTGGGTCATATCATCGGTTTTACCGGCGGTTGCAGCAAAATCAGCCATTCTTTTCGCCCCCCTTTACCAAACTAAAGCAGAGATTGATCAGCAGAATGAAAACGAACAACACAACGCCGGTTGCGATCAGCGCTTCGCGGTGCAGGTCTGCAGCGTAACCCATCTCGATGACGATGTTGGAGGTCATCGTGCGCAGCCCCTGGAACAAGCCCTTGGGCATCCAGGTCTGGTTGCCGGCAACCATCACAACGGCCATCGTTTCGCCGATGGCGCGGCCAACACCCAGGATTACGGCGGACATTACGCCGCTTTTGGCGGCGGGCAGCACCGCGCAAAACACGCTGCGCTCATGGGTAGCCCCCAGAGCCAGGCTGCCCTCGTAATAGCTTTGGGGCACAGCGTCCAGGCTGGTTTTGCTGACCGTGATGATGGTGGGCAAAATCATGATGCCCAGCAGCAGGCTGGCGGTAAACAGGCTCATGCCCTTGCCGCTTTTCACGTGCAGCACAGTTTTGAAAAAGTCCGATTTGACCATAGCCTGCACCGCCGGGACCATAACGATCATGCCGAAGAAGCCGTACACGACCGAGGGGATACCGGCCAGCAGCTGTACCGCCGGCAACAGCACCTTGTTGATACGGGGCGATGCAAAGCGGGACATATAGATGGCTGTCAGCAGCCCAATGGGCACCCCCACAATGATCGCGCCTGCGGTAACATAGATGCTCCCCAGGATCATGGGCAGGATGCCGTACAGGTTGTTGCCGGGTTTCCAGGTGGTGCCAAGCAGGAACTTGAGGGGGCCGATCTCAAAAATGGTGGGTAGACCGTTTGCAAATAAGAAGATGCAGATCAGCGCCACGGCCAGAATGGAGATGCACGCGCAGGCGGTAAATACACCCTGCATGACGATCTCTTTCAGGTGCGAAGTTGTTGTTTTCATTTTCCCATACTCTCCTGTCTTTGCTCAGGAACTATATACCGATGGCTTTCAAAAAACGGCCGTTGCCGCCTTTTGCCGCCGCAACAGCCGTCTTTTTTAGGGCAACACCGCACAATTCCCGCCTTGCGGCTTAAGCACCGCTTCGGCAGCTGCGGCACGGCATCTGCGTTGCCAAAATGCTCGATAATGTCGGGTTGCGGTACCCGCATCGTGCTTCGGGGGCAAAAGCCCCTCGCACTCTGCGACCGCTGCCCCTGCTTCGGTTCGCTGTTTCCGCCACTGGCGGCGCTCACCTTTGCAGCATCCAGTATTATCTGCGCTTTTGGCTTGGCATCTGCCGCACCTCGCTCGCCGTATCGGCACTTAGAATTATGCGGTATTGCCTTAGAAAGGGGGATTACTGAACGTCTGCCCAGGTGGTCAGCTCGCCGGTGTAGATGCCTTTGATCTGGTCAACGGTCAGGTTATCAGTGGGGTTATCGTTGCTGACGATAACAGCAATGCCATCCTTTGCCAAGACAGTCGCCTTTGCGCCGCCCTCAACCTCAGAATCTTTCAGCTCACGGCTGGCCATACCGATGGTGTAGGTGCCATCCAGTGCGCCGGAAACGCCGGTGGTGGAGTCGGTGGTCTGGAGTTCCAGGGTTGCGTTGGGGTTCACGGTCTTATACGCTTCGATCAGTTTTTCCATCAGCGGGGAAACAGAGGAGGAACCGCCAACCACGATCTTGCCTGCGGGCTGGGTGCTGGTGTAATCAGCGCCAACATCGCCGATGTAACCTTCCTCGGTGGCCAGGGCCTGACCGTCGGTGCTCATGCAGTAAGCAATGAAGTCCACGGCAACGGGGTCGGCAGCTTCGCCGTTCGTAACGATGTTGAACGGACGAGCCAGGGTGTAAGTACCATCCTTCACGGTGTCAGCGCTGGGGGCAACGCCTTCCACGGTGACAGCCTTGACATCATTGTTCAGAGAACCCAGGCTGATGTAGCCGATTGCGGTCTCATCATTGGAAACAGCGGTCAGAACGCCGTTGGTGGAGCTCTGGATGGCAGCCGCCTCGGTGGTGTTGTCAACCTTTTCGCCTGCATCGTTCTTGGCTTCCACACCGGTCAGCTCGATGAAAGCGCCGCGGGTGCCGGAGCCATCCTCACGGGAAATCACGGTGATGTCCTGATCGACATCGAAATCGCCGGCAGCCGGTGCAGCAGTGGCTTCACTGGAAGCAGCCTCACTGGAGACGGCCTCGCTGGAAACTGCTTCGCTGGAAGCAGCGGAGGATGCCGGGCTGGAACCACAGGCGGCCAGGCTGAGAGCCAGAGCAGCAGCAACTGCAACGGAAACATTACGCTTTAACATAAACTTTCTTCTCCCTTAATTGTATCTGTTATTCTATCTCACACATTCGCTCAGGGGTTCGTGTTTTCCTATTCGTTCTTCCTGAGTGCGTATTTATTGTACCGCGCTGTTTCCCCAGTATCGACCATAGTGCAGTACAATCCGGGTAAAGCTTTGGTAACGGAAACTTTCCTTTTGCAAAGTTTGTGTAAAGTTGCCCAAAATCAATACGCCAAATTTTTACAATGTGCCAATTTTAGCAGTTTTCTTGCGTTGATTCGACATTTTACACGATCTTTACAATTCTTTTACTGGCTTTTGGTGTTCATAAAGCCCTGTTTTCTATTATAATAGGTAACGGTATCGTGCCATTGTGGGCATCTGCAAAACGATTTGATTCGGTTTTGCTCCGGGTGCGGCTGCACCCAACAATGAAAACATAACAAAAGAGAAATGGAAGTGTAACCCCCTGTATGAGCATTTTTAATGTGTTCACGCTGATGGGCGGTATTGCCATGTTCCTTTACGGCATGGACCTCATGGGCAAAGCCCTTGAGCAGACCGCTGGCAGCAAACTGCAAGGCATCCTTTCCAAAATGACGGCCAGCCCGGTGCGCGGGCTGCTGCTGGGCATGGTTATTACTGCAGTGATCCAGTCCAGCGGTGCCACCACCGTTATGGCGGTCGGCTTTGTCAACTCCGGCCTGATGGAGCTGCACCAGGCCATCGGTGTCATCATGGGCGCCAACATCGGTACCACCGTTACCGGCTGGCTGCTCTCGCTTTCAGGCCTGGAGGGTGATTCCTTCGCCATCCAGATGCTGAACCCCAACGCGTGGGCCCCCATCCTTGGCTTTATCGGCATCTTCCTTTATATGCTGGGCAAGGATAAGGACCGCCGCAGCGGCGTGGGCAAGATCATGGTGGGCTTTTCCGTCCTGATGGCCGGTATGAACACCATGTCCACCGCCATGAGTCCTCTGGCCGATGAGCCCTGGTTCATGGACCTGTTTCTGAGCTTCAAAAACCCGGTTCTGGGCGTGCTGGCCGGTGCCGTGCTGACGGCTGTACTGCAGTCTTCCTCCGCTTCGGTGGGTATTTTGCAGGCCCTCACCTCCACCGGTGCCGTCACCTATGCGGCGGCGGTTCCCATCATCATGGGCCAGAACATCGGCACCACCGTTACCGCGCTGATCTCCTCTGCCGGTGCCAACAAAAATGCTAAGCGCACTGCATTTGTTCATCTGTACTTTAACCTCATCGGCACGCTGGTGTTCCTGTGCGGTTTTTACGGGCTGCATGCGCTGTTGGGATTCTCGTTCTACAACGAAACCGCCAACACCTTTGGCATTGCCATTGTGCACACGATATTCAACATTGTGACCACCGCCATCCTGCTGCCGTTCAACCGCGTGCTGGAAAAGCTGGCCATCCTGACCGTGCCGGACAGCAAGGATCAGGCGGGCGAGCAGCATTCCCTGCTGGACGAACGCCTGCTTTCCACCCCGTCCGTTGCCGTTGGCCGCGCTATGCTGACCGGCGGCGATATGGCCGAGATCTGCCGCACCTCCCTGCTGCAGGCCATGTCCCTGACCCACAAGTGGGATGAAGCCATTGCCGACGAGGTGAACCGCAAGGAAGACGCTGTGGACCATTACGAGGACGTTCTGGGTACCTATCTGGTCAAGCTGAGTGCCAAGGCACTTTCCCGCGAGGACAACCGCACCATCAACACCCTGCTGCACACCATCAATGACCTGGAGCGCATCTCTGACCACTCGGTCAACCTGCTCAAGGCCGGGCAGGAAATTCAGGAAAAATCCATCCACTTCAGCCACGAAGCGATCGACGATCTTTCCGTTCTGGAGGCCGCCGTTCAGGATATCGTGAACCGCACCGTGGATGCGTTCCAGAAGAACGACTGTTACGCCGCCGGCAAGATCGAGCCGCTGGAGCAGGTTGTGGACGGCCTGGTGCGCGAAGTCAAAACCCGCCATATTGCCCGCCTGCAGGCCGGCGCCTGCACCATTGAGTACGGTTTTGTGCTGGATGATCTGCTGACCAACTATGAGCGCATTGCGGACCACTGCTCCAACATTGCCGTTGCCATGATTGAAGTATCGGAGGACCGCTTTGATACCCATGAATACCTGAACCACATCAAAAACGGTGAAAGCCCCAGTTTTGAAAAGCGCTATGAGCGTTACCGCGGCCGCTATACCTTTGAGCCCGGCCCCAGCGGAACTGCCGCTGCACCGGAGCAGAAAAAATAATTATCGCAGGGCTTTCCCCTGTAAAACGGGCCGGGACCTGTGGCATATCGCAGGTTTCGGCCTGTTTGTTTGGAGGATCTTATGATCTATATTGTTGAAGATGACGCATCCATCCGTGAGCTGGAGCAGTATGCTCTGCAAACCAACCAGTACACCGTCCGCGGGTTTGAGGACGGGGCTTCCTTCTGGGCTGCCGTGCGGGAGACCGTGCCCGACCTGGTGATTCTGGACGTTATGCTGCCCGATGAGGACGGCTACCAGATTTTGGGCCGCCTGCGGGAGACCGCCGCGACCCGCACCGTACCAGTCATCATGGTCACAGCCAAAACCAGCGAGATTGATGTGGTAAAAGGGCTGGACCACGGTGCAGACGATTACCTCTGCAAGCCGTTCGGCATTATGGAGTTCATCAGCCGCGTCAAGGCGGTGCTGCGCCGCGCCAGCACCGCACCAGCCAGCACCACCACCCTGCGGTTTGGAGACATCACGCTGGATGACGTTGCCCGCACCGTTACGGTGGACGGTGAGCCGGTGGAGCTGACCTTTAAGGAATATTCGCTGCTGCATTTCTTTTTGGAGCATCCCGAAGAAGTTCTGGCCCGCGAGCGCATCATGAAAGCCGTGTGGGATACCGACGACCTGTTGGAAAGCCGCACCATTGACATGCACGTGCGGACCCTGCGCCAAAAGCTGGGCCACGCCGGGGACGCCATCTGCACCGTGCGCAAGGTGGGGTACAAACTGTCCGCCAAGGGCACGGAGGCCGGGGAAGATGCCTGATACCGCCGAAACCGCCCACATCACTGCGCCGCGCAGCATGGCTCACCTGTTGCGCACCACTTTGATGGCTGTGGGTATTTTGTCCCTCCTGCTCAGCGTGGTGGGGGCAGCGCTGCTGTTCCAGCACGCTTTTGCCGAGCAGTTTGACACCGACCTTTCCCGCACGGTGGAAGCTATTGCGGTGGGGTATGAGCATTCTGCCGACCCACAGCCAGAGCAGCTGGCCCAGTATGCAGACGGCCTGCGTCTGACCCTTGTGGCCCAGGATGGCACCGTTTTGTACGATTCTGCCACTGCTGATCCCAGCACCTTGCCCAACCATGCCAACCGCCCAGAGATCCAGCAGGCTATGGCAGAGGGCACTGGGGCCAGCGTGCGCCGCAGTGCAACCCTTGGGTACGACACCCATTATTATGCCGTGCGCCTGACGGACGGAAGCGTTTTGCGGCTGGCGGACGAAACCAGCAACATGTGGAGCAGCTACAACCGCGTGCTGCCCGTTCTGGTGGCCGGGTGCATCCTTATCATCATTCTGGCGCTGGTGCTGGCGCAGGTCATTACCAAGCATCTGGTGCAGCCCATCACCCGAATGGCGGAGCACCTGGACTGCATCGAGGCCAATGTGCCGTATGAGGAGCTGATCCCGCTGGCGCACACGGTACAGTCTGACCGCAAGCTGCGGGAGGACAATGAGACCATCCGCCGGGAGTTTACCGCTAATGTCAGCCACGAGCTGAAAACCCCGCTGACAAGCATTTCCGGCTATGCAGAGCTGATTGAAAACGGCATGGCAAAACAGGAGGACATTCCCACCTTTGGCCACCGTATCCACAAGGAAGCCCAGCGCATGATCACGCTGGTATCGGATATTTTGCAGCTTTCGGAACTGGACGGCATGAGCAAGCAGCAGGAAAACAGCCCCACCGCCGATTTTGTACCGGTGGACCTTGGCGTGCTGGTCAAGGATGTTGCCACCAACATGACGGTGAACGCCCGCAAAGCCTACATTACGCTGCAATACAAAGTACAGCCCGTTACGGTGCGCGGCAGCCACGACCTGTTGACCGAGCTTGTAACCAACCTGTGCGACAATGCCATCCGCTACAACCGGCCGGGTGGCCATGTGGAGCTGAGCTGCGGCACCAATGCGGACGGCTGCCCGTATTTCTGCGTGGAGGACAATGGCATCGGCATCCCACAGGACAGCCAGAGCCGCGTGTTTGAGCGCTTTTACCGAGTGGACAAATCCCGCTCCAAGGCGACCGGCGGAACAGGCCTGGGGCTCGCCATTGTCAAGCATATCGCTGTTTTGCACGGTGCGCGCATTGATCTGGAATCCACCGTCGGCACCGGCACCACCATCCGCATTATCTTCCCGAAGATGTGAGGTTTTATTTACGGGAGATTGGCGGCCTTTTTGAAAAAAGTCCTGGCGAAAAACTTTAATGGCGATAGAATAGAATTATAGGGCAACACCGCACAATTCCCGCCTTACGGCTTAAGCACCGCTTCGGCGGCTGCGGCACGGCATCTGCGTTGCCAAAATGCTCGATAAGACATCCAGTATTATCTGCGCTTTTGGCTTAGCATCTGCCGCACCTCGCTCGCCGTATCGGCACTTAGATTATGCGGTATTGCCATAGAAATAGAAAAAGGCATGTGCTTACATCTTTGAGGGATGGGGCACATGCTTTTTTCTTTTCTTGTTCCTTGCGCCAGTTTTCACTTGCAACCAGGCAAAGTTCCGGCGGGGTCAGGTGACCCCGCCCTCCCCCTTTATTTTCCCGTCAACCGTCCCATGTCTCCCTCCCGCGCACAATATTTCCCGCAAAAGTTCCCCATTTCCCACCCTGCCACAGGGCAGTTTTCAACATTGACCACATTTTTTGCGGATAATTTCTCCTGTTTACGGTCAGTTTTCCACTATCTCTGCAAAATAATCACACGATACTTCGTCATCTATTCCTGCGCAATTTTGCAACTCTGAGTTTTCAACGTTTTTCACAGATTTTCCCACCGTTTCCACTGTGGAAAAGTTGAAAACATTGTTCAAAGACATAAATCTTTTACATTTACAGTTGTAACATCTTGGTTACATGCCTCGTTTATATATTATAGAAAGTTGAAATTTTCCGCCAAAGGAGGTTATCGTATGGGAATGCACAGCACTTATACCGCAACGCATTACAAGGATTTGAATATTGACTGGCAGGCACGCGCCGTTACGCGCCACGGGGAGGATATTCTCCTGACCCCGCAGGAGTTTGCCCTGCTACAAGTGCTGTTTGACCACCGCGGCCAGGCTGTAAGCCGCGGCGACCTGCTGCATACCGCCTGGGGTTACCCCTGCATCGGCATTACCCGCACGGTGGATGTACATATCCAGCATTTGCGCCGCAAACTGGGGCTGAAACAGGAGATCCAGACCATTTACCGTGTGGGGTATACCCTTTCCTAAACATAATTGGGAACACAAATCAATGGCAACACCGCACAATTCCCGCCTTGCGGCTTAAGCACCGCTCCGGCAGCTGCGGCACGGCATCTGCGTTGCCAAAATGCTCGATAA
>OBAO01000916.1_pt1 | contig 21698 bp, 20 predicted proteins | sample 1517541 | NCBI WGS metagenome assembly OBAO01 (sample SAMN04571698, study PRJEB22368) | human gut metagenome | biome: human gut; material: stool | host: Homo sapiens | place: Luxembourg | collected 2012-08-10
TCCGGATGGTACTTGGGAAACTGAAGCTGAACTTTTTGCCGTTCGTCGATGATTATTGCCGGATTTTGCGTTTTGTGAGAAAACAAAAAATCCTGATTCCGTTTGGGAATCAGGATTTTACTGTCTTTTGCTTTTCTTCAAAGTGGTGCCACCAGCAACCGAAACCGGATTGATATAGCACTATCTTTCAGTAAGTTATATCTTTGCTACGATGTAAGTCCCTTGAATAAGGTTTTCACAGCTTTGCACCGTTCAACACAAGTTTGTATCTTGGGTACGATTTCTGAATACAAAGATAATTATTTTATTCTTTTGATGACATATTCTTGTAAAGAATCTGATTCCTCTGCATATTGGGCTAATATAGATATAGCATTATTATCTCCAATATTTAAATTCACTTTCTTTTTTTTCAAGCAAGAGGGTTTTCCTCCTTTTAGTTCTTCAATGATTCTTTGTAAAAAAACAACTAAACAATGCATCTCATATTTTCCACGTAGATTTTGTACAAGATCTCTAGATATTTGTTCTTTTGCGTGATTTAACTCATCTTCATTTGGTATAGGTGCTTTGTCTTTAAAGTCGTTAAAAATAGAATTTATGCAATATAATTGCGTTACACTTCTATCTTCAAGATTATATTGCAGATAGCCTTTGGGCAATTCTTTATCTAATGATAATTTCAATTCATGGCTTTTTCTTTTAACAGCAAAATACCATGAGTTAAAAAGTAAAATACTAGCATTATATGAATTCTGAAATTTTAAATAATCCTCTTTGATTTTTTGAAAATCTTCGTCTGATGAATTATATCCCAATTCACATTTTAAAATTCGTTCTAGGCATTTATCATTACAATAAAAATTTTCAATTGCATAACATGGAGTTACATAGAAATTATTGTTTATGTACTCTAATTCATTATCATCATAGTCTTTATCTATAAAGAACCCTGTAGAATATCTATTATATTCATTTTTTTTTGAAAGATATTTATATATGCCTTTCACGTTGGACTTACCTTTACATTTTATTGGTTCAACTTCTTTATTGGAGATTCTTTCTATACGCATAGAATAATAAGGGGCATCTTTGCCCTCAAAAAAAGCAAAAAAAGCATTAGGATTGTTGTTTTTGCATAAATCAAATTCCAGATAAAGCTTTGCAATAGAATTATCTCTAGCTTCAATATATTTATCTTTTTCGTTCATTGTCTAATTTACTACTTGACATAAATTCACTTAACCCAATAGTATTTTCTTCAAATTCATTTTCAAATATGAAAGGAGAATGGGTGACTGCTAATAGAAAATCACATTTATTTGACTTTATTATATCAGGAATTAAATTCCTCTGCCAAAATATTGATAGAGATAATTCAGGCTCATCAATCAAAAAAATAAAATCTCTTTGTGGTTCTAAAAAAATTATAGAAAAGAGTGAAACTATTTGTTTCTCTCCTGAACTCAATACATTAAGATCTATGTCTTTGTTATTACTATCATTAATTTGTCGAAGTTCCAATTTTAAATCGACTTCGTTATAAATAAACTCCTTTTCATGCAAATAATTGTTACATACACTAACAAAATTTTTTATACCTCTATCATAAATGGAGTATGAATCATAAATATTTAGCAGTTGAGATAATAAATATAGCAATTGCTTATTGTCTCTATTATATATTTTTCTACTTTCAATTAAGTCTAAAACGAAATTTTTATCTTCAGGGTCTAAGCCGACTTGTTCCCTACTTAGAATTGTTTTGATGGTTGAAATATCTTCTGCTTTTATTTTAATATTATCTGGAAATCCCTTGATTTCTTTCTTTAATAAATCAGTTGATAATGCATCTAATTTTTCTCTTGATATTTTTGTGATTTGATTTAGTATAACTCGTATTCTTTTTTGAACATCCGTCATGCCAAAATGTATTAATTTGGACATTGAAATTATACTATCTTCATCTTCATGCATTGATATATGCCACATATCATCATCGTCTTCTCTTTCTTTTTTAATGGCACTAATTAAATTTTGAAGATCTTTTTCAACTCTTCTATAAGTTGGAAAATATAAAATTCTACTATCAATTTTCCGTATATCTTCTACAAATAAAGGTATTGATTTATTTTCTGTACGTTGTGTAATAATATCTATAATTACATCATAGATATATGAGGATGGAGCATTAATAGAAAGCCCTGTCTTTTCTAGATAGGATTTAATTTTTAATATTTTATCAAATTGTGTATCAGATTTGCCATCTACAATTTTTTTTAAAGATAAAATACTATTGTCATCTAGTAATTTATCTATATGATTATATATCCCACTTTTTCTATTTCTTTCTCTATTTCGATTTACATATCCTTGTAAATCGGTTTTTGTAAAACTATAGTTTTTTTCATTAATCCTAATTTTAATTTCTGAGAAATTGATATTTACCAATTCTTCAAATTTTAAACTTAATAGATAATACAGTGTGTTCAATACTGTTGTTTTACCTAAACCGTTTTCTCCAATGTAAATTTGCACTTTATTGGTAAAGGATAATTTTACGTCTTTACCTCCAAAGAGTCCTAAAATTTCAAAATTCTCAACTGTTGGCTTCATATGATTTCTATTTAAATTAGAAAGTATCCTCCATTTTTTTGTGCTCCTTTAAATTCTATCAACTCTAATTTGACCAAAGAATTTAAATAGCGCTTAGTGGTAGGCACACTTCTTTCTATTAATTTTGCTATCTTAGATGAGTTAAGTCCTGGATGCTGTTTGATAATGTTTAGGACTTCCTGCTCCTTTGATTTTACAGTATCATTTACAGTATCATTTACAGTATCATTTTTGATACTAATCCCTCTTTTAAATACAGCTGTAAACATCCCCTCCGTATGAAATTCCGGTTCGGGTAGATTCGCTTCCCTCATAGCTTCCTGCATACGAGGAATACCGGATGCCACTCTTTCAACCAAGTGCATACGGGTAAATAAACCGAAAATTAGCGGATTACGTGTCATGCTTTTATGCCCGAAATCTTTAGCCACAACAGGTAGAAGTCCTCCGGGATTGGAAATCTCTACCCGGTCGTCAAACATTTCTATCATAATGCTTGCACCTTGTTCGTAGTAATCACGATGTGACAGAGCGTTTATAATGGCTTCTTTAAATACGGTCAAAGGTATTTCCCAAATTTCTTCTCTTGGTCCTGTTCCCTCTATTTTATAGGCAACTTGCAGTTTACTTTCCAGCCAAGCCATAGCCTGTAGATATTGTTGGTATAATGAACCTCCGAATGTTTTATCATCTATAATATAGACTTTATTCGTTCCCTTGAAAAGAACACACCTTGTAATAGCGTGTGGAAACTTTCGTTCAGGTTGTTTTCCAAAGAACATCGCCGCACCGTTCTTTGCCGTTCCATTCTCGGTAAACAGTTCCAAGTTCTCAAATATTTGTTTGTCGGGTGTGGACGGACTTAGTTTGGCTTCTGTTCGGAAATCCTTAATCATCTGTTCGTCTGCATCCATGTAGATATTGAACCAATGGCAGGGTATATGGTCGAAAAAGATTTTGTTACACTCCTGAAAGAAGCTGCGCATTTCTTCGGCTGTGTGAAGTTTCTGTGAGTTTGCCCCCTCACGGACATAGATAGAACCGGAAAATATATAAGGTTTATCCTTGCCGGACGGAACATCAATCACCCAAACAGTTTTATTCACAAGATTTACGGAATACAATTCACAGTGAAGTGCAGGAGATATTTCGCTGATAGAACCTTGAATGGCAGAACGCTTATCGTTTTCTAAGTTAGTATCTACCACTTGCCCGTTATCATCTACTCCAATAAGCAAATATCCTCCGTCTGCATTGGCGAAAGCACATATTTCCTCTGTCAGTTCACGAACCTTTGAAGGAACACGAACTTTAAACTCCACATTGTAGCCCTCTCCACTGTCAATGAGTGATTGTATGGTTTCTGTATTCAGCATAAGTTTTTATGACGATGATACAAAATTAGTTATTATGAAAATTAATCAATTCTCGTTTTCTTCAGCCATTTTTTTATATCCCCAATCAACCAAATATTTAATGAATGGAATAAGCTCCTTGCCTGTCTCGGTTAAAGAGTATTCGACTTTTGGGGGAACTTGGGGATACATTTCACGATGAATCAAATTATCCATTTCCAACTCTCTCAAGGTTTGTGTGAGCATCTTTGTACTAATGTCGGATATTTCACGGCTCAGTTCACCATATCGCATAACCGTATGTTTTGACAGAGCCCAAAGAATACGTCCTTTATATTTCCCTCCTATCCGTTGGAAAGCAAAATCAAGCACACAAATATCTTTTTTAATGTTCTTATTCATTTTTATTTGAGCACATTAATTTGATAATCAATATTCGATACCTTTTAGTCTGTATCATACTAAATTGTACATACTTGATACAAAGATAGTAAACATTTAACTTTGTGGGAAATATTAAAAGCATAAAAATGAAAAAACAGAAAGCATTAATTCTTATAGACCTCCAAAATGATTATTTTGAAGGTGGATTATATCCACTGGTAGGCAGTTTGGATGCTGTATTAAAAGCGCAAAAACTTATACATTATTTTAGGTTAAATTCCCTGCCAGTTATATATATACGGCATATTTCATCTAGACAGGATGCAACTTTTTTTCTACCTGATACTATAGGGGCAGAAATACATAGCAGTGTTACTCCAATAAAAAACGAAGATATAATTATTAAACATTCTCCGAACAGTTTTTACCAGACAGAGTTAAATAATTTGTTACAATCAAAAAATGTCACAGATGTAGTTATTTGTGGTATGATGACACACATGTGCGTGGATGCTACCGTAAGAGCAGCTAAAGACTTGGGATATAAATGCACTATAATACAGGACGCTTGCGCTACTAAAGCTTTAGAATTTCAAGACTTTAAGGTAGAAGCAGAAAAAGTACAAGCTGTTTTTTTAGCTGCATTAACACCATTTTATGCCACTGTTAAATCGACTGACGAGTACATAAAATCATGTTTAACACTTTAAATTAAAGAAAATGAAAAGAATCCTTGAATTGAGTATATTTCAGTTATTATCTGAATATACTCAACACAAAGCATCTGTTGCAGAGTTGACAGATGCTATCAATGAATTGACTGCTTATTTGGTAGAAATAAGTACAGTAGAACAGGATTATGCAGTTCTATTACGTTATTATTCAATGGGATTAAACAAGCTCAAATTGTATCGTATGCAATTTGGGCAAAAGGAAAATACCCTTTATGCAATTTATTGATGAAGCAATAGGAATAATAAATACAGAAATTTATATTATAAGGTTACGAATTAAATATCCCGAACAGTTTAGGACACATTTTAATACACAACCACTATCTCCTCTCTACTTGGCTGATAAAACAAACTTGATTGACATCATGGAAATGGTAAGCGGTCTGTTCCTCTCCAAAGACATCGTGTATCAGAACGGTAAGCCCGCCTACTTGGTGGACTTGGCGAAAGCCTTTGAATGGCTGTTCAACATCAGGATAGGCGACTGTTACCAAAAACATGAGGACGTGATAAGACGAAAGCCGGGCAAACTGACCGGGTTTCTTAATGGACTGGTAGAACTTATCAAAAAGGAACATGACAAGAAAGGATATAGATAACCAGTGACTTATGATTTATTTATAGGGGATTCCATTAGTCCCCCTGTAATTTCTTTGCGCCTGTTTTCTGAACTTTGCTTCATCAATCGATTGACAGACCATAATGTATAATCAGAAAAATGAAGCAATCATGTATATAGATAATGACGATTTCAGCGTATGGATGCAGAAGCTGTACGCCAAACTGGAAGAACTCTGCAAGGATGTACGGATACTGCGCAATGCCGACAGGGTGCTGCCCGAAGATGACAACCTGCTGGATAATCAGGACTTGTGCCTACTCTTCAAGGTGAGTATCAAGACCCTGCAACGCTACCGGGCTATCGGTGCGCTGCCGTATTTCACAATCAGCGGAAAAGTGTACTACAAGGCTTCCGATGTCCGGGAGTTCATCAAGGAGCGGTTCAGCGTCACCACGCTGCGCCAGTTCGAGAAAGAACACTGCATGAAGAAAAAGAAGTGAATTAAAAAGCCGGGGCGGTTCTGCTCCGGCTTCGCTTTTGTTTTATGGCTTGTCTAATTTGTCGGCTTTCTCCCTTAGCTGATCGGCTTGCTCGTTTAACAGCCTTGCCCGTTCCAACGCTTCCACCTGCTTCCTGCTGCGGTATTCAAAACCTTTTACCGAATCGGTCAGGCTTTGGATGAAAGCGTTATCCCGTTCCCTGCTGAACTTTGTTTCCAGCAAATCAAGGCTGCTGCCGTCTGTCTTTCCTTTCATCAGGATATAGCGGTATTTTATATCATTGTCCTGTAACCGCTGCATTCTTTGTATAAACCGCACATTCAATGCAAGCGACACAAGGCAAATGATTATCCCTGCTGAAAGAAGAAAGAACTTGGGTTTCAAATAGGGAGTTACCCGGTATGTCAGTTTGCCGTACCATGAAACGGGCGTTGTTTCCCCGGTCGGTGTATCATCAGCCGGGAACAACCCCTTTAACCGCTCCTTGAAATATCGGTGCGAGGTCACGATAAGCCCCTTTATATCTTCAAGGTCTTGTTTTTGGTTCTCGGACTGCCCTTTCCCTATACTGCCGATTTGGTTTAGAATCTCCTGCACCATGTTTTCAGTAATGCCGGATTTGCCTTGCATTTCCGAAATGCGCTGTTCGATAACGTCCAGTCGGTTAATCGTTTCCTCCCGGCTGGCTGGTGTTACCTGCTTCTCCTGCCGTTCTTTCAGTTCCGTAACCATAGAGAGAAGCCCCTCCAAAATTAAGTTATTTTCCATGTTCCTATAATTTTAAGTGTCGTTTCTTTTTCTTCTTTTTTCTTTCACCGGGATTGTCGGGCGTTTCATCAGCCGGAGAGGACGGGGCAGAGAACAGACCGCCCAAGCCTGCCAGTAACGGACTGTCGGCTTTGTCCGGTGTCTGCGCTGGCTCCTGAACAGGTGCGAAAACCGTCTGTCGGTTGCTTCCGGTAGTGTTCAGCCCCGCATCCCCGAAACATTTATCCAGCTTGGAGAAACTGAAACTGCGGTCTATCTCCGAACCCTTGAACGTGTATCCACCTTTGGAAAAGGATATGCCCTGCACTTCGCCAGTCTGTCCCCTGTACTTGAAATGAATCCCGATACCCTTTTCTGCCAGCCGGGTTTGTAACTGCTGCCAGTTCCTTGATTTCCCGATTTCATCCTTTACGGCATTGTAAATCTCGTATTTGGATTTGTCCGGCTCTCTCAAACGGTGCTGCTTTACATGCTCCTTGCCTTTAGCGAAATAAAGCCCGTGTTTGGCTTTCAGCTTCTTGCATACCTGCTCGTTGCGGTACATGTCGTTCCTGTCCGAAATGGTCTTGCCGTTGTTGTCTATGCGGTTGAACACGATATGCACGTGCGGATGCTCCCGGTCTTGGTGGCGCACGATGATGTACTGCGTATCGGTGATTTTCATTTCACGCATGTACTCCTGCGCGAGCTGTACCATTTTCTCGTCTGTCAGCTTGGGTGCGTCCACCGGGGAATAGCTCAGCGCAATATGTCCGACTGGCTTTTTCAGGTCAGGGTTCATCCCGGCTTGCAGTATGAAACTGCGTATGATGTCCCGGTTGCTTTCCGCTAACACTCCCTCTGCATGAAGCAAGGCTGCCTGTTCCTTGCCCAGCACGTAATTTACACAGCCCTTAAATCCGCTTCCCTTTTTTATTTTTCCAATCATTCGACAACTGGTTTATGATTTCGACAATCCTGTTTTTCACTTTCACCAGTTCCACCGCCACCAGTGCGAACCCTCCGGCATTCGCCCGGTGCGCCAGTTGGTTGATGTTGTTGGCTTCGCCCGCCAGCCTGCGGATAGTGTCCGCATCCTGCCTGTTCAGCCGGGGCGTTACCTCTGCCGAAACGACCGCCTGCCGGACGTACTCGCTGACACGCAGCCCGGCTTCGGTGGCTCGCTTCCTGATTGCGTAGAACTGTAACTCGGTCAGTTTCGTGCTGACTACCCGGTTCTGCTTGTCTATCCGGCTTTTTGCCGGGCGACCTCCCGGTTTGTTCTTTATCCCTGTCATACGTTTTTGCTTTTAGGTGGTATCTTAAAAATTGCGACCAACGGGAGAAATTTTCTTTGCGTTAAGCAAAGCAAGGTGTTTCGGTCTACCGAAACATAACCTTGCTCTCCCTAATCACACAGCCTGCCGTCGGTTCATGCCGCCAGCCTTGCAGGTCACATCCTTAGCCCTCGCTTTCTTTTTTCACCCGGATTTTGTCTGTTATCATGCTCCGGCTGGGGCTTGTCGGTAACTGTCAAATCTTGGGATTGCTTCACTTTAAGGCTACGCAGATAGTCGTTCAGGTCATTGTGACCGCTGTACAGGTGTGATGCGTCACGTACACGCCATTTGTATTCCTGCCTTATGGCTTCAACCGCTTTCCTGCCTGCCTCGTCATTGTCAAGCATACAGTGTATATGCCTGTAACCAGCCAGTGGATATAAGGCTTTATCTACGTTGGCGGTGGAGTTCAGGATAACATAATCCTGCCAGTCGGTACAGGGCATACCCGGGCTTTCCCGCTGCCGGATAGTGAGGAATGAAAGATAGTCCATAAAGCCCTCGAACACGAAACAGGTATCTCTTGGCTCTCCCTGCTGCCTTATATGGGTGATGTCTTTCGATGTGCTGCCCTTGAAACGGGGATTGCGAAGCTCGTAACCTCCTGAATCATTCCTGAACGCCAGCGCAAAATAAGGCTTCCCACCGATGCGGTAATACATTTCCTGCACGTATGGGACTACCGTTCCGGGGGAAATCCCCCTTTCCTGCAAGTAGCGCATGAGTGCCGGATTCTGTAACGGCTGTATTCTGCGTATCTCTATCGGGCTGGCTGCCTGCCTTTTCGTGTCCCTTTCGGGCAGGTCTTTCCCGTGAAAGGAAAAAGGGGCGGTGTCGCCCTGCTCCAGTCGGCAGATAGCACCGTAGGCGTTGCACCCATTCTGCTTCATCACAAGGTCGATGAGCGTCCCGCCCTCGCCAGTTCCGTAGTCACACCATAGATTGGCGTTATAATCCACCTTGAAACTCGGCGTGTTGTCCTCCCGTAAGGGGCTACGGTACATCCCGTAGCTTCCCTTTTCCGTGACGGGCTGGATTCCTAAAGAGTTCAGGTAATCCTTGATACTGATATTGTTGGCTTCCTTATAGGTCATAATCTTTATTTTTTTGATGTTGATAAATTGCAGTAGCACAGTAAGAAGTCAGTAAGAAGAAAAGTTACTATGTTTCTGCGCATAATTCTTTTTCTTTCAGTGGATTATCTCTTATGCAGTAAGATAAGCAAGTTATTTCTTCAAAAGAAGATAGAAATATAACCCTGATAAATCCTGCGTTTTTTCTTTTTCCAAACTTTTCCAAAAGTTTGCGGTTTTATCTTACTGCTTACTGCGCTATTGTTAAATATCTGATATACAGGTTATAAAATAAAAATATATCTTACTATGGCAGTTACTGCGTTGCAGTAATAACCAATCGTAAAATGACCGTGCTAACCGTAATCGCTGTTTGTACAGGATGTTGGAACAGGCTTTATCCTATACCCATATACCGAATAGGTCTGTTTGTCGATACGTTTCTGTACCCGTTTGAACCCGGCTTTGCGTAACGCTTCCCCCAGCCGTTTTTCGGATAGTTGCATGGGGCATATATCCCGTAAGCGTGCCAGTATCTGTGCCGTTGTCATAAAAAACAGAGCTTCTTCCCCCTCTGTCGGCTTCTCAAAGTATTGTGCCAGCATCTCGAACTCGACCGTCTGCACCTCAAATTCCGCATTTGTCAGGTGCAGTTCCCCAATCTCCGCATCATTGAACCAGTAGCGTACGCCCTGACGGTACAGGTACATGATTTCGGAATAGACGTTATCCATGCGGATGCTTTCTGCCGTGGGCTTGTCTATGCGCAGCACCTCGAACGGCAAAAAACGCCTGCTGCCCGTCGGGTCGGTCAGGAACTCGTTGCCGTTCACCGAAGCCATGAAGCTGGCGAGGTGGGGGTATTCCTCTATATAAACATCATACGGTCTGCGGTACTTTACCGCCGGGGTGGTGATAAGGTTCTTCAATGCGTTCTCGTTCTGCTTGTTGAGTTCCTTTAGCTGGTCGTCAATGTTGATGAACAGGTATTCGGCTATCAGTGTCAGGATGTCTTTGCCCTGCGGGTCTATTTTTCCGGTGAACAGGTAGTTCTTAAGCGGTGTCGGGCAAAGGTTGTCCAGCCACCACGATTTAAACTGTCCCTGCTTGTCCCCGGTCAGCACCAGACAGGTATGATTCTGACACCCCGTGTCGTTCATCGCGTTGGCTACCACACCGATAAGCCATTTCGTGAAATATTCCTCCCATTTGCCAGGGTTGGCTACCTGTACCGTGTTCAGGAGCCTGCCGATATGCCCGTGTTCGGTTGGATTGAGAAGCGGCAGGGCGTTGAAGTATTCCCGTATGGGATGTACCTTTCTTGCGAAATCGCTTTCCAGTATGGTACGGATGTTGTCGGCAGAGGTGACAATACCAGCGGTCGCATCCAGCCTGCGCCTGAACGAGTTCAGAACGAATTTTGTAACGGGCTGGTACAAGCCCGAAGAACTTGCAGCCCGGTATTCCGTCCGGCTCTTTACGGTGTTGAACCGGAAATCGTACAGGACGTTCAATAGGCTTTCGATGCGCTCGTTCTTGGACTGCCAGCCCTCGATATGCCGTGCATCGTCACTTCTTTTCTTTTTCATCGGGAAGTCTGTTAGAAGCCGGGACATACTGCTGCTGTATCCACTTTTTGAGTTCCTCCATGTCAAAACGCAGGGTACGCCCACGCTTGACGCACGGTATCATCCCCTTACTGGCTAAATGATACAGGTAATTGACCGAATACCCGGTTATGCTGCTGGCAACGGATATTTTGACTAACACAGGCTCTTTTCCGTCCTGCCGTTCTTCGGGCTGTGCGCCCATGACCGGGGCAATCATCTTTTCGATGTTCTCCAGCCGTTTGAAAATTTCTTCGAAAGGATTGTTCATAGGTGCTTATTTTTTGAATTAGCACCACAAATAAAATAAGAAAAATCTGTAAAAAACAAAGCGTCAGCCGTTTGGAATCGCTTTGCTTCGCTCTGCACCAAATTAATGTCGGCAAATGGAAAACGGCTTTGTGTTCATTACCTTACCTATTTAGGGAGTGGAGAAAAAACAGGTTTTTTGTTATCGGTTCATTTCTTTCGTGTTGTTGGGTTGGCGGTGGACATTTTCGGACATGCAAGGTCATTTGCGGACAGGAAGAAACAACCTGTCATTCAGCCTTATATATTTGCACCAGTGAAGAAAAACGGAGTATTGACAAGAATAAATATATCGGTTATGGAAATAGTGACGATTGAAAAGAAAACGTTTGAACTATGGAAACAGAGGTTTGAAAATTTTGTGGGTCGTGTGGATGCGCTCTGCGTGCCTTTACGCAGGAAGCGTGACAAGTGGCTGGATAACTGCGAGACCTGCCGTTTGCTGAATGTTTCAGCCCGGACGATGCAGACTTACCGTGATACGGGAAAACTGCCTTATTCGCAGATTAACAATAAGATTTACTACAAGGCTTCGGACGTGGAAGCCTTTCTGCTCGACCAAGTAAGGGACAATTCTAAAAAGTAGGCGTATGGATTTGATAACGAAAGATTCCGAAACCACGCTGGTACTGTTTTCCTCCCTCGACAGGGTGCTGGAAAACGTGGAGTATGTGGTAATGAACTATCGCCCGGTATTGAACGGTGAACACTACCTGACGGGCGATGAGGTGTGCAGGCGGCTTTGCATCAGCAAACGGACGTTGCAGGATTACAGGGACACGGGACTGCTGGGGTACGTGCAGCTTCCGGGAAAAATCATCTACCGGGAAAGTGACATCATGGATTTGTTGGAAAGGTTCTATCAGAAATGAAATCTTGAAAACATGAAATCTTGTTTTATTGCTTTCTTGAAATATTGAAGTATTGAAATATAGCTGTCTTGTTTTCTATATTGTTTGGTTGAAAGCCAGCAATCACGGTTTCTTGAAAACTGTGTTGCTGGCTTTGATTATTCAAAAGTTTAACCTTGTACTTCTAAATATATTTAATTGAATTTGTATCTTTGCTTTCATTTAACTTTGTAATATTTATGGGAAATTCAATCAAATTATTTATTTCATATAGTTGGACTAGCCAAGACCATGAAACTTGGGTACTTAACCTTGCAAAAGAATTAGTCGAAAATGGAGTTCATGTCATAATTGATAAATGGGACTTGAAAGAAGGACAAGATTCCTATTCTTTTATGGAAAAAATGGTTAGCGATACAGAAATTCAAAAGGTTTTAATTATTTCTGATAAGAAATATGCAGATAAAGCGAATGGAAGAGATGGGGGCGTTGGTACTGAAACACAAATAATTTCTGCTGAAGTTTATAAAAATAGGCAACAAGAAAAATTTGTTGCTGCTGTCGTTGAACGAGATGAAACAGGTGAAGCTTATCTGCCAGTATATTACAAGTCAAGAATCTATATAGATTTTTGTGAGCCAGAAAATTATGCAGATAGTTTTGAAAAATTACTTCGTTGGATATATGATAAACCTTTATACAAACGTCCTCCTATAGGGAAACAACCTGCATTTCTTAATGAAAGAGATGATATTGCTTTGGGAACCTCATTTCTATCTAAAAGGGTGCTATTGGGATTGAAAGAAGCAAAACCATATGTAAATGGTGCTATTGAAGAGTATTTGGTTACCCTCTCAACAAATATTGAAGCTTTGAGAATAGATTGTAAACCAGAAGAATATGACGATAAGCTGATTGAGAAAATAGATGCTTTTATACCTTATCGTAATGAATTTATTCAAATTTGCATTTCTGTTTGCCAATACTCTGATGATATAAAAATTGATAAATTCTATCATTTCTTTGAAAAATTGATACCTTATTTTAAAAAACATGGAACTGGTAGCTTTTATGAACATGAGTTTGATGTCTTCAAGTTTATAGCTTATGAACTGTTTTTGTACTATGTCGCTATACTATTGAAATATGAAAAATTTATAGATTTGGATGAGTTTTTAGATAAACAATATATGGGAAGTGAAGATAGTTATGGCTATGATGTAGAGGGGTATTTGATATTCTATAATTATTTGAAGTCATTAGATTATAGAAATAGGCGGCTAAATTGCCGGAAATTGTCTTTGTTTGCAGATATAATAAAAGAAAGAGCAAAACATTTGAGTATTGATTTTTCTGATTTGATGCAAGCTGATTTTGTGCTTTTTTTGAGGGCGGAACATTTAATACACAATGATTGGAGAAGATGGTATCCTCAAACATTGATATATTCGGAATATAGAAGAAAACCAATGGAAATTTTTTTTAGAGCTCAATCTAAGAAATATTTTGAAAAAATGAAATGTGCTATTGGTTTTGATGATGTACAAGAATTAAAATCTTTTATAGAAGAATATTATACAGAAAAAAGGGATATTCCAAGGTGGCAACATTGTTCTTTCAGTCCTAAGGGATTGGCTAATAGTGATAATTTATGTTCAAAAAGATAGAGGGGGGGAGAAGATGGATAATAGTTCTTCTTCCCCTTTGGATGTTTAGAGTGCAAGCTGTTCCTCGACAGCTTGCATATCCCTTAATATCGTTTGGTCTAATACCTTTGCATAATGCTGCGTCATTCGGGTGGATGAATGCCCCAGCATTTTAGCCACGTTCGGCAGTGACACGTTATTAGCCAGTGCGATAACCGATGCGAAACTGTGCCGGGCTGTGTGCGTGGTCAGGTTCTTTTTAATACCGCACAGGTCGGCAATCTCTTTCAGGTAGCTGTTCATCTTCTGATTGCAGGGAACGGGCAACAAAGTTCCTTTATCCATGCAGTAAGGATTATCCTTATACTTTTCAAGTATCTGTTTGGGAATGCTCAAAAGCGGGATGTTACAGAGGTTGTTTGTCTTTTCACGGGGTTTCACTATCCACTGGTTGCCGTTGCTGTCCTCTGAAATGTGTTCGGGGCGCAAGTTATACACATCTATGAATGCCAGCCCGGTATATACGCAGAAGATAAAAACATCCCGTACCAGTACCAGCCGTTCAATCCTGAACTCTTTCTGCCATATCCGGTTTATCTCGGCTTGGCTTAGGAACTGTTTGTTTACCTCCACCTCGTGAAACTTGATTCCGGCAAACGGGTTCTTTGTCAGCCACTCGTTGGCAATGGCAAGGTTTATCACTTTCTTAAAACATTTCATGTACCGGATAACGGTATTCTGTGCGCAATGCTTCTCCGTCTTTAGGTATAAATCGAATTTGCGTACCAGTTCCCCGTTTACCTCACGCAGTAACATATCATCTACCTTGTAATCCCGTTTAACCAGTTCCATGAGGTATTTAAGGCAATTGTCGTAACGTCTTACGGTGATGTCGGCATAGTCTGTCCCGATTAGCTTCCGGCAGTTGTCATTATGTTCCTTGAATACATTATACAATGTCTTGAAAGTTTCGTCCTTTCCCTGATAGCGGTTCACTATGGCACGTGCGGAGATAATCTTTCCCTCCAGTTCCAAGTCTTGGTAAATCTGATAGAATTTCACACGCAGGGCGTCAATGTAATGGTTAAGTTCTACGGAGTTTCGGTCTTTGCCTGTCGATTTCTCTTTTTCCTGCGACCAAAGTGGGACTTTTATGCTCCGCTTTAGTTGAAGTTCCACGTATAGACGGTCATAAGTGACACGCACACGCACGGGTGCTTCCCCGTTTTTTAACAGTTTGCTACGCTTGATGAAGAACAACACGCTGAATCTTTTTCTTTCCATACGGCTCAATTTTTAATGATACAAAGTTAGGAAATCGAACCGAGAACCCTGTAATGTAAAATAGTGCAACGTGCTGTAAAAGAATGAAGTAAATACTTCGCAGTGGAACATTCCGGGCTTTTAAAAACAGTCCCTTGAATAAGGACGTATGGTTTGCTTCAATCCCACTAATTTTGCCTATTCTTGGAAAAGAAAAATCCCCGAACTTCTTTGAAATTCAGGGATTTACATCGTTTTGCCTTCTTAAAAAGTGGTGCCACCAGGAATCGTAATTAATTCACAAGTGGCTGTATATCTTTACTTTTCAGAAATAGCGTAAGAGTAATCTCCTCCTATTGCTCCACCGTTGGACTTCTGCGTTTTGCGCACCATTGCAGCGGATGATTTCTTGGGGCAAAGGTAGTGAATTAGTTTGAACTTTTATCGTTATTATCTTTCAATTTCTTGATTTCCTTATCAAAATCGCTTTCAAGCAGTTCCATTTCACGTTTGCGATAGATGGCAAACTCCTTTTCAGCCTTATCTATTGCCTGTTTATGTGAAATACTACCCTTGCCAATCAATACCTTCCGTTTGTGAGCAATAATCTGGTTGTCCAGTGCCTCTATCCAATCTTTCATTGTCATAGGATTCATTTCCAATGCTTGGAACTCCGCAAAATCCAGAAAACCTGAAACAAGCAGATTTAGACGTTGGAGTTCAATCTCAGACAAATAGTTCTTGGCTATCTTCACATCATCTTTGGTCACATAGTTGCCCTTGAAGTTAGTCATTCCGACAAAAGGTTTTTCATTATCCACACGATTGTATATAATTTCTGCTGCAGTATTTTCGTGGACAGCGTAATGCAACTTGTTTTGTACGGTGGCGAAGAACAATTTCGTCATTTCATCGCGTGGGTCATAATCCGTGGCCGTAGCATAAATATCTGTGACTTGTTGGTAGAAGTTGCGCTCACTACTACGAATATCCCTGATGCGTTGCAACAACTCACGGAAATAGCGATTGCCGCCTTGCTTCAATCGTTCATCATCCATCGCAAACCCCTTTTGGATATATTCGTGAAGCCGCTGTGTTGCCCATCGGCGGAAACGGGTTGCAACCTGAGACTGCACACGATAGCCCAAAGCGATAACCATGTCAAGATTATAGTGGTCAATGTTGCGTTTTACCTGACGATTTCCTTCCTGACGAACTAACAAGAATTTCTTGTTAGTTGCTTCTATGGCAAGTTCTTCATCCTTATAGATGTTATCTACATGCTGGCTAATGTTCTGTTGTGTAGTACAATAAATTTCTGCCAACTGATTTTGTGTCAGCCACAAATCTTCATTAGTAAAGCGCACAGACACACGAGTTATATCGTTATCGTCTTGATAGAGTATTATTTTGTTTTTTTCGTTCATAATATCATTTTAAATTATTGAAGACAATGGCATATTAGACGATACAAGATATATGCCTTCTAAATAGTCTTGTTTTTTGGTCTTGTCTGATTTAGCATAGTTTACATCATAAAATTTCTTTAATGTCTGATTTGCACTCTGTTTTCTTCCTTTAATACCATCTTTGGCAATAAAATAGTTTATCATCACTTTAGATAAAACTTTAGGTTGTCCAGGTATTTCAATCAACCTAAGTTCATCACAAATTTGGATGTCAAATTTATATATATGAATATCGGGGGCAGGAGTGTTTAATGTAAATGTTACCTTATCATCGATCTTTAATACCTGATTAGATTTAGCTTGAGCCAATTCCTTAAGAGTATCCAAGCATTTTCTAACTTCACTTTCAAATTTAACAACATCGTAACTATCGTGACTGGATGAATTCAATATGAATTTTCGATAATCGTCCAAATCTTCAAATAAAGACAAATCTAATATGCCACTTTCTAAAGCATATTGCTTACAATTTTGAATCATGCCATTTAGGTCGAGACATGTATAATCTTTTGTAAACAGCCATTTGGGAGGGAGAAAGCGTTTACAAAAAGCCTCAGCCTCTTTTCGCAAGAAATTTCCTGCAATCTCAAATTTATGTTGTTTAATATAATGTTCAGCTTCTTCAAGATAACTTTTGCTTGTTCTTAAATACGGAGATTTTGAGTCATTCATATAAATTTCCTTATACACCCACTCATTATGGCTTTTCTTGGTTTTATGCTTGAAGTACTCAAAAAACATCTTGTCGTGAGTAAACAGATATATCTTATACTTGTCTGATATTTTTAGTAAGAATTCCACAACTTTTGCCCGGTTACTCATATCAAGGCTAATAAGCATATCGTCAAGAGCAAGGAAACGACCGTCAGCAGGTTTATCTAAATTTAATAAGGCAAATCTAATAGACAATGCTATTGCCGTTAATTTCGCTTCATTGAAATAAGTCTGAGGCTTTATTATCTTACGTAGACTTCCATCTAGTAATTTCTCGGAAATTTCTAAACCGATGAATGGCTCATTTAGTTTCTTGTATGATGATTTACGTTCTTTTATTTCCCTATTCTCTTTAACTATTTCTATTATATTGTCATACTTTAGCCAATACTCATTAGAATCTTCTTCAGGCTTGTCATAATTTGAGTCGTAGCGTAATCTGATAGCCAATTCGTTTTCATCTGCATCTTTAAAAGAGTCATTATATATATCTGATGCATATAAATTAATGTCTTCAACTACACTTCTAACAGTTTTATTAAAATACTCAATGTTCGAAATATAATCAGGATGTATGTGTCGTCCTCTTTTTATGATAGAAGCTGTTATCGTATCGTACATTTCTCCTATATGAAGTCCAGTACGTTCATCTTTGCAGAATGGCAATATGTCTTTAATAAATACAGGAAATAGGTTTATCCTTTGGGAATTTCTGAAATTAAAAAAGTGGAATAAGAATTGATGATTAATAAAACAGCCGTTAATATCAGCAGGAAGCGGGTGTACTCCTCCTAATAATTCTGTATTGTAGCCATCTTTATCAATGCGGTATATCCATGGATGATTGTCTGTAAAATCGATAACTATTTCAGAATCTGCCGCCAAATTGTTTGTATTTTTCAAACATTGTTCACTAGTAGCATTAAAATACTTTTTCCCAATATCACTTTTTAATGGAGCTTGGAACATACAATGTAGGGCGTAGTAGATGGATGATTTCCCACTACCATTTTCTCCATACATTAAAAGGTTTTTACCTTCCAATACTAATTCAAAGTCATTAGGGAAAGCTTTAAAACCTAAGATGTGTATTTTGTTTATTGCTGGCATACTATTCTTCAATTATAAGTTTGAGTATTTCTGGACTCCTTAATGTAAATAAATCCAAACGATTTCGTATAGGATTATCCGTCTTTTTGATATTCATAAATACATCAATGATCACATCTGCTTTTTCATTGTCTGAAGATAGGTGTGTAATCGGTTTTATGAGTTTCAATGCAGAGTCGATTATATTGATTTCTTGCTTTTTCATATGTTCTTCAAAGTATAATTCATATACGCAGCCATCTAGGATTTTATCGAAAAACGATGCTATGGTTTCATTCGAAACTATATCTGTTAATTGTTTATTCTTTTTCAAAATAGAGATGTACTCTGCCAAATTAGATATTAAGACTTGTTTTTCACCAGAAGATACAATTATAGGAATGGAATTTAGAACTTTTGCTGTTATATTAGTATTTGTACTTGTTTGTTTTATAAAAAAATTAACTAAAGTAGAATTTAATAACCCTAACAAATATTTTATGTTTACTGTACCATCTAATGAGATGTAATTTGTAGAGTTTGCACAATACACATATTTATCTATGAGTGTTGCAATAATTCTCACTTTTGAATCCACACCAGTTATACGCTGTAAAACGATTCTAGGACAAGATATCTCTGATTCTCTTTTGGCGGATAATGCAGGTTTGTCTTGATTCGCTATATATATCACCTCTCCTTGAGACGGACAATCTGTAATATGGTATCTCTGTATTTGAGCACCTGTAATCACTCTTGTACCTAAGCCTATATTATTAAACTTACCTTTATATTTTGTCATATCAATTTCACCTGCAGATGCTATTATGTGATATTGACCTTTCTTTTTTATATCTTTAAGAATCAAAAATTTCTCATTACTACTTATTGGAATAATAAAATCTTCTGGATACATCTCTATTATTTCTTCAACAGCAATATTCAGTTCATGCTTATCTTGCATAAATCGGGAATGCCACACATTAATCGGAATAATATTACACGTGTCCGGTTGTTTGTTTCTCCTTAATGTGCAAATACATACACTCATCTTTGCCGATTCAAAAACTCTAAGATTTTTATTGTCTCTTTCAGGAAATGAATCTACAGATAGTATATTTGTTTGTGTAAAGAATAATTTTCTATTTCCCAATGCACTATCTTCAGCTAAAATAGAGTTTTGGGTAATCATAGAAACTATTCCATTATCTTTGGCAATATTTATAGCTAGAGGATAAAAAAATTGAAACATATTTAGTCTGCCGCCTTTCGCATACTCATAATACCTTGATGACTTTAATACAGTTTGCATACTCAAGTCAAAATCTCTGAGTTCATTGTATGGTGGATTGCCCATCACAACATCAAATCCAGTGAATATTCCATTTTCATCAAGTAATTGAGGGAATTCGAAACGCCATTCGAAAGCATCAACATATAACTTATTTGTCTGAATATCTTCTTGCTCTTTTTCAAGGATATTCAGTTTCTCTTTCAACTTTTTCAACTCTACCTTTTCTGCCTTTGTACGTTCTCCAAATAAGGTGGGACTTTCAAGCATAATAACCTTACCTCTCAATTTTGCAATCCTTTCCTTAAACTGATTACTAAGTTCTATCTTAAATGCACGCTTTATATCCTCAATAGTTTTTCGGAAAAGCTCCTTTGTCTGATGATTAGAGGTATTAGTATACTCACTTACCAGCTCTTTATATTTGGCAAGTGTCATCTTTTCATTTTCTTTTTTACCCTTATTGTACTCAACAAATACATTCTCAATAGGGGCATTTATAGGGTAGCGACTCAATAGCGAGTTGCCACAGGTAATTTTATAATCCAAGTTTGGAAGAGGCTGTGGCTCTTCTGCATCAACTACCAATGCCAACCAAAAACGCAAACGAGCAATATCAACAGCACCCTGTTCAATGTCTACACCAAAAATATTATTTTGGATAATATCACGTTTCGTTTGGGTAGAATTAAAGTTACCATGAGGCTCTGCGTGTGAATGTAAATGATGTATTGCGTGATACAATACATAAAGGATACCCATAGGGAATGCTCCCGATCCAATGGCAGGATCACATACTTTAATCTCTTTAAGTAACCGGGTAAATCGTATCGCAATGTTCTTGCTTTGGAGTATAGGATTCACCACTCCATCATTGATAAGTTGCTCAATAGGTTCGGCATATTGCTCTGATGGCTCGTGAGTTTTGAGGTATTGTATCACACTTTGGCGACACATATATTGCACAATCTCCTTGGGGGTGTAGAATGCTCCTTTGTCTTTGTTATCCTCCAATAGATTTTCGAAAATATGTCCCAACATTTCAGGATCGATACCTACCTCGCTATCATCGGGGTCGTTCTCATCAATGGTGAAGTTGTATTGAGAGAAAAAATCCATCAATTCCTTGAAGTAGGTATATGAAAAATCAATGCTTAAATTATCTGTATCATCGGGGTCAAAAAGTCCACCATTGAGATATGGAATACCCTCAAACTCTGTTAAAAGAGATAAATCCCATCTTTTCTTTGTAAACAATGCAACACGTTCTTCCGACTTAGTATTTAAAACTCCAAAGAATAATGGCTCTAAAATATCGCTTAACAACCTATTATTATTAAGATATTTATCAATGAGATTACTAAGGAATTTTTTATCTCCACCTTCCCATTTAGTGTTAGATGCAGGTACACCCATCCATCCTTTCTTTTGCAAGAACTGCAAGAATACCAAACGGCCTAATAGCTTCTTGACATAATCACGATGCGGTTTTGTATTGCCAATCTCTTTCAAGAATGCATAGTATTGCTCCTTGTATTCTCTAAAAAAGTCTTTGTTGAGTCGCTCGACAGAGAATGCATCAATAACATCTGTCAAATAGATAGATTCAGATGTCTTCTTATTAGCCAATTCTATAAGTCGGCTTGCAGCCGTAGTGCAAGGCTCGTTCTTGCCTAACAAGAAAGTATATCGCTTAGGGGCAGTTTCCTTCTTGACCAGTTCTCCGCTTTCATTGAAATAGGTCTGCTTCGCAATAAAGGTTAAACGATAGTCATCTTTGTCTTGTGAATGGTAGAATGCTAATGCTCCATGAAACTTATCTTGGTCTATAAAATTAGCCGCAATATTACGCAAATCTTTACGGTTGCGTGGAATAAGTACATTGTCTGCAACTTCAAAATCGAATATAGCCAATGAACGTCCATCATCTAAACGGATGTTTCCCGCATGGCCACCATCCTTAACATGTGAATCCGTAATCTTAGTAACACTTGTGAAGATTTCAACTTTTGGGAAAATCTGTTCCAACAAATCTTTCCAAATGTTGAAATCAAATCTTGTAGATAGTATATTTTTCAAATATGCTTGATTCAGTAATCATTCTATTTTCCGCCACGACAATTTTATCGGCTGTTTTTCAGCCGATAA
>OBAO01000935.1_pt1 | contig 21011 bp, 5 predicted proteins | sample 1517541 | NCBI WGS metagenome assembly OBAO01 (sample SAMN04571698, study PRJEB22368) | human gut metagenome | biome: human gut; material: stool | host: Homo sapiens | place: Luxembourg | collected 2012-08-10
AATTTTAATCAGCGAGTCAGCTTGGGAAGAAATGACCTGCTTATTCGCACCTTCCCTAACATTTTCATTATCAGCGATGCGGTGACAATCCCCTGTTTAATTGAGGCTGCCAGGTACAATATTTTATCCCTGCGCGCCTCAATGTCTTTGAGATTCAGGCTGGTTGTTGATATGACGGACTGTTTCCCGGAATAACGCTCGGCCTTTTGATGAATAACCAGCCGCTTCTCATGAATATCCCGGATCCTTGGCGAAAAAGCGAATCCCAGCAGATGCATCAGGGTGAAAACATGCTCAGTGAAGCCCGCTGTATCGGTGTAATGTTCGGTAATTTTCAGATCACTTTCGCATTGCCGCCCGCCGTGACAATATCGGCGGCGAGCGCCTCCAGTTCCGTCTGGCTGCCAGCATGGCGTTGGCACCTATCTCCGCCAGCCGCAGGGCGGCCTCGTGGCCGAAACAACTCGACATGCCAGTGATGACAATCGTGGCGTTTTGCAGACAATTTTTTGCATAACCACACCTCCGGAAACAGAAACCAACGAGTCTTGCGAGCATCAGCTGCACGCCTGCAAGTAATATAACCTCCGGGTCCAGTTGCAGAACACCGAACAGACTAACAAAACGTAGGTGCCAGTTTGCTCTGGCGAAACGGGGTTTAACCTAAAACCGCGGTGGGGAGAAAACCTGCGCCAGGCCAGGCGGCCTGGCGCGAAAATCGCACGCTAACCCTCTTTACCAAAGCCAGTTTGCTGGATAAGCATCAGCATAACGCTGTTGACCCAGCTGTGAGCCAGGCTCTGGCGGTCACTCGCCACGTCAACACGTACCAGTTGCTCTTTGCTGACCGGCGCGGCGGAGATGCCTTCGATCACTACCCGGTACCAGACGGCGGCGGGACGGAGTTCGTTGGCGGGCGCAACCGGGTTCAGCGCCACCGGGCCGCCGTGACTCTGCGCCAGCATCAGATTAGGCAGACGGCGGATGGCGTCGTGGTCGATGGTCACTACCGCGCCTGCGAGCGGCTGCCAGCGGCCCTGCTGATAAACCCGCGCCGTCGCGCCGTCGCGCAGGCGGGCCAGGTCGGTTTCGCTGACCAGCGCCTTCACGCGCCAGCGGTGGGTGTCGATCACGCTTGCGATGCGGGTGCCAGGCGAGACCCAACTGCCGGGGCGCAGGGTCTGCTCAACGTCATGCACCACGCCATCCTCCAGCGCCACCAGCTGGAGCCGCTGAAGCTCAACGGCGCTGGCCCGCTGTTGAATGGCGTACTGGCGCGCCATCTGGTCGGCGACCACCTGCTTCGCCGCGCCGTTTTTATCGAGCGCCATCGCGCCGCGGGCGCTGGTCTGCCACGCCTGGCTTAGCGCCAGCGCCTTATCCTGCTCGTCCGCCGGGACGGGGGCCACCAGTTCAAACAGCTTCTGGCCCGCCTTGACCTGCTGGCCTTCCTGCACCAGCACCTTGTCAAGCTGGGCGGCATAGGGCGTGTAAACCGGCTGCGCCACGCCCGCCTCCATCACGCCGTGCAGGGAGACCTGCCCGGACCAGGGCAGAAAGACCGAAAGCCCCAGCGCGAGTGCGACGGCGACAAGGCGCAGCAGGCGCGCCGGAGCGATTTCCCGGCGGCGCGCGCGCCAGATTTTGAGTTCGCGAAACATCGGTTGCACCACAAAAGTGACTATCTCAATAAAAAACAGCACCAGCCCGAGCGCCTTAAAAAAGGCGTTGTAGACCACCAGCGCGATGCCGACGAACAGCAGTAGCCGGTAAACCCAGGTGGCGAAGGCGAAAAGGGTGAGGAAGCGGGCAAAGGCGGGCGAGACGTTATCCGGGATCGGATCCTCAAGCCCCAGCAGGTGCCAGCGCAGCCAGCGCTTCGCCCAGTTGCCCGCCCGTTCGTGCAGGCCAGGGTAGTCCAGCGTATCGCTGAGAATAAAGTAGCCGTCAAAGCGCATAAACGGGCTGGCGTTCACCGCCACCGTCAGCACCCAGGCGGTGGTGGCGAGAAAGAACAGCGCGCCTTTAACGTTGCCTTCCGGCGCGAAGCTCCAGAACAGCGTCGCCCAGGCCGCCAGCATCAGCTCGGCCATAATGCCCGCGCTGGCGATGGAGAGCCGGTGGCGGGACTGCGACAGCTTCCAGCTCTCTCCGGTATCGGTGTAGGCCATCGGCCACATCACCAGCAGCGCCACCCCCATATGGCCGACGCGTACGCCGTAGCGGGTCGCCATAAAGGCGTGCCCCAGTTCGTGCCAGCATTTGGAGAGGATCAGCGCCACCGCGAAGGCCAGCGCCCCGTTCCAGCTCAGGGCGCCGTGCAGCGCGGCCTCGACGTTATCCCACTGGCGCGCGGCCAGAACGACGCCTGCCAGCGCGGCGACGGCGGTCAGCAGTAGAAACGGCGCGCTGAAAAGCCACTCCACCCACGGCAGCATGCGGCGCAGGGCTTTCTCCGGGCGCACCAGCGGCAGGCGGATAAACAGGTAGCCGTGCAGAATACGCCGCCAGAGCGAGCCGCGCGCTTTGAACGCGCCGCGGCGCAGCAGCTGTTGCTGCTGTAAAAAGCCCAGGAACTGCAACACATCCTGTTCGTCCACCGTCATGGTGGTCTCCTGGCTGATGCTGTCGGCAATCGCCTGCGGCGCGCCGAGCGGCCAGCGGCGCAGCATCTCCAGCTCCAGCCAGCCCAGGCGGAAATAGAGGTTGCGCACCGGGTCGGCCAGATGCCAGGCGGGCGAGCCGTCGCGGTTGTTGCCCGCCGGGTGAATTTTTAGCTCGTCGCGCAGCGGCGGCAGCGGCTGCGGCTGCGCAAGAGCTGTCCCGCCCGCAGGCGGGAGCGTCGCGGCTGTTTGCATATCAGAATCCACACCAGGCGCGCAGCGTCGCCAGCGGACGACGGAAAATCAGATAACCGAGCAGGCTCCAGTCGCCGGAGATGCGGGCCGTGCCCTGCAAGCCGATACGGGCGGCGCTGGACGGGTCGGTTACGGTGCCGCGCAGCAGGTAGCTCGCGACGCCGTTCGGCGCTTCCACCGTCTCGTAACCGGCGTAATCCAGCCGCGCGGTCAGCGGGTGCAGCGGGGCGACCTTAAGAAATACGGTCATCGCCGCGTGCGGGTTCAGGTTGGTGGATTCCGCCGCAGGCGCCCAGGCGCGCACGCCGAGCTTCGTCGGGTCCGCCAGCAGGCCGATGCGCTCGCCGGTCTGTACCGGACGGCCCGCCCAGTCGTCCGGGTCGGTGTAGACAAACACGCCGCTGCTGCGGGCGCGGATCGACAGCTTCTCCAGCTCGCGCTGCAACGAGGCAACCTGCACCTTTTGCTCGCGCCATTTGCCTTCGGTCAGAGCCAGTTCCGCACGGGCGTTCGGGTCTTCAATCGCCTGCTGAGACGCCTGATGCATATTGACGGTGGCGGTCGCCAGCTCCGCCTGAGCAATGGCGAGACGGTTTTTTAGAGTCGTATCATCCAGCTCCGCCAGCACCTGTCCGGCCACGACCGGCGTGTTCGGCGGCACCTTCATCTGGTGAATCACCCCGTCGCTCGGCGCGGCGATCACTTCGCTGTTAAGCGAAATCACCTCGGCGGGCACCAGCGTGTATTCCCGAATCGGGATCAGCATAACCAGCAGCAGAAGCAGCAACACGAGACCCGCGCGTCGGCGCACCGTGGCGGGCAGCAGCCGTTGCAGGCGAGAAGGCCGCGCCACCAGCGCCCACCAGGCGTAGCCGTACAGGTTCGCCAGCTGGAGCAGGGCGTATTCGGGGCTTTCGACGCCAAGCTGCGTCGGCCACGGGGTATCGCGGGCCAGCAGCAGCAGGGCGTGCAGCTTGCCGTCCGGGCCGGTCAGCGCCAGCACCCAGACGTGGCCCGGCAGCCATTCGTCCCACTCGCGCGCCAGCGACTCGCTCAGCATTTCCGGCGACAGCGGCATCACGCGGGCAGTTTCCGGCAGCGCGGCGCAGCGCGGCGCGATGTCGCAGGCAACGGCGGCAAGCCACAGCGCGTAGGGGGTATTGCGGTCGGTGTCGCTCAGGCCGGAGTGCGCCGCAAGCTGGGCGCGCCCGGTGGCGGAAACGGCGAGCAGCGCCGCCTGGCGATACTCCACCAGCGAGCGGGTATCGTTACACATCACAAAACCCAGCTCTTCGGGGCTGCGCGCCGCTTTCACGCGCGCCGCGAGAGAATAGAACAGGGCGATGCTCACGAGTTGGTCGTCCCGCTCTGGCACTGCGCCGCCGCTTTCGGGCAGACTGGCGTCGCGCGGCCGCTCATGCCGGGCAGTACGTCCTGGGCGTCGCTGCCAAATTCCGCTTCAATCTCAATCGTCTGGCTCACGGCGTCCACGCGGCCGCTGATGTGGGTGACGGTCATCGGGTAATGCTTGCCGGTTTCACCCACCACCGCGTCAAGCTGCGCGCCGGGCGCAAGCCAGGTGGTCCAGCCTGACGGCACGTTGAGGCGCGCCTTGCGGGTGCCGTTGCTTACAAGATCGATAACCTGCGCGCCTGCGCCGACGCCCTGGCCCTCTTTGACGTAAATACGCGCCACGCGGCCGTCGAACGGCGCGGTAAAGCGGCACTGCGCCAGCTGCGCTTCAAAGATTTTGATCTGGCTGCGGGTGCGGTTCACGTCGGCGGCGGCAAGGCCAACCTCCAGCGCGCCTGCGGAATGCAGACCCTGCAATTTCGCCTTCGCTTCATATTTGATCTGCGCGGCGCTGTACTCGGCGTCTGCCGCGTCGCGACGGGCTTTCAGCTCGCTACAGTCCAGCGTCACCAGCAGTTTGCCTGCCTTGACCGTATCGCCCAGCTCAACGTTGACCTGCGACACGCGCCCGGCCACCACGCTTGATAGCGGGCTTTCCTGGTTGGCCATCACCAGAAAACGCACCGGCGCGGCGCCGTTGTCGGCGGTGGCGTCAGGCGCGCTCTCAGGCGCTGCGGCAACGGCCGCATCCGGCGTTGCGACTGCCCCCGCCGCAGCGGGGGTTGGGTCGGCGGCGAAGGCGCTGGCGCACAGCGCCAGGCCCGTCAGCGGCATGAGCGCGCGGACGCTGCGCCAGCCTTCGTTCACGTTGTTCATACCTGTTCCTGTTATTAAGGGTTACTTGCCGTCATCACGCCGGTGTCGCCTGCCGCTTTATGCAGGTCGGACACCACGGAGAGCGCGGCGGCTTCTGCCAGCGCGCTGACCGAACGGGTGTTGACGTCATTCGGCAGATAGCTGGTGTATTTCTGGTAGGCGACCTGCGCGCCCTGGGCGTTATAGACCGCCATTTCCCACACGCCGCGCTGCGAGCCTGACGCGCGTTCAAGGTTGAGGTTCATTTGCAGTTTCACGCTGTCGGCGCCGTTGCCCTGCACCAGCTGGTTGGCGGCCAGCACATGGGTGACCGACTGATAAATCGCGCTCTTGTTGACGCCCGCTGGCAGGCGGCCCAGGGTGACGCTGACCGGATGGCGGGAAACTACCGCGTCGGCGCTCTGGGTGAAGACCTGCTTCTCGCCCGCCACCAGGCTCTGGTTGATTTCACGCGACAGGGTCGGCAGATCGCTGCTGGTCACCTTTTCCGGCAGCAGGTCGATGCCTACCGAGTTCAGCACGCGGCCATAGGCGGACTGCGCCTGCGCGTAGGAGGCGGCTTCCTGGAAGCGGGAGACGATGGAGCGCGCCTGGGTGCGCAGGGATTCCAGGTCGCTTGAGAGCGAGTTGTCGGAACCGGCGCGGGAGATGCTCGCCAGACGCTGGTCGACGCGGGCGGACTCCTGGGCTATCTGGTAGTCGTACACCGCGAGCTTGTAGCGCTCAACCGAGACGCGCACCTGAGTCAGCACCGCCATGCTCAGCGCCATACGGCGGGCATTGTCGGTGGCCAGGCGCGCGTCGTTGGTGCGGCTGATGGCCGGCGCGCTCAGCAGCTTGAACAGGTTCATGGAAACGCCCACGCCGCCCTGCACCCAGCTGTTGTTGTAGAGGTAGCTGTTGGAGTCGTAGCTGATGCCGCCGAACAGATTCAGGTTCGGGAACAGCGAGGCGATCTGGCGTTTGGTTTCCAGCACGTCGATGCGGGTTTTGTAATCTTCTTCACGCAGCTCTGGGCGGCGTTCCAGCGCCATCTGCTCAAGCGTATCAAGCTGGCTTGGCACGCCGGAAAGCGCCGGATTGGCGACGTCCTGTAAGGTGAAGTCGGTGGTGGACGGCAGGTTCAGCAGGGCGGCCAGCTCGCTTTTCGCCATCTGCATCTCCTGGCGCTTCTGGTTCAGCAGCGCCACCGCGTCGAGCAGGGCGCGCTGGTACTCCAGGCCCTCGACCGGCGGCAGAATGCCTGCGCGCTCCGCTTCGCGGGTTTTCTCAAGCGCGGTCTGGATCTCTTCGGCCAGCGGCTGCGCTTCGCTCAGCAGACGCTGTGCGCCCAGCGCGCGCCAGTACGCGTCGCGCACCTCCTGGACAATATTCTGCAATACCTTGCGGCGACGCTCTTCGGCGATGTTGACGTTATCCGCCTGCTGCTTCGCGCGGTAGTAGCTCATGCCGAAATCGAGCACGTCCCAGGAGAAGGTGGCGTCGGCCAGCAGGTGCTCGCGCTCTTCAGAGGTGGACGGACGCAGGCTGACGACCCGGTCTTCGATACCGACGCTGGTGCCGCCGGAATCGTTGTCGCGCCAGCGGTAGCCGGCATCGGTCATCAACTTCGGCAGCATATCCTGCTGGGAGATATCCAGGATGCCGCGCGACAGGGCGGTTTCCATCATCTTCAGGCGGTAGTCGAGGTTGTATTTCAGCGCGCGGGCCATGGCGTCTGACAGGGTCAGCGGACCAGAGACCGGCTGCTGGTCGCGGTACATGGCGGCGCGGTCGGCGCTGACGCGCGCGCCGATTTCATCCTGGGTCAGCGGTTCAGGTTTAATGGTGCCGCAACCGCTTAACAGCAGCGCGGAAACCAGTGCGGCGACAGGGGCGAGCAGAGGCGCAGAACGTACGGCAGTCGGGGTTACGGCAGTTAAAGTCGTCATCATTGTTATGCTTAAAGTGTTGAGTTAACAATCCGGCGGCGCGGCGCCGCCGGTGTAAAAGGTTTTTGGAGTTGCGCGATTAACGATGCGGTGTGGCGCCTCCCACGGTGACCGGTTCCGGCGCGGCGACGCGGTTACGGGCCAGCGCGTCGACCTGCGCCGCCAGTGACGGCGCGCCTGGTCGGGCGGCGGCTTGCGGCACGATCACCACGCCCGGCGCGGCGGCGTGAACCTGCTTCGCATCAGGGGTTTTCTCGCCGCGCTCCTGCTGCACGGTGGTTCTTTCGTTGATGCGCTCGTTAAGCGGCGGACGTTCCGGCGCGTTTTCCAGCACGGGCGCAGGCTGTACGGATTTATTCAGCGAGAAGTGGCTGAAGTGATCGCCCAGCAGCTGCGAACCGATACCGGTGGCGGCGAAGGTGTTCACCACGCTGCGTTGCAGCGTGGTGTTTACCCAGCGGGTAAAGAGAATGCCGTCTTCCAGCACCGGCGTGCCGTTGTCATTCATGCCGCGGCCCAGCTCGGTAATTTTGCGGTTCAGCTCCACCTTGCGAGAGAACTGGTCGCTGTACAAGCCGTAGATTGCGGGCAGGATAAACAGACCCGGCGAATACGGCTGATCGAGCGACAGCTCGTAGTTGGTGTAGTAGCTCGGGAAGTGCTGATCGCCTGTGCGTACCGACTGCGGCGGCGTCACGCCGTGAATAACGATGGTCAGCTGCGCCTGGCTGGTATTGCCGTCGGCGTCGGTAATGGTGTAAGTGAACACCTCGCTCAGGGTGGCGTTGGCGTCCAGCGACGCCACGCGGCTGTTGCTGCGGTTCAGCACATAGCTGTAGTTGCCGCGGGCGTCGAGCGTCAGGGCGCCGAACTCGCCCAGGCTTACGCCGCCGACCGCGCCCGCGCGGTTGAGGTTCACGGAGGAAATCGCGCTCACCGGGCCGCCCGCCGCGGCGCCGTCTGCGCCGATAGCGTCGTTGCTAAAGACGTTGCCCGACGCCGCCTGCTGGCCGCGATCCTGGTCGATGCTGTTGTCGTCCGCTGCCGCGACCGGCGCGTCGTTGAGAATATTGACGCGCAGCAGGCCCGGCGCGCGGGTCTGCTGGCCGTTGACGGAGAACCGAATCTCTTCGCGGGTGGTGGATTCGCCCGGCTGGTTAACCGCCTGGGTCAGCGTGAAGCGGTATTGCAGCGTCGCGCGGCCTTCGCCGTCCACCTGGAAACCGGTGAGCGACAGCACGCCGTCCGGCGTTGCGATATCCACTGGCGCCTGGGCGCTCAGCGCCTGGAGCTGCGCAAGCGTCAGGGTCTGGCCGCCAATGGTCAGGCTTTCCACCGGCTCCAGCGACAGTACGGCCATCGCGCCCGTGGTGGTTTGCGCGCCGCTGGCCGTATCGACCAGACCTGCCTCTTTCACCCACGCCTCGGCTACGGGGTTCACCAGCAGGCGCAGTTCGCCCGTGGCGGTGCCGCCGTCGTTGCCGTCGTTCAGGGTGTAGTTCAACACTGGCGTAAAGCCGGACCAGCCGCTTGCCGGGGTAAACAGATAGCTGCCGTCGCGGTTAACCACCAGCGTGCCCTGGCCCGGGATCGTAATGATGTCCCCCGGCGCGTAGGTCGCGCCGCCGACGGTGATCTCCGCCACGTGCAGCGGGTCGCTGTCCGCGTCGCGGTCGTTGGTCAGCAGATTGCCGCTGACCGGCGTTTCCGGCAGGGTGCTCGCTTTATCCGCCACCGCGACCGGCGGGGTGTTGGTGACCTCAAGCGTGACCTGGGCGGTTTCGGTGACGCCGCCGCTGGTGACGGTATAGGTGAAGGTGTCCTGGCCGACGTAGCCCGCGTTTGGCGTATAAACCAGCTGCCCGTTTTCAATAGCGACGGAGCCGTGCGCGCCCTGGGTCACGCCGGTAATGGCCTGGTCCGGGTTAACGAAGCGGTCGTTGCCGAGCGCGTCAACGGTGACCGGGTCGCCTGCATGGGTGGTGGCGCGGTCATCTTTCACATCCACGACCGGCGTAACGGTGATAACGAGCAACGCGGTAGCGGTGCCGCCGTCGTTGCCGTCGCTGACCGTATAGGTCACCACCGGCGCCGTGCCGTTCCAGTCGGCGACTGGCGTGAAGCGGTAGCTGCCGTCGCGGTTAACGGTCAGCGCGCCGACGCCCGCCAGCTGGACGGTGTCGCCCGGCTGAGCAGTCTGGCCGCCGACGGTAAAGCCCGCAATGTGCAGCGGGTCGCCGTCCGGGTCGCGGTCGTTGGTCAGCAGTTCGCCGCCAATAGCGGTGTCTTCCGGCGTGGTGACGATTTCACCGTCTGCCACCGGCACGGTATTGGTCATCACGACGCTCACGGCGGCGGTTTCGGTGACGCCGCCGCTGGTGACGGTATAGGTGAAGGTGTCCTGGCCGACGTAGCCCGCGTTTGGCGTATAAACCAGCTGCCCGTTTTCAATAGCGACGGAGCCGTGCGCGCCCTGGGTCACGCCGGTAATGGCCTGGTCCGGGTTAACGAAGCGGTCGTTGCCGATCGCATCAATCGTCACCGGCACGCCTGCGTGGGTGGTGGCGCTGTCATCTTTCACGTCCGCTACCGGGGTGACGGTGATGGCGAGCGTCGCGGTAGCGGTGCCGCCGTCGTTGCCGTCGCTGACCGTGTAGGTTACTACTGGCGCCGTGCCGTTCCAGTCGGCCACCGGCGTAAAGCGGTAGCCGCCGTTGCGCTCAATGGTCAGCTCGCCGACGCCCGGGAGCCGCGCGGTATCGCCCGGCTGATAAGTCTGGCCGCCGACGGTGAAGCCCGCGATAAACAGCGGATCGCCGTCCGCGTCACGGTCGTTGAGCAGCAGGTCGCCGCGCGCCTCGTAATCTTCCGGCGAAGCCACTGTCTCGCCCGTTGCGACCGGCACGCTGTTGGTCAGGGTGACGGTGACGTTGGCGGTTTCGCGAACGCCGCCGCTCTCCACGGTGTAGGTGAAGGTATCCTGGCCGACATAGCCTGCCACAGGACGATAAACCAGCTGGCCGTTTTCAATGGTCACCGAGCCGTGCTGGCCCTGATCCACATCGATAATCGCTTTGTCGGCATTGCTGAAACTGTCGTTATGCAGTGCATCGATAGTGACCGCAACACCCGCATGGGTGCTGGCCGTATCGTCCTTCGCGTCCGCCACCGGCGTTACGCTAAAGGCGAGCGTGGTGGTGGAGACGCCGCCGTCTTTGCCGTCGCTGATGGTGTAGGTCGCGGCAGGCGGCACGCCGTTCCAGTCGGCCACTGGCACAAAGGTGAAGCTGCCGTCGGCGCGGATCGTCAAATCGCCATAGCCTGCCAGCGTCGCGGTGTCGCCCGCGAGGTAGCGGGTGCCGCCGACGGTAAACTCCGTCACGGCGAGGGCGTCGCCATCGTCATCGTGGGCGTTAGTCAGCAGGTTCTGCGCCGCAGTGCTGTTAAGCGTGGTGTCTTCCGGCGTGGAAATCGTCGGTACGCTGGTCAGACGCGGCGCCACGTTGGTGACGTCCACGGTAACGGTCGCGGTTTCGGTTTTGCCGCCGCTGGTGACGGTGTAGTCGAAGGTGTCGCTGCCGACATAGCCCGCGTTCGGGCGGTAGACGAGCGTGTTGTTCTCAATCGTCACCGTGCCGTGGGCGGCAGCGGTGACGCCGGTAATCGTCTGGTCGCTGTTGCTGAAGCTGTCGTTGTCGAGCGCGTCGATCACCACCGGCACATCGGCATGGGTGCTGACGCTGTCGTTGACCGCATCCGCGATCGGGTTGACGGTAAGTAAGAGCGTCGCCACGCTAAATCCGCCGTTGCCGTCGCTTACCTGGTAAAGGATCGGCTGTACGGCGCCGTTCCAGTCGGCGACTGGCACAAAGGTATAGCTGCCGTCGGCGTTAATGGTCAGGTCGCCCATGCCTGCAAGCGTCGCGGTCTGGCCCGCCGCGTAAATCTGCGTACCGGTACTGAACTGCGTGATGGCAAGAGCATCATTGTCATCATCGCTGTCGTTAGCCAGCAACCCGGTGGCGGCGCTGCGCGTCAGGGTAGTGTCTTCCGCAGTCCACGTAAAATCATCGTGCGCCACCGGCGCAATGTTGGCGATGGTGACATTAACGGTCGCGGTTTCCGTTACGCCGCCGCTGGTGACGGTATAGGTAAAGCTGTCAGTGCCGTTAAAGCCCGCGTTCGGGGTATAGCGCACCTTGCCGTTTTCAATCGCCACCGAGCCGTTATTGCCCTGGGTGACGGCGGTAACGGCTTTGTCGCTGTTGCTGAATCTGTCGTTCGCCAGCACGTCGATGACTTTCGCCACGCCCGCGTGGGTGGTGGCGTTGTCGTCAACGGCGTCAGGGATCGCATTGTACTGAATGGTGAGCGTCGATGTGACGCTGCCGTTATCCCGGCCGTCCGTTGCCGTGTAGGTCACCACCGGTACGTTGCCGTTCCAGTCAGCCACCGGAATAAACGTCACGCTGCCGTCAGAAGTAATAGTCAGGCTTCCGTACCCCGCCAGATTGGCCGTCTCGCCTGCCTGCCAGGTGGTACCGTTGACGGTAAAATCGGTCACCGTCATGGTGTCGCCGTCGGCGTCGCTGCTGGTATCTAATAAAAGGCCAGGGATACCGATCGGCGAGTCTTCACCGTTAATCGCTGTCCAGTGGGGCAGCGTCGGCGCGCTGTTGGTCAACGTCAGATAAACCGTGGCGGTCTCCTCGATACCGCCGCTGGTGACGGTATAGGTGAAGCTGTCGTTGCCGACGTAGCCGCTGGTCGGGGTGTAAACCACCTGGCCGTTGCTGATGCTAACCGTACCGTGCGCGCCGTCGGTGACGCCGGTAATCGCTTTGTCGCCGTTGGTGAAGCCGTCGTTGGTCAGGACATCGACCGTGACCGGGGCGCCCGCATGGGCTGTCCGGCTGTCGTCATGGGCGTCCTGCACCGGCGTGACGGTAATATCGAGGGCGGCGGTTTGCACGCCGTTGTCGCGCCCGTCGGTGACCTCATAAGTGACCTGCGGCACGCTGCCGTTCCAGTCGGCGACCGGAACAAAGGTATAGCTGCCGTCGGCGTTGATGGTCAGCGCGCCATAGCCCGCAAGCGTCGCGGTCTGGCCTGCGGCCCACGTCGTTGCGCCCACCGTAAATGCGCTGACTTTCAGCGTATCGCCGTCCGGGTCGCTGGCGCCGTTCAGCAGATTCTGCAAAGCCGTGCTGGTCAGCGTCTGGTCTTCCGCTGTGCTGGCGGTTTTGCCGACAACCCCGGTCGGCGCACCGTTCGTTAACGTTACGGTGACGTTCGCGGTTTCGGTTTTGCCGCCGCTGGTAACGGTATAAGTGAAACTATCGGTGCCGACATAGCCGTCGTTCAGGGTGTAAACCACCTTGCCGTTGCTGACGGTCACCGTACCGTGCGCGCCGTTGGTGGTGGCGGTAATGGCTTTGTCGCTGTTGGCGAAGCTGTCGTTATTAAAGACATCAATCACCAGCGGGTCGCGCCCGTGGCCGGTCTGGCTGTCGTTAAACGCATCCTGCACCGGCGTAACGGAGATATCGAGCGTCGAGGTGACGTCGCCGTTGGTGCGACCGTCGGTGATGGTGTAGGTCACCTGCGGCACGTTGCCGTTCCAGTCGGCGACCGGAACAAAGGTATAGCTGCCGTCGGCGTTGAGGGTCAGCGCGCCGTAGCCCGCAAGCGTGGCGGTCTGGCCGGCGGCCCAGGTGGTATTGCCCACCGTAAACGATTTCACCGTCAGCGCGTCGCCGTTCAGGTCGCTGGCGCCCGTCAGCAGATTTTCGCCGTTGGTAAGCGTTGTGTCTTCCGCCGTGCTGCCGGTTTTAGCCAGGCCGACCTGCGGCGCGTCGTTGACCAGAGTGAGGGTGACCGTCGCGGTTTCGGTTTTGCCGCCGCTGGTGACGGTATAGGTGAAGGTATCGGTGCCGACATAGCCGCTGGTCGGCGTGTAAATCACCTGGCCGTTGCTGATGCTAACCGTACCGTAAGCGCCGTTGGTCTTGCCGGTAATCGCTTTATCGCCGTTGCTGAATTTATCGTTGGCGAAAACGTCGATGGTCACCGGCGTACCCGCGTGGGTCGTCAGGCTGTCGTCAAAGGCGTCTTTTACCGGCGTGACGGTTATCTTCAACTGCGCCGTGGTCGCGCCGTTGGTGCGGCCATCAACCACCCGGTAGGTCACCGTCGGCACCGTACCGTTCCAGTCGGCGACCGGGACAAAAGTATAGCTGCCGTCGGCGTTGATGGTCAGTTTGCCATACCCGGTGAGGTCGGCGGTCTGGCCTGCGGTAAACACCGTGCCGACGCCGCTGACGGAGTAGTTAAGAATGCTCAGCGTATCGCCATCAGGGTCGGAATCGTTCAGCAGCAGGTTTTGCGCGGCGGAGCTGGTCAGCGTCGTATCTTCCGGCGTGCTGACGTTTTCACCCTGGGTGACCGGGGCGGCGTTATTCATCTGAATCGTGACCGTCGCGGTTTCGGTCACGCCGCCGCTGGTGACGGTATAGGTGAACGTATCGCTGCCGACGTAGCTCGTGGTGTTAGGGGTATAAATCACCTTGCCATTGTCGATAACCACGGAACCATAAACGCCCTGGGTGACCGCCGTGATCGCTTTATCGCTGTTGCTGAAGCTGTCGTTGCCCAGCACGTCGATGGTTTTCGCCTCGCCCGAATGGGTGGCGGCGGTGTCGCTCACCGCGTCCGCCACCGCTGTAATGCTCATGCTGATGCTCTGCGCCGTGCTCCAGTGGCTGGTCTGGCCGCTGTTGAAGGCGCTTTGCAGATCCTGCGTGCTGCCCGCGGCGCTGACGCCGGTATCGGCGGAACTGGTGCTGTCGGAGACGCGCACCGTCAGGCCGCCCGGCACCGCGCCGTTGTAGTCGGCCAGCGGCACAAAGCGCAGCTGGGTCGAGGCGAGCAGCACCAGCGCGTTGGTTTCGCTGTAGCTTGTGCCAAGCGCAGTCCAGGTCGTGTCGTTGGTAGAGTACTCCCAGTGGCCGAGGCTTGCGTCGGTGGTGTTGCCGACGATCGCCACATAGCCGATAGCGCCGCTGGCGTTGCCGCCGCCAGCAATTCCCGTCTGGTTGTCGGCGGCGTCGCTGTAGCTGCCAAGAATAGAGGTCAGCGTTTTGCCAACTGGCGTATCTTCCTGCATGGTCAGCGGCGTCGCGCTAATCGTCGGACGGTCGTTGACGTTAGTGACGCTGGTTGAGAGGGTGACCATCGCTGCGCTATAGCGTGAACTACTGCCGTTGGTTGCCGTTGATACAGTCTGGCCGCTGGTCAGCGACCCTGTCGTTGCGGTGGTGTCGCCGTTGTTGTTGGTTTCCACCAGACGTACTTTCAAGGCAGCAGGCGTCCCGAAGAAGTCAGCGGCAGGTACAAAGCGGACTTTGGCCGTTGCATCCAGCAGCAGGGCGTTGGCGTCGGTGCGGCTGCCAATGGCAGCCCAGGTCGTGCCGCCATCGGTGGAGTATTGCCATTCGCCCTGCGCGCTGTTGACTGACAGGTTAGTGATAGCCACGCCCCAGAAACTGTCAGCGCTGGTGCCGCCGGTTGCCGTAATGGACGCATTGTTGACCTGATCGTTCGGGTCCGAGAAGTTACCGGCAAACAGGTTGGCAATGGTGTCGCCGGTAATCGCTGCGGCGCTGGTGTCTTCGCTCACCGGGGCCAGCGTCTGGGTAGCGCCGCCCAGCACGACCGGGGCATCGTTCGACGGTTTCACGGTCACGCTAAAGGTACGGGTGGTGACCAGCGCGGCGGAGGTGTCATCGGCGTAGCTGATGTCGCCCGGGTTCGCGTTCGGGTTATTGCTGTCGCCGGTAAGCGTGGTCGGGCGGCTGCCGTGGTTGGCGTTATCGTTCACCACTACGGTGACGTTAAAGGTGCCGTTCCAGTCGGCGGCGGTGACGCCCGCGTTGGTCGGCAGGTTCACCGTCAGGTTAGTGAGGCGGCTGTTGATCTGCGAAAGCGTGCCGGTAAGTGTGAAGCTGGTGGTGTTGACGCCGCCCGCATCAACGGTGCCGCCCGTCCCGCCAATCGTTTTAAAGGTAAAGCCGCCCGGCAGAGTGACCGTCACCGTCAGGCTGGCGCTGTCGGCGTCCGGGTCCGCCACGGTAATGGCGGGCAGGGCGACGGTCGTTGAGCCTTCGTTGACTGACTTGTCCGTCACCGTGATGGTCGCCGGATCGTTGACGTCGCTTGGGAAGACGCTGCGCCATGCGGTACTGACGTTCTGGCTCAGGCCGGAAGGCAGCGCGCCGTAAGGGTCGATAGCCGTGGTCGGCACCGCCGCGACGCCGGTGACGGCATCGTTCTGGCCGCCGTTGGCGCTGTTGGCGCTTGTCAGGTTGCCAGAGGCGTCGCGCAGGCGATCGTCGGCAATCACATCCACACGCCAGGCGTTATCGGCGTTCGACAGGGCGGAGCCGGTCATGGAGACGGTCAGCGCCGCCAGGTACGCGTTCACCTGGCTCAGCGTGCCGCGGATCACCAGTGCGGACTCGCTGCCGTTATAGACGCTGTCAATCGTCACGCCGGACGTTGTGTTGCCGGAGCTAATGGTGATGTCGGATACGCCGGCGTTACTGTACTGCGCGGCGGTCAGCGGCACGCCGCTGGCGTCGGTGATGCGCACCGTCACCTGCATAAAATCGGTTTCGCCGTCGGCGATATTGCCGCCGTCGGTGTAATCCGGGTCGGAAATCACAAAGCCGCCGACTTTGGTGCCGTCGACTACCGCCGGATCGCTGTTGAGGTAAACCGTACCGCCCGTTGCAGAGACAACCGGCGCGTCGTTCACCGGCACAATGGTGAGGTTCAGCGTCTGGTCGGCCGGGGCGGCCTGCACGGTGTCGCCGATATGCGAGTCGCCGTCGTCCAGATGCAGGGTGATGGTGACATCGCCCGCCGCTGCGCCGTTCAGGTCGTGGTTGACGTTGGCGCCGCTCTGCCAGGTGAGGCCGAGCGCCGCGTCGTTCAGCAGCGCTTCAATGTCGCTGGCGCGACCGGTCAGCGTCAGCGTGCCGGAGTTGTCGCCGGAAATCGTAACCGGCTGGCTGCCGGCGGCGCTGGCGGTGGCGCTGGTGTTCACGTCCGCGCCGCCGATGCCGAGGGTGCCGGACGGCGCGGTGATGGTGACGGTCACCGGCGTGCCGAAGGCGGCGGATTCGGTGTCCTGCACCACGATATTGCCGCCGATAAAGCTTGCCTGATCTTCATAAACGGTACGGTCCAGGTTGGTCACGGTCAGCGTGCCCGGATCGTTGATTTCCGAGGCGCGAATGGTGACGGACGCCGCGCTCAGGTTGCCGCTTTTTTCCGGTACGGAGGCGCTGTACCAGTTGTACTCGGTGGCGTCGACGGCGGTGGCCGCCGCGCCTCTGCCAGGCGTCGCGGGCTGGTTCAGCGTGCCGCCGTTAGCGCCTGCCGTCAGCGTGCCGCTTGCGTCGCGCAGGCGGTCATCGGCGATAGTCTGCACCTGATAGGTGGCGTTGCGGTCGGTTCTGAAGGTCACCGTCAGGCCCGCCAGCGCCGCGTTCACCTGGGCGCGGGTGCCGCTCAAGACCAGATAGTCGTGCTGGCCGCCGTGGGCGGTAGAGATCGTCGCGCCGCTGCCGGTCGCGTAACCCAGGGTCACGTCGCTGTATTCGCTGGCCACGAAGGCGCTGCCGTCCGCATGCAGCAGACGCACGGTCACCTGCAAATAATCGCTCTCGCCATCGGTCACGCCGTCTGTCAGATCCCCATCTTTGACCGAGAAGCCCGGCAGGGCGTTGCTCGTCGCCGTGGCGCTGGCGATGTTCTTGATGCCCGACGGCGCGGTCACTTCCGGCGCGTCGTCGGTCGGGCGGGTGTAGATCCAGAACGCGTTGCCGGTCTGCTCTTTGTCGCCGTCAGAAATCGTGAAGGTGAACTTATCGTCCGGGGTGGCGGGTTCGCTGTTGCCGCTGCCTTCGGTGCCGTCGTTCAGGTAGTAAATGTACCCGTTCGCCACATCCTGCTGGGTGAAGGAGGAGCCTTTGCCGATGGGGCTGAAGTTCACACCATCTTTGGAATAGGCCAGGGTGCCGTGGGTCGGCGCGCCGGTGATGGTGTACTGCACCTGCATTGAGCTGCTGTCGGAATCGTAGGCTTGCAGCATGGCGCTGGTTATCTGGCCATAGCTTCCTTCGGTGACGTACAGCGGGTTGTTGACTGGCGTGCCGCCAATCAGGTTCGGCGAGCCTGCGGTCACCGTCGGGTCGGCCTGGGTCGGGTCTTTGGCGATCTGCGGCGCGTCGTTGACGTTAGTTATCTGGATTTTCACCGTCGCGTCGCTGGCGGAGGTGGCGCCCCAGCGGTCGGTGGCCGATACGGTAAAGGTGGTGGAGCGCACTTCCGAGCCGTCGCTGACGAAGCGCAGCCCGGTGGTCGAGGCGCTGGCGGTAAGCAGCGAGGCGTTGAGCGTCTGGCCGACGGTAACGTCAACCCACTGCGAGCCGTTGTAGTATTGCAGCGTGCCGCCGTCCGGCAGCGTTTTGATGGTGAACTTCAGGGCGTTGGCGTCGGTCGCGTCGTTGTTATAGGCATAGTTGTTGGCGCTGGCGCTGCCGTCTTTGATCGTCGCGCTCTCTTCCAGCCCGTTGCTGCTGTTGGCGTCGTCCGGGTCGCTTATCGCTATCTGGCCGGTGGTCAGGTAAGCGGTTTCGCCTTCGGCGATTACGGTGGAGGAGGAGCCGGTTACCACCGGCAGATCGTTCACTGGCGTGACGTAGATGTTCAGCGTCGGCGTCCAGATATCGGTCACCGGGGTGCCGTTAGCATCGAGCGTGGTCAGCCCCGCCGAGACAGAGAACGCCGCGGCGTAGACAAAGGTCTCTCCGCCGTCGTGCTGGAAGCGAATATTGCCGCTGTCGAGGTCGGCCTGCGTAAAGGTGGCGTATTCGCCGAGCGTCACCCAGCTGCCGCCGACATTTTTTTGCAGCTCGCCGCCCGTTGCGCCGTTCGAGAAACCAAGGAAGGTATAGACCACCTGCGAGGCGTCCACGCCCGTGGCGGTGTAGCTCAGGCCCGGCACGCTGGAGAAGTCGCCGCTGGTGCCGTTCAGTACGAGGATGCCGCCTTCTTCCACTTCGCCGCGGGCGTAGCCAGAGGTGAAGTCCACGCCCGCCCAGGTGGAATCGCGGTTGGTAATGGTGGTGACGCGATCCGGAATCGTGCCGGGACCGCCGCCCGTGACCACCGCAAGGCCGATGGTAAAGGTAAAGCTGGTCAGCGTTTCGGTGCCCGGCGTGTACACGCCGCCGATGCGGCTGTAGGTCGTGCCGTCGGCGTTCCAGCGCAGCGCAGCGGTGTTGTCCACCACCACAAAGTTGAAGCTGTCGGTGTCACCCGATGCGCTGGCGCTGGCGTACTGCACGTACTGCACTTTGCCGTCGACGATATCCTGCATGGTGAAGGTGCCGCCGTTTTGCAGGCGGTAGCCGTCCAGCGTCAGGTAACCGTGGGTGAGCTTGCTGTCGTCAACGATAAAGCTGAGGTGGTTATCGGTGGAATCCACGTCGCTTGCGCCGATCATCGCAGACGTAAGGGTGACGGCGTTCGCCAGATCGTCCACCTGCGCGTGCAGCGTTACGTTGTCCAGAGTCGGGTCGTCATCCACCGGGCGCACGGTCAGGGTAATGGTGCCGTCGGTGCTGGCCGGCACGCCGGTGCCGCCGCCCTGGTCGGTGACGCGTACGCCAAAGCTGTCGGTGCCCTGGTTTTCACTGCCGTCGTTAGCATAGGTCAGCAGATTGCGATCGGCATAGTCAAAGGTCTGGCCGACGGTGACGGCGACGCCGTTAAACCAGAGCGTGCCGTGGGTCGGCAGGGCGGTAATGGTGAGAGTCAGCGTTGTGTCGCCCGGATCGCCGCCGCCGTCCGCCTCTATATACTGGCCGACGTTGCCGGTGTTGACCGCATTGTTGGGCTGGCCTTCAAAGACCACGCCGCTGCCGCTAAGGGTCGGCGCCTGGTTCTGCGGGGTAATGTTCAGCGTGACGTGGACGGTATCGGACTGCGCCTTCGGCGTCGCGCCGTCGTTGATGACCGCCGTAAAGCCGTCGGCGGCGTTCTGGTCTGCGCCCGTGGCGGTGTGGACATACTTCACCTTGCTGTCGATCAAATCCTGCTGGGTAAAGATAGAGCCGACGCCCATCCGGTCGCCGTTCAGCGTCAGATAGCCATACTGCGGCAGGTCGGTCAGACCATAGACAATCTGCACGGGCTGCTGGGTGCCCGCCGTTACTTCCGCATCGATGGCGTTAAGGGTCACGGTGGTGATGACGCTGCCGCCCGATTCGATCTCCGGCACGTTCTGGGTGGCGTCGGCCACGCTTACCGGGTCGTTCGACGGGGTCACGGTCACATCGATGGATTTGCTGGTGCTGACGCCCGCGCTGTCGCGCACCGTGACGTCCAGCTTGCCGCTGGCGCCGGTGTTGCCAAGCTCGACGTCAGCGGAGGTAAAGGTGATGCTGTTAAGCCAGGCCTGCGCTTCGCTGGCAGTGCCGGTCATGGTCAGCGAAGCGTTGCTGGTCTGGCTGTCGCTGAGTTTGCCGATGGCGCTGTTGCTCAGGCTCACCGTGACTATGACGGTTTCGCTGGCGTCCGTGGTGCTGACCTGCCAGCCGCTGAGCGTGGCGGTATCGGCGCCTGCGGCGTTAAGGCTGCTCGGCTCGGCGACGGTGATGCCTTTTTCCGGCGCGGTGACTTCCGGCCCGGCCAGCAGGCCGTCGTAATCAAAGGCGAAGGTTTTCGCTTCAATGCTGCCGGTATGGTTTTCCAGCACCCAGTCGCCGGAAAGCGCCGCGCTGCCGGTCATGTCGCTGGAGGCCGCCACGTCCGCCTGAGTCAGTTCGGCGAAGCGGGTGATAAAGGCGTTATCCTGGGCGGAGACGTCGCAGCCGTAAAGCAGGATGTCGCCGCTGTCGCTAAGGCTCGCGCCGATAGCGCTGAGCTGTGAAGACCACGCCGAGAGGTTGTCCGCCGTCAGCACATCGGTGCCAAGCGTAATGGCGTCGGACGCGCCGTGGCTCAGAATATGAATGGCGGAAATATTGGTTTCGCCTTTCAGCGCGTCGGCAAGCTGGCTCAGACCCGAGCTGTTTTCATCGATAATCACCACCTGGCTGCCCTGCGGCACCTGGTCCACCAGCGACTGCCAGCCGGAGATATGCTGGTCTATTACATAGACTTCGCTGGCGGCGCTGCCCGGTTTTTCGCTTGCGGCGTCGGCTGTGGCGGCGTGGGGAATATCCAGCGCCTTCGCGGGTTCGGTGGCGCTTTCATGGTGCACCAGATCGCTTGCCGATGCCTCATGGATGGCGGTTTCAGCCAGAGCGGCTCCATCAAAAAGCTGGCGAGACTCAAGAGCAAAACGATGCGCACGCGGACGTAAACGACGGTTCTTTATTGTAGTCATAGGTTTACTGCTCTTAAAAAATAGAGTGACTGGATAAATATTCTGAGTTCAGCGTTGCCAGGATCGTACACCATGTCGCCAGGCCAGAGGAGAGCAAACAGGGGATATATTCATCGAAATTATCGAATGGACGCTTAGCGCTCGAAGAATAAATAAATCTTAAAGGACAAACAAGACAGCGCCCTGCCAGCCCTGAAAAAACCAATACGACGAAAGGCTTAACCGTAAGCAAAATTTTATAATTAATTTCATTAACTTAGCATTTGAATACTTTTAAAACAACTCGCTTTTAGTAACAATTAAGCAACGCTGAAAACCGAAAAGGTAAAGCAAAAGTTCGGCGCATTAGAATTAAATACTAACTTCATGAAAAATTCAGGTTATTATTTTATTAATTCCCGTTACCGCATTAGTGAATTATGATTTTTTATAAATTGCGCAAAAAAAAGAGCAAAATCTGCTTGGCCTCTCAATATTAGGGAAGGTGCGAACAAGTTCCTGATATGAGATCATCATATTCATCCGGAGCGCATC
>OBAO01000951.1_pt1 | contig 20692 bp, 8 predicted proteins | sample 1517541 | NCBI WGS metagenome assembly OBAO01 (sample SAMN04571698, study PRJEB22368) | human gut metagenome | biome: human gut; material: stool | host: Homo sapiens | place: Luxembourg | collected 2012-08-10
GCAACCCGACATTATCGAGCATTTTGGCAACGCAGATGCCGTGCCGCAGCTGCCGGAGCGGTGCTTAAGCCGCAAGGCGGGAATTGTGCGGTGTTGCCTTTATTAGCGGCTGCTCATCCGTTCAGTTTGGCGTACTCTTCGTCGGTAACGGGCTCGCACCATTCGTTGCTGCAATCTTCGCCGGGAACTTCCACAGCAATGTGGCTGAACCAGCTGTCGGCCTTGGCACCGTGCCAGTGCTTGACGTTGGCCGGGATGGTGATCACGGTGCCGGGGGTCAGGCTGACGGCAGGTTTGCCTTCTTCCTGGAATTGATAACGCCTTCTATATTTTCATATGAATACCACAGCAATAGTACAACAATAGCACAGCACAAACAGGATTTAAGGCAAAGAGCTGCAGGCAGTATGATGCGGGAATAATCAACCAGCAGGGTTCCGGCTGCTCCGGCGCGATGAGTGCCTCGCGCCCTACAATCGGTCCAATGCCTTATCGCAGTATGTTAAGCATGTGGCCGCTATATTTTTTCAAAATTCCTTATCGAAAAAACTGCCCGCACAACGGCTTATCATACCGTGTACGGGCAGTTGATTTATGGCAATACCGCATAATTCTAAGTGCCGATACGGCGAGCGAGGCGCGGCAGATGCTAAGCCAAAAGCGCAGATAATACTTTGTGTATTATCGAGCATTTTGGCAACGCAGATGCCGTGCCGCAGCCGCCGGAGCGGTGCTTAAGCCGTCAGGCGGGAATTGTGCGGTGTTGCCTTATAATTATCTACTTTTCTCTCAGGTCTGGGTCGATAAACGCAACCCCACCTGGTACCCCAGCAGGGTGCGGGTTTCCACCGGCTGATGGCGGATGAGGGAAAGCAGCTGCTGTGCGGTACGGCGGCCCAGCTGTTCGGCATCAAAAGAGACCGCCGTGATCTGTGGCGTACACCCCTGCAGCGCTTCGTCGTCATACAGGGAGGCAAGACGGATATCCTGCGGCACGCGCAGGTTCAGCTGTCTCAGGGTGCTCAAAGCCAGCAGGGCAACCTGGTCATCCATGCACAGGATGCAGTCCGCCCCACGCTGTACCGCGAGCTCCACAGCGCTGGTGCGTAGATCGTCGCTTTCCAGCTCCAAAAACAGCAGGCTCTCATCAATCTTGCAGCAGGCGCGGTCATGCGCCTGCTTATAGCCTTCCAGGCGGGACTGGTTGACGGTGTACAGCATGGATCCGCCCAGCAAAGCAATGCGGCGCAGGCCCTTCATCAGCAGCAGGCTGACCAGCTCGCGGCAGCCGCCCACCTGATCATGGTCCACCGAGATGACATCCTGGTCAGCCGGGCGGCCAATGGCAACAAAGGGGATGCCGCTTTTTTGCAGCATGGGGATCAGCGGATCACGCTCCAGCGTGCGGGCCAGAATCACGCCATCAATCTTGCGGTTGACCAGTAGACGCTGCATCGGGCTTGTTTCCTGCTCGCCCACCATCGTCATCAGCACATCATAATCATTGCGGGTGGCAATATCGTACACGGCGCTGACGGTTTTGCGCAAAAATGGCGCGGCAAGGTTGCCGAACTGGCGCGAGAACACCAGTGAGATATTATAAGACTGCTGGGTTACCAACCCGCGTGCCAGCATATTGGGCACATAGTTTTTCTCTTTGGCGTACTGGACCACGCGGGCGCGGGTCGCTTCGCTGACACGGCCATTGCCCGAAAGGGCACGGGATACCGTGGTCTTGGACACGCCAAGGTCTTCAGCCATCTGGCTGATGTCAATTTTTTTTTCTCCTTCTGTCTGTTTACGGCGCGGCATGGGTTTACTCCTGTTAACGTTTGCTTCTATAAGATCTTCTTTCTGTCCTTGCCGGTTTTCCGCCCCACGGGCAGTTCCCAGGGTACTGTTCCAGAAACCAGTCCCCCACCCCGGCTATTCCCTACTTGGTTAATGGACTTAACATATTATACCACATTTTCCTGGATCATGGTAGCCCTCTGTGCAAAGAAAGCAAAGAACACGCTACCCCAATACGGGGTCATTATATCATTCCTGGCTCTGTTTTTCAACCGATTTCTGGCTCTGTTTCCGTTTTTCAGTGTGTTTTATAACCTGGTAAAGTTTTCTCATTTTGTCCGTATCCTGCTCAGTCATCGTACCTGCGCCAAATTGGGCGGCTTGAGCCAATGCCAGCAGAGCTTCGGCATCCTGGGGTTCAAGGGCGGGGACACAACTTTGCAAAAATGCGGCAAACTCCGGCGCATCGGATGGTGTATCCGGCGGCAGGCCGCGACGCACCAAAAGGCGGTAGATGCTGCCAAACACGGCCAGCACCCGCGCGTTGCAGCTGCCCCGGCCATACCCCATGGCATGGCGGCGGGCCAGCACCAGCAGCACCGCAGTAGCCAACAGGCACCCCCCCAGCAACGCCGCCAAAACCAGCCTGCTGCGGGGCACGATGGTGGCTGCGGGTTCGTTTGCGCTGCTCTCCCCTGCTGCGGGGGCGGTGTCTTGACCTTGAGTTTCGGGCAGCGGGTCGGTGCGCAGGTCGGCCTGTTGGGCGCTGACCAGCACGCCGGGGGTCATCTCCATGGGGGTCCAGCCCTGGCCGGAAATGTACACCTCCGCCCAGGCGTGGGCGTTATCGTCCTGCAAAATGGCGTGCCAGCTGCCGTCCTCCTGTTGGGTAAACAGGCTTTGCGGCGCGGCATAGCCCACCACATAGCGCGCAGGCAGCCCGAACATGCGGAACATAACCACCGCCGCCGAAGCAAACTGCACACTGTACCCCTGTTTGGATTCCGTTAAAAAGTAACGGATGGGGTCGGCCCCCTCCGGCGGCTGGGGAGCGCTGGCGTTATACTGGTAGTTGGTGTTTAGGTAGGCGCGGATGTAATCGCCAATGTCCACAGCTTCGGTCAGCTTCTGGTCCTTTTTGGCTTCATCGCACAGGGTTTGCAGCTCGTCATAGCCGTCCGGCACGGCGGTGTAGCGGCTGGCGGCGTAAGCGGCATAGGATGCTTCCATCCGGTCCAGCACGCTGGGGTCGGCATCGGCGCGGGCTTCCAGCTGGGTTTGGGCGGTATCCCGCGGGTAATACAGGAACACATCGTCCTGCGCGGTCTGGCCCGCGGCGGCGCCATCGCCCTGGATGGTGTAATAATCACCCCAGTAGGCGTTGTACGGTGCATAGGTGTACTGGGTATCGGCGTGGATGCGCTCCACCGTCAGCGTCTGGGGCTGGGCGGTGCCGTCATAGGCGGTGCGCAAAAACGGCAGGCTGGCAATGGTCAACCGGGCGTTATCCTCGGTTTTCCAGTTCATAGCGGCGCTGTCAAAGGCATCGGCATCAGGGGCCTGCCAGGTGGTGCCGTCATAACTGCCGCCGATAAATCCCCGCAGGTATACGGTTTCTTTGGGTTTGTCGCTGGCGGTCAGGGCCAGATCCGTCACTCCGCTGACCTGGATACCCCCGCCCTGGCTCAAGGCGCCATCCGCCACACCACCGGCAGCGGCTTCTACCTGAATGTTCAGCCTGCCGCCGCTGACCCGCGGCAGCCAGGTAATGGCGGTGCTCAGCGCGGCGGATTCCACCCGCTGGGCCGCGGGCTGCAGCCAGCCAAGGGGAACCCCCAGCGCCGGGCGCAGCAGCCACCAACAAGGCAGCGCCAGCGCAAGGCAAAGCCCGCCCGCCGCCAGCGCGGCAAACTTTTGGATGTTATAATGGCGGCAAAGGTTCTGGCGGTAGTTTTCGGTATTGCGCCTGCCCCACAAGGCCCGCCGCTGCACCGAGCAGGAAGCCGCCCACGCCCCCATCCAACCGGCCAACAGCAGCAGGCAGGCAGGCACAGCAGGCGCGGCCCCGGCCAGCGCCAGCAGCACAACAACGGGCAGCAGCATTAGATCCAGCAGCAGGGCATCCGCACGGCGCAGGGCCGCAGCGGCCAGCGCCCCGGTAACGGGCAAGGCGGCCAGCAGCAAAAACAGCCCCAGCTGCGCCGCACTGCCGCCCTGGGCCACCGGCAGCGCGCTGCCAAGGCGGGCGTTCAGGCTTTGGGCAATGTTCCCGGCGCACTGCTGCGCCCCGGCCAAAAAGTTCCGCTGGCAAATGAACAACACCACAAGATACACAATCACCCCCGCCAGCAGCCCCCAGCGGCGCAGGGCTTGCGGCGCACGCAGGAACAGCGCCCACCCGGCGCAGAAAGCGGCTGCCGCGGGCCACACCCACAACGGCACCGCAATGCCGAACCCGGTGGAAAGCACCAGCAGCAAACCAAAGGTGAGCGCCAGCAGCAGCGCGGCATCTGCCGCCAGCCACAACGCGGGGTGCGCTGCGGGGCGCTGGGTGCTCACCAGCACACGGTCCACAAACTTCAGCCCACTGCCGGGGTCGGCAGCGCCGCGCCGGCTCAGGGCAGTACGTTCTTTTTTGCGCTTGGGCGGGTTTTTGCGGTGCTTCGCCGCCTGTTGGGGAAAATCCCCCCATTCCTCCGCTCCGTCCAGGTCCCCACCGGGGGTCAGGGCAGCGCGCAGGGCGGTCAGCGGTTCGCGCACCATCAGGCGGTCCAGCTTGGCGCTCAGCTTCCAGTGTACCTGCTTGAGGGTATCCCCGTCCCGGTACTCCCGCAGCTCATAGCTGCCGCCCAGGGCGGCGCGGGTGTCGGCTTCGTCGCCGTCCTCATCGGGGGCGGTTTCCGCTTTGGCTTTGCCAGCCGCGGCAGCGGGCAGCACACAGATGCTCCGGCTTTGCACGGCAGCCGGGCACGCCGCGGTGAACACCCCCAGGTGATCCCGCAGGGTGATGCCCCGCACCGCAATGCTCCACACGCCGCTTTTGCCTGCGTTTAAGGTAATGCGCTGTTCGGTGCTCTCCTTGCCGCCCAGCATGGCGGCGCAGCGCAGGGTGATCTGCCCCCCGCCCCATTCATCGGCGGCGTTCAGCAGCACCACAAGCGCAGGGATGGGCAACCAGCTGCGGTTGCGCAGCCGAACCGTCAGGGTAAAATCTTCGCCCTGTATCACGGGTTTGTCCGGCACCAGCAGCTCTGCCGTTACCTGCCTGCGCAGATAGGCGGCATCCAGCCGCAGCAGCACCAGAAGCACCAGCGCAAACGCTAACAGGAACACCGCCAGCGGTGCCTGGGTGATGAGCGCCGCGGCCAGCAGCACCAAAAGCACCAGCGCCCGGCCCAGCTTACCTGCCATGGCGGTCAGCCTTTTCGGGGCGGGGGCGCGGCACGGTGCGCAGCAGGTCCTGCATTACGCTGTCCACCGTTTCGCCGCCTGCGCGGGCCTGGTCGTTCAGCACCAGGCGGTGGCGGGCAACCGCATCAAACACAGCGGTCACATCCTGCGGGGCAACAAAATCCCGCCCCGCCAGGTACGCCGCCGCGCGCGTCATGCTGGTCAGCGCCAGGGTGGCACGGGGGCTTAACCCCACGGCCAGGCGCGGGTCCTTGCGGCTGGCCTGGGCCAGCGCCACAATGTAGCGGTACATCAGCTCATGCACAAATACCGTGCTGACCTCCTGCTGCATGGCAAGCAGATCCGCCTGACCGGCAACGGGGCGCACACGGTCCAGCAGGCGGCCTTTGCTCTGCCCGGCCAAAATTGCCAGCTCCGCTTCCTCATCGGGGTAGCCCATTACGGCGCAGACCATGAAACGGTCCAGCTGAGACTGCGGCAGCATCTGCGTGCCGGCGGCGCCGATGGGGTTTTGGGTTGCAATTACGGTAAAAGGTGCGGGCACCGGGCGGGTAACGCCGTCCACCGTCACCGTGCCTTCTTCCATCACTTCCAACAAAGCCGACTGCGTGCGGGAGGAGGTACGGTTGATCTCATCGCCCAAAAACAGGTTGCACATCACCGCACCGGCGTGGTACACAAACTTGCCGGTCTCTTTCTGGTAAACGGAAAATCCCACCAAATCGGACGGCAGAACATCCGGCGTAAACTGCACGCGGCTTTCTTTCAGGTCCAGCGCGCGGGCAAAGGCCAGCGCCAGCGTGGTTTTGCCCACGCCGGGAATATCCTCAATCAGCACATGGCCGCCCGCCAGCATGGCCATCCAGATGGTGTTTACCGTTTGCTGTTTGCCCTGCACGGCCTTGTTTACTTCGGCCGTAACGGCGGCGGCCTGCTGTGTGTACTGCATGGTTAATCCTCCCGGTGTTTTTTCCATATCACCATAATGCCAACGGCGGCGGCAATAACCACCAGCCCGGCCCACAGTGCGTTGTTTTCCAGCCAGATCATGGTATTGGAGATCGCGCTCCCCTCGGATTCCGCGCTGCCCTCCCCCGGCAATGGGGTCAGGGCCTGGGGAGCCACTTCGGCAATGGAGCTGCCGCCGGCATCCTCCACGGTCACCTGGCGCGGCGTTTCGTCCCAGGTAGCGGCGCTTTCCTGCAAATCCTCCTCTTTGGTGGTGTCCGCAGCGGCGGTGTCGTGCTCCGCAATTACCAGGTAGCGCTGGCTGTTGCGGGTGTAGGGGTGGCAGGTGGAAAGGGTCAGCAGGTCCCGCCCCGGCTGGATCAGCACGGCGTTGATATCGCTGGGGTCAATAATTTTCAGCTCGCTCACGCGGTAAATCAGCGTTTCCCACGGGGTGGTCAGCTGGATCTTGTCCCCCACCTGGATCTGCTGCACGTTGCGCAGCATTTCCGCGCCATAATAGCCGCGGTGGGCGGCAATCACGGTGTTGGTGTTTTCGCCGCCCAGCGGCATCGAGGTCTGGCCCAGCAGCGCCGCACCTTTGGCCAGGTTTTCGCGGCTGGCGCCCAGGTAAACGGGCAGCTCCAGGTTCAGGCGCGGGATCCACAGCACAGCCAGCACATCATCGTCATAGCCATAGGCAGCAAGGTCCAGCGGGGCTTCCTCGTAGGCGAACGGGTCGGTCAGGCCGCTTTGGCCCCCGGCGTAAATTTCCGCGTTATAGTCCTGCATCGCGGCGTACAGTTCAGGGTAGGCGCGTTCCGGCTCCGGGGGTTCGGCTGTGGTTTCCTCCGCCGCGGGGGCGGTGGGCTGGGCTTCGGCGCGGGCCGCAAACTGCGCAGCGGTTTTGGCGTTGCGGGTGCTGGTCCACCACTGGGCGGCGGTGGGCTGTATCAACAGCGCCAGCCCCAGCAAAATGGCCAGCCAGGCCAGAATTTTAGCAATCAGCCGTCCCATTTAGTCATCCTCCTCGCGCTTTTTGCAGCGGTGCAGCAGCAAAAGCAGCAGCAGCGCTTCGCCGCCGATCACAATGCTGCCCGTTACCGCGATCCACGGCCAGGCATCCACCACGCGCTTGACCACCGTTCCGGTGCGCAGCGCCTGATACTGCACGGCCTGCGGGGTGTTGGCTTCTTCCTCTCCATTATAAGGGATGCGGGTGCCGCGCACAAGCATGCGGTGGGTGTTGATGGCATACGGCGTGCAGGTAACAAGGGTGCAGTAATCCTGCCCCGCGGTGATGTCCAGATCCTCGGTGTGCTCCGGTTCCACCACTTTGATTTGATCCACCTGGTACGCCAGCGTTTCATCCAGAATATGCAGGTAGAAACAGTCGCCCTCTTCCAGCTTGTCCAGGTCGGTGAACAGCACGGCTTCGGGCAGGCCGCGGTGGCCGGTCAGCACGCTGTGGGTGCTTTCGCCGCCAAGGGGGTAGCTGGAGCCTTCCAGATGGCCAACGCCCCTTTGCAGCACATCATCGCTGGTGCCTTCGTAAATAGGCAGGTTGACGTCAATTTTCGGGATGGTGATATACCCCAGGCTTTCGCCCACATCCACAAGGTCCACATAGCTGGTGCCGGTATCCTCCGCTTCGCCTGCGGCATCGCGCTCCACGGCGCTGTCCAGCTGCTGGTTATAGCGGCGGGCGGCCTCCTTGGCGGCGTCCAGTTTTTCGGTATCCATGCTTTTTACGGTATCATCGTAATTTTGGATTGCTTCGCTGGCATGGCGCTGCGCCACCGCGTTGCTGATAACCGGGTACGATGCCACCCCAATGCCGGACAGGATCATCAAGGCCGCAAAGCCGACTTTTAGTTTTGTTGTGGTATCCATAGCGTCACCGCGAACCTTTCCGTGAGAGGGTTGAAGTTGGGAACTGATGCAATTAAGAATTAGCAGTGAGGAATTGGAAGTAGGCAAAAGAATAAATAATAAAGAATAATGAATCATTGTGGTGGACCGCGCCGCATTGCGCCGCTCAGGAGATATTGGGTTGGGGGTGGTTTTTAGGGTAGTGAATAGCAATAAAATAATCTGTAGGGCCTTACGGCGTTGCACACCACAAAATTGTAATAAACCTCGCCCTGCATGTAGGGGGCGGCGTCCCCGACGCCCCGTTTGACGGGCCTAATAATTGCCGCCCATCCACCCCGCGCCGCAAACATTGCAAATCATTTGTAGGGGCCGATGCTCGCCATCGGCCCGTTTGACGGGCCTTGCCCTATTTATTTTCAGGTTCCCCACGCGAGATATTGGCGCCCCTTGAGGGGAGCTGGACGCGGAGCGGCCTGAGGGGTGGTTCCCCGCCACAAACCTAACCCGTAGGGTGGTTCCCCACGCAGGGCCTAAAAATCAGCCGAACAACGGCCATGTACACCCAAAAAAATTTATTCCCCAATAACCCACCATAGGGGGAGGGCCAAATCCGGCCCTCCCCCTGTGTATGATGGATTATCCCTCTATACCCTATTGGTGAATTGTAACATTGTTTTGCCTTGCGGCGGGCGCATCAGGCGCGGTTCTTCTTTTTCAGGCTCAGCAGCACGCCAACACCGGCCACAACCAGCAGCACACCAATGCCGCTGAACAGCAGGGTGCCGAAACCACCGGTGGTGGGCAGGTCGAAGCCCTTGCGGTTGATGACAGTAACCGTGATTGTAGCAGTGTCAGTAACGTCTTTTCCCTTATCATCGGTAAACTTCGTTGTTTTCTGATCCCAATCATGCTTTGTCAAAACGCCATCTTTGTACTCAAAGTTTTCATTCCAAGACGTCTCTTCGCTAATGTTCAGCGTAACCTTGACAGGACCGTTCAGCAAATTATAACTATCAAGAGTCTCTTTCTCAACCAAGTAGTAATCACCATTTGCTAAGCCATCCTGATGAATATTACCTTCGCTATCTGTTACCAACGTATCTGTGTTTACTTTAACCCACACTTTTCCAGCTTCTGCAGTAGGCAGACCATATGCTTTCACTTCATCCGCTGTCAAAGCCTTATCTCCGGCTTCCTGCTCCGGAACCTGCTTGTACAAGTCAAACTTTACACCGACTAGATTCTTTTTATCATCACCGTCTTTATGCACATTGATTGTATAGCTATAAACAACGGTATCGTCATGAATCTCGCTGTTAGAGCCGTCATCCGGCTGACCATCGACATTAATCTTATTGGTATACTTCAACTTTGCAGTATTGTGATTACCATCTTTCGGCGTGCTAGCAGCAGCCGTCATTTCGGCAGTATAAGAAATCACAATATTCTTCCCTGCATAATTTTCCATAGCAGCAGGGGTAAATGTAATCTTAAAGCCATTTGCAGGAACATCTTCACCCTTGGTAGTAATCCTATATACCGCTTCATCCACAGCAATGCCTTCGCAGGTCAATGTAGCATTCCCATCATACTTCAAGTTGTTAGGCGTATCCGTTACTTCAAAGGTACTAAGCTTCGTAATGTTATTAGGAACACTTACTGTAATCGTATACGGAACATGGTCGCCTACGCTGTAATCTGTATCTTCTGTTTCGGTATTGTCTTTATCAATTACTTTCTTTTCCAAATCCGGCTTTTCATTGATAACTTCAATGGTAACATTTGATTCCGTTTTGCTACCATACGTAATCTTGCCCTCGCTGTCAACTACAAACACAATCGGAGTCTGATCAAGAATATAACCAGTATCTGGATCATAGCTCTGTTCGATAAAACGGTAGGTACCCTGAGACAGACCGCTTACAGTAATCTTGCCATCAGTCGTCTTTAACGTTCCAAGATCTTCATCCGTTTGCTCATTTTTGGTTACTTCTTCCCATGTTTCGGGATCATCTTTTACCTTCTTTTCAAGCTTGTATGTAACGCCATTCAGATTCTCTGGAGTTCCACCGCCCACGCGGCCTTTTTTCTCCAAGGTCACTTTGCCGTAGGTCGTTGCATTTTTAGGGAATACATACACATCGTACATCCACTCTGCCTTATTGGTTGGATTTGCCATAGGAAGCGATACCAGGAACGGTTCAACCGGGGTCGTTACCTTAGCGGGGGTTTCAGTTTCGATAATAACATACAAGCCAACCGGCAGGCCCGTCTCGCCATCGCCAAACTTTACAATGCCATTCTTGCCCGTCTTACCAGAGCCATTTGGCTTATTAGCATAAGCAGAAAGAATCTGACCATTCTTATCAACATAAGTGTTGATGCCTACCTTCTCTGTGCTTTTACCATTATAGTACTCGACCAGTTCATCCGCAGTCATTACCTGATAATAGGTAAAGGTTGCACCTTCCAAGTCTTTTGCATCTGTGGGCACATTGTTCTCGTCTCCTGCTACACCTGTGCCGGCTTTATCCTCGTTACCATTATATTCATACTTATGAATCGTGATGGTACCCTTTGCATCTTTATCAATAGCGCTAGCCAGGGGAGTTGTGGGTGTAGTTTCACCTGTACCCTCTGCCATTGCTGGCATGGCGCACAGGCTGAGGGCCAGAGCGGCGCTCAACAGGCCTGTGAGAAAACGTTTTGCTTTTTTCATTTCAGTACCTCTTCTCTTAAAAAAATCATCATCGGATGGGCGGCGGGGCCGCCCGGCTTAAGGGTTCTGCATCAGCACGGCGTGCAGTGCGGGGCGCTGCAGCGGGGAAACGCTGCCGCGCCGCCCGCACTGTGCCGTGAAGAAAAAAGGAGGAAAAACTGGGCCGCTTGCCCACTTGGCTTAAGGTGCATCTGAAACCAAAGGAAATAACGGATATTTCGCAGCCACAAGCAGGATGTAAGGCAAAGAGCCGCCGGAATCCTTTCCGGACCCCAAGGCTTCTTAACACAAAATCCGGCTGCGCTTATAGAAACAGGCGATATTTTCCGCTTTTCAGTTATACACCCCGGCTTATGGCTGCGCCCTGCCGTAAACGGGCGCGCACGGGCGGGCAGGCCCTGTATCCTGGGGGTTGCTGGGTTTCCGGGGGATGGTTAATGTCGCCGGCCCCCTTTCCTGTTGTAGCGGAATGTGAATATCAACAGCCCTGCCACCGCCAGCGGCATGCCGATCAGCAGCCACAGGCTTGGCGCGTCTGCACCCGTGTGGGGCAGCTCAGGCGTTTTACGGTTCAGAACGGTAAGGGTCATGGTGTAGGTGTTGCCGGACTGCGTAAACTTGTTTTTGTCATCAATTAGCTGCCCATCAATATAACACTCGCCGCCTTGGGTAAATTTGATCTTAATTGGCTGTGCCAACAGGTTGTACCCCGGATGTGCCTTGGTTTCCGTCAGGCGGTATGTACCGGGTTCCAGATCTGTGAACGGGTTCGAGATTATCTTGCCGTTGTCGTCCGTTGTACCGGTATAGGTAGTATCTACCTGCGTTTTTCCTTCGGTTGTTTCGACCAGCTTTTCCAGCTTGAACTCAACACCACCCAAGGGCACATCTTTGTTATTTTCGCCTTTTTCCGCGTCCTTCTTGATGATATCCAGTACAAACTTCGGGTTCTGCAGCGTGTTGGTCAGCACAATCTTGCCGCTGCCGCCGGTGATGGTTCCATCGGTGGCTGTGGCTGTATTGTCTGTTGAGCTGCCCGCGTTGTTCGTTTCGTTGTTCGTTTCGCTGTTTGCTGTTGCTTCAGCCTTTACAACATACGTATTGCCCTTAATCGTAATGGTTCCGTCTTCCGCTGCCTGTTTAAATTCGCCCTTTTCTACCGTACCTTCCACAATGCGGTAAATATAGTTATTATCCGCACTGCCGCCAACCGGGTACTGATCCAGGTTGTTAAAGATACACTTCCAGCCGTAATCATCGCGGTTAATGGTAACATAGTTTTGCGTGCTGTCAGCCGGGTACCTTACCGGTGTCCAGTTTTTTTCACTTGCCAGGCGGCGCTGGAGCTGGATGTAGATTGTATCCGGCGGGTTCTTTGTACTAAGATCCGTACCATCTGCATCTTCCCAGAGCTTATCGAACTCAATGTTGATCAGTGTGCGCCGGGTGTTGGTAAAGATTGCGGTAACTTTCAGATCGTTCGGATCGTCCGGATTTTTGCTCTCCTCAATCTCGCCTTCCACCATGGTGTTGTTGATCACATCGGCTTTATTGTTAGCCGGAACGGTTACGCTTTGCAGTCTGGAACCATCTGTCGGTGCAAGTTCCTCGATGGTATAGCGGGTGCCAACGGGGATGCCGGTGATGGTCACGGTGTGGTCTGGGTATTTTACCGCATCGTTCATGTCGATCTCAACATACCTTATGATGTCCTCTTTTTCCAGACCAGCACCGCCAACATCACTAAAGGTAACTTTGAACTTGTAGGTGCCTTTAATGTTATCTACCTCACCAGCTGCGGCCTTCTTTTGGATTTTCAGCCCGCCGGTTTTGACGGTGTTGACGTATTTTACCTTTAGCTTTGTCAGCGTGGATTTTGTTTCGTCCGGGTCCTTATAGGAGCGGAAGACGATGGTGTCGGCGGAGGGTTTGTTTTCGTTATACTTGTTGCCCTCCTGCTCTTTATCTGCTCCCTTCTTTTCCGTTCGGCCATCATTGGGGCTGCTTCCCGTCTGCCCGTCTAACGAAGGTATTGTACTAGGAAGAGTTACGCTGTTACCTTCTTTCATCGACTCAACCACATGCCCGTTCTCGCACACCGTCCATGTGGTGTCGTACAGGTTTTGGTTCAGTTCCTCTTTGAGCGAAATGTAGCTGCCGCGGCGGAACTGGTCGCTGAAGGTAACGGTTTCTCCAGCTTCCAGAACAAAGCGTCCGTCCTTGTCCACCAACTGGGTGTCTGTGTCATTGCTGGAGGTGTACTGTGCGTTTTCGGCGTTTTCCAAATGACCGCTTTCGGCGGAGCCGTAATCCGGGATTTCCTTCTGATCGGTTGTAAAGCCGGTCATCTTACTTGGCACCGCTTTGGGAATGAAGGTAAAGTCCCTGAAATAGATGTTGCGGTTATAGTTATCGCCCACGCGGATGGTTTTGACGTTGTTGTTAAAACCGCCCTGCTCTTTCATCTTGTGCAGGTCCAGCTTTACGGTGACCCATGCGCCTGTCTTCACTTCGACCGAGCCATACGTTGCGCCGTTAATGCCTGTTGTGCCAAGGCTGCCTTTTTGGACGTTGTTTTCATCCAGCAGTTCCAGATACAGGTTGTTGAGGGAAAGGTCACCTCCATGATCCTTTGGATCAACGTAAACCTGGAACGTAAGGAAGCGCATGTCTTTGATATTGATGGGGTTTTCCAGCGTCAGGATGCCACGACGTTTCTCACGCGCTGCACTTTGCGTATCCGTAAAGCGTGCGTACCAGTGAAGGACCTGTTCGTTTTCATTCCCGGAATCTGGCCAGGGGTTTGTTTCCCGCCTGAAAATGTAGTCATATTCGTTTCCTGGGGTTGCGGCGGCAATGTTGCTCTCATTCAAATTCACCTTTTGGGACTGAGTTCCGCTTTCATTCGGGCCAACGGCATCTGTTTTTCCATAATGGGTTGCCTGGTTCTGGATGGTGAAGTTGAAGATTTTCTGGTCTTTAAAGCAATTTTTGAAGTCTGGATCAACCTTGCTCAGTTCGACCTCTTTTTGAACCTGCAGCTCGTTATTATCCGGGAAGTTGAACGCCACCGCCATGTTGGACTCCCACATACCGCGTTCCATATAGTACATGGTAAGGGTGTGCTTTTGGCCTTTGTCGAGGTCATTAAGAGTAGTGCCTTGCGCGTAGAACTTGATGTCCTCGCCATGATATGTTACGGTCTTGACAGGGTTGCCTTTTTTTTCATCTTGATCACCTTCTGATGACGTTCCGCCTGTTTTGACCCTACTGACATAGGCTGTTACACTATTATTCTTTTCATCTGCCTTGCCAAATTCCAGCAGGCCGGAAACCTCACCATGGGCGCCGCCAACGTCAAGCGCCAGCTTGCCATCAATGAATACCCAAACGTCATCGTCACCGGAGAAGAAGAACTTGATGCTGGTTTTTTCCGTTGTTCCATCTGCCTTTTCTGTTTCCACCATGCCGTCATCCGTCAGGGTAAAATCCATCTGCAGCTTGGTGCCAAAGCCGTAATTGTAGGTAGAAAACACACCAGGGGTTGCTGTTTCATTGAACGGGAAGTAGCCATAAGGGTCTTTCGGGTTCGATAACGCACTCACATTCTTTGAAGGATCTCTGTTAGTGGTACTTTCTTGGAGAAAATATTTTGAATCCGAATTTTGTCCCGAATCTTGTTTTAGATACAAGGTTGTATCCTTGCTGTCAAAGCACCAATAATCAACGTTCGTCTCATTACCAAAAAGATTTTTCACTTTAGTAAATGGGAACTTTACATTCTCATACACTTCACCAAGCTTTGCATTTTTACTATTCTTTCCTAAGAGGAACTCTTTGTTAAAGTGCGGCTCTACTATTGCTTTTTCTGTTCCGTTTAACAACGGTGCTCCATCTGCTTTACCGGTGGATGTTTTATTCGCAACCAAACCCTGATAGGCATAGTATGTATGATTATTGTCATTGTTTTGAGAATCTTCATTATACTGAGAGTTATTGATTGCCATAAAACGCCGATCGTTTGTGTTGTACCCAAACAAATTTAATGTCCCAGCAATATCGCTAAAGTTAGTTCCTCCTCCAGGCTGAAAATGTCCGGTATAAATCGGGTATTCGGCCTTTGCATCCTTATAATAATCGCTCAGCGCCTGATCGAACTGGCGGAAGGGTACCCAGTTGCGGTGACTTACAGTAGGAGAACTTTGATCGTAACTGCCACGGTTCTTGCCGTTCAGTTCGTAATCTGTATAATAGTCATACAGCGTACTGGTAACATATTTTGTGTTTGCTTCTTCCGTAAAAGGAGCGGATTTAATATCTACTACTTTAGTGCCAGTATCTTTCCCCTTTTCGGCATCACGCAGGGTACCTTTTGGAGCCCAGTAGCCGCCACGAGTGGTACCTTTATATACTGCATCGTCATTCGTATCCGCATAGAAGCAATTTTTGTCATCTGTGGGAATCGGCAGCCACTCTGTACTTACTCCATTTTGTCTTGTCGTATTGTCATCGTTAATTTCTTCACCGGAAAAGATGATTGAACTATTTGAACTATATTCTTGGGGAATGTCAACATAATAAAGGTTTTCGTTTGTATCATCTTTTACCAGCGTGCCTTTTTCGGATTTTCCGTTGCCTCCTTTTATCCGATAATAAATGGTCTCTGAATTATTGGCTTTTGGGATTGAATAGTTGCCGCTAGTATCACCCGTTCCTGTTGTTGGCAGCTTTGAGAAAGTAGCATCGTAATAGATACGGAAAGAGTTTTCTCTACCCCATCTTACGTTGTCTGCGCCAGTATAGATAAAGCAGTTCCTTGTTTCACTGTACATAAAGGATTCTTTATCATCACTAACAGATTCGTTATAGAAGTTATAGTATTTGCTGGTTTTGTTTTTACCGTCCTCAACCCATGTAAACTGAACATAAGAGCATGCCACGTTTGGGATGTTAAAACCAACGAATTCTCCCAGAGGAACATCTTGAGCTACTGAGTCACCATTAACCAATGTTAAGTTTCCACTTTTTTCATCAGGGATATAGAAATTTGCCTTTACGTTCGTCAAATTAGCTGTACTGCGGTTTTCGAACTTGATGGGTTTGCCTGCATAGTATGTATGACTCGTCAGGATGGAATCGTCTGTCCATTTACCTTTATTACTATCAGCAGTTGGATCATACATTTTGTTATTGTAGGAGCTTATAGGTTTCGGTTCCTGCTCCTTTAGCGTAATCTGTGCTTTCCAACCACCATCCCTGTATAACTGGAACTGTATTTCTAGAAAGTTATCTCCTAATATATCTTTACAATTCTTAACGGCATAAATCTTATGTCCATCTTCTGTTTTCCATCCGGTCGGCTCCATTGAAAGCTGAAGCCACCACTCATCATTCTTAGAATTGCCCGGTTTTTCATCAGTTCTTACATTAAGTTTAATTTCATCGGAATCTAAAACGGTCACCGTCTCATTATTACCTGGCATCGTATCCGGAACGACAAAGTAAACCGTGAATCCATCTGCCGCTTCCTGCTCACTAACTGCCTGCACGCTATCCACGCTTTTTGCGGCGTACATCTTCTGCGGCTGTTCGGTCGGTTCCGGGGTGGCGGTGGGGGTCACGGTCGGCACAGGGGTGGCCGTTGCGGTGGCTGCCGGTTCCGGGGTCAGGGCGGGTTCTGCCGTGGGCTCCGGCGTTTCAGTCGGGGCGGGCTGCTCCGGCTCGGCGCTTTGTTCCGGTTCCGGGGTGGCGGCGTTCTGCTCCGGCGGAGCGGTATTCTCCCCGGAGGCCGTTCCCTGCTCATCCTCCAGCAGCTCTACTTCGTCAGGTGCGTCGGGCAGAAGATCCACCTCGGCGTATACAGGCAGGGCCATTGCCATAACCAGGCAAGCGGTGACAAGCAGCGCTGTCAGCCGGCGCGCCCAACCTGTTTTGTTGTTTCCTGTTCTATTCAATCTGCTCACCCGTCTTTCGCGCTGGTTTAATGAAAGCACATTGTTCCACAGGGGATCCCTGTGGAACAATAAAAGAAGCCATCTTCTTTTACTTGCGCAACCGTTGCCATGTTGTTTTCAAAAAAATTACGCATCGAATCTTCTCATTGCGCATTTACTTTATAGTGTTAAAGTATAGCACCTTTATACCAGAAAGGCAATACAATCCACGTAAATTCCTGTTTTTCGGCACTTTTACTGATTGCGTTTTCCTCCAATTATACAATGTATTCAAAGCCTTTGTATAATTTATTCCTGATTTTCTTTTTGGCAGCGGTCCCTTTTATATACTTTGACCGCGCGTTTATGATCCTCTGCGCACACAGAGCGCAACTTTGCGGCAAAATTCGCCTTTTTTGTTACATTTCCCTATTTTTGCGCAATTATTTGTTTCGCATGTGCCTGTTTGCGGCGGGGTGGGTGCCTTGTGGGAGGGATGGCAGGTTTACGGCGCACGGTTCCCATTTTTTTTGCGGCGCGATGGGTACACCGCGCCCCTGCAAACGGTTTGCGGTGTTTGCGGCGGCGGGTGTGTGTGTGGTGGATTGCACGCCCACCAACGGGACGCCGTTCTCCCTTTACAACGGGGTGCGGGTTTGCTGCAGATATGCCATTCGCTTTTTTGTCCCCCCTGCCCCGCCCCTGATTCCCGGTTCCCCCTTGCCGATCTCTATCTGCGCCAGCTCCTGAGGTGCATCTGAGAGCAACGAAAATAGCGGATCTTTCGCAAGCACAAAATCCGGCTGCGTTTGCTGAAACAGACGAGCTTTTTGACGTTTCAGATAGGACTAAGGTGTATCTGAAAAGTCGAAAATTTAGTCTATTTCTACAAACACAGCGGGATTTTGCGTTAAAGCGCCTTGGAATCCACAAAGGATTCCTGCGGCTCTCTGCCTTAAATCCTGCTTGTGTTTGCGAAATATCCGTCATTTTCTTTGTTTTCAGATACACCTCCAGCTCCCAGCTTTCAATCTATCCTGTGTAAACTGCAACCCCTCACGCGCCATTCTGTGCGGCACCTACCTTATAATAAAAGGGTGCTACCCTGTGTAAATTTGCAACTGATCTATTGGAAGCAGCTGTGAGCTGTTGCAATTTTGCACAGGGTATTGCCCACATTCTGTGCCGAACATTCCCGAAACGTGTTGGAAAAACGCACAGGATTGCCTTGTTTCCCTATGCCGCTTACCGTTGGAAAAACGCACAGGTTACCCCCGGAACAGTTGCAATTTACACAGGGTATTCCCGCTCCCCTGCCCCGCCGTGACCCGCGCACCTGTTGGAAAACCACACAGGATAGGCCCGTTCCCCGTGTTGCAATTTACACAGGTTTGGCTGTTTTTGGCTTATTTGCAACTTTACGCAGGTTGCTTTCCGCACAGGAAAATGGTGGTGGAATGCACAGGCTGCAGTTGGTTGAACACACAGGTTTGCGTTGTTAAATTACACAGGCTCTACCTATTACTAATATAGAACTAAACATCTAAGCCATAATAACAACCGGAGGTAAGCCGGGAGATGGGGGAGAACGGGAAAAAATTGGTGTTGCCATTCCATCAGGTTACAGAACCCTGAAACAGCAGGACAGAAAAGCACAATAAAACCCTGTGTAACCTGCACCCGGGCTGCAACCCCAACAGGATATATGGCAAACCACAACGCGGGTGTTGCCTTTTGCACAGGGTAATGGCGGTGAAACCCTGTGTAAATTTGCAATTCTTGCGCCGGACAACAGGATGTGCTATAATGTTTAGCATGATGTGCGTGACCACCCGGGATACAGCAACCGATATAGGAGGCCCCTGCTTATGGCGGCAAGTAAACAGAAAAAAGATGATCCGTTTGTCGTTACGTTTGAAGAACGCGGGGACCAGACCATCGTTCGCAAATCCAATGACCTTGTACAGATGACGCGCAACAACCTGACGCTGAGCCAGCAGCGCCTGATGCTGCATATTTTTTCGATGATTAAGCCGGAGGATACGGACCTGCCCTCTTATGAGCTGAGCATTTATGATTTTATCAAGATGACCGGCATGGACCCGCACAGCGGGGCGCTGTACAAGCAGGTGCGCAAAAATATTGAGGAGCTGGCCAACGCGCCCATCCAGTGGATCAAGAATAACGGAACTTCTACGGTGGAAACATTCCGCTGGATTGATAAAGTGCGCATTGATGAGGGACGCGCGCGCATGACCATCACGCTGGATCCGGTGCTGAAACCGCACCTGGTGCAGCTGAAAACCCTGTATACCACCATGGATGTGACCTACACCATGCTGATGCGGTCCACCTATTCCATCCGCATTTACGAGCTGTGCAAGAGCTACCAGAGCCTGTACCTGAAAAAGAAAGCGGCCGGGGAACCGCTGGTATGGAACCTGAGCATGCTGTATGAACAGCTTTCGTATACGGCCAACCGATGGTCGGATTTCCGCCGCCTGGCACTGGAAAAGGCAAAGGCGGAAATTAACGAAAAGACGGATATTATTTTTAATTACGATGTGTACGAAAAAAAGGGGCAGAAGGTTCTTTCGCTGGTGGTAACGATTGACCCGGTGGATGATTCCGCCGCACAGGCCAACCTGGACAGCATCAACAGCACAGTGCGCAAAAAGAGCAAAAAGAAGGGCCGCCCCACCGTGGCGATTGAGGATTCGCTGCTGGATGACCCCAGCGTGATCACCTTTGATTATGTTTCGGCACCGGAAACAACGATCCCCTATTCCTTTGGACGCCACCGCACCGAGCTGCGGGAGGAAATTGTTGTGAAAGCGCGCATGGATCAGCTGCGCGCGGAGATTACGCCCGAAGAGCTGCACGCGGTGGAAGTGATCATTGATGTGTTGGCAGATGCCTGCTGCACCATCCAGGCAGGCGATGGCGAGCAGGACGGCGGCAACAAAACGGTGTTTGGAAAGATGAATGCCATCATCCTGGATTGCGGCGGGTTGACCAGTTGGCTGGCCGGTGTGGCACCCCGCTATGCACAGGAGATCATTCCCCGGTCGCAGACGATGCGCAGCCCGGCGCGGTACCTGAACAAGGTGCTGCGCGAGGATATGGATAACTATCGCATTTATATTTTCCGCAAGGCAAAGCCGGCAGCAGAACCCAAAGAGGAGCTGTTGGAAGCGGAGTACCATGTGATGGACGAGCCGGTGCAGCAAACGCTGCCGGAGCCGGAGCCGCCCAAGGTAGAGCTGATTCCCGAAACGATTGTAAAACGGCAGGATATGCGAAAAGAGTTTGCAAAGTTTGTAGATGATGGATACCTGGAAAAGACGTTGACGAGCGGCCAGCGCGGCGCTTACCACGAAATTTACCGCCACCTGGCAGCGCGGTGTGTGCCATCGCCTTCCAGCCTGCGCAATGGGCTGAAAGACGAAATGCGGCTGCATTACCTGGCCTGCATGAATGAAGTGATTGAAAAGTATGGCAGCCTGACCCCATTGATGGAAGCTATGGCGCATGAACTGGACTTTGATGTGTTCTGGGCAAAGGCCGCCAAGGACCCCAACGTGAATAACCCGATGGGGCTGTTCTACCACATTATTGAAGAACGCGCGCTGAACCCGATCGGCACCATAATGAACGACCAGGCACAACGGCAGAAGGTTGCCGCCAAGGAAAAAGGTGAAAAAGATAAGTGGCACAACGAAAGCTGGATGGATGCTTTTGAAGAAGATATCCCGGATGACAGCGAAGAGTAATTGAGATGAAGCGGAGCGGAACATCCGGGAGCACTATTATAATAAGGTAAGCAGCGGCTGGCAGATTGCTGGCCGCTGCTTTTTTGTTGGGGTGCAGCTGAGAAAGGAAAATATCCGGCGTTTTTTGATTTCAGATAGACCTTGGGCAACACCGCACAATTCCCGCCTTGCGGCTTAAGCACCGCTCCGGCAGCTGCGGCACGGCATCTGCGTTGCCAAAATGCTCGATAATGTCGGGTTGC
>OBAO01000964.1_pt1 | contig 20358 bp, 15 predicted proteins | sample 1517541 | NCBI WGS metagenome assembly OBAO01 (sample SAMN04571698, study PRJEB22368) | human gut metagenome | biome: human gut; material: stool | host: Homo sapiens | place: Luxembourg | collected 2012-08-10
TAAGGCCTTTGAATAAGACAAAAGGCTGCCTCATCGCTAACTTTGCAACAGTGCCAACAAAATTATCTCAGGGCAGAAACGCTGGTTAGCGCTAATGCACGGCTGGTTGATTTTCAGTCCACGCTGCCGCTCGCAGGGTACTGGGGAGGTGGGGAGGTTGCCTCCGCAGATGGTATGCGTTTTGTCACACCGGTTAAAACGGTTAATTCCGGACCAAATCGTAAATACTTTGGTTCAGGACGCGGTATCACCTGGTACAACTTCGTCTCAGATCAGTACTCCGGTTTCCATGGCATTGTCGTTCCCGGTACGCTTCGTGATTCCATCTTTGTACTGGAAGGGCTTCTGGAGCAGCAGACCGGGCTGAATCCGGTAGAAATTATGACGGACACGGCAGGATCCAGCGATATCATTTTTGGCCTGTTCTGGTTACTGGGCTACCAGTTTTCCCCTCGTCTGGCCGATGCAGGTGGGGCGATATTCTGGCGGGCAGATAAAATAGCCCATTATGGTGCCCTGAATGAGCTGGCCCGGGGATGTGTTGAACTTTCAAAAATAGAATCCCAATGGGATGAAATGATGCGAATGGCGGGCTCACTGAAGCTTGGGACCATCCATGCATCAGAGCTTATTCGTTCACTGTTGAGAAGTAGCCGACCATCTGGTCTGGCTCAGGCGATTATGGAAGTGGGCCGGGTCAACAAGACTTTGTATCTTCTCAACTATATCGATGATGAGGATTACCGGCGTCGGATACTCACTCAGCTCAACCGGGGAGAAGGACGCCATGCAGTGGCTCGAGCCATTTGCTACGGACAACGTGGTGAGATTAGAAAACGCTACCGTGAAGGTCAGGAAGATCAACTGGGTGCTCTGGGCCTGGTGACCAATGCGGTTGTGCTGTGGAATACACTTTACATGCAGGAGGCGTTGTCACATCTTCGCAAATCGGGGGAAACACCTGAGGAGGAGCACCTGGCAAGATTGTCGCCGCTGATACATGGCCATATAAATATGCTGGGGCATTATACGTTTTCGTTACCAGACGATATTTTGAAGGGCGAGTTAAGACCATTAAATTTCAATACAAACAATGAATTAACCTCTTAGCGTGGTTTTTTACATCATTGGACCTCGAACCCCTTATAGTACAATAATTTTCGATATCCAAACTGACCCCAATTACATCTCCAGTCTCTGGCAGCAGAGACCATATATTTCCATTGCCGCCGTAGCCACGATATTCTGGCTATTCACAAAAACAATTTAGCCCCAAAGCGCAGTAAAAAAGTACACTATGAAGGTGTATGATACCTTCATAGTGCTTAAGTAATTATGAGTAATATAATCTGTGTAAACTACTAATTGCTTCACCGTCAGTGATTAAATGTGTAGCTGTTCCTTGTCTTATATAATACCTATTTTCAAAATGACAGACTTCTCCGACACTTTTTATTTCGATTTTTAAAACATGCAGTCCTTCATATGAACATAATGAAATATCTTTTAGTATTTGTTGTTTCAAAGCCTCATTAAAATTAAATGATTCTATTTTTTGTTTTATGAACAGAAAGTAATTATCTATGTTTTTTGATTGAATTACAGCTTCATGATCAATTCCATTGATATAATAGCCATTGCACTCAATAGGGGTAACACCATATAAAGCCTTAACTCTGTCTGCCGTAGCTTTGGTATCGGAAACACCAACTAAAATATAACCATTAGATTCTCTACCGATGTTATTTATGGCGACAGCCGTTTGGACTATATTAATGAAACATTCTTCGTCTATTTTATTCTCGCCTGAGAGAATAAATAATCCCTGTTTAAAATCATAATTTGGTTGTTCTGTTCTTGAGTTATTAAGTAGAGTTCTTATCAGTGTTTGCCAAGCATGATTGATAAATTTATTTTCTGATTCTTTAAAATATCGTCTGATTAAAGCACATAAATCTTCGACACTTTTCTGACGAGCGCTAGCTGCCCAACGGCCCCCTTCGGTTTGCACCATTGAACGTTGTACACTGTCTCCTAACTGAGCGATAAATTTCTGTTCATCGTCAAGTTGCATGTTTTCATTTATGATTAATTCATACAAAGCAAGAAAAACAGCTTGATAGTAACGAGGACATTCTTGAGATGAAGATGCATTGCCCAGAATGTGTTGTGGGATGCAAATAAAGGTTCATCCGTATAAATAAAGTATCATCCGTATAAATAAAGTTTCATTCTGAGCCTGCATCCGCTATGTTGAGGTCATCGACACAGCGGGGGCAGGCTTTCTCATGTCTGGAACATTCAAGGGGCTGACCCAGGCCCAGATCGATAGAAGGCTCAAGGACGGGCGTGGTCAAGGCCAGGGATCAGACTACAAGCCGTTCATCTACACAAGGGACGTGTCCTCGCTGGGTCGCTCCCACCGCCTGCCTGGCAGCAAGACCCGGCGTTTACACCATCTTCTATCCGATCTTGAACTGGCCATCTTCCTGACCTTGGATCGGTCTCCCCATGTCACCGATATCCGTGAACAGTTTCCGATGCGGGTCGAAGATACGGTGCGCATCGCCGAGGAGCTTGGCCTGCCCCACGGTTGTTACAAGGGTACCCCGCAGGTACTGACCAGCGACTTTCTGGTGGATTTCGAAGATCCTCAGCGCCCGAGCATCGCGATTCAGGCCAAGTACAGTACCGACCTGCAGAAGCCTGAAGTTATCGAGAGGCTTGAGCTTGAAAGGCGCTACTGGCAGGAAAAAGGTATTCCCTGGGTCATCGTTACGGAGCGCGAGGTATCCAAGGTGGCATTTGCCAATATCCAATGGCTCTATCCTGCCCATGCTGAAGGCGACATCGCTCAGGACGATCTCGCCCATTACCAGCAGCTGTTTCTGCTCGAGTTTCAGCGTCACCCAGACCGGAAGCTGACCGCTATTGCCCAAGGACTGGATACCTCCGGCCAGCTGGAGGCCGGTCAGGCGCTCTATTGGCTACGCCAGTTGCTGGCCCGGCACTGTTTCCTTTTCGATCTTGACACTCCTTACCGGGAGCTGAAGCCGAAAGACCTGGTTGCCAACTCTCATCAAATGCATCAGGAGCTGAGCAGTGTTGCCCGTTAATCAGGTGTTCCGGATGGGGGAACTGCGAAAGCGCCTGCTTTGGTCCGGTACCGAGCAGGCAATCTGGATCGATATCGATTCGGACACGGCGTTGCCCGAACCGATATCGATTGTAGAGCTGGAGCGTCTGATCATGGAGCGGGAGCTGGAGAGCATTGCCGATCCCTTCGAGGAAACAGTCCTACGGGAGGTTGAGGAAGGTTCCCTTGATCAGCAGAAGCGTGATGAAGCTTGGGGAATGCTGGCGGATTTTGTGCACAACCCCCAGCTTTTCGTGCGGCGCCCCAGAGGGCTCATTGTCAGAGGCATCATGGAGCGCCATGGTGTCACCAATCAGACGGTGTATAGGTTACTGAGGCGCTACTGGCAGCGAGGCATGTGCAGGAATGCCCTCTTGCCGGACTATGTCAACTCGGGCGCCCGTGGCAAGCGCAGAAAGCCGAACCAGGCCAAGCTGGGCAGGCCCAGAGTGGTGATGGAGGGGAAAGGGAGCAATGTCACGCCGGACATCGAGCGCATTTTTCGCCGGGTCATCGAGGAACGTTTGCTCAAGGAAAAACATCCGTCCATTCCTGATGCCTACGCCGCCGGGCTGAATCTGCTCCGTGCTGTTCTGACGGAGCTGCCGACCTCCGAACTGCCTACATTGGGGCAGTTCCGTTACTTCTATGGGCGCGAATATCACTTCACCGACACCTTGCCATGCAGGGTGTCCGCAGTGGATTTTGCCAAGGACTTCCGACCGCTCAGCAGTACATCGACGACCGAGGCACTGGGGCCAGGATACCGCTACCAGATCGATGCCACCATCGCCGATATCTATCTGGTTTCAGAACATGATCGCAGCCTTATCGTCGGCAGGCCTGTCGTTTACATGGTGATCGACGTGTTCAGCCGCATGGTCGTTGGTATGTACGTCGGATTCGAGGGACCTTCCTGGGTCAGTGCCATGGTGGCATTGGCCAACACGGTCGCCGACAAGGTTGAGTATTGCCGCCAGTATAGCGTGGAGATCGATGCCAGCGACTGGCCGGTCAAAGGCTTGCCGGATGTGGTGCTGGCCGATAAGGGCGAACTGAATGGCACCAAGGTGGAAGCATTTTCCCAAGCCTTCGGCGTTCGCATCGAGAATGCACCGGCCAGGCGAGGAGATGCCAAGGGGATCGTCGAGCGTTATTTCCGGACGGTGCAGGAGCGTTTCAAGCCCTATGCCAGCGGTGTGGTCGAGGACACCACCAGCCGGAAGCGGGGTGGCCACGACTACAGACTTGATGCCAGTCTGACCTTGCCCGAGTTCACCCAGATCATCATTGCCGGCATCCTCTACCACAACAACTTTCATACCTTGAGCAAATACGACAGAACCTCTGGTATGCCGGGCGATCTGCCAGCCATCCCGGTCATGCTGTGGAACTGGGGCTTGGCCAACTTGACCGGCCGGTTACGTACTGCGCCCGAGGAGCTGGTGCGGATAAATCTCTTGCCCCATGAGTCGGCCACGGTTTCGGAGCTGGGAATCAGACTGTTCGGCTGCTTCTACACCTGCCAGGAAGCAATCAGGGAGGGTTGGTTTCACCGAGGCCAGGGGCGCCGGCCGACAGGGGTAACGGTCGCATACGATCCGCGTAGCGCCGACCACATCTACCTGCGGCCGTCCAATAGTCTCAAGGACTACTGGGTTTGCGATCTTGCCGACCGCAGTCGACGCTTCAGGGGGATGACCTTCTGGGATGTCTGGCTGCTGTCCAGAGAGGAACGGCGTAGCGATACCAACGCGGCGGCGGAAGCTTTGGTAGAGAGAGGCAATCTTCTGAAGCAGATCGAGTCCATCGTTGCCCAGGCAGAGGATGCCAGTCCGCTCAAAACGGGTATGACCACGAAGGATCTGGGAACCCAGATCCGCGAGAACAAGCAGCAGGAAAAGCGCCAGGAACGCCAGAAAACAGCATTCAAACCGGATAAAGCACAGCAGGAAAAGCCAGCCGAGGTGATCCCACTGCGGGGCGAGAAGCAGGAAGATTATGCCTTCCCAGATCTCAGTGACCTGATATTCAAGGAGGAAGAGGATGACTGAAGAATTCCAGCGCGGAGTCATTCCCCTGGCGCGTTACCAGGAGCAGCAGCTTCCCGAGTATCAGGACAATCCGCTCATCAGCGCATTGCCTCCGATTCCTGATCTGCAGGAGGTGGTCGATCTATTGCAGCAGCTTCCCGGTTTCGAGCCGCAGGAGGCGCTTCTGGATGGTCGGCTCAGGGCACATGCGATTGCCCGCCTGTTGCACGGCTTCTTCCAGCCGCTGAGCCATCACTTGGAGCTGGAGAGCAAGATCAGCCTGATGATCCGTCAAGGGTACATCGGTCGGAATCCGGCCAGCGGTGCCTGGTATGCGCACCTGCAGAATGGCTATCGCCGTGTCGAGGAGGAGGATCTGGATGCGGCGGTGTACCAGAGTGTCTCCTCTACGGCCAACAGCCTGTCGCTGTTCGGCTGCTCCGGTTGCGGCAAGACGCGCACGCTGGAGCGGATTCTGGGCATGTACCCCCAAGCTCTCCATCACCCTGATTACGACATCACCCAACTGGTCTACCTGAAGATCGACTGCCCAATTGACGGTGACTTGGATGAGCTGTGCCTGAGCTTCTTCAACGAAGTAGACAAGATCCTGGGTACCCACTACAGCCGTAGCCACGGACGCAAGAAGCTGGGTACCAAACGTCTGCTGGCATCCATGTGCCAGCTGGCCAATCTGCACACGCTCGGAGTGCTGATCATCGACGAGGTTCAGAACCTCAACGAGGCACGCTCCGGTGGTGCCGAAAAAATGCACAATTTCTTCGTGTCGCTGGTGAACACCATCGGTGTTCCGATCATTCAGGTCGGCACCCACCGGGCCAGCAAGTTCTTCCAGCGCACGTTCCGGGCTGCTCGGCGGGTCTCCGGGTTGGGCAGCATCCGCTGGGATAGGTTGCCTCGGGACGAGCATTGGAAGCGTCTGTTGAAGCGGCTTTGGAAGTATCAGTGGCTGCGAAATGCGGCGCCGCTGGATGATGAACTGGAGGCTACGATGTACGACCTCACCCAAGGGGTCATGGACATCGTCATCAAGCTGTTCGCGCTGGCGCAGATCCGGGCGATAGTGACAGGTGTCGAGTGCATTAAGCCGCTGTTGCTGCGCAGGGTTTTCGAGGACGAGTTCAAACCGGTCCATCCGATGCTGGCGGCCTTGCGGAGCGGTAGGCCCGAGCTGATCGCCAAATATGACGACCTGCTGATGCCAGAGATCGAGGGACGGTTGCTGACCCTGACTCGCTCTCTGGATAGCGTCCCCCAACCTAAACCACCGGCCCCTCCGGCTGATGACAAGGCAAAGCGGTTGGCCGCCCTGCTCGAAGGTATGGAAATCCCGAGGGACATCGCCATTCCCATGGCCGATGAATTGTTGGCGGAGAATCCGGACATCCCGCTGGCGGCCCTGATTCACAAGGCCACGGCCTACCTCGCGCAGGACGCTCCCAAGAGGCCCGGCATTTCCAGAGTTAAGCGGACGGAGTGGGGGTGCCTATCCGAGGAGGATCTGCGCCGACGTTATGCCGATGGGCCTGAAAGCGAGGCCTATGACAGATTCAAGCAGGCTGGCTTGATCCTCGATCTACGGCCTCTGCTGAGAGCGAGCTGACATGTACTTCCCCAGGCTCTACCCGGACGAACTGCTTTACAGCGGTATTGCCCGGTGCCGGGTACATCTGGGGATAGGCAGCCACAAGACCTTGCTGCACATGCTTTTCGGTGACAGCAAGGTTGCCGCGATCACCGATCTGCCCACACACCTGACTGCGTTGGCGAACAACACGGGCTTGGATGCGGAAGGCATGATCCTGAATCACACGCTGTTCCCGCTCTATGCCCCTTTCATTCCGCCGGAGCGCCGTACCGATCTTTTTCAGGCCATGCTTGCTCCCGACCGGCCGACGATTGGTCTGTCTGGGGCCTCGACGGCCTTGGTCAAGTGGCCCGATTGGCTGCGTTACTGCCCGATCTGCTTTGAAGATATGGCTGCGCGCTACGGTGAACCCTACTGGCGGCGTAGCTGGCAGATTCAAGGGATAGATGCCTGTCCCGAGCATGGCTGTCAGCTCCTGAACTCACCTATCCCGTTCCGTCGAGCGCAGCGGCACGAGTTTCATACAGCCTCTCCACTGTTTCTGCCCCGTGATCTTCGCGTGAGTCCCGTGGGCGAAGAGGCTATCAGGCTCGCCAAGGCTGCTATGCAGCTGCTGGCGCTCGAAGAGGTGCAATCGCCTGGCTACGGACGCTGGACCAACCTGTACCGGTACCTGGCTACAGAGTGCGGCGCCAGGCGAGGCCGGCAGGTCAGGGCTGAAGTCATCTGGGAGAAGATCCTGGCATCCCATCAAAGGGATTGGCTTGCTGCGAACGGTCTGCTGACATCCGGAGAGCCTCCACCTTGGCTGTTGGCGATGTTCAGGAAGCATCGCAAGGGATTCAGTGCGCTGCAGCATCTGATCGTCTGGACCAGCCTGCGCCCTGGCCAGCATGCTGGCGAGCTGATCAGCGAGGCGAAGACTCGCCAGGTCGACCTTGCCTCCGAGCGGTCAGTGCAGCTGCTCCCTGCTGAGTTTGAGCAAAAGCAGCAGTACCGAGCCATTTGGCTGCAAGCACTGGCTAATCACGGTGGAGCCAAGGCAGCCAGGCAAGACGGAGCAGGGGCATGTTACGCCTGGCTCTATCGTCATGACCGACACTGGCTGATGGTTGCGAACCAGGTCAGGCAGCGCCGACAGGGCAACAACAGCCACATCGACTGGCGAGCGCGTGACATAAGGTTGGTGCGCCTGCTGATCCGGATTGGTAGAGGTAGAGAAGAAGACCTGGGCCTTCCGCGCAGGAGTCGCAACTGGTTCCTGCAGCAGCTACCCCATCGGGCATCAGTCGAGCACCGTCTCGATCAATTGCCTCTTTGCTGCACCTTCCTGGATCGCTATGCCGAGTCCGTCGGCGAGTATCAGATCCGTCGCCTGACTGCAGCGATGCTGAAGGATGTACAGACAGGCATAACGTCTAGGCGCTGGGAGCTGGAAAAGCGTTGTGGATTGGAAAAAAGCAGGGTGGCACCACTGACCACTGCGTTCATTCGATTGATAGGAAGATGGATTGAATAGGACAGTATTTCGTCAGATCCCGAACGGATCCAGGTTGCTGGCCGTTGGAAATTTTTTCAGGGCCAAGACTCCGGCGGCCCAGTGGCAGTTGGCGGCTCTCTTTGAGCGTAACGGTCAGCTGCAGCTGCAGCGGTTCGCACAGGAGATGTCGTGTGTCTTGGCCGTTGGTCGCGAGTTTCTTGGCGAAGAAGGGGCTCCTTATCGTCCCAGTGGTTTCAAGAAGACGGTGGTGCTTCCTGCAATAGATACCTGGCGGGAAAGGCAGTTGGGTGAGTGCCCACGTCTGGCCAGAAGGCTTGCTGCAAATCCTGAGATATCTGGACAGCGATGCTTTGTGTTCGAGGTCGATGGTCTGACCGTCTGGCTGCCGAAATTCGAGCTGGCACGAAAAATGTTCTTCCACGCAGCCTTCATCGTTCGTGCAGCCTTCGCACCGAATGGCTTGGACATGGCCTTCACGATCTACAGAGAGGGCGATGTTGTTCATATCCATACGCCCCCGAAGACGGGGGCCCCAAGTCAGCTTCTCAAAATCAAGGGATACAGAGACCATTTCAGTTGGCTGCTGCTGAATCAGGATGTGAGGCGATCCTTCGAGTCAATCTGGCAAAGCCTCAATCAAAGGCAAGAGCGGGTACTGCAAGAGTCGGCGTATGCCAGGTGGCAGTTCGACTTTCAGGCACCCACTTCCCTCGCGGGTACCACCATGGATGTGCGAGGCCCCTTTGATCCGGAAAGCAACGAATTGCTGGTCTGGGAGATCGAAAAGCTTCAGGGGCTCCGGTTTAGCCATCGCGGTGATATTTTTTTCCATCACCCTGCTCTCAAGTTACCCGTCAGGGGAGAGAACACAGGCTGTGTATCCGTGCCATCGGGAGCGAAAGAGTTGGAGGTGGATGCTGACGAAGAGCCGACTGCTGTCAAGGAGCAGAGGTTGATTCATCTGCCCGTTGAGGGAGTCACGTTTGATGCTCAGCTGCGCACCAAGATCGCCTACAACGGGGAGCGTGCCAACGGTCATGGCAAGAAGGTCGACGACGAGCAATGCCCGAGCAGAGAAAGCCAACTCTTCGGCGTGGCTGATCCTGTGAGCGAGGGCAGCATAGCGTCAGGAGAATTCCAACAATTGGGTGAGGGAGAGGGTGATGGGGACGAGCATGAACGGCTTGCAGATCGCTTCTCGCTGCTCCGAGAGATTCTTGAACAAATCACCCAAGAGTCTGGAGTTGCGCTGGTAGCACTGGAAGTGAGGCCTCTGCCGCCCGTTCCACGTTGCAGCTACCACATGATTGATCACGAAAAATCACGCTGCTATCTGCTGGCAAGGTTCAAGCTGCAAAACGGCGATCAACGCTACCTTCTAGAAATAGATACCTCAGACAACCGGAAGACCATGTCAACGCGGATCATGGGCTTCAAAGCAGGTGTTGAGGCAGGAAAATGCATAGACAGGATCTTGAGGGGAACAGTGAAAGGCTCGTTGCGTTGGCCAGGCACCATGGCGAAGTACTGTGAGCCTTTGCACTCTGTGCATCACCCGAAAGAAAGCTCATCTGGGGCCAACCATGCCCGGGTGTTCGACTGGAAGCAGCGGATACGCGCGGCCCTAGGCTGATTGCAGAATACACCGCAGTTCGGCTGAGATACATCTTGTCGCGCACTGCGTGCAGCCTCCCCGAAACTGCCCGGAGCCGTGCCAAGGCGATATAGGCCCCTTGGGAGTCGGCAAGACGCATCTGGCCATCGCACTGCGCTATCGGGCGGCGCAGTGCGGCATCAAGACCCGCTTCATCACTGCGGCCGACCTTGGTGCTGCAACTGGGCGCGGACCAGCGTAACCGTCCGGGCATCCCGGCTGGCTTGACCCCGCCAAGCTAAGAGATGGTGGCAGTTCGTGGATGCCGTTTCCCGGGTGCACGCGATCCGAGACCACGCGATCAAGCAGGAAAACAAGCACCTGGGCTTGCCTGACTGACCGCAGGCCGGCGACGACAAGGTGGAAAAGTTCGGCGTGTGGCTCTGGCGGCAACGATCCCGCGAAGGGCGGACGGTGCTTGAGCTGTTGAACGTAAGCATGCGGGCAAACCATCTTGCGCGACTATGCCGGATGCCACCTATGCGGCAGCAGCTCTGCAATCTCACTAGCTCGCTGCGTCGGCAACCGTCTCAGCACATCCTTGAGATAGGCATACGGATCGTGCTCATTATTACGGGCCGACTGGATCAAACTCATGATCGCAGCAGCGCGCTTGAGCATGCGAACCCGCGCCGAGCATTTGAGAAGGCAACGGGATGAACGCTGGCTGGATAGCCGTGGTTTTCTGGGTATGCAGCCGAATCCATTTGTGGACGAGGTTGGCATTGAGGCTGTAGCCCAAGGCGATGTTTGCGATGGAGGCACCGGGTTCAGAACACTCCTGAATGACCTGGGCCTTGAAAGATTTGCTGTAGGTACGGCGCTGAGGGGGCATGGAAAATCCGCTTGATGGGCCATGGCCTTCGGCGGCGGTGTCGGGAAGGTGTGTTGGCAGGACGGATACTGTTGAACTACGTTGTCTGGGGCAACGGAGGTTTTTCGGCCCGACTCTGGAACGCGATCCGCAGCGACGACTGGGCAATTCCGCACATTGGCCTGAGCAGCCTCGGGGAAATCGTCGGCTGGGCGCGCCCAGACGAGTTTCCGCCAAGGAACATGCGCACGAGCAAGGGGCTGCGGGCGCTCGGTTACAACGTGAGGATCGGTGTTTGATCTGCGGCCGTGGGCGGCGCCCGCAAGGTCCCGATCAACCCACCGTCCCCTGCGCCGGACCGGCCCGCCCTGGCATACCGTCCTTGAAGATTTGAGTCACATCAATCGGCCAGCAGATCGCTGGATGTTGACTCTTGACTTTTGGCATATTAGGCGCAATATCTTGCAAAGTCTTGCAAGAACTTCCTCAGGCGAGGCCGCGTGACGACGGAACTTGTGGGGGTGGTATGACAGCGCGCCAGCAGGCGATCTTCACACTCGACGAGTTGGCTACCTACTTAAAGGTCGGCAAGCGGACGCTCTACCGGCTCGCCGCGCACGGGGAGATTCCGGCCTTCAAGGTCGGCGGGACGTGGCGGTTTCGTCAAAGTGAAATCGATCGATGGATCAATGATCAGATCCAAGCAGGCAGAAAGAAGGAGGTGATACGTACAGATGAGCAGTCGAAGTCAGCGAAACATCCCGTGTTGCCTGGGCGCGCTATCCATAGCCGCAGGCAAACGGAGTGAGCGAGAGTCTTCAATTTTTGTTCTGGAGGTGTGACATGGACATTGATTTCAAGAAGTTGGCTCCCTGGAACTGGTTCAAGAAGGAGCAGGAAGAACAACAGAGCACTGCCTCGCTGCCGGTGCAGCGCAATGACCTGCCGGTAGCGGGTGGGCCCGTCAGTCCCATCCTGCAATTGCACCGCGAGATCGACCGCCTCTTCGACGACACGTTTCGAGGCTTCGGCTTTCCGGCGCTGGCCATGCCACGCTGGCCGTCGGACTGGCCGGGCCTGCTGAAGCCGGCGCTGGACATCCAGGAGACCGACAAGCAGTACAAGATTTCTTTGGAGGTTCCCGGCGTCGAGGAAAAAGACATCCATATCACGCTCGACAACGACGTGCTGCTGGTTCGCGGTGAAAAGCGTCAGGAGCAGGAAAGCAAAGACGGCGGTTTCCACCGGGTGGAGCGCTCCTACGGCAGCTTTCAGCGCGCTCTGAACCTGCCGACCGATGCCAACCAGGACACGATCAAGGCCGCTTTCAAGAACGGCGTACTCACGATCACAATGGAAAAGCGCGAGGCCAGTGCGCCCAAGCAGGGCCGCTCGATCCCGATCAACGGCTGACGCCGATCGGCTTGTTCTCTACAGAAAAACCAAGTGAATGGCGAGGCGCCGTGACCTTCGGCGCCTCGTCAAATCAGTCCTCTCAAGGAGCATGAGCATGGCCAGAAAACAATGCCAGGTCTGCGGCCAGCCCGCCACGGTGCGGGTGGAAGCCAATCTCAATGGTCGCCACAGCACCATGCTGTTGTGTGACGATCACTATCGCCAACTGGCGCGCCAGCAAAAGCGCACCGTCTCGCCGCTGGAAGCCTTGTTTGGCTCGCGCAGCGGCTTGTTCGAAGACTTCCTCGGCAGCGACTTCTTCCGCATCGGTGACGATTCGCCGTCCATGGCGGCCGATACCGACGAGGTGGTCGATGCCTCGTTCGGCGAACCCGCCCCGGCCGGTACGGGCACTGCGCGCCGTCGCGGCAGTGGGCTCGCCAGCCGTATCAGCGAACAGTCCGAGGCCCTATTGCAGGAGGCCGCCCGACACGCTGCAGAGTTCGGGCGCGCCGAAGTCGATACCGAACACCTGCTGCTGGCGCTATCCGACAGCGACGTGGTGAAGACCATCCTGGGACAGTTCAAGATCAAGGTCGATGACCTCAAGCGACAGATCGAATCCGAAGCCAAGCGCGGCGAGAAGCCGTTCGAGGGCGAAGTCGGCGTGTCGCCCCGGGTCAAGGACGCGCTCAGCCGCGCTTTCGTGGCCTCCAACGAACTCGGCCACTCTTATGTCGGGCCGGAGCATTTCCTGATCGGGCTCGCTGAGGAAGGCGAAGGTTTGGCGGCCAACCTGCTGCGCCGTTACGGCCTCACGCCGCAAGCGCTGCGCCAGCAGGTAAGCAAGGTGGTCGGCAAAGGGGCCGAGGATGGCCGCGCCGAGACGCCGACCAACACGCCCGAGCTGGATAAATACTCGCGCGACCTCACCAAGATGGCGCGCGAGGGCAAACTCGATCCAGTCATCGGCCGTGCGCAGGAGATCGAGACCACCATCGAGGTGCTGGCCCGGCGCAAGAAAAACAACCCGGTGTTGATCGGTGAGCCCGGCGTCGGCAAGACCGCCATTGTCGAAGGGCTGGCGCAGCGCATGGTCGCCGGTGAAGTGCCCGAGACGCTGCGCGACAAGCGTCTGGTCGAGCTCAACATCAACGCCATGGTGGCAGGCGCCAAGTATCGCGGCGAGTTCGAGGAGCGCGTGCAGAAGGTGCTCAAGGAAGTGACCGAGCACCAGGGCGAGATGATTCTCTTCATCGATGAAGTGCACACCATCGTCGGTGCAGGCCAGGGTGGCGGCGAAGGCGGGCTGGACGTGGCCAACGTGTTCAAGCCGATGATGGCGCGCGGCGAACTGAACCTGATCGGCGCCACCACGCTCAACGAGTATCAGAAGTACATCGAGAAGGACGCCGCGCTGGAGCGTCGTTTCCAGCCGGTGATGGTGCCCGAGCCGACGGTAGCGCAGACCATGATGATCCTGCGCGGCCTGCGCGACACCTTCGAGGCGCACCACAAGGTCAGCATCACCGAGGATGCGATCATCGCCGCCGCCGAGTTGTCGGACCGCTACATCACCGCGCGCTTTTTGCCTGACAAGGCCATCGACCTGCTTGACCAGGCGGCCGCACGCGTGAAGCTGTCGGCCACGGCTCGCCCGGTGGCGGTGCAGGAGCTGGAGTCCGAACTGCACCAGTTGCGGCGTGAGCAGGACTACATGGCCTCGCGCAAGCAGTACGACAAGGCCGCCGAGCTGGGCAAGCGCATCGAGGCCAAGGAGACTGAACTCAAGCAGCTCGTCGAGGAATGGGAACGCGAGCGCGCCTCGGGCAGCGCCGAAGTCAAGGCCGAGCATGTCGCGCAGATCGTCTCGCGCCTGACCGGCATTCCGGTCAACGAGCTGACGGTGGAAGAACGCGAGAAGCTGCTGCATCTGGAGCAGCGGCTGCATGAGCGCCTGGTGGGCCAGGACGAAGCGGTGCGCGCGGTGGCCGATGCCGTGCGGTTGTCGCGCGCGGGCCTGCGCGAAGGCGACAAGCCGGTGGCGACTTTCCTGTTCCTTGGGCCGACCGGCGTGGGCAAGACCGAGCTCGCCAAGGCGCTGGCCGAGTCCATCTATGGCGATGAAGGTGCGCTGCTGCGCATCGACATGTCCGAGTACGGGGAACGCCATGCCGTGGCACGCCTGGTGGGCGCGCCTCCGGGTTATGTGGGCTATGACGAGGGCGGCCAGCTCACCGAGAAGGTGCGTCGCAAGCCCTACAGCGTGTTGCTGCTCGATGAGATCGAAAAAGCGCACCCCGACGTCTACAACATCCTGCTGCAGGTGTTCGACGACGGGCGGCTCACCGACGGCAAGGGCCGGGTGGTGGATTTCACCAATACCATCATCATCGCCACCTCGAACCTGGGCTCGGACATCATCCAGCGTCGGCTGAAGGCCGGTGGCGCCGCCGGCGAGGAATACGAGAAGACCAAGTCCGAGGTGATGGACGTGCTGCGCGGACACTTCCGCCCCGAGTTCATCAACCGCATCGACGAGATCATCGTCTTCCATGCGCTGGGCAAGGAGGAGATCCGCCATATCGTCGGCCTGCAGCTTGATCGTGTGGCCCGCAACGCCGCCAGCCAGGGCGTGACGCTGACCTTCGATCAGACCTTGATCGACCACTTCGCGGAGGAAGGCTACAAGCCCGAGTTCGGCGCGCGTGAGCTCAAGCGGCTGATCCGCAGCGAGCTGGAAACCGCGCTGGCGCGCGAGATGCTGGGTGGCGGTATCGGCAAGGGTGATCACGCCAACGCCCGCTGGGACGACAAGGCCGAACGGGTGGTCTTCGAGCGCCAGGAGCCACCCGCGAAGTCGGCTGAGCCTGAAAAGCCCGATGCCGCGGACGTGGCCGAGGCACCGCCTGGCGACGCGAGCAAGCCTGCGCGCAAGAAGAAGTCAGCGGATGGCGAATCTTGAGCGATGGGAGGCTGTCGTGTCCGACCCCAATGGGCTGACATGGGCAGCCACCCTCGTGTCGCTGGCGGTCGCTATCCCCACAGCGGGGCATGCGGTCATCTACAAGCGTGACCCTCGATCGGCCACGCTGTGGGTACTGCTGATCGCCTTGCTGCCGCTGGGCGGTTCGCTGCTGTATGGGCTGTTCGGCATCAACCGTTACCAGCGGCGGGCGCGGCGGCTCTTCCCGGGGGCAGATCCTGCTGTTCGGCAGGATCTCTCGCCCACGATACCCGAGGCTGTATCGCCGCCACTTGCCGGTCTGGCCCACCTGGTGGGACGCGCCACCGGCCAGTCGCTGACCGGCGGCAACCGCATCGAGCCGCTTGTCGATGGCGAGCAGGCCTACCCGGCCATGCTCGCCGCCATCGAATCGGCGCGGTACAGCGTCGCCTTGACCTCGTACATCTTCGACAGCCAAGGTATCGGGGCGCAGTTCGTCGATGCGCTGCGCCGGGCTCATGAGCGCGGCGTGCAAGTGCGGGTGCTGATCGACGACGTGTATGCCCGCTGGACGCCCCGCAGCGCCTACCGCGCCTTGCAGCGCGCCGGCGTTCCGGCGGCGACGTTCAACCCTACATTGATTCCCGCGCGCCTGCATGCCGCGCATCTGCGCAATCACCGCAAGCTGCTGGTGATCGATGGCGAGACGGGTTTCACCGGCGGATTGAACATCTTCAGCCCGTACTGGCGGCCCGATGCGCCGGACCAGGCCTGTCACGATTTGCACTTTCGTCTGCGCGGGCCGGTGATTGCGCATCTGATGCGGTGCTTCACCGATGATTGGTGCGATACCACGGGCGAGCGGCTCAGCAAGGGTTACTGGGGCGAACCGCCCGTAACGGCTGATGAGCAAGGAACCTCTTGGGCGCGCGGCATCGAGGCCGGTCCCGATGAGGCCCTGGACCGGATGCGCTGGACCTTCATGGGCGCTTTGAGCGCCGCGAAGCATTCGGTGCGCATCTGGACACCTTACTTCGTCCCCGATCAGCCGATGATCGCGGCGCTAAGCACGGCCGCGTTGCGCGGCGTGCGTATCGACGTGCTGACGCCCGCAAACGGCGACCATCCCACGGTGCAATGGGCCGCGCGCGCCCACTACTGGCAGGTGCTGGAGCACGGTGTGCGCATCTTCGAACGGCCTGGCCCGTTCGACCACAGCAAGCTGATGCTGGTAGACGGAGCGTGGTGCTGCCTGGGTTCGGCCAATTGGGATGCACGCAGTTTGCGCCTCAACTTCGAGTTCAATGTGGAGGTGTACGACACCGCGTTGTCTACGCGGCTGTCATCCCTTTTTGATGCCGCTCGTGATGCGTCGGGCGAGATATCGGCGAAGGCGTTGCGCGCCCGCCCGCTGGCCATCCGCTTGCGCGACGGGGTGGCCCGTCTGTTCACCCCCATTCTCTAGCGACACGACTTGCGAGGAACATTGCCCATGGAAAAGAAAGATCAATGGAACATAGGCTACTGGATCGTCGCCGGCCTGTTGCTGCTGACGCTGCAGAACTACTGGCAGGCGGCCAAGACCGTCGAGCCCGTGCCCTACAGCGAATTCGAGAAGGCGCTGGCCGAGGGGCGCGTCGCCGAAGTGCTGGTGTCGGACCGCACGGTCACCGGGCACCTGAAATCGCCGGACAGCCGGGGCAAGACCACCATCGTGGCCACCCGTGTCGAACCCGACCTGGCCGAGCGGCTGTCCAAGTACGACGTGCCCTATGCGCGGGTGGTGGAAAGCACCTGGCTGCGTGATGTGCTCTCCTGGATTCTGCCGGCGGTGGCCTTCTTCGGCGTCTGGTTCTTCCTGTTCCGCCGCTTCGCCGAGAAGCAGGGCATGGGTGGCTTCCTGAGCATCGGCAAGAGCCGTGCCAAGGTATTCATGGAGAAGAACACTGGCGTGACCTTTGCCGATGTCGCTGGCGTCGATGAAGCCAAGGCGGAGTTGGTTGAGATCGTCGATTTCCTCAAGAATCCGCAGGAGTATGGACGGCTCGGGGCGCGCATTCCCAAGGGCGTGTTGCTGGTCGGCCCACCGGGCACCGGCAAGACATTGCTGGCCAAGGCTGTTGTCGGCGAGGCGGCGGTGCCCTTCTTCTCCATCTCCGGATCAGAGTTTGTCGAGATGTTCGTCGGCGTGGGTGCAGCGCGCGTGCGCGACCTGTTCGAGCAGGCCCGCGGGCAGGCGCCGGCCATCATCTTCATCGACGAGCTCGATGCGCTGGGCCGCGCGCGCGGCGTCGGCGGCCCCATCGGCGGCCACGACGAGCGCGAGCAGACCCTCAACCAGCTGCTCACGGAGATGGACGGCTTCGACAGCTCGGTCGGGCTGATCATCCTCGCCGCCACCAACCGCCCCGAAATCCTCGACCAGGCGCTGCTGCGCGCCGGTCGCTTCGACCGTCAGGTGCTGGTGGACCGGCCCGACAAGAAGGGACGGCTGGACATCCTGAAAGTCCACGTCAAGAAGGTGACGCTGGCTCAGGATATCGATCTCGAACAGGTGGCTGCGCTGACCACGGGCTTTTCGGGTGCAGACCTCGCGAACCTGGTCAACGAGGCCGCGCTGGCCGCGACCCGGCGCAAAGCGTCCGCCGTGGAGTTGCAGGATTTCACCGCCGCCATCGAGCGCATCGTGGCGGGCCTGGAGAAGAAGAACCGCGTGCTCAATCCCAAGGAGCGGGAAACCGTGGCCTATCACGAGATGGGCCATGCGCTGGTGGCGCTGGCGCTGCCCGGCACCGACCCCGTGCACAAGATCTCGATCATCCCGCGCGGCATCGGCGCGCTGGGCTACACGCTGCAACGCCCCACCGAAGACCGCTTCCTGATGACGCGCGCCGATCTGGAACACAAGATCGCCGTGCTGCTGGGCGGTCGTGCGGCCGAGAAGCTCGTGTTCGGCGAGCTGTCCACCGGGGCTGCCGATGACCTCGCACGGGCCACCGACATTGCCCGCGACATGATCACCCGCTTTGGCATGGACGAAGGACTGGGCTACATCGCCTTCGAGGCGCAGCGGCCACGCTTTCTCGATACACCGGAACTGGCCCACGGCGGCTGCCGGGTGGCCGAATCGACCCAGGCGCGCATCGATCAGGCCATCCGCGACATCGTGATGGGCGTGTTCGAGCGCGCCTACCGGATCCTCGACACCAACCGCGCGGTGCTGGAGCGTTGTGCGCGCGAACTGCTGGCGCGGGAAACGCTCGACGAGAACGACATCCTTCAATTGACCCAAGGACTTGTTCTAGATAGAAACGAAAAGTAGTAGGCGCTATTCAGAGTGAGCCGGCGGCTCTGTTCGGTGCGTCATCCAATTCGCCGGCATTGTTCAAGGAGAACCGATATGTCTGCATTGACTCCGTGGGACCCCTTCCGGGAACTGGATGAATTGCAAAACCGCCTGGCGACGATGTTGGGACGGACACCCCAGCGACAGGGCGCCCGTACCGGCAACGAAGCCCTGACCACGGCGGACTGGGCACCAATGGTGGACATCAGCGAGGATGAGAACGCATTCCTCCTCAAGCTGGATCTGCCGGAGGTCCCCAAGGATGCCGTGCGCGTCAGCGCGGAAAACGGCGTGCTCACCATCAGCGGCGAGCGCAAACTGGAAAAAGAGGAGCAGGGCAAGAAATTCCACCGCATCGAACGTGCGTATGGCCGCTTTGTGCGCAGCTTTGTCTTACCTGACAACGTTGATCCGACCAAGGTGACGGCTTCGATGAAAGACGGCGTGCTGGAAGTGCGGCTTGTCAAGGCCGAGCAAGCCAAGCCGAAGCAGATTGAAATTTCAGTCAATTAACTTCAATTGGAGTCCAACATCATGAATATCAAACAGCCCCAATACATCCGTTCCGCACTTGCCCTGGCGGTCTGCATCGGACTGAGTGGACCGGTTTTGGCCCAATCGGCGGCAAGTCCAAGCGCTGCAGCGCCCTCTGTCGCACCCAAGGCGGCGCAGCCACAAGTAGACGACAAGGCCGCCCAGGAAGCCGAAAAAAAGCGTTCCGAGCTCACTCAGGACGCCATCACGGCGCTCACCAAGACCCAGGAGGCTTTGACCCTCCTTGATGCAAATAAGACCAAGGAGGCGCTCGCTGCGCTGGAACTGGCCACCGGAAAGCTGGAACTGGTATTGGCACGCGACGCCAAACTTGCTTTGGCGCCGGTCGATGTACGCGTCATCACCCATGATATCCACGCCAACGTGGAATCGGTAAAGAAAGCGGTCAAGTTGTCTCGGGAGTTGTTGGGTGATGGCGAGGTGCAAAAGGCCCGGCCCATCGTTGCCAATCTGGCCAGCGAAATCGTAATCCAAACCGACAACCTTCCGATGGCAACGTACCCGGCAGCGATCAAGTCGGCCGCACGGCTCATCGACAGCGGCAAGATCGACAACGCCAAAGCGGAACTCGCCCGAGCACTGAACACGCTGGTGGTGACCTCGGTCGCCTTTCCTCTGCCCGTGCTACGGGCCGAAGCCGCGATGGCAAAAGCTGAAAAGCTGGCCGAGACCGACAGGCGCGATGCCAAGCAGAACGAGGAGCTCAGCACCTTGCTGTCGTCCGTGCGCACGGAGATCGAGATGGCGCAGATCCTGGGTTATGGCAAGAAGGCGGACTTCAAACCCATTTTCGATCAGGTGAAGTCCATTGAGCAAAAGTCGGCTGGTGGCAAAAGCGGCAAGGGATGGTTCGACGAGTTGAAGACGCGCATCCAAAAGCTGTTTTGAGGTGATGAAGGGGCCGACTGCTCCATCGGTCAGTCTCGCGATATTCGCAGTCGGCCCCAACAGATTCCCCTATTTTCACTATCTCATACGAGGCATATCACCATGAATGAGCAAACATCGAATCCCAACGCGATCAACGAAGGCACGAACGAACAGGCCGCGGTAAGCAGCCTTCCTGCCAGACCAGAGCCCAAGCCTGAAGTCGTCACGGAGGTACAGCCTGAGGTTCAGAAGGAAACGGACTCGCAGGCGGCAGACAAACGTAAACAAGTCCTCGATGAGGCCGTCTCGGCCTTGGCGCTGACCAAATCAGCGCTGGCGGCCCTGGACGAAAAAGAATCCGCGCGAGCACTGGCAACGCTGGCCGAAGTGACGGGAAAGCTGGAGCTGATCGTTGCACGCGAACCCACGCTCGCCCTGGCCCCCGTTGATGTGCGCACCATCGTGCACGACTTGTTCGCCAACACGGAAACCATTGAG
>OBAO01000968.1_pt1 | contig 20320 bp, 20 predicted proteins | sample 1517541 | NCBI WGS metagenome assembly OBAO01 (sample SAMN04571698, study PRJEB22368) | human gut metagenome | biome: human gut; material: stool | host: Homo sapiens | place: Luxembourg | collected 2012-08-10
CTTGCCCTTCGGGCAATTAAAATCTTTTCTAAAGATTTTAATTGGAGTTCAGTATGACAATGACAACTTTACACCGTTTCCCCCGAAATGACCATGGTGGAAAACGGCGGTTCCTCCTAAATAGGAGAAACCGCCGTTTTTCTTCGATTTGGGGGAAATTGTCGAATTTGTGAGAAAATCGTTGTCCAGCGCGGCAAAACCACATTTCCCATCTTCTTGACATTTCCTGTCTTCTATAGTAAAATGCAATTAAATATTTAATTGCGTTTGTATATGGAGGCTTCCCAATGGGTCAGACAGATATTCTTACGCTGAAAGGAAAATTCACCGCCTGTCAGAAAATGCTGACAGTATTCGGGGACGAGGTCCGCCAGCGCCTCCTGCTCCTTATGCTGGAAAGCAATCCCAACGGCGTGCGGGTAGCGGACATTTCGGACAAAATGAAGCTGACGCCGCCCGCGGTTTCCCACCACATGCAGATTCTGAAGGATGCCGGGGTCGTTCACTGCCGCAAGGAAGGAAAGTACATGTACTATTTTCTGGATTCCAGCGGAAAGGACATCGACAAGCTGCTGGAATTGTTCGCGCAGATGAAAGAGATGCTTGCGCGCCGCTGAGCCGTTTTCCCACCGTCAAGAAAGAACAGGAGTAAAAAGCCATGGCGAACTACACAGAAAAAGCAATCTTCCGTGCGTTTGAGGAACTGCTGGAGGAAAAACCCTTTGACAAGATCACCGTTTCGGCCATCGTCTCCAAAAGCGAAGTCAGCGCGAACACCTTTTACTATCACTTTCAGGACATTTACGACCTGCTGGACAAATGGCTTGACCGGAAGAAAAACCAGTCTTTCGCAATGACACAGCTGACAGGCAGCTGGACAGACCGGCTGAAAGTATTGCTTCACGCCATGCAGGAAAACCCGAAGCTTGTCTCACTATAGCCAGCATTGGCCAAACGGTTAATAGTGGTGGCTATCAATCCTCGTATGGTTTCGTTCATTACTTGTTACACCTCCTGTTTTTAACGAAACCATTATAGCATTTCAAAATATTATGTGAGCAGCTTATACATGAAACTATTGATTTTGAAGGAGATTTAGCATGAACTATGAAGAAATGAACTCAACCACATATCACGGCTTATGTGGTGAGTCACATAAGCCGTGGTTCTCGTAGACCAGCGGCTGGTGTCCATGCTCCTGAGCACGGAGCGTCCCACTCACGTCTTCGGAACACCCCATAACGCTGCCGCCCTGATCATTTAGGCATAGGATGCTTGGCACCATATTTGTGCCGCTGTCAGACGCCTTCAGGGTTGGTGCGCATTCCTCCTGATAGCCAGCGCCCCCGGCTTTGCTCCCCTGCCCCGCGGAAAAGCCAGCAGCAATAAATGTCTGCTGCTTCATACCCGGCTGTGCGCCCAGCGCCCCGGCCACATCGTGCAGATCCCGAACCTCGTCTCTCTGGTTTGCTGCGAACGCAATGGGCTGAATTGCTCCGTCGCAGCCTTCATTCTCCTCCCCATCCGGCTGGGTGACAAAGGTCTGCATCTGCATATTGCTGGTCGCCATCAACGCTCCGGATACGCCGTGAAGGTCGATCCCCTCGTCCCTCTGGTTGATATGGTAGGCTTCCAGTTTCGTGGGCCTGCCATCCGGCAGAACGAGACCAGCTTGGATCTCCAGCGCCCACTTCAGCTTTTCAGGAAGTTCCTTCCCCCGTTCAGCGGCTCTACGCAGGATACCCAGGCAGGCTTTCCTGGTCAAATAATATCTTTTCAGCGGATTGTCCTGCAAAATCCGCGACAAGGAAGATCCGTTTTCTTCTCTGGGGGACACCCCAGTATTGAGCGTCGAGGCATCTCCACGCCAGGGAGAAATCAGCTCCCAGTACGATTCGCCCAGCAGGTTGCCATGGCCAGGGGTAAGGTCGAGGGATTGAAATACCACTGACTTTAATTCGGACGATCTCCTCGAGGACACACCGAAAGTCTTCTCCTTTTGGTGTGCCGCTGGAGAAGGCTCCGGGAACATTTTCCCACACCAAGAATCGAGGTCGTATATCGATAGCTGTTCTGCCTCGTAATTCGTCTGCATTTCTCATCTCCTTTGCAAGTCTGACCTGTTCCATAAAAAGGCCGGAACGCGCACCGGCCAGACCGGCTCTGGCTCCGGCCACCGAGAGATCCTGACAAGGGCTGCCCCCACATATGATATTTACTGGTGGCAGCTCCGCACCATTGAGTTTTGTGATATCCCCGACATGAACCATATTGGGGAAGCGCAACTTGGTCACCTCGATAGGAAAGGATTCAATTTCGCTTGCCCACACCGGTCGGATGCCATTTCGCACCGCCGCCAGAGGAAAGCCGCCGATCCCATCGAATAAACTGCCCATGGTTAATTCGTTTATTTCCTGATTCGGTACACACCTCCAAAAACAAAAAAGCCAGCCGTAAAAACAGCTGGCTATCGAAAATATGTTTTGACTTGCCAATCAGAGGGTCTGCATCAAAGCCCAGCGGAATCGTACGCTTGACTTCGTTTATGTCCAAGTATTCTGCCACCTTGTCCGTATCCAAAAGGCAGCTTATATTGCCGCCGTTGCGTTCATCCCACCCCAAGCGATACATATTGGCGGTAGTTTTCCGCATTTCCTCCACAAAGGGGGCATTCACAATGTTCTTCATTGTCTTATCCTCTCTTACTCAGCACTTCGGCCTCGTACTTCTTCACATCGTCAAACCACTCGCCATCAGCAGGAGCGCCGCAAACACGGCAGTATTCCGTCCAGATCTCGCCGAATGGCATGGTTTTCAGCTCCTCTTGGCAAACCATCAGTTCCGTCCAATTACCCTCGTTCTGCATATCGGTCAGGTCTGGCATACACAGCGCCATCAGCAGAGCTTTCTGAACATTTCGGAAGCCCACAGTCCATGCAGAGATACGATTGATAGATGCGTCAAAATAGTCGAGAGCCATATTTACCCGGCCATTCAGGCCGCCGCAGCGAACGATCTCCTTGGCAATTTCCTTGGTTTCGTCATCCAGTAGCACCACATGGTCGGAGTCCCAGCGGATAGGACGGGTGATGTGCAGGGCAATCTCAGAAAAAAGGCCAGCAGGGCGGGGATCTTGTCGGACACGACCTCGGTAGGATGGTAGTGTCCGTTATCCATCAGAGGAATGCACTTGTCCTTGTTCATAGCAGCGTAGCTCAGCGCAAACTCCGCACTGCCAACGGTATAAGCCTCCACACCGATGCCGAAAACCTTGCTTTCGACGCATGGCTTGACCTTAGTAAAGTCATATGGTTCGGATAGAATTTCATCGATTGCTTCCCAATAGCGAATTCTGGGGCTCATCCGATCGGCTGGAATGTCCTTGAAGCCATCGCCGCTCCAGATGTTCATGACACAGGGCTGACCCAATTCCCCGGCCAGATAATTGGAGATGCGGATGCAGGCTTTGCCATGGTCAATCCAGAATTTCCTGATTTTGGGATTGGGTGAGGACAGAGTCAAACCGTTTGCCTTGGGATGGGAGAAGAAGGTGGGGTTGAAGTCACAGCCGAGACCCCTTTCCTTGCAGAAGTCCACCCATTTGGCAAAGTGCTTCGGCTCCAGTTTATCCCGGTCTACCCACTGGCCGTCCTCGAAAATGGCGTGGCTGGCATGAAGATTCATCTTCTTGGTTCCGGGACACAGCTTCAGAACCTGATCGATGTCCGCCATCAGTTCCTCCGGGGTTCTGGCACGGCCGTGGTAGTTGCCGGTGGTTTGGATGCCGCCGGTCAAAGGTTTGGCGGGGTCGGTATCGAAGCCCCGGACATCGTCACCCTGCCAGCAGTGCAAGGACACAGGGACAGTTTTCAGCTTCGTGATGGCGGCATCAGTGTCGATGCCCAGAGCGGCATATTTGGCTTTTGCTTCTGCGCAACTCATTTCGTAACCTCCATTTGAATTTTCAGATTGTCCAGGGCGGTGGCCTCAATGGGCAGAGCAATGACTTTCTTTCCGGTAGCTTCCTACGTCAAGCGGTTCAGGAAGGCATTCTTCGCCCCGCCGCTCACGATGTACAGTTTTTCATAGTTTCTGCCCGTATTGCGTTCCAGCTCGTTCAGAGCCTTCCGGTAGCTGACCGCCAAGCTGCGGTAAGCACAGTGGAAATAGTCGCCGATGGTTTTCGGCTTTTCCCCCGCCGCGGCATCAAAAGCAGCTTTCATGCTCTTGGGGGCAAGGAATTCCGGGGCGTTAACATCCACCAGAATGTCACAGGCGCTTTCCTCCGCTGCTTTCACAATTTCCGAGAAAGTCATATCCGGGCATGGCTCACGCTTTAATTCGTTCACCAGCCACATACCCATGATGTTCTTCTGATAGCGGTTATACCCCACCCCGCCCTCATTGGAGTAGTTAGCCAACCGGCTTGCTTCGTCGGTAATGGGCTTTGGAGTCTTGACGCCAAGCAGGCTCCAGGTACCGGAGGAAATATACAGCTCATTTCCCTCCATGGGGATTCCCTCTACCGCAGAGGCGGTATCATGGGTGGCGCAGAGCATGACGCGAGTGCCTTCATACTCCCCGATCACCTCGCCAGAGTGGCGCAATTGGGGAAAAAGCTGTTCCGGCAAGCACAGTCTGGAAATGATCTCTTTGTCAAATTCCAGAGTATTGGCATCCGCCACGCCAGTAGTGGTAGCGTTAGTGAATTCCTTAGCCTTTGTCCCACAGAGCCTGTACATCAGGTATTCGGGAATCATCAGAAAGTCTGTGACGCCTTCCAGTCTCCCCTTACATTTGTCGGCATAGAGCTGATACAGAGAATTAAAGGGCTGAAACTGGCATCCCGTATGGCGGTACAGTCCCGAAAAAGACATCTTCTCATGGACTTTAGAAATTACATTTTTTGTTCGGTCATCCCGATAGGCAATGACCGGAAGCACCTCCTCGTCGCCTTTCAGCAGCACATAGTCCACTCCCCAAGTGTCGATGGAAAGGCTTCGTATTTCGTGGAATTCTTTTTTGCCACCCGTATGCCATATTTTACATCCTGAAGCAGCGCCCCCATATCCTAGGTAAGTTGCCCATTCTTTTCATGAATTCGATTTGGAAATCGATACACCTCTTTTGTTCGCAATACACCATTCTCCTCCCAGCCTACAATGTGCCGTCCTGAGGAGGCTCCGATATCAATAGCAAGATAAAAATACATTTCACCCTCCTGATGTTTGGGAAGCCCTGATCGACTCGACGAAGGCCGACAGCAAAAATTTTTCACCGGATGCAGATTTCAACAGCAGCGGAATACTGTCCGTGTTTCCCGTTCGGGAAAAGAAGCATTGCTCAAGCGAATACGATTTATGCAGAGTTCCCTGGGCATTTTTATGAAAAGATGCTCAAAAGCCATTTTTGTGCGCATTCCATCCATGCATGGTCATACCTGTGCTCCGGCAGTACTTCACAGAGAGTTCGCTCGTCGGAGGTTGCCAACCCATGCCCACCATGCGGATAGACGTGCAGTTCAAACGGTATTCCGCAGGACACCAAAGCCTGTGCATAAAGCAAGCTGTTCATAACAGGAACGCATGGATCTTCGGACGTATGCCATAAAAAAGCGGGCGGCGTACCTCTGGTAACAAGTTTGTCGCAGGAGAAATCCATAATTTCTTTTGCAGTGCGATCCTTTTTCCCCAGAAGCGCGTCAAAGCTGCCAAGATGCGCCCACGTTGGATCAGCTGTAATAACCGGGTAGCAAAGTACTGATGCCTGAACAGGCTTGCTGTCCGGAAACAACGCCCGAATTTCCGGGCAACTGTAGACGTTGGAATAATGCGCTGCCAGATGCCCACCTGCGGAGAAACCCATAATCGCGATACGCTTCGTATCACAGTGCCATGCGTCCGCTTTTTTATAAATGAGTTCCATTGCCGCGGCAACTTCCCTGAGCTGCGTTGGATATCGATTGGGCGCAGCAGAATATTTCAGGATAAAAACATTGAAGCCATTCGGAAGGAAATAAAGCGCAATCGGTTCCTGCTCACGTTTACTGCAAAATTCATATCCGCCGCCAGGGCAAATCAGCAGACATGGACGTCTTTCATCGATGCGACCCATTTCCGGCAAATTGTCTGGCAGATAGGTTGTCAGTGTTGCATCACAGCCGTTCTTTCCAAGTTCCCTATAAAAGTCCTTCAGATGAAAGATCTCGTGTCTCATTTATCCTCCTCCACATGCAGCCTTCCCATTTCACAGTGCTTCAACCATTCCAGTGCAATTAGCGTTGCGCCGACCTGATTTGGATGAACGCGATCCCATGCCAAATAGGACGAATGTCGTATGGAACAGTACCGGCTGAACATGCTCTGCAAATCCACAAAAATGCAGCCGTACTCCCGCGCAAGTTCTTCACAAATTGCGCCATATTCGTCCATCCGTGCGCGCATGAAATCCCCGGCATTCGGTTCCATATAGTAGGGAGTCATGAGAAAAATCCCCTTGACATGCGGCTTCTCCATAAGAATCATTCGGCGTACATTTTCGCGGTATTCATCCGGATCCACCATTCGATCCGGCATGGCGGGGCTGTCAAACTGGCGCCAGACGTCGTTGAACCCGATGAGGATGCTGACCCACTGAGGATTCAGCTGTCGCACATCGCGCTCCCAGCGCGCCAGCAAATCGCGGCTGGTGTTTCCGGAAATGCCGGAATTGGTAATACGGATACGGATTTCTGGATATACTGCGGAGAGTAAATTTTCAATTACCCGAACATAACTGTGCCCAAGATTATCATATAGCCCTTCGCCAACGGGGTTAACGCTTCCCATATCGGTGACAGAATCACCAGCAAAAACAATGCGATCCAGATCCTTAAAAATCATTTTTGATTCCTCCAATTAAATATTTGCGTTTTTCGAACTGGGATATAGTGCGAATTGAAAATCAATTTGCTTTTCGGACAGCCTGTATTGATCCGCCAGCGCGGGGCCGCAGGAAGCAGAACCTATTCCGGACACCTTATAATCTATACGCAAGTGTGTTTTACCATCAGAAATCAGTTCATCGGTATAAACCTCAGTTTCCATCACTTTGAAATCCGGTTCATTATGTGAATACGTCTGTTTCACAGCTAATGTTCCCACATATTTTGACAAGTCTATTAGCTTTTCTTTTTTCTCCGACGATGTGTTCCACACCGCAAGCATAAGACGCTCCCGGCTTAAAAGTCCAAACGCTGCAATTCGCTCATCGTTTATTTTGTGCATACCCGCAGGATATATTGGATGGCTTTGAGGAATGTACTTTCTGACCTTCTTAAAAATTTCTGTACCTTTTTTTACTAGCGCAAAATTCTCTCTGTCACACAAGTCGATTCTTCCCGAAAGGTACATAGCGCCCATAAGTCCCGTAACGATATTGAACGCTGTTTCCTTACCGTCTTTTCTCTCCCGGACATATGCTTCCGTCAGCGCAAATTTCTCTTTTACTTCTGAATCTGCAGGGTAGGGATACACCCACAGCCCCGCCTTTTCCGGTGGAATAATTGCCTCCGACCCCATTGCTATGGACGGATTATTGAGATACAACTCCTGATCGGAAGTGCTTTGCATCAAAAACCGTCTCAACTTCTTATTGTCTTCTCTAAGCGCTCCGCTTCCGCAATTCTCCATTATAAGTCCTGGGAATTTCTCATACAAGCTGTCTATAAATGCGAATCAAGAGTTAAAAAGGTATTGAAAAACAGCGCAACATAGCGGAGAATGTAAGTGTGTGGCAAACAAAACTCATATCGCTATATTGCGCTGTCTTCGACAATAGTAGCATAATCAAAAGAGAAATACAACGTCAAAGCAACAATTTCTGTCCCCAATTCACTGATGAGGAGTGTATCACCGTTTACCTGTGGGACATCAGCCAGCGGAGATTCGAGCAGAAAGCGATCTACAACTATACCAAAAACCATTTGTCTGAATGGTTTCCAAAGCTGCCCAGATATCAGGCATTCAGCAGACGATGCGCTGCACTGACACCGGCTTTTCGCGCCCTTGCGGAGCGGTGGATGGAGAAGGCTGCGCCATCCGGAGAGGCTCAGACGATCTACATGGTGGATTCCTGCCCCATTATGCTTGCCCGTCGCAGCCGTTCCGGGTATGCAAAGGTTGCCGGGGATTTGTGCGCAAAAAGCTATAATTCCACGAGAAAGGAATGGTATTATGGCGTGAAACTGCACGCTTTTACGCAGAAACGCACTGCTAAACTGCCTGTTCCAGCAGCTCTGAGTGTGTCCTGTGCAGATGTTCATGATCTGACAGCCGCAAAGCAGATGACCAGCGAATGCGCATTTTTGCACCCCGGCTGGCTTTATTGTGACAAAGCATACATCGATGCCGACTGGAAGGAAACCTTAGAGAAAGAGTATGGCGTGCAAATTCAGACACCCCGAAAGAAGCAGTGCGGCGACACACTTTTCACTGGGGACACCATGTCTACATTTGTAAGCTCTGTGCGGCAGCCCATCGAATCTTTCTTCAATTGGCTTAGCGACCTGACAAATATTCAGGCCGCTTCCAAAGTGCGCTCTTCTCAAGGCCTGCTCCTACATATCTTTGGCCGTGTTGCGTTCGCTATGTTTACCATTTTATTCGGAAAATTCAACCCTTGATTCGCATTTTATATATTGATTTGTAATATTGTTTTAAACAGTTCAAAAGCAAAAAGCCAATGCATATTTTCTGTGGGATGGTTTATTTTATTTGATAAAAGCTCTACTGTGTCAATACCAAGTCGCTCCATATCTTTCCATATTTTGTAGCAGTCGCATATCGCCACGTTATATTCTATACAAACTTTTCGTGCAGTATCCATATATGCATCCATTACTCCGGTATTCTGACGTTTTGCAGTTTCCTCCATCAGCTTTATAATTTCAGCGTTCGTTTCAAATTCATAAACGCGGCTATTAGTCATATTGGGTGTCATAAATATAGTTTGTATCCCATAAAGCTTTTCAAATATTTTTTCCAAAGAGTCTTTATATTCTTTTATTCCGTCTATATCCTTCGTACTATCGTTAAGTCCAAAGCATACTATAACCATATCCGGCTTATGACAAAGCATTTCATCTATGCGAGCCAGTCCCATAGTCGCTGTATCACCGCTTATTCCGTAATTGAGTATATTTACTGATGTGTCTTTAATACAATATTCAAAAATCTGCTGAAGCTTTTTTGAATATGCTTCCCATGGTCTGTAAACAGGCTCAAACGGTTTTCCCTCAGCCACACGCAATTCAAAACACCCCTGCGTCACGCTATCGCCAAAAAAAGCAATAGTAACTGGTTTCTTGTTTTTTATTTTGTCCGCCAGCTTATTCATAGACTCATCTCCTTATTATTATCATTCCGCTTACAGGCACATTAAATTTTTTCAATGTATTTCTCAAAAGCGTACCTTTTTCAATAATTTTACCTCTGCAATTCAAAATATCATATGTTCCATCTATATTCTCGGCATTGATATAAAGCGCATCTTTTTGCGCGGCATTTACATATACTGCTTCATCAATTCCGCTTTCTATATTCCATACCACACCCGAAAAATCAACCGCAACAGCACGATTGCCTTTTTGGGCATATGCCATTGAATACAGCATTTCAGGCTGATATACATGTAAAGATCCCTCTAAAAGAACATCACGGTATCTATCGCAGAAGCTTAAATAAAATTTAAGCATCTCCATATGTTCAGCCGGTATATCATTAAGCTTAACCGAAATCTGCGGTACGCTGAATAATACATTTGTTATCTGACGCGCCGCATTTTCTGTACTTCCCGACTTATCCCACATCAGCATATCGCTGTGCACAACGCCACACCCCGACATCATTCTTAAGTCAAGAGTTTTCGTTCTGTTTGTTAAGGCGTCAAGCGGGCAATCGCTGGCTCTTAACATATTACCGTAAGTCTGCATAAGCGGTCCAGTATAATTCTGACGAAATTCAATCAATATATCAGGATTTACATCCCTTAACTTTTTCAATACATCACTAAGCAGCTTTTCTATTGCATCTTCAAGCTGTTCCGTATCCATTTCCGAATTGTATTTATTTGAAAATTCCGTCATACGAAAGGAATCTATAAAATCAAGCTTAAATCCGTCTATTCCCCATTCTTTAACCGCATTTTCGTATGTATCTATCAAATAATCTCTGACCTCATTGTATCTTGGATCAAGCACGCAATACTCATTTTCCTCGCTGTCAAGAAATTTCCCTTTAAACCTGTTCCAAGCTTTAGAATGTTTACCCACAAACGGAACACTGTACCACAATATAAACTTCATTCCTGTACTATGTACCGCATCTACAAAAGCTTTCATATTTCCTATTCGTTTCGGCGCGGGCTTCCAATCACCGCAATAAGCATAACCACGTTCACTGTTATCTGTCTGCCATCCATCATCTACAATAACGGCACGCATACCAAGCTCATACGCTTTTTTACATTCGGCAACAACAGCTTCTGTATCTATATTCTGATGGTAGCTGTACCATGTAGAATACATCGGATATTTTGCAATGTCAGGAACGCTTAATTCAGGCAAATTGCTTACTTTTCTCCACCATGCGGAAATATCATGAATTATATCGCAAATACATATATTTCGCATATCCAATCTTATAATCGTTTCATACTCAGTGCGCTTTGCGGTCATAGTGGTGAAAATTTCTATATTCATTTCAATAGCTGATTTTTCCTCACATACTCCGCATTTTATCGAAACGGGAGTTTTAAAATCTGCTATTGCACAAGTCAGACTATTAACGCCATCAGCTCCATACAGGCACTGTACAGGCGAACCGAACGCCGCGCTTGATTTACATTCCGCTTTGCTCCAGTTAAATCTTAGATTTCTTATGTATTCGGCGGCAGGACTCCACTGAGCAAAAACATTCTCGGATTTTACATAAAATTTAACGACAACAGGCTCAGGGTTTATTTTTTTCTTAAAATCCAAGCTCAATTTGAGAAGCTTAACATCAGGTTCACTGCTTATATCATGAAGTTCATAATCATATTGCGTATCAACTTTGATGGTATTTTCATATAATGACTTACTCATATCTGCTCCTTAAATAATAAAACTGTTTTTTCCTAGAAAACACTCATGTGGGGACACAAATTCTAGGCAAGCACTCATACTTTATCTAGGTTTCAAATTCTATCTGCAAATGTATAGTTAGCCTACAGCCAGTTCAGTCTGAACGTTGGAACGAGGGAACCGACATCACTGACCTCCCCAGAAACGAAACTCTGTATCTGGCTGGCACGCAGTGGGGCACCGTTGTGGATAACAATCCCATGTCCACCGGCTCTAACAATGCTCTGGTTTGTTCTCCCGGTGAATAAAGTATATGTTCACTACGGGAGCAGCGGTTTCATCGGAGGGGGCTTCGGTGACGGCTGCTGCAGTAGTGTCCTGTGCAACGTTTTGGTTGGATGCACAACCCGCAAACGCGGACATGATCATAAGCAATGCCAGCATCCATGCAATGCTTTTCTTGGTTAACTGTTTCATGTTTTCCTCTTTGTGTTATGAGTTGGAATTTTTATTTCACGATCGACTTGTGCTGATATTCAGTCCCCCTCCTTTCTCACTAAACACGCACCAAGTCTCCCGCGCTATACATATGAATGTTATTATGCTGCTGGTGAATAAAACGACAATTCTGTTTGAATTGCACCATTAGTATATAACAGCCAAAGACAGATAGTCAATATTTACAAAAACTTTTCATAATATAAGGCAAAATCAGCTTTTTCAACATATATCTTGTGGGTATTCTTTTCTTTGAAATTAAATCAAACAGTAATTCTGCTTTCGAGGCCGGATCAGAGCGTTGTACCTATGTATCGGTTCTCGTTGATGCTCCGAATTGTTTCCAGAGGGATTTTCAGCCCTCTGTCATAAGTCAGAAGTCCGTTTTCCTCTGTTTCCACATCGGTCAGCTGCGTATAGCAGTATCCTTGCACCAGAGGAGAATCCAGCAGAGCCCGGGTCAGTTCCGCCACCTTTTTCGCATAGGCTTCCGGGCTGTTTGCTTCACAATACCCCCATGAATGAGTCACATCAGAGGCGGGGGCGTATTTCACACCGCCAAATTCCGTGACCAGGATGGGCTGGCCCAGGTAGTGATAGCCGTCAGCAAACACGCTCCTGCCGCTGGGGGCCAAGGCCAGCACGGAGTCAACACTGGCAAAGTGCTTACGCAAGGATTCTCCGGAGGATGAGTAGTCATGAATGGTCAGCAAATCACCACAGGTATGCTCCCAGCCGTCGTTATCCATAACCACGCGGCTTGTGTCAACGGATTTTGTCATATACAGCAAGGCATTACAATGAGCCTGCTGAGCTTTTGATGCCTTGATTTCCTGGACACCCCAGGATTCGTTTAACGGCGTCCAGGCTACAATGCAGGGATGGCTATAATCCCGCTCCACAGCCTCCATCCACTCGGAATAGATACGGTGGGCATACTCCTGGGAATACAGGTATCCTGCCCCGATCTCACCCCACACCAGAAGTCCCAGCCGGTCTGCATGGTACAGATAGCGGGGGTCCTCCACCTTTTGGTGCTTTCGAACGCCGTTGAAACCCATGGATTTGGTCATCTCGATATCACGAATAAAGGCTTCATCAGTGGGTGCGGTCAGAAGAGATTCCGGCCAATAGCCCTGGTCCAGCACTAACTTTTGGTAATACTCGCGATTGTTGAGCATGAATCGTCCGTTCTCAATGCTCACCTTGCGCATACCAAAGTAGCTTTCTACACGATCGCATTCGCCCTCATCATCATTGATCCGGATGGTAACATCAAACAGTCGGGGCCGCTCCGGGGTCCAAGCCAGATCCTCCTGGAAATTCCAGGCTCCCAGTGCCCCCTGATCCAGCTGAACGCTGACACTTCCCTTGGTGCTTTCGGGGGGGAGGACCAGTTCTGCTGCTTTGGCTCCTTGGAAGCGGATATCGAAGGAAATCCCCGCTGCCCTTTGACTCAGGCAGTAGTCAAACCGAACACTCCTCTGGTCATATTCAGGGGTCATCCGGCAGTAGGTAAGGTAGGTGGGATTCACTGCTTCCAACCACACCGGCTGCCAAATGCCTGTCGTGCGGGTATAGAAAATGCCGCTGGATTCCAACTCCCAAAACTGTTTGCCTCGTGGCATTTCCAAATCGGCGTAGTCGTCCTCAACCTTTAATTCAATTACATTTTCTCCTTCTTTCAGGGCGTGGGTAATGTCTGCCTCGAAACTGGTTTGTCCGCCGATATGCTCTCGAATGTATATTCCGTTGACCCAAAGCCGGCAGGCGTAGTCCACCGCTCCGAAATGAAGCAGTACCAGTTTGCCCCGCATCTCCTCCGGCAGAGAGAATGTGCGCCGGTACCATACTGTTTTATGGAACCCTCTGTCTTCGATTCCTGACAGGGCTGTTTCGCAGGCATAGGGGACGATGATTTTTTTATCAAATGTATTGTTTTCGAAAGAAAAATCCCATTCACCATTCAAACAGAGCCAGCTATCCCGCCGGAATTGCGGACGGGGGTATTCACTTCTTGGCATATTCATCATAATAACTCCTTTTTATATATGGCTATCCTCTTCGATCAAGCCTTGCTTAATAATGCAATTTTTGGCATGGAAACCATTGTAACCATACAGGATCGGCCATGGATCCCGATAGGATAGTACCAAGCTATCCTCCACTCTTACAGTGATGGTATTCCCCGCGGCGAGTATCTCTAAGGATGCCGCTCCGTTCCATTTCCATTCTGTTTCGCACAGAAGCTCGGCATTATACCGATGCTTCCAGAGCCGGATTTTGCTGTCAGATACCGCAACCCGATAGCCAACAAAGAAATCGGTTCCCAGCACCTTGTCCGTTCCTTCGCCGCCATCAGCCAATTGGGTGCTTCGGAACAGAATACCGGCTTCTCCATTCTCAGCCATTGCGGTGAAGGCCAACTTGGCGTAAATTCTGGTGTTGGTCCATTTCTGTCCCCCGCAAACCTTATCAAAAGGCCCCAATTCCGCAACAGAAACATTGTCAACGCCGCTTCCGTAGTGTGGAGCAATCATTATATCCTGAGCGCCAGAAACCCTTGCGTCTACAGTATGCGTCCCTAACTCAAGCAGACAGCTATAGTACGCAAGATGGTTTCCCCTGTTAACTTCGTCAGGAAGAAGCGGAACCTTATCGACCAGAATCTCATGGGGATTGCCGCATCGGGTTATCAAAAACTGGTACCGTCCCGGAACATCTGTGTCAAACCGGAACTTTTCTTCAGCCGGTGCTATGCAAGGGACAGGATAATGCAAATCAACGCTGTTATAGCTTTGGGCACAGCAGCTGCCTATTTTCAATGCCTTCTATGTAGTAGCTGTCATACAACGGCGTCCAGCCGTACTCGATCTGAAGGTCCGCCGCCCCGCAGGCTCGGTCCAGGACATCAAAAACAGTCTTGTCGGGAGTAAACTCTACACAGTTGTCACGGGCAGAATTTCTCCATCCGTAGGAATGTAAGGTGCTTCTCCTTGGCTGTTTTCACCAGGGCGTCCGAATCCGGCGGTACCTCCCGGACCGAAAAAATGCGGTGCCCCCAGCTTTTTTCATCAAAACAAGCTGCTTCTCATAAGGAATACCACAAGAAGAATTCAGCCCCAAGAAAAAATTTTTTCCGGGTGTACATATCATTTTCCTTCGCACACCGATGTCACTTAGTCAACAACCCATTTGCTTCTGTGCCAATGGTTTCCATCGTACTGCCGCAGACCAATTGAGAATTTCAAGTGTTCGGTACGGCGTAGCAGTTTTATAACAATCTCATTTGTGCCCTTATGGAGCTGTACCAATGTGTAGTTGTTATAAGGCGTCCACAGCCGGATCTCATCCTTTTCCAGCACATTTTCGCCATTGACCCACAGTCGGAAACCATCATTATTGCCCACGATCAGCCACACTTTCCGATCTTCCAGGGATTCTACAGTGGTACGGGCATAGCAGCACATCTGACCGTCCATAGTTATCACATTGTCCACTTCGATGAAGTCCTCATAGGCATTGATCCCATATGCCGGCTGTTCCTTGCTTAAATCGGCAATATATTCTTTATTCAGAAACACCTCGTTGTTGACCATGCACACAATGTCCGGCAAAGCAGAGCCTTCACCGTGAGGGCTGGGATAGTTGGGGTTCATGGGCTCATTTAACTGTTCAAAATAAGGGCCGTAGATCTCCCATTTCATGGGCTTGATGGTCTTCAGCGCCTCCTTCATACCGTTCTCAGTGACATATTCCAGTTTGAGGCTTTTGTTGGGTCTGATTCCGTCTACCGCAGGCGCACCGGCAAATTTGGTTTCAAAATTAGGAGTCAACAGGGCAATTTTAGCTGTATCTTCTGCCAAATCCTTGATGCTGTCGGATCGACGGTGGACATCAATGCCGCAAACATAGTAGTCGTTAATCAATCCCTTGGTATCACCAATGTTTTCATATCCCTTAACAATACCGACGATGGAGGCGGCACTAGCGCAGGTGCAGTCTGCATCGTAGCCGCATTTCAGACTGATATTGATGGTGGTACGCATATCCCCATGACCGTACAGCAAAGCCAGCACCACAAATGCCAGATTCTGCACCACGTTGGTGAAATCGGGATGGGAATACTTGTTCAGCACTTCCTGCCGCACAGCTTTCCATTCCAATCCATGCCCGTAACAATCAAAGACAAGTTCAATGGCCTTTTTCAGCTTACTGTCTACAGGAATAAATGCTATAGCCTTTTTCAGCAATGTTGGAACATCGTTTTCAAAGAAAGCCTCCGCTTCTGCCGCAGCCAGAAACTGCTCTGCCCAAACAGAGTTATCTGCATGATCCAAAGTGCCGTCCAGATAGGCATATTCTGTTGCCAGCTTGGAATTACCTGCCGCGATAATGCCCCAAATCTCAGAGCGAATGGGGCAACCCATCCCCTCTTTGAAGAAAGAATTGTTGATAATTCCGCTGTAGGGCGGCTTCACACCACGCATATAGTTTTTCAGGAAGTAGCCGTACTCGGAAAACGGATACCAGCATTTCTTGACCCATGCATCGGCAAGGTCGCATGAGGTAATGATCGTGCCTTTTTCCTCCAGCACATCTAGCCACAGAAGCTGCATATCCAAATCGTCATTAGGAAGGTCGGGATTAAAAATTTCCTCAAAATCATTTACATCCAGCAGCTTTTTCAATCCCTCCACTGGAGCACCGGCCGCACCACCCAGGCACTTGCCGTACCAGCAGCCATGGACCTTGTCCAAAAACCGGCTGTATTCGATAGAACGCATTTTCATCAGTCCTTTTCGTTATGATTGGCTTGTTGTGTGTCTGCCATCTGCTTTGCTTTCTGCATCTGCCGATCCATTTCCTCCAGTCGGTCAAAAACATTGCCATACAGCTTTGCTTGCACATAAGCCGGCGCTGTAAACCAAAAAGCGAGCGTGACCGGTAATATCTTCATCGCATAAATCAGAAGCAAGATGGGTATTGCCATGGTCACAGCAAATATCAGCGAGTATTGCAGATAAATCAGGCCCACAATAATAGCATTTTTTATTATATTAATCGGGTCATTGTCGTACCGGGATTGCAGAATGAATGTCCAGTTGACCAACAGAAGCATCATGGTAACCAAAATACCAAAAAACGCCCATGTGATTGTTTGTAACTTCCAACCGTTGATTAAGATGATCCCGCATCCGCAAACCAGCAAGCCAAGCAGAACAAAATACACACCCCAAATCAATGTTGACTCTTTGAAGTTGTCCTTGAACGCATGAAAAAAAACCTTTGTCACAGCAAGTTCTTCGCCTTTACTGATCCGAAACACAACACAGTGCATCGCCGTCAATGAAGCACCAGCGGTAATGATCGGCACACAGCAAAAAGTGGTCAGAATGTTTAACCATACCAGCGACGTCCACCGATCGATGCCATTTACGATTGGACCATCAATTGAAAAAAACTTCCACATGGGGCATATCTCCTAGTTTTTATCCGGTTCTCTTTGATTATCATAGCGGGAAGAACACGCAGTCACTCTTACAGTAGCTTGCGGAAAGCCACGTAAATGCCGGCAGTCCACCCCATCATGGGATAGGTCTCATATTCTTTGGAAACAGATGGCTCGCCGGTGCAAATATTGTACTTCTCCCACAGATTGCCCGTTTGCTCGTAGTTTCTATCAATCATGTTGACAAACTTCCCTGCAAGGCGATAGGCATCCTCTTTGTGACCGTATCGCAACAATGCTTGAACAGTAATGTATTGCAGACATGCCCAACCGTTGGGGTAATCCCATTGCAAACCAGCAAGGTCATCCCGGTTTTCGCAGCAGGCAACGCCATAAGCCGTTTCCATGCGAGGAAGTTGAGCGATGATCTTCTCAGCATGGTGCTCATCGCACATCCCCGCATACAGCGGATAGAATGTAGCCAAGGACAGAAGATCGTTTTGCTTTCCCTTTTCAAACTGATAATCGCAGTAATAGCCAAGATCTTCGTTCCACATCAGATTTTCCATTCGAGCCTTACGCTCCAACTTGCGGCTATGCCATAGTGCTACATCGCCCCCCATCCCCAACTCAATAGCAAATTGCTCCATGTTGGCCTCCATCAGGTAGAGTAAAGAATTCTGATCGATAGGGTTAAAGAGGTGGCCTTCAGTTCTGAATCGGCTGGTACAATCCCATCCGCTTTCTGCCACTGCCAGCATGGCTTGGCCATAGCTATGTAAAATTTCGACATTCTCCGGAACCGGAATATCAAAACGCTCACACAGCATTTCGCCATATTCTTTTAGGGTCGCCTCGTCCGGATCCGTTCCCGCATAGTGGTTAAGACCTGTAGGCGCCATCCGGCGGGTCTGCCAATAGGCATATTCCTTGGTCAGTGCTGGGTATGCCCTTTCTTTCAGCCATGCATTGTCTTTGGTATGCCGCCACAGTTCCATGACCATTTGGGACAGGAACGGGGGCTGAGAGCGGTTCTGATAGTAGGTTCTACTGCCATTTGGCATCCAGCCAAAGCGGTCGATCAGATAGAACATATCCTCAATGTTGTTCTTGGCCTGTTCGATGCGTCCGGAGGCCAGCAGACCCACATTGGTAAAATAGGTGTCCCAATAGAACAGCTCCTGAAAAACGCCACTGACACAGGGCGTGCTAAAAGGAAACGGCAAACCAAGCAACGTACCATTATCTTCGGTGGCCGTCTTGATTGCCTTGTCCCAATTTTGTTCGATAAACAGCTCGACTCTGTTCATGATTTTTCCCTCTCTTGCAAAATGTGAAGTAGTAGTGACCGGAAGACAATTCCAGCTTATCCACCATATTGGATGCAGATACAATTTTATATCCTTTTGCAGAAACCGTGGCAGTCGTGTTGGCTGGAATGGTAACATCCATTTGAATGCAATCATCCTCCCGCCACCAATGGCTTTCAATCGCGCCGCAAACGCTGTCATAGCGCGCCCTGACCCAATTCAGCTCTGTTGGGAAACAGGGGGCAATTTTAATATGCCGGAAGCCGGGTGCTTGCTCATCCGGGCGAATACCGGCCAAATAGGAGTAGAACCATGCACTGATATCGGAAAGCAAATGATGATTGTGAGAGTCTCTATCTTCCCAGCCTTCCCACAGGGTTCCATCGCCTTTCGCAGCCATGTAGCCCCAGCCGGGATACTCTTTGCGGCTTGCAACAGCATAAGCAACATCCGTATAGCCATAATCACACAGGGTACGAAGCAATGCCTTGGCCGTCATAATACCACCATTGATTTTACAGCCGTCAGTTTTCACACGTTCAGCCAGCCGTTGGGCAATTTCCTGAGCCAGTGCTCCCTTAACGATTCCGTGATACAACACACAGGCCAGTTCCCCTTGGGTGTCATCGCCAACGATACAGCTATCCGTATCTACAAAAGCAGAGACAAACGCTTTGCGGATATTCTCAGCCAGCTCAGTATACTTCTCTTGTCCTGCGGCATCCCCCAGCACAGCAGCAACTTTAGCCATCGTCACAGCACAGGTATAATAGTAGCAGGATTCCATAAAGGGAACCCGGCGCTCCCCGCCAGCGGGCATGGAATGATCCCCCAAACCGTGATAAACCAAAAAGCCATCCTCCATGGCATGCAAGAACTTCATGAGCTTTTGCATCCGCGGATAGGCCTTTTTCAGGATATGCAGATTGCCATTATACACATAGGTATTCCACGGAATCAGAATCAGAGCGCTATCCCATGCTGTGCCGCTGCCTGATGTAAAGCCCCAGCCCGAAGTCGGGATGATGCCCGGCAGTTGGCCGCTAGGCTTCTGAACATCGAAAAAGTCGTCCATCCACTTTTCATAGACGACGGTTGGATCAAAATTGTACAAAAGAGCATCGCTGGAAAACATGGCATCGCCTGTCCAGCCATTCTTTTCCCGATGTGGGCAGTCAGTAGGGATTCCGTGATAATTGGTCAACAGGGAATTGCGGCAACACTTCTGCACCTCATTTAGAAGGTCATTGCTGCAAGCAAAATCGCCCCTGCCAGGCAAGTCCGTATAGGCAACACAGCAATGGATGTCAAGCAGCTCAATGTTGCCTTGCAGCTCCACCTCTGCATAACGAAAACCGTGATAAGTAAAGTGGGGCATGAATGTTTCATCTCCGGCTCCCGAAAGACGGAAATGGTCTGTCTGGAACTCCTGCCCAAAAACAAAGATGTTCAGGTTGCTTTGATCCAGTTCGTTTTTCTCATCCAGCAGCTCTCCGTAGCGGATAATGGCCTCACTGCCCTGAGTGCCCTTGACCCGGATTTCAGCAAAGCCGGTGGTATTTCGGCCAAAGTCGTACACAACTCGTCCTTTGGTCGTTTTCCAGTTTCTGACCGGGGACAGTTTCTCAATCAATCGAATAGGCTGGATCTGCTGGCTGTGCAACTCTCCGCCCGGAGCACGGGCCGGCACAGAGGTTGCCCATGTTGTATCGTCAAATCCCGGTACCATCCATCCGATCGGCTCCATGGCAGCATCCACCGTTTCACCGCTGCGCAACGCATTGAAGCGGATTGCCCCTTCAGCAATTTTCCAATCGGTATCACTAACGATGCAATGGCCGCTACCATTTTCATCGGTAATTTCCATCTGCAACAGTAATTTGGTAAGGTCACGCCAAGCTGCCTGCTTGAAATACCACACATCCGGGGTGGTGCAGTTGTACCAGCCATCACCGAGCC
>OBAO01000983.1_pt1 | contig 19958 bp, 16 predicted proteins | sample 1517541 | NCBI WGS metagenome assembly OBAO01 (sample SAMN04571698, study PRJEB22368) | human gut metagenome | biome: human gut; material: stool | host: Homo sapiens | place: Luxembourg | collected 2012-08-10
CTGTAGTGACGTTTTCATTCTTTCCGAGTTTTGCCATTGACGCATGGCTGATTCCTGCCGCAGCACATAAGTCTTTTTTTCTCATATCACGGTCAATCAATAGTTTCCAAAGTTTTTTATAACTAACAGCCACAGACTACACCTCTGTTGAAATATTAAAGCAAAGCTTTGTATTCACATTTTGCTTGATAAAATTCTGCAAACGCTGAATTCATTATAACACAAAGTGCTTCTATGCTCAAGTGTGTAATTGTAAATCCTTGGTGACTTACTTAAACCCGTTTTGTCTTGCGTATGCGCTCGCCGCCTTCCGCCGTTCTTCGCTATACGGCGCGGTCAGCCGAAAGCTCAACCGTCCTTTTTCAATATCAAAGGTCAGCCCTCCTTGCTCATCATCGTCGGTCTGACGGCAGCATTGCGGGTGCTTTGCCGCAAATGCCGTCAGCCGCTTTTTGAGATCGGTATTGTGAGTTTGCACCTCAATGATGCGGCTATGCTCGTCAAAGTAAATCACGGTTGTCTTTTGCTTCTTGGTAAGCCCTGTTCTCATAAAACCTCCTGTTTTTCATAGATTTTTCCCAGCTCTTGAATTGGAAAAGTGCTGCGATTTTTTGATGGAAACGCCCCAAACGATGTGGAGTATATTTTGCTTTGTCCTATCGGCTAATTTTCCACTTTTCCAGCTCTTGACTGCATTTTCATGGTGTTCTGTTCGTGTGGCTTTTCAGCCACTCCACCAGCTCATTTTTCATCACCAATTTGCGCCCGCCGATCCGTAAGGTTGGAAAATCCGGGCTGCTCAAAAGGTTATATGCCCCCGCTTTGGAAATCTGTAACGCTTCGGCAAGCTGCTTTGCGTCCATCACATCGGGCGTGGCTTCAAACGGTTCTCTGCTCATAAAATCTCCTTTCCCGCATGAAAAAGCAGCAGCTACCATTTCGGTAACTGCTGCCGCTTCTGCGTCTGTTTACTTGTCCAAATACTTCTGATACTCCGCTGTCACATAATCCTCATAGGCTCCCGCAATTTTGGCGATCCGCTTATGGACTGCGCTGGCGGTCTTGTAGCCAACTTTGTCCGCAATCTCCTGTTCGGTCAAGCCGTCCATGCGCAGCTTTAATATTTCTCTGTCTTTCTCGGTAATGCTCTGCTCGGCAAAGGCGGCGATCTGCATTTCGGAAATCACCTTTTGCTCAAACTCGCCGCGAGGATCGGCAACCTCAAAAATATCGCCGTCCTCATTCTCCATCATCTCGTCAAGAGAAATCGGCTTGCCGGAGCGATTGTGATGCCATTTTCGCATGAAATCGGTCTTGACGGTGCTGCCGGTGGTTTCGTAGTCCTCTACGGTGCGGTTTTCCCAGATCGCGTCGATCATCGGCTGCCAGTTCTGCTCTGCAATCACCATGTCGGTGACATTACCGATCAGATTGCTGAACTGCTGATAGGTCAGCCACGGCACCTCCACGCCCTGCGGGATGTTGTAGAGGTTCTGGAAGCCCAGCCCGTTCTGCTCGAACTTCATTCGGATGTAAGGGATGATGCTGTACGACAGCCGCCACAAAGGGAAATATCCTGCGTACTGGTTCCAGCTACCGGGAATGTCGCGGTAGTTGCCCTTGCGGTCTTTCACTTGAAAGAATTGCCATGCACACCATGCGTAGCAATCCCACACAAGCAGCTTGAACATATCGTCACATACGATGTGGTTATATTTGTCCGTCCACAAAACCTCATACGGACAGCGAGGCAGCTCATAGGCTGGTTTCCATTTCTCCGCAAGCTCTCGCGGCAAGCTGTAAAACAGCGTCAGCCATGATTTGTCGCTGTCCTGTGGTATCTCGATGATCTCACCGGGCAGCACCACAAGAAAACCTTTTGGGCCTGTCTGCTTGTCCATCAGCGTCACCTCCAATCACTTCTGTATTCAGCCCTCTACTATATATGGCATGAGAACGGCTGAATTGTTCCAATGCTTCTAAACTTTTTTGAGATTTTTTGAAAAAATCTCGGAATGGATGGGATAGGATTGATTTAAGGCAATTATACCTGAAAGCTGTGAATAAATCTATTGCTTTTCGTGACGGCAAAAAATAACGGGTATCCGGCTTTCACCGGATACCCGTTATTTCGTTGCCAATCCCGCCTGACAGATGCCATAGTCGTAATTTTTAGAATTACTGTCTTATGAGCGCCCGTGTAACGCACCGGGATTTTTTTCATGGTGAAGCAGAATATGCCACATCCGAACTTTTTGCATGGATGGCAGCAGACACATCCTTCAGTGAGAAAGTATCCGTTCCATCTTTGAAATTGTAGGTGAAAACGATTTTGTCCCCGAAAACATACACGGAGTTTACAAAGACATCAATTATCCGCCTGCGGTACACAGGATCGGAGAGACTGCCGTGCTTAAACTGCATAATCCAACGCAGGATCTCGTCTTTTGCATAAACAGGGCGGCACAGCTTTGCCTGTGTAATAGACAACTTCAAGTCCTCTTTCTCGCGGAAAACACGGGAGACGGTTGTTTCAACTACAAACTGTTCCAGCCATGCCTTCTTGATTGGCTTCAGCTTGCAGCCGTTGTGACGCTTCCGTCCGGCACACTTGTAGTAGTAATACACGGAACCCGTTTTGCTCGTTCCGCAGTCGCCCACCAGCATGGAGCCACACTCGCCGCAGAACGCTTTCGTAGTCAAAAGATATTCTTCCTCGGCTTTGGCTCTTCCGGGCGCTCGTTTATTCTGATCCAGGCGTTTCTGTGCCCGGTCGAATAAATCCTGTTCAATAATTCTTGGCATCCCATCGGGGATAACCGTGGTGTCATAGCGGTATTCGCCTGTGTATTTCCGATTGCGGAGGATTTTTCCCAGAGAAGACATACGGAATTCCTTGCCCTTTTGCGTGCAAAGCCCCTGCTTATTCAAGGAATTTGCAATGGCCTGGAGTGCTTCGCCATTATCATATCTTGTGAAGATTTCTCTGACAATTGCCGCTTTCTCCGGAACGATTTCGAAAGTGTGGTCTTTGCTGACACAATACCCCAGAGGCAATACGCCGCCGTTGCTGCGGCATTTCAGAGCGTTTTCCTGCTGACCTCTGCGTACCTTCACAGCTAATTCTGCGGAATAATACTCAGCCATTCCCTCCAGCATGGATTCCAGGATGATTCCTTCGGGGCCTTCCGAAATGTTTTCAGTAGCCGACAGAACACGAACGCCATTTTTCTTTAACTGATGCTTATAGTAGGCACTGTCATAGCGGTCTCTGGAAAAACGATCCAGCTTCCAAACCAGAATAATGGAGAATTCTTTCTTCTCACTTTCCTGAATCATCTGGCGAAATGCAGGGCGATCATCGGTTCGGGCAGAAAAAGCTCTGTCGATATAATGATTTACAATTTTCAGATTGTTTTTCTCTGCATAGCTTAGACACTCGCGCAGCTGACCCTCAATGGATTCTTCACGCTGGTTATCAGAGGAGTATCGTGCATAAATAACTGCGTTCATAGTTTTCTCCCTAGACGATATGATATTGTGCGTTCCTGGTTGTTCCTTCACAGCGCAGACTGCCCTCGCCTTCCAGTTTTTTCAAAAGACGATACGCCTGCGGCCCGGAAACATGAAGGAGTTCTACCACATCTTTGCGCGTGATCACTCGCTTTGTTTTTGCGAGCTTCATAATGAGTTCTTTGTATCTCAGTGCGTCGATATCCGTCTGTCGGACATACTGGACAGGATTCTTATAGGATTTTGCACTGAGTACATAGGCACGGCCTTTTCCATTTCCAATTGCTTCCACCAGTCCTGCTTCATGGAGCCGTTCCAGAGTGGCTTTCAGTTTCGCCTCGGGAATATTACAGACATCCAAAATTTCATTCAGAGACATTCTCCGATTCTGCTTCAGCGCATTCAGCACCAACAGAGAATTGACAGGCATCGCTTCTCCGGTGCGCTGCTGCTCCTCGGTAATGAGAGAAATGATATGCTCATCCGGCAGCCCTCTGGGAATAAACAGCTTTACGGTTGTTGGCGTGCTTTCGGAATAGTCCGGCAAATCCCGTCCAAAGCGCAGGGAGCCTTCAAAAATCCGATCCACACCCCGACCGGAACGCTCGGCAAGACCGATTCGTTTCAGAGCATCTGCAAGCACCGGGTTTCTGCCGTGGGGTTCCACATTCAGAATGTTGCGGAAGGTGACACCTTCAATGAAACCGCCGGGATTGCTGATGGTAAGACCGTCGGCATCCATTTTCAGGAGCACTCTGCCAAGACGGGTATAGTCCCGGTGGGCAAAGGCATTAACGATTGCCTCCCGCACTGCACGGTGATCAAATTCCGGAATGGAGATGCGGAACAGTCCCATTTCCATTTCACGCTCCGGGTTTCGCGCGGATACAAAATCGATCATCTTCTCTGCGGCTGCCAGCAGGGGTAGGAAGAACGATTCATTTGCTGTGACGGAAGAACCGTGCATCATGATAAATGCGGATTCGGCTGTGGGCATCAGCTCTCTCAGACGGTCAATCTTTCCCAGTAGCAGGATTCCGGTATGGGTGGGAATCAGTTCCGCTCCTACTGTGACCACCAACTGCAATGCCTTGTCCAGATCCTCATCCGGCAATTCCAGAAGGGTCTTTTCTCCATTGTAGGTGCGGATGATTTTGCGCAGGCGTTCCCGTTCCAGAGGGTCCAGATCCTGATAAGTTGCATTGGGAACCGGCTGGGCAGAAAAATCCAGCAGGGACAGTTCGCTGAGTCTGGAACTGATCTCGTAGGGATACATGGGAATATTCTCCGGGGTTCCGTCTGCTTTCAGTCTGCGGCGCTGCAACTTCCCGTTGGAGGAAGCTACAACGGTTCGGCTTCTGGGGACATGAATCACCAGAACCGGTTTGCCTGTGGGAATAATTTCCAAACGAGTGGAGATAGGCGGAATGGTACGGTTTGCAATAAATGCAGAGAGCTGCGTAATATCCTGATGCTGTTCGTGCAATCCAGTCACCGTACCGTCATCTTCCACGCCCAGGTACAGATCGCCGCCGTTGGTATTTGCAAAAGCAACCACGGCATCCACCAGATCGGAATCGCTCAGCTTCTTCAGATCACTTTTGAATTCCACTTCCATGGTCTCCCGTTCCGGAATCAAATTGGACATGATTGCATCCTCCTTCTTATGTTGATTCATATTATATTGCACGCGTGCAATCATGTCAATAGTAAATAGAACGAAGGTGCAATGTTGTGCAAAATGATATGGGAACAAATACTTTATAGACAGAAGCAACTTGTCGAGGAGCAAACCAATTCCACCAAGTCGAGCCTCCATGTGAAAGAAAAGAACTGAACCTGACGCTAAGTTAGGCATCAGGTTCAAGCTGTTGCTTCGGCATAATTTTTTTCTTCGCTGCGTTTTACTGCATAGAGGCAGCGATCTCCGAAGACAAAATTGTCAAGTCACGTAGCACTTTAAACTAATTTGACCATGCATGCACTATTCAGTCCCAGCAGCGGAGCAACGCTATTTCGCCGAAAGAGATATTTTCTGCGAGGCGGCGTATTCAATTTAACCGGTTACAATTATTAGAATCTTAAAAGTCTTTGAATCTACATCGTTGCTGAAAGTAGCTATTGTAACTCCCTCTTTCCACGGCTTAATTGTCATTTGGGTTGAAGTAGTCCAAGAGTTTTTGTCGAAGGAAATGTAAGCTGCGCTTCCGGAGTAGTCAACAGAAACATTACCACCTTGCGCCCAGTTAGCGGTAAGCGTGAACTTCCGATTCGACTCATTCTTCCCCAATACGATGATGCTTTCACTGGATTTGAAATTATTTGAAGCATATCCAATGTTTGCATTACGAAGCCCTTTAGAAATTATATCAAAATATCCAGCGTTTTCTGCAAGCGAAGCAATTTCCTCTTTCTGAGAAGTAATGGCTTGTTCTTGTGTTGAAACAGTAGAATTTAGCGAAGAGACTTTCTCCTCAAGAATTTTAATTTCAGATGACTGAGTTGCCAATGTTTCAACTGCTTTTTCGCTGTGGATGTATTGCATTATGTTCATACAAATAGATAAGGTCAGTAAAGCAAACGTCGCAATGTAGGGAATCACTAACTTAGCACGGAAATACTGCTTTCCACAGCCTGTACACCGCTTTGTCGCATTATCAATAATTGATCCACAATTTTTGCAGTGTATCTGCTTCCTCCTGTTTTCGGTAGGATTCCTCTGCAGAGTAGACATTGATGCAACAACATCATTTCCTTTGCCGAGGGCATCATCAGCATGACTTTGTCCCGCCGCAGTTTTTGACTCTATATTCATGACAATATCCGGTAACCTATCAGGGAGTACAGATTTCCCAATGTGCGATGTCTCCGCATCTGGTATATCGGCAGATTGTAAAACACCAAGTTTTACTCCGCAATACTGGCAAAATTCACTATCATCAGGCAGATAATTCCCACAGTGAGGACATTTCATGTCTATCGCTCCTTTGTTATTGCTGTACCACATCTGCTGCAAAATTCACTGCCATCAATCAGTTCAAATCCGCATTTTCGGCAGAATCTGATTCGAGGCATTTCCTCCGATACCGGATGTTCTGCGGCAGCTATCATAGAATCTTTTGAGATTGTCGTGTTGGCAACTTCGGCAACTTCAGTTGATACATCATTCTTATAATTTTTGTTCTGCGTTTCCTCCAGAACACCTCTGATTTTCAGAGTTTTAATGCCAGACATGGAGAATACCCATGTCCACAAAAGATAAGGGGCTCCAGAGGAGGAGTTTCCATTCACAGCAACAAACAAAACCATTACCAGAAAGTTCACACAGTAGCAAAACAGATTGTACTTTTTCTTTGTGATGGTTTTCTTGCGCATCCTTGCAAAAACAAGAGGAAATGCGCCATATGCCACCAGCGTAATTAGAAGTGAAACTAAGATAATTGGGATGTATGCTGCTGGCCCTTGGTTGAATAATTCGTAGGTCATAATTCTGTTCCTCACTCATTAATCATTCCCTATTATGTAGGGATCTTGTTCTACATGAATCAAAGAATTAACAGTTTTGTCGTTGCTGGCAGTAGTAAGCACAACCAGAATATTGGTAGTGAAGCACGAAAACCAACAGGGATCAGAAACGAACAATGGAAACTATTCAGTTGAACCGATAGCATTCTCCCACTGGAATACATCTGCAGCTGTTTGGTGTAGGTAATCGCTTCTTCGTTGCTAATATTTCGTATTCTCGTGAAGTGCTCATTCCTTAATTACTTTTGCCCCACATTTATAGCAGAAGTCGCTTCCAGCAGGCAATCTGGTTCCGCATGTATGGCAGAATAACGCCCCCTCGGTTGCTTGATTCGATGCCGGAGACTTCACGGGTACAGATTCCGCCGTGGTCAAAGATGATGTCGGAGCCTGAATAGGCGCAGAGTTTTCGACTGTTTTCTTTTTCTTTGCAACTCAAATGACTACAGCCACTGCAACGAATACGACAACAACAATTGGAATAATTGGAAATGCGCCCGATTCACCTGTGGTGGTAGGGTAGACTGCACTGCTGACCAATTCTTCATACTCTGAATACTGTGCGGAAGATGGATCACCTGTAAAATAGAAAGTATACATGATTCCGTTTTCAATACGCGTCATTGTCGTTGTGGAAAGGGTAACACTGATGCCATAAACATCGCTCTTCTTGTCTGTGGTGGCTTTATAGTAGTCATGTCCACCGAGAGTGATCAACTCAACCTGACTGACCGAAATTCCATTAATTTCGGCAATATCCTCCTTACTGAAAATGGAATTATCAATATCTGCTCGGGTATATCCTTTACGATCCTCGGCACTTGCAGCAGCCCATACATCGACACTACCATACATGATGGAACAGCCACTTTCCTGCATGGACGAAAAAATCACATCCAGTGTTTCGCGTTCTTTTGACAGGTTTCCTTGCTTCCAATTTGCAGGTACTGTAAATGCTGTGCCATTTTCGGGATCGGTATATGTAAAGGGGGGCGTTTCTTTTTTGGTCTCCTTCTGCGGGCTTATATCAAATACAACGCTGTCAACAATCTGCCTGATTAAAGCCTCATTTTTGCTTGTCAGCGAACCGGAATAAGAGTGGATTGTAAAGTTAATCGCTTTCCCATCGTAAACGGTATAATACTGAAGACCATATGCGGTTCCGTTCCCGCTGGGCTGCTTAATGTATATTTTTATGAATTTGGCCTGTGGATGCTCGTATATTTCAGATTTGATATAGTCCATCTCAGATCCTTCATAACCATCGGCAAGCGTAGATGCAAACACAGACAGCTCAGTATTGCTGAGGTAGTAGAAGTCGTTCAGCGGGCTTTCGATCATCGTGACAACAACCTCGAAAGCAACATTGGGGTCCAGAGCATTTAAGTAGATATTCCCATCTTTCATCATCGAATCCATCTGATCTTTTGTTAGCTCAAATTCTTTCAGGTTGGGGTCGTCGTGCTTGATGTTCCTTGTAAACACAATCAAATCTGATGGGATGTCCACACTCAGCTTAAGATCGTCCAGTCGATATGCATTTTCTGCAGCACAAACTGTAAGGCACGGACACAAAAGCAATACCGCAATGAGTAATGTTACAGCTTTTCTCATAATTCTTCCTCCATCAAAAACGCTGCCTGTAGCATTTTCATTATAAATTAGATTATCCGTACATTCAACCCCCCATGACATTTCTTTTTCGTAATTTTGATTTGCAATAATTATGCAGCCAGCACATCGTGCTGATCTTGGGGATTGGGGATAACCCCAACAAGCAAAAGCCGTCTGGGTAGCACCCAGACACTGCTTGCGACTACCAGTGATTTCGTTGCTGCGATCTCCGATATTCCATACATTTGTTATGACTTTGTCCGGCAGCGAATCACGCTGCCAGACATTTTCTGCGGCGTGATTGCAAAATTATGGACACATAGGGTGGAATATGCTATATTTATTTCACCAAGCAATGTCGTCGTTAAAAAGAACTGACCCGTGATTTGTAAAAGTGCAGAAGCTATAATATAGGGGGGACTTCCCATGGAAGATAATCGCAACCAAGTTGAAAATACGCTCTCTGACCAGGCGAAGGTGATCTCTCTGTTTCAGTTCATTCAGGAACTGAATAAGCTGAAGCAGAAGGCAATTCTGAATGTTAAAGACTATCCTTGGTCATTTTCTCTTTCTGATCTTCCGAATGACCCTGAGAATATTGGTCTGCACTATCAGGACAGGGTTTCTGATGATTTGGATTCCGAAAAAGCGGAAGATGGGGATTTGATTCTTTCGGTGCATAAACCGGAGTTTCAAAAGTGTCCGGAACCGGAGCTGTCCTTTGAACTATGGCTGGAACCCGGATGGAATGATTTCCGGCAGGAAGCCTCTGTTGTTGCATCCATGCCTGGAAAGGAAACAGATGAGGAAACCGGAGAACCAATACCGGTATTGTTCTCTGACGATGCAAACAGGGAAATGCAGTATCAACAATGGCTGGAAAAAGAAAAGTATGGGTAGAACGGCAGATTCTGACAGCACGGACACGAGAGTTGTTTACGGATCTGTACCGCTTATACTTTGAATTGAAGCGGGAATCGGAAACAGAAGAAATGATTGCAGCCAATGGCTTCCTGCGAGATCGGAACAATGCCGAAATCTGCCATCCTGTCTTAACACACCGTGTCTGTATTGATTATGATCCGGATGCGAATACGGTTTTTGTCCGCGATACAGAAATCCCTTCCGACCTTTACTCTGTTGTTTTCCAGATTATGGAGGACATCAACCTCGGAGAAGTGAATGTTCTGAGTGAAGATTTGAAAAAGAACGATTACCACCCGCTGGATCGGAATGAGACGCCCGGCTTTCTCAAGGTGTTGGTGCATCAGCTTTCATCGGACAGCGCATATTCAGAGAACGGCATTCCCGCAAACTGGGAGCGCAGCAGCCGGCTGCTTCTCTACCTGAATACCTGCTTCATCGTCCGGAAGCGTTTGGACGGCACTCTGAAAGCCATCGAGCAGATCATTGAAAACGTACAGCAGACCGGAGAAGTACCCGGCCCAATCCGGGATATTGTCAGCGGCGGGATACAGGAACTGCCGGAGGACACAGGAGAAGAATCCATTGACGAACAGCTTGCAGCCGTTGGCGGCGAGAGTATCGATATTCTGCTGTCGAAGCAGGCGAATAAAGAACAGCTGAACATTGCCCGCCGTATTGAGCAGTACAATGCAGTGCTGGTTCAAGGGCCTCCCGGCACAGGCAAAACCCATACGATTGCAAATCTCTTGGGACATTTTCTGGCGCAGGGAAAAAGTGTTTTGGTCACCGGCTATACAACCAAAGCCCTCTGCGTCCTGAAAGACAAAGTCAACCCCGGCTTGCGGAATTTGTGCGTATCCATGCTGGATGATTCCAATGTGGATATGGAAAGGTCTGTCAACGGTATTACAGACTATATGTCCCGGACAGCCTCCTATGAAATCAAGCGGGAAATGGTAACGCTTGCCGAAGAACGCAAAGCCATCATCGCTCAGTTGGCAGATACCCGGCGCAAGCTATACACGCTGATTCAGCAGGAGTGTAATTGCATTGTATACAACGGCGAGGAACTTTCCCCTTCTGCTGCTGCCCGGTTTGTTTTGGAGCATGAGGAAGACCTTTCTTACATCCCCGGACGCGTGCGTATTCATTCCCCACTGCCACTGACCTTTGAACAGTTGGCAGATCTTTACCGAAGCAATGAAGGCCTGACAGAAGCGGATGAGCAGGAATTGGCGTGCAGTATTCCATCCCCGAAGGATATTCTGTCGCCATCGGATTTTGAACACAAAGTCAAACAATTCGTTGCCGCACAAAAAGAGCTGGAGAGTATTGCAAAGAAAAATAACTGGACGATCGTGCACTCCGGGGACTCTGCAATGGATGTTTCCGGGGGCTTTGGGACGGTTACGCTCTCACAACCACCCATCAACGAAGTCCGGGAATTGAAAGACCATATCGCGTCCATCGGAAAAGTTGAAAGGTGGATGCAGCAGGCAGCGGTTGACGGGAAGAACAGTGGGGCCTACCGGCAGCGCTGGCTTACCTTGATTGCGCAGATTCAGGAAGTGTGCAAGTATCATGAATCCGTGCTGACGGAACAATTTGGACTGGATATTGAGATTGTCAATCCTGAGAATCTATTTGCGCAAAAGCCGATTCTGGAGACAGTCAAAGCCATTCTCGCAGAAAAAGGCAAGATCAGCAAACTCACGCTGATGCTGCATAAGGAGTATAGTGCTGCACTGGAAAGCGCGAAAATCAATGGACATGATTTGCAAACAGCTGAGGAGTGCGACATCATCCTGCACCAGATTGAACTGATGCAGCTGCGAAATAAGTGCGCCAAATACTGGGATGCGCTGATGTGCGGAGCAGGCGTACCTGCTTTCTTTGAACTGGCTTGTGAAAATCCAGAAACGGTTGCCGACAACTGGATTCCGTTCATTCACCGATTCCTGGATTGGTATCAATCGGATTTTGAACTGTTGCTGGACAAAATGAACAGGATCGGCATTTCCGGGGATATCCTGTTCACTGTGAGCCCTTTGGATTCCGATCTCATTGCGGCGGAAAAACAGTTTCGCACCATTGGGAATGAACTTGCTCAGCTTTGTGATATGTGTGAAGCTGTGATCCATCTTGACGATTGCCAGAGCGTTTTTGACCAGACAAAAGCGGTACTTCTGTCCGGTAAGCGTGGGAGCAGCCGCCTTTGCAGAAATCTCCGGGAGCCTGTGGATTTGCTGGATTGGAATGCATACGCAGATGGCTATGCCGCGCTGGAAAGGGTATTTGACAAATATACGCTCCAAAGCAGCCGCGAAGATATGCTGAAGCAGCTGGAACCTGTTGCTCCGGACTGGGCAAATGCCATTCGTCACCGCACCGGTATTCACACGGAGTGTACACTTCCGGATTCCATTGAAGATGCGTGGAAGTGGAAGCAGCTTCAGGGAATCATTGAAGAAATTACATCCATGCCCTTCCGGGATTTGCAGGTAAAAAGCCTTATGCTGAGCGCTAGATATCGGGAAACTACTGCGCTCTACGCAGAAAAGTGTGCATGGTATCATTTGCTGCGGCGAACAGAAGCAAATATCGATATGAACCAAGCGCTTCAGGGCTGGAAGCTGACGGTGAAGCGCATCGGCAAGGGAACAGGCAAAACCGCGCCGAAACTCAAAGCGGAAGCAAGAAAACTGATGAGCAAATGCCAGACGGCAGTCCCGGCATGGATCATGCCCGTCAATAAGGCTTTGGAGAGCCTGAATCCAAAGGTAAACCGGTTTGATATCGTTATTATCGACGAGGCCAGTCAGTCGGACATTTCCTCTCTCGCCATTTTGTATATGAGACGGAAACTGATTATCGTCGGTGATGACAAACAGGTCAGCCCCATGGCAGTTGGTGTGGATGTGGCCAAAATGGATTCTCTGGAGCAGATGTACCTCCGGGGAAAAATCCCGAATGCACAGCTGTACAATGCAAAGACCTCCATTTACGATATCGCAGCAACCACCTTTAAGCCGCTTATGCTCCATGAGCACTTCCGCTGCGTCCCCGAAATCATCGGATTCAGCAATATGTTGTCCTATGATTATCAGATCAAACCCCTCAGAGAGGCAAGCAGCAGTAATCTATTGCCTGCCGTTGTAAATTACCGGGTGGACGCAGGACAGCGGGATGGAAAAAACAAAAGCAATCTACCCGAAGCCAAAGCGATTGTTGCTTTGATGCGAGCCTGTATGGAGCAGCCGGAATATGTAGGCAAAACATTTGGCGTCATCTCGCTGCTGGGTGACGAGCAGTATCAGCTGATTCAGAAGGAAATGGATGCCTCCATCTCCCCAAAAGAAATCATGCACCGCAATATTCTGTGCGGCAATTCCGCAAATTTCCAGGGTGATGAGCGGGATGTCATTTTCCTAAGCCTGGTTGACAGTAAAGACATTGACAATCCGGGGCCGCTCCATCTTCAGAATTATGGCGTGGATGATTCCACCCGGAAACGCTACAATGTTGCTGTGAGCCGTGCCAGAGATCAGCTTTGGGTCGTTCACTCTTTGGATGTAGCCAATGATCTGAAGCCGGGTGATATTCGGAAAAAGCTGCTGGACTTTGCTGCAAATCCCAATGCGTTGGAAATTTCCCATGAGAAAATTTCAGCTGCTTCTGAGTCGCCCTTTGAAAAAGCGGTTGCCACTGCCCTGTCTGATCGGGGATATCACCTTGTCCAGCAATGGGAAGTCGGTGCATACCGACTGGATATGGTTGCTGTGTGCGGCAGAAAAACGGTGGCCATTGAATGCGACGGCGAGCGGTGGCACAGCGGAGATGCAAAGATTCGCGAAGATATGGAGCGTCAGACGATTCTGGAGCGCCTGGGTTGGCGATTTATCCGTATTCGGGGAAGCGAATATTATCGTGCGCCCGAACAGACAATCGAACGGGTTATTCAGGAGCTGGCGCAATACGGAATTGAACCGGAAGCTGCAGAAACCGTGGCGTCAGATGACCGGAATACAGAATTGCTGTTGCGTATTAAGAATCGGGCGGCAGCGATACTGGCCAGCGAAAGTGTGGGTGAGGGAGATAATGCAGCGGCGATTGAGGCTGCATTGAATCCGAGACTGCTGGAGGAACTCCGGCAGGACAGCGAACAGAAAGCCCTATCGCCTAAAAAAAGCGTTGTTTCGGAGCCTTGCATTCCTGCCCGGCAGAAACAGCCTTCTGAAAATCAGGTAAGAAAACCAGAGAAACCCGCATGTAAAAGGACAAAGGGAAAGGAAACGCTGAGCACTTCTCACAAGCAGCCTGCTATCCTACGAGAACCAATCCTTGTCCCAGGTATCTCCGGGCCGGAAATGGTATCAAAAGCAGATAAGCAGCAAGTGATCCCCGGGATGGAAGATGTTCTTCCGGAGGATGACGACATTATTAATCTGCTCAAGAGGAACGGTGTTCGTTTTGTAGACAAGAGGGGGAATAACGGTTCTCTGTGGCTGATAGGCGGCAGCGAATTGAAACCAATTGTCAACAAAGCCAAGAAACTGGGTATCTATTTCCATTTTAAGGAGAATGGTGGAAGAGCCACCAAAGGAGCACCTGGTTGGTGGGGGAGGTAACCACACACAAAGAATAGTTAGGAGCTGGGGTTTATGACACATCGATTGTCTGATAGCACAATCAAAGAAATAAATGAGTTTTTTGTAGAGCAAAACTACACGAAAAACCACCATCACTATGGATGTTCGGAAAGCAAATGAAATGATGCTCCGGTCATGTGGCTTCGTCTATATCGCAGACAGAGGTTCTGTCATACATGCCAATTCGTTATGTGGAACGAGGTATAACAGTTTGGTGCCAATTGATATAGCGTTGAAATATGGCTATACTCGCCCACGTAAAACCTGCGCGTGCCGTACGTATGTTGAGAGTTTGCTTAGAGAAAGAGGAAAAGTATAAAGTACTTCCACAACCGCTATTTGCATATTTCATTTCGGTGTTGCAAGTTTCCTAAGGCAAACCTGGATCTATGGCAATATAAGTTAAGGGTGGAAGATGCAGCTTTATTCAGCTTGCGTGCACTTTGTGCAGGAACTGACCGTTTCAAGGGTGTCGTGTTTCGCGACACCCTTGCCTTTTGAGGTTAACGATTATTATCCATTTTCAACTGTTCTCTCTGGCCTGGCTGCGTAATGCAATCAAGGCACTTATTTTCAAAGACTGAATTTGGACTTGACAAACGCAGAAACCCCGTATATAATAGCAAACAAATGTTTTTATACTTGAAACAGAAAGAACATCGCAAAAATAAACAGCACAGAAGGAGGATCGGCAATGAAACCCGAACTGACCTATATCCAATGCGGAGACTACTGGATTCCCAATCTCAAACTGGAAAGCACCGAAGAGCGTCCCCTGAACAAGTACGGGCGCATGCGCCGGACCTTCCTGCGGGAGCACAAACCTATCCAATACAGCCTCCTGGCGATGCAGCAGAAGCTGTTCCCCCATCTGTGGGAGGTTCAGGAAGCCGCGGAGTGCCGATTGGAGCAGATTATGGACGGATTGCTGGCGCAGAATCCAGGCCCCGACAAAGCAGCTGACCAGCTCGGCTGGGTACAGCATCGGAACTGTCTGAAAGAACAGGCGGAGGAAATCATCTTTTCGGAGCTGATTTTTGCCTGAGCGGAACAGCAAAGGGTGTCGCGAAACGCGACACCCTCCCGGTAGGAGGTGGCATGAAGTGGCTGTGATCCGCGCGCCGAAGGACAAGAATTTCACGGTTATGAGCACCCACCATCTCCGAGACAGACGGCTGTCCCTGAAAGCCATCGGTATGTTTTCCATCATCCTCAGCCTTCCGCCGGAGTGGGATTTCTCCATCGCTGGGCTGGCTGCCATCACCAGGGATGGGATTACCACCGTCCGAGCGGCGCTGAACGAGCTGGAAGCCAACGGCTATCTGACCCGGAGGCGTGTTCGCGGGGAGGACGGTAAGCTGGAGAATAACGAATATACCTTCTATGAAATCCCTCGTGCGGGAAAGCCTGTGCAGGAAAAACCTGAGAAGGAGTTGCCTGCGGAGGATCTGCCTGCATAAGAAAAGCTTATGTAGGGAAAATGCACGAAATATAGTATAGAAAGAAATCAATATAGATTGAAACAATAACAGATATACAAAAGAAAGAGGGATTCTCACCACCTCACCAATAGAATATCAGAATGCTTTACGAGTTGTTTTGATGTCTCTGGACAGTATGCAGCTGCCTGTTACTGCTGCCGTACATATGACAAAGAAGCAAGCCCACCACGGGCTGCTGCCTGCGTCAGAACTACGGAAAGGGAAAATATGGCACAGAAACAGAAACTCCAAAACAGTGGCATGCAGATCCCGGACGATGCGATTTTGCGAATTGCTCAGGCCATGCTGCCGCTGATGCAGCAGTATTTTGAAAGCGAAGAAGGCAGATTGCAGCGAAACGGGCAGACAGAAGCACTCGAGCAGAAAGAGGCGGCACCGGCATTACAACCGGCACCGCCTCTCATTTTTGCGCATTATTTTTGTGTCGACATAAAAATAATAAATCCGAACCCTTCCCTGATCAGGAAAAAGTTCGGATTTATTAACAATGGTGACCCGTACGGGAATCGAACCCATGTTACCGCCGTGAAAGGGCGGTGTCTTAACCGCTTGACCAACGGGCCTGGTAGCGGCAATCTGATTCGAACAGATGACATACCGGGTATGAACCGGCTACTCTACCAACTGAGTTATGCCGCCATGTGGTCAAAGGATTTCGGCACCGCCGAAATCAGCTTTATTATTGTATCCGAACAAGCGGTTATTGTCAAGATGTTTTTTCGTTTTTTTGGCGGAATTTTTGGCAATACTTCCTCCGAGGTGAAAATACATGGCTTTTCTCAAGAAATGTCTGCTTTTCTGCATCGGCGGCGCCGCCTACGTGGGGCTGGAGCTGCTCTGGCGGGGATACAGCCATATCAGCATGTTCGCGGCAGGCGGGGTGTGCTTTCTGCTCATCGGGCAGCTGGGGCAGGTGCAGCCCGTTCTGCCCTGGCCGCTGCGGGCGATCCTCGGCGCGGGGATCATCACCATGGTGGAGCTGGCGGCGGGGCTGCTGGTGAACCGGCGCTACCAGATCTGGGACTACCGCGGCCGTCCCGGAAATTTTCTGGGGCAGATATGCCCTGCCTTTACCCTGCTGTGGATTCCGGTCGCCCTGATGGCCATGGGATTGTACCGGTGGCTGGACTGGCGACTTGACCGGATGCTTGGCGTGTAGCGGCGGATATGCCCCCGCCCTTTTGGGCGGGGGCATGTCGGTTATTTGTCGTATTCGGGGGAAAGCGGCGTCACGACGGGGGTGCCGTCGGGCTTCAGGAGGGGCGTCAGCCCGCCGCCGTAGCCGCTGGACTGCCACAGATAATTCACGCCGGTCTCCCTGTCCACCCAGATCTGCACAATCGCGGTGAAGCTGCTCCCCTGGGAGTAGACCTTCACAAAGCGGTCGCTCTGCCTTGCCATGACTTACTCCTTCGTGCCTTCCACAATGCCGTTTGCCAGACCTACCAGACCCTGCATCTCGGAGGGAATGATAATCTTGGTGGCCTTGCCGTCGGCGACCTTCTGCATGGCCTCGATGGACTTGAGCTTGATGACCTGGTCGCTGGGGGCGGACTTGTTCAGCTGCACCTTCCGGATGGCTTCGGCTTCGCCCTCGGCCTTCAGAATGGCGGCCTGCTTCTCGGCGTCGGCGCGGAGGATGGCGGATTCCTTTTCGCCCTCGGCGATGAGGATGGCGGACTTCTTCTGACCCTCTGCCTGCAGGATCGCCTGACGGCGGTCACGCTCGGCCTTCATCTGCTTCTCCATGGAGTTCTGGATGTCCTGGGGCGGCAGGATGTTCTTCAGCTCCACCCGGTTGACCTTGATGCCCCAGGGGTCGGTGGCCTCGTCCAGGATGGCGCGCATCTTGGTGTTGACCACGTCCCGGGAGGTCAGGGTCTGATCCAGCTCCAGGTCGCCGATGATGTTACGCAGGGTGGTGGCCGTCAGGGTCTCCATAGCCGCCATGGGCTGCTCCACACCATAGGCGTACAGCTTGGGATCGGTGATCTGGAAATACACGACGGTGTCGATCTGCATGGTGACGTTGTCCTTGGTGATAACGGGCTGAGGGGGATAGTCCAGAACCTGCTCCTTCAGGCTGACCCGGCGGGCGATACGGTCAATAAAGGGAAACTTGAAGTGCATACCCACGCCCCACACGCTGTGGAACGCGCCCAGCCGTTCAATGACGTAAGCCCGGGACTGCTGGACAACGGAAATGTTGGTAATGATCACGATGAACGCGATTCCGATGATTGCTAAAATCACAAAACCCATTGTAAAACCTCCATGTAATGATTGATTCTCTTCTCAGACGGTGACGGTTGCTTCCACAGGAGTTACGAAGACCTTCACGCCTTCCACTCTGTCCACCCGAACCTCGATCCCTGCGGGGATGGGGTCGCCGGAGGTGCTCCGGGCGCTCCATTCCATACCGCCCAGCTTCACCTGACCGAGGGCCTCCACATTGTCGATATCCACCGTGACGCGGCCGACGGAGCCGATGACGGAGTCCACGTTGGTGGCTGTGACCTGGGGGTTCAGGAATTTCTTTGCCAGCGGCCACAGAAGCGCCAGCAGAATGCCGGACACCGCCACGAACAGGGTGATTTGCAGCCACACGGGAGCGCCCAGGGCGGCGCAGAGCAGCGCGGTCAGCGCACCCAGCGCAAACCATATGGAAACCAAATGAATGGGGCAGGCCGCCTCGGCGATCAGGAACACCACCAGCAGCACCAGCCAGAAAAAAGCAGCCGATTTCATATCATAATCTCCTTTCCACGATAGTGACTTCATTGTATCAGAGATACGGTGAAGTGTCAACAGACTTTCCGGGGTGCGCCCTTGATGTCTGTTTACGTCCTTATTATACCCCCTGCGCGGGGAAGCGTCCATAGCGGCAGCGGCAAAATAGACGGGGCTATTTCCACTCAAAAAGAAAAATAGCGGCGCAGGCAAATGGGGTGCATTTCTATACCGCCCAAGCACCCCTTGCCGCTCCCTTTGGGAGAGGCGGCTGAGCGAAGCAAAGACGGAGAGGGGAAATGGATGCGGAAAGCCCTCTCAGTCACCTTCGGCGACAGCTCTCCCAGAGGGAGAGCCAAGGGGCTGGATATGTTGGCGCAAGAAATGGAGCATATCGATGCCGATACGCTCCATCCACTGTTTTTACGGCCGCCCATTCAATCTTCCGGCGCTTACGTTATTTCTGCTTTCTCGCCCGGTACTGCTCCGGGTCGATGATGCCGTTTGCCAGCATTTTCTCCGCCCAGAGCTGTAGGGCTTCCACTGTTACGGAAATTTTCTCCAATTCCTCCTGAATCCGGATGAAATCGTCGATTTCGCCCCCGTCGATTCTGCCGTCCGCCGTAATCTCGATCAGACGATCCTTTTCCCGGTTGACGCAGTTCAATGATGCCAGCATCTCCAATACGATTGCCGACAGCTCCTTCATCTTGATCTCCGGCACATAGGTCTGCCCGATGGGACACTGGTTGGAGCAGTAGTAATTGCACAGCGTGGGGCGGCGGTATTTGGCCGCCATGGTCAGCACCTCGTCGGGGTGAGGAAGGGATTTCCCGCTTTCGATTTTCTCAATGCGCTCCGGCGTGACGGCTTCCAGAAGCTCGCCGGCTTTTTCTCTGGAAAGCCCCAGCTCCTCCCGGATGAGCTGGTAACGGTTCTTGTTGCTTTTTGTAGACGCTCTTCCCATGGCGCGGCCTCCTTGCTTTTTTGTCATTTTAGGAAAGAAGGGGGCGTTTGTCAATGGGCATCTGGCAAAGAACCGGAACAGTTTCTTTACCAAACCTTTACCGACTGGGCAAACTTTCCCCGATTCGGGGTATGTTTTTCTGACAAAAAATGCTATAATAGGCGAGTGAGGTGAGCATGATGAAGCAGCACAAGCGCTTTTTGGGGGACTTTGCCTATGCGGCGGTCATTCTGGTGACGGCATTTGCTCTGAATCTGTTTTTGCTGCAATGGTTCGGTATCTTCTCCGTAACGCCCATGGTCTTCGTGCTGGGCGTATTCCTGATTGCCTGGCGAACCCAGGGATATTTCTGGGGGGTCGCTTCCTCTCTGGTCAGTGTCATGGCCGTGAATTACGCCTTTACATATCCCTACTGGGCGTTCAATCTGATCCGTCCGGAGTGCCTGGCCTCCGCGGTGGTGATGCTGATCGTGTCCATCATGACCAGCACCCTGACCACCCAGCTCAAGCGGCAGGAGCAGATGAAGGCCG
>OBAO01000984.1_pt1 | contig 19913 bp, 17 predicted proteins | sample 1517541 | NCBI WGS metagenome assembly OBAO01 (sample SAMN04571698, study PRJEB22368) | human gut metagenome | biome: human gut; material: stool | host: Homo sapiens | place: Luxembourg | collected 2012-08-10
TCGATCTGGCGGTATCCGCCGCTGTGCAGGCTGCCACAGAGCGGGCGCAGGAGGTGCAGAGCATCATCGGTGCATGGAGCGATGAACCTATGAATATGTGCCGTACACCTGAAAACCTTGCGCTGCTGGAAAAGGTACGCAAAAGCACTACGCTGAAGGATATTTCCAAGTATCTGGGACGCTTCCGCGAGATTTTCGCACAGGCCAAGAACAACAGCTATGCCTATGGGCGGGGTGAAACCTACTCTCTGGAGTTGGGCAACAACCTATCCCGTGCGTTGACCTCGGAGCTTGCCATGCTGGCCACGCCGGAGACTATCCCGCTGTTTCTGCGGAAGTATCAGCAAAAACAGATCAAACAGTATCGCCGACGTGAACCTATCTATAAGGGCATGGGCGATATTATCTGCTGTCTGGATGAGTCCGGTTCCACCGAAGGCGATGCTGCAGCATGGGGTAAGGCGGTGGCCATGACCCTGTTGGAGATTGCCACGGAGGACCACAGAAGTTTTGCACTGATCCATTTTGCCGGAAGCAGCAGTTGCCAAGTGGACATATTCCGTCCGGGCGAATACACGCTGGAGGATAAGTTGTCCGCTGCGGAAATATTCCTCGGCGGCGGTACCAACTTTGAACGCCCCATCCGGGAGGCAATCCGGTTGATGGAGTCGGAGGGCTTTGAGAAAGCAGATGTGGTTTTTATCACGGATGGCGAGTGTGAGTTGTCTGTTGCCTGTCAGCAGGAATTGCAGACAGCACAGGTCGCGTATCATTTCACGGTAACAGGTATTTTGCTGGACGAAGGACAAGCTGACATGGATTTCAGCCTGAAGCCCTTTTGCCAGAATATCTACCGTGCCAGTGAACTGACAAGCGACGCCTTAGTGCTGATAACGCATATGTAGTAACCATAATATTCTGACTATCGGGATTTGTATAACTGGTGTCTGCACCATTTAAAGCATCTAGAAAAAAAGGATTGACGTTTTGTATTATCTCGCATATAATAAGAGTGCGAAATATATCACACCATGTGTTCAATAACACAACGCATGATTGTTAAGTCGGGCAAATGCGCGCGATTTATTCAAATTAAAGCAGTTTTTGCATTGTTAATGATCGCTAATCATTTTTTAGGAGGTATCTATGAAAAGAAGTATTTATTCAAAGATGTGGTTGCGGATAGCCGCGTGCGGGTATCTGTTCTGCCTTAGTGTTTTAAAATGCCTCTATACAATCCCGCAAAATATAATAAATGGCGTGGTAATCGTCGGTAGTATCTTGCTTGTCCTGTTTGCAATCTATTCTACAGTAGTTCCCTTAGAATGCGAAGACGAGATGGTTCTTGCATTGTATGCACGAGCGAACAATCTGTCTGATACCATTACACAGTCTGGCTTGATGGTTGTGATAGTTCTGCTGTGTGCGAAAAACTATAATAGTGAAATCGTGATATCATCAGCCGTATTGGTTTCATTGCTTTCGGGGCTTATGCTTTTGGTTGCAATCATTCGCGCCATTTCTGTATTTCATAATAGCAAAAGAGGTATTTAAGATTGTCACATTTGTCAACGCGGATTAAATTCTATCGAGAGAAAAAGAATATTACGCAGAAAGAACTCGCCGAAATCGTTAATGTCCGGCGAGAAACAATTGTTAACTTAGAAAACGGAAAGTATAACCCGTCTCTGAAGTTGGGCATGGAAATTGCCAAGGTTTTTGGTGTTATGGTTGAAGATGTGTTTGAGTTGCTGGAAGATGAAAGCGATGTTTCACTAAAACTGTAAAGGAGGTGTAAGTGATGTCTTTTTCCGATGAATTCGATCTCGATCTCGTAAGAACCAAAGGTAATTCGGGAGCAGTTGGCCCCCAAGGGGTGAGTGCAGAAATTTCTTGGGCAATCTCGACTATTATCTCTGGAAGTGTTGCTACTGGTTGTTCTGATGAGTGCATCATTTCTAAGACTTGTTCCGATGGTTGCTCGGATAATTGCACGTCGGCAACCTCTTGCGGCTGCAATGTCACTGTAAATCTGTAAATAGCCCAGTCTTCAATCCTTCTAGCAGCTTAAATCATAGCGATCATTAATTTTGTAATCAAGCAGAAGGATGCCTATTCTTCTGCTTGATTACTCTATCTAGAACTGATACGGGAATATTGTTTGCATTATTAAGCTGTTTATTGCATCACCAATTGCATAGAGCAAAACAGCGTAAGATACTTAGCCCTCTTTGGGGCTGATGCTACAATTCAGTATTATTCATATTGTTAGGAAAGGGACATGGTGCGAAATGTATAAAATTGCCAACCCCATTATGGTGCGAATGCCAATATACAGCTATGAAAAATATCAAAACATAAGTCTTAACAACAATGTTGATGATTTTATTGAAACATTCTCGCGGGACCCAGTTTTTTTGAGGGCCATATCGATTTCGAGTCCAGCTTTCTATAGATATCACTGTGAATACTCTGATACAAAGTATAATTCAGATAAATATAGAGATTCTATGTTTAAGTATATTTCTCGCTCAACATCAAGAGCGACGCCATTTGGTGCCTTTTCGCTCGTTTCGTTTGGAAAAATTGGCAAAGAAACTTTCGTTACAAACACAGCACACCACGAAAGCTTTTTGTCGTGCCGTGTTGATGCAAGCCTGTTTTGGAAGATTATCCAAAAGTTAGAAGCTTCTCGCGCGACATGTGCTCACCTAAGCGTAGTTATAAATCCGAATCTGTACACCTCAAATATCCGGGTAAAAAACCCATATGTAAGCTATCTAGGTCAGTCGAAAGACCATACTTCGCAAATAAGCATTCGGAAAAGTAAGCAATTTGAGGCCGTTATGAGATTCACCCAAAAACCAATCAAGGTGAAAGATCTGTCAACTCTTCTATATGCGCATAATGGTGGAAAAGTTAGCAAAGAAAAGATAGATGACTATATTGAGAACTTAATTGAGCATGAATTCTTGATTAGCGAGTTGAGGTTTTTCGATGCATGTGCTGGAGTCTCTAAAATTCTTGATGTGTGTAGGCAAAGCGGAATAAGCGGGGCAATCTACGAAGACATCGATATTGTTGTCCAATTAATTGCCAAATTAAATGTAGAAACAAATTTAGAAAAATGGTTGTGTACTTACGAGCATTTGTCAAAATTATGCTATGAAAAATTTGGAGTTGCGAATGCTATTAATGTTGCCGCATTTGCTCCTCAGTACTCTACAACACTTGGAAAAACCGTTCTTGATTCCGTATATTCATTAGAAAGATTTTTAACTGAAACAGCATTGCCCGACAATGAAACCCCTCAACTCTTTTCATGGAAACAAATCTTTAGGGAAAAATTCGGCCCGTATGCTGAGGTCAAGTTCCTGGATTTATTTGACGATAACTGCGGCATCGGGGATCCTTACTCATTAAAAAGCAGCGTCTTTTCCAACAGCCGCCCTCCATCCGCTAAGAAAAAGGCGATGCAAAATATTCTAGAGTCCAAAATTCTCTTAGCGTTAGCAAAGCACGAAGAACAAGTCGTCTTTACAGAGAAGGATTTTGAGCCTTTGCACGAGTTTAACAACAAATTGCAGTTTCCTCCATCTCTGGATATTGGCATTAACATTTTGGCAGAGAGCACAGATTCCATTATGAAAGGCGACTTTTCAATACAAGTAATGGACAATATTGGGACAAGAACCGGCGGTGCACACCTGTCACGATTTCAGGAAGGTATGCCTCAAGAGGTTATCTGTGAATATCAAGCATTACAGGAAAGCAAGCAACGGCTGGTTCAAGACCGTTATATCGAAGTGTTTGCTCGAGAAATTCCGCAAAATAGCAGGATAGCGAATATCTCCAACCCTAACACATCTCTCACCTTTTCGGTAAATCTTGGGATGGCTGGCATTAACAACAGCTTATCTTTGAATGATTTATATATTGGCTATAATCAAACAATCGATCGTTTATATATTAAATCTAAAAAGCTGCAAAAGATAGTGAAGGTTACTGTAGACGGCGTTCTAAATTCTTTTTCTACAAACCATGTTCTTAGACTTTTACGTGAAATTTCTGACTGCTATGAAATAAATCCCCTTTCTAGCATAGCACTGCTGAGAGAGAGTCCTTTTGAATTCATTCCCGATATTTGGTATAAAAATGTGCTGCTTCAAGAAGCCAGATGGACAATACATACTACAGTATATACGAAAAAAGAGTTCGCCGAATTTAAGGATACATTTATAAATGAGAAAAATAGACTCGGCTTCAATAGGTATATTTTTATCTGCGATTTTGATAGAAAAATTCTTATTGATACTGAGAATGATTTTTGTATGCATTTTTTGTTTCGACAAATAAAAAAGAGCAAGAAAATTGTGATTCAAAAGTGTAATCTACCGAGCGAGAAATGGAGCCTAAACCCTGCAGGTCAGGCAGTACATACAGAGCTTATTGTTCCAATGCTTTTAAAGCAAAGCGATTCAATGGTGTTTCCTGCGAAGAAAACACATTGTGAGCGCAACGACACAACGAAGTATTGCGTTCCAATGGGGGATGATAATTATATCTATTTGAAATTGTATTTAGACGTGGAGTATGCGGACAAGTTTTTGAGTGATTCTCTTGCTCCCTTCGTTCAAAATTTGTATAAAAGTGGGAGTTTGGATAAGTTCTTTTTTATTCGGTATGCAGATCCGAATTTCCATATTAGGCTAAGACTGCGTGCAAAGGATTGGGCGTCTTATACTGAGCTTTTGATTGATGCTCAAAAATGGGCTAATATGGTTTTCCGCAACAAGGAAGTAAAGAACTACGCATTTACGATATACGAGCGAGAGGTCGAAAGATATGGCGGCGAACAATGCATAGAGCTTATAGAAAGTCTTTTTTTCGCAGACAGCGCTTTGGCGATAAAGCTGTTAGATTACAAGAAGCAATTGGATATACAAACCGTGGATTCCTTATGCGCATGGATTTTTGCACAAACAGTACTTGATCTTACTCCTACGGGTAAACTTGAAGACGTTATTTTTATTCCACCCATAAGTAAGGATGCTCGTCACAGATACTGTCTTATCAAAAACCGGATTAGTTCCCTTATCAACAGCAATTTGACATCTTCTAATGCTAATGATGAGGCAATTATTCAGTCGGTCAAAGAGCGACAGGTTATATGCCTTCGATTGAAAAAACAGTTTGAATTATTGCCTCTAACGAACCAAATAAGTGACATAGTCCGTAGTATTGTCCACATGACAGCAAATAGACTCAGCGGCAATCGAATATGGGAGCAAGAAGTAACTGCATATGCAATGAAAACACTGAAGACTTATATTTTTAAGAGCAAAAATTAGCGGTGCTTTTGGGGGACGATTCATATTTGTGATATTTTTATAAATATCTAGACATTGGACATAATAGCTCAATGCAGACGTCCTCTTTAACATTTTCCTAGAATATACCCCATTTTCCCATAGTCAACGACTGACTCTTAAATTAATCCTGAATAGTATTCGCAAAAGAGAGCTATCCTGGCCATCGCCGAAATACATCAACTGTTCACAGTGAGACAGAGAGGTAAACAATGAGCCTTATTAACATTAGTAAAAATACAGGCGAACTTCTACTAACCCACATTGGTCGCTACCTTCACGACTATCGTGCCCACACTTCGCTCGAACGTTCTTTTGGATATACGGATATTCACCATCTGTGGCTTATTAGCCTAGCAATCGAGTTTTTTGAGGGGAAAGAACAACGCGATTGCTTTCATCAAGGTTCACTTATTCTAAAAAACATTAAAACGTTTGTTGAAGAGTCCACGAACAATTGGCCGGGTTTTTTTGATGGACTTGCCGAAATTTCTTTTATCGTAAATCATTTTTGCAAAACCACGGGTTGCTACGAGAAATTTAGCTCAGCTATTTACTCGCACTTTCTTATGACATCCAATTTGTATGTAGACTTTTGTTTTAAAAATGCCAACGAATTGAGATTCTTTCATTACGATACGATTTCTGGTTTATCAGGAATTGGGTACTACATTCTGTTAAACTATAAAAAAACCGACATAGAGGATGCATTATTGCGAAAAATTATCGACTATATGTGCCAACTAATCAAGGTTGGCAGCAATAACCTCCCCAATTGGCATATAAAGGCTAAAAACCAAGCAACCACCGAAGATGTTTTATACTTTCCATTGGGACATTTAAATTTCAGTATGTCGCACGGAATCACAGGTCCACTATCTTTTTTAACTGCAGCGTATAACGCAGGGTTTAAGGACTCCCATCTCATCAATTCTCTACAGATCTTCCTCAATACTATTGAAAGCCACGCGCAAATAGTGGGAGACCTGGCCTACTGGCCTACAAAAGTTTCTCCGGCAGATTATATTTTAGGTAAATGTGGGAGTGTAGAAAACTATAGCTGGTGCTATGGGATGCCGAGCATTCTAAGAATCTGTGAATCGGCAAATAAGGCCCAAAAGAATCAGCGCAAAGCCAAAGAAATATCTAAGCTGTTTGATATCTTAATGGAACGGAGCCAAAGAATAGTTTTTCCGGGAGACTCCTCGAACATAGTATGCCACGGGTATACTGGACTGATATGTACGCTCCTGTCACACCAGACAGAATGTCCTTCCCTCATAAATGAAAAGAGAATTCTTGATCTTTACAATCGAGTCATTCAGTCCGGAACATTCTTTTATAATTCATCCGGAAGAAATACATTTTTAGAGGGGATTGTTGGGGAATTGATTGTATTATTGTCAATTTACAAAAATGATATATCTGCAATTCAACATTTAATGCTTGTATAATATTACCCCCGTTGTTTTTAGGAGGAAGCCTTATATGAGGAGTTTTGATTTTACGTTGTTCTTTCCATAATTTTAAGAACTCACTATTTTCGTAAGGTTAAATAATAACAAGATTGTGTGCTAAAGAGGTGCTTTATGCATAACGATAAAATTGACTTGCGAAGTCTGGTTAGATGTATTCACAAAAGTAATAGGTTGGTTTTCAAATGGAGAAAATCATACATCGTATTGTCGCTTTTCTTTAGCTTTGCTCTAGGGTTGCTTCCTATTATGTCTACTTTGGTAATGCAGCAAGTGTTAAACGCTATCCAGATGCATAATACTCTCTTTCAGAATATTGCAATTCATGTCATAGTTTATATTATTATTGAGATATTAATAGTGATACTAAACCTCAGGTACCGTTATGAAACAAATAAATGCTTCCGCATAATCAACAAGAATATCCAACTGTCTATTATGCGAAAGGCCGGAGAAATGCGTCTGACGGATTTTGAAAATGCAGAAATACACAACAAATTAAAGCGAGCACAAGAGGGTGCAAATTCTATATGCTCTTTTATATCCGGATTCTTTGCAATGCTAAGTGTGCTGGCATCAATTTTTTCTTCCTTAATTGTTTTGAGCGGGTACAACTTATATTTGATATTAATTATTATCATTGTTCCTGTGTGTGAATATTTTTTTCTCTTCAGAATAAGTCGTTTGCAATATACCGTGCGCAAACGACGAACTGGAAAGGAGCGCACAATATGGTATTTGGGGTATATAGTTAAAACCGGTATCTGTGTAAAAGAACTAAAGCTGTTTGGGTTGTCGGACTTTTGGGCAAAAAAGGTTGATACAATTACTTCGGAAATAATTGATGAGGATATGTCCATTGCAAAAAAAGGTTGCATTGGACAAACCATTTTGGGGATCTGTGAGGTAATTATCAGCGGCGTTATTTTTGCGCTAATAATTCTTGACGGCATTCACGGGAAAATACTAATAGGCGATGTCATTACTTACAATAAATTAATTTTTGGAATCAAAGGAAATGTGGAGTCAATTCTTTCAACTGTAGAAAAAATGTTGAAAGATGCTCTTGATGTGAGCAACTACTTTGAGTTGATAGAAATACCAACAGAAGAAGTCCGTCCGCAGCAAATTAATAAAATCAATTCTATTTGCTTTAAAAATGTTACCTTCAGATATGAAAGTAGCAACAAAGTCGCTTTGAATAATGTTTCCTTTGAGCTATCTGCCGGTGAATCTATTGCTCTGGTTGGAGTAAATGGGTCGGGAAAGTCAACGATTCTCAAACTTTTGCTTGGCTTATACGACAACTATACAGGAACAATACTTGTCAATGATATTGATTTGAGGCAAATTAACAAGGCCTCGTATTCTAAAAGAGTAAGTTGTATTTTTCAAGATTATATGAAATATGAATCTACAGTGCGAGAAAATATTGCCTGTAGCGATATAAGCTCCATAAAGGACGATGTGCAAATACAGAAAGCCCTTCTAAGTGTAGGCTTTTGCAAACAAGGCAATCAAAGAATTGATCCTGACAACGTACTGGGTTCATGGTTTGACGATGCTATACAGTTATCAGGTGGTGAATGGCAGCGAATTGCTTTAGGACGAATGCTTTTTAAACACGCTGATATGTACATTCTTGATGAACCTAGTGCGTCTCTTGATCCCAATTCAGAAGAGATGATTATGCAACAATATCAAAAGTTAATAAATAGCGGGAAAATTGGTTTAATATGTTCGCACAGCATTATTAAAGTTGGAAAATACGCGGACCGAATCATTGTTGTCGATCAGGGGCGAATTGTTGAAAACGGAACACATAAAGAACTTATAGAAAAAGAAGGTATATATTTTAATTTGTATAATTCCTACATATAGCATACCGGCGGTAACTTGCATTATAGGCAAATATAGTGTTCATGATGAACCGGAGGAAAAAATGAAGAGCTTGCTTACAGTATCATGTACAAATAACGCTGATAGTGTTACAACAAGTGTATTTGCAACACACTTTTCAGCAGAACTGTGTAAGAAATATAATCTTGTAGAAAAACAAATCCTGTATTTGTCCGAAAAAAAGGTAAACTATTGCACAGGATGCGGATGCTGCTTCAATTACGGTAATTGTCCACTTGATGAAGACGATGATATGGGTGCTATTAGGCGGCTATTTTTAAAGGCAGATATTATTGCAATAATCACTCCTGTATATGCAAATAATGTTCCTGGTATAATGAAATCCCTAGTTGATCGAATGATTTCGTGGGCACATATTTTAAAACTCACAGGAAAAAAGCTAATGGTATTTACATTGACGCATTCGTCTGGAGCACAATATGTGTGCAATTATGTTTCTAATGTTTTTTCTCTTATGGGGGCTAGGCTTGTACACTTTGGTATGCTAGAAATCGTTTCAGAGGTAGAAAAACCAACTGAGTTAAAAAATACTATACAAGAAAAGGCCATTACTTTTGCTCATAACGCAAACATTACGTTGTTTTATAATGCAGAACTTTTACAAAAACACTTTGTATCCTTAAAGGCATCTATTAAATACGCCATAAACAATGGAGTAGATTCATATGAAACTCACTTTTGGAAATCATCTGGGCTTTTAAACTATTCGTCATTTCTTGAGTGGGAATCCGAATGTAATCGATTATGCGAGTGACTTTCCACCTGTACGCCCCGGCATCTTTTCGTTACAATGGCCTTGTACTTAAGGTCATTAGGCATTGAGGACGGAGCAGAGCAGGCACGGGCGAGAAAGGAGGTCAACCCCCTTCTTCGTTCTGACTAAGACTTGAAGTATGTAAAAAACTGGACATCAAGAAGAACGTAATTGCCTTCCGGGGCGGTTGCGTTCTTTTTTGTTGTCCCAAAACACGAAAGGAGCCGTTACCATGAGTGACAGCAACAGCATGTGGCCGTTTCAGGAGATCAGCGCGGAGGAAGGTCTCGACATCAACGAGATCTTCGGCACCGGCACATCCAACGGCGCAGCAGCACCCGAAGCCAACCCGTTCCAAGCACCCCGGCAGGCCGTTCCCGCACCAGAGGCAGCAACGCCCCACGTGGAGCAGCCGCCTACATCCCCCGCAGCGCCCCAAGCGGAGCAGACCCCTGCGCCGCAGCCGACGGCAGTGACTATACCTCCCGCAACAATCCCCGCCGCAGAGCCTGTACCCAACAACCCGTTGGAAGCGGCTTTCGCGGCAAAGACCGTGGAGAACGCAAAAGCCAGCCTTTTTGAAAAGAAGCCGGTCTTTTGCCATAAGAGCGCAAAGGAGGTCATTGAAGATCCTACCATGACGTTCGAGGAGCTTCGCATCCGTAAGTCAGAGGATTTCCTTGACTTGGAGGAGGGCAAAAATGTGTCATGGTCGATGGAGTATGGTTCCATCCGCAAGGACGTCAAAGATCCCAAGGGAACAACGATCATCTCCATGAAGGAGTCCATCGAGCGCTCCCGTGAGTTCCTGGACGCGCTCAAAAAGGCCAAGGACAAGAATCCGGACTGCATCGTGCGTCCCAAGGTGACCATGAAGAATAAAGGCACCGCCGCCTACAAAGGAACGTTTCCTACCCTGGAGGCCGCCCGCAATTCGGATAAGGTCATCTGCCTGATCCCCGGCAATGACGGTCACATCTACGAGATGCATAAGACCGAGCAGGGTGAATTTATCGCCCCAAAACACAAGATCATTGATTTTCAGGCGGTTGCGGCCGGGTTTACCCCGGCCCTGCCCCTGATCCCGCTGTCGCTGATGCGCCAGATCATCGCGTTCTTCCGCTCCTTCATGGCAGAGCATGGACAGGAGTATGAGGCACTGGTGCTGATCTATTGGGACAAGTGGAAGGAGGAATACCTCGCCTACGTCCCCAAACAGAACGTCAGCAAAGCGGGCATCCACGCCAGTTTGCAGGAAAATCCTTACGATGATGAAAGCCGCTATATCCACTATGCCGACATTCATTCCCACAATAGCATGGAGGCGTTTTTCTCCTCTATTGATGATGCGGATGAACGCGGAACCGGTATCTACATGGTGCTGGGCCATCTGGATCATTTCTATCCGGAGATTGCGGCACGTATCTGCTGCGGCGGGTCTTTCGTGGACATCGACCCCGGTACGGTGGTAGAGGGGCTTGAGGAACCCTTTCCGCCTGAATGGTGTATTGAAGTAAGCCACGGAAAGGCGCCGGTCTCAAGGGTCTCGCCTCGTAAAGCGGAGAAAACGGGTATCTGGGGCTGGAAGGCATTGGATCTTCTTCTGGGGGATCTGAAATGAAGCTGCCTACAGATACGCCGGTGAAAATCGTCATGCTGGGGGCAGGCGGTACAGGAGGACATATCGCGCCGCATATCTATCGGCTCCTGTACGCACTGGATCGACCCAGCCGCTTTATCATCTGTGATGGCGACAAGGTGGAGTTCAAGAACCTCGTGCGTCAGAACTTTTCTCCCGCTGATCTGGGTGAAAACAAGGCAAAGATCCTGGCAGAGCGATACGCCTCCGTGTTCGGTATGGAAGCGGAATACCTGCCCGCCTTCGTGGAGGATCTGGATATGCTCACCACACTCATTCACGCAGATGGCTGGGCAGGCGAGTACAGTCGCTACCCCACGGTACGCGAACAGGTCATACTTATCGGCGCCGTAGATAACGACAAGTCCCGTCAGCTTTGCCACAAGGCATTCCTGAAAGCGGAAAACCTTATCTATATCGACAGCGGCAACGGCGAGTTTTCCGGTCAGGTGGTATGCGGTGTCCGCAGGAATGGCCGTACCGTCCGAAAGCCGGTGGGCGGCGTGTTCCCAGAGCTACTGAAGGCGCAGGATCGGTTCCCTTCGGAGCTTTCCTGTGCAGAAGCATCTCTGGCAGACCCGCAGAGCATAGCCGCCAATATCACCGCCGCGACAATCGTGGTGGATATGGTCTACAATATCCTCGTCAACGGAGAATGCAGCGTGAGGCAAACGGATTTTTCCACCAAGACCGTCCGCATGAGTACCACATTGGATAAGAAAAGGAGTGCAGCATGAAAGCTACTGTAGATTCCGGCGCATTTTTCAAGGCGCTGAACCGCGTGATTCCACTCTTGAAGGTCAGCGCGATCCCCGCGCTGAGCGAAGCGAGTATTCAATTCCGTGACGGTGTATGTACCATCACCGCCACAGATCTGGAGCTATGGGTGCAGGCGGATATTCCGGCAGCGGGAGACGACTTTGGCGTTGTCTTCTCCGGCACAAAGTCCATCGCAAAGGCAGGGAAGTTCTTCCGTGGCCCGCTGACATTTTCCTGCGCGGACGCGGCAGTTTCGTCCCCGCAGATCACCATGACCTGCGCCGACAAAAGTGCGGAGTTTACCGGACACCCGCTGAGGGATTATCCGGAGCTGTCGCGGTTTACCTGTGAGCAGGCGTATACCGCCAATGCGGCACAGCTTCTCGCCTGCATTGGCCGCATCAAGTATGCAGCCCAGCGGCGGAGCGACAGCCGCCCCGTAATGAGTGGTGTACGCTTCTACCGGCAGCAGCTCTACTGTGTGGATGGCCAGCGTCTGGCCGTCTGCGCAAACGACGCCATGACCGTGGATAAGACCTTCGTTGTTCCCGCGGACGCCATGTGGATCTTGAAAGCCTTTGGCGATCAAGATGTGTCCATTCAGGTGGGCGTCCGGTATGTCCGTTTCGCGGCAGATGGAGTTTGCGCCTATGTCCGCCGTTTGGAAACCTGCGACACACTGACGCCGGAGGCTGCCATCCCCCGCAGCGAACGGGAGAGTTATGTGGTTGACCGCAAAGAATTTCTGCAAAGGCTGACCTATCTGAAGGAATGTGCTTCCCCTGCGAAAACCACACCTGTTGTCTATTTTGAAAACGGGTGTTTGTCGCTGCAAACACCATCGGCACGGTATCGGGCGGCAATTGAGCTGCCCGGCCGCAGCGAAGTCGCGTTTGCCTTTAACCTCTCCTATATGTGGGACGCCTTACAGCAGTTTTCTGGTCATGAGAAGGTGTGCCTCCATGTGCTCAGCCCTGTTTCGCCTGTCACCATTACCGCAGAGGGTACAGATGATGTGGCACTGGTACTGCCTGTCAGATACCGTGCCGCCGCATGAACAAATAATGAAAGGAATCGACGAATATGAAAACCATTTATATCCCCAAGGGTGAAACTGTCCACTATGAAAGCCTGTCCACGGATCATCTCATCGTAGAGGGTACGTTGGAAGTGACCTATGGCGTAGTCGCAAAGCAGATCGACGGCGATGGCGTGATCCACGCCGGAACCGTGGAGGCGGACATCATCCGTATCCGCTGCATTGAGACAGCCCGCACCGTATGCCGCCGGCTTATCGCCAAGGTGGTGGAGTCCTCCGAGGTGTTCGCCTCCGAGAGCGCGGTGGTGAGCTGCTTCTGCTCCGCGGCGTATGTGGAGACTGGCCGCCTGACCGTTACCATCAGTGAGATCGACGAAGTGAAGGCCAAGCAGATCATCAACCTGCCCACCCGCCAGCGCACCCTTCTGGGGACGCTGCTGGCGTCCATGTGGCGTGCTTTCTGGCTGTCCCTGTTCGCGTATCCTGTCCACACCAACGCGGTGGACGCATCGTATCGCCCTGATACGACGGATATCGAAGATGCACCTCCCGCAAAGGAGAGCAAGACCGCTGAAGCTGTCAAAGAGCCCTTCGATGAAGAACTCTCCCGCTTTGTCAATATGTTCAAGCTGGCACGGGAGAGCGGCTACACGCTGAAGCTCGTCCCCGGTACGCCGGAGGAAAACGCGCCCGTATTTGACTTTGCGGCAGAAGCCTTTGCGTCTCAAAAGGCCGCATGAACCACTACCCATACACCGTCACAAATATAGCGACGGGAGAAAGGCAAGGAACGCATCAGTTCCTTGCCTTTCCTGCAAATTATGCAGATGGCGAGGTGACATACCGTGAGTGAAGATTTACAGAGCCAACGCTACTATGTGCTGGAACGGATCAGTGAGCTGCGTGAACAGATCCCGCAAGCGATGCAGGCCATGGCGGTATTCCGCGCCCGTATTGAAAAATACCGGCAAACGGATCTGTCCGCCGCCCGTGATACCTATGACGCACTCCGCCGCGTCCGCGATGATCTGACACAGGCGTTGGCCGACGCGCAGCCTCTGCTGATGGAGCTGGAGAGCTATGCTTTGGCTACCATGGCGGGACAGCTGCTGCGGGGCTTTAAGGGCTTCGACCTGATGAGCACCAGCTATCGTCCGGTATATGATGCGGTCTGCCGGTTCGCGCAGCAGCTCCCGGAGAAAAACACTGTCAACGCAGCCACCATCGGGCGGCTCATGAACAACGTGAAGCTGGGGTACTATCCCACCGATCCGGATAACATTGCGCTGATGCTGCAAGGCATCTCTTTTCCGAAGGGTGTGACCACCAATGTCTTTGACCCCTGCTGCGGCTGCGGAAAGGCGCTGCGGCAGATCGCCCAGGGCAACAACTGCTATGCCTATGGGGTGGAGCTGGATGAAAGCCGTGCGGAGGAGGCGCAGACCCGCCTGCACCGTGTAGGCTTCGGCAGCTTCTTCCATAGCGACATCAGCCGTGAGGCGTTCCACCTGCTGTTCCTGAACCCGCCGTACCTCTCCGTTCTCAACGAGAGCGGCAGCAAGGCGCGGCACGAAAAACGGTTTCTCATCGAGAGCATTCCCCATCTGCTGTACGGCGGTCTGCTGCTGTATGTGATCCCTTACTACCGTCTGACGTCGGATATTTGCCGTATCCTCTGCGATAATTTTGAGCATATCTCCGTCTGGCGTTTTACGGACGGAGAGTTCAAAAAATTCAAGCAGGTGGTGGTCATGGGCATACGAAAACGCCGTGAGACTACGCCGCAGGACGCTGAATGGCTGGAGCAGTATGCCGCTTATCCTGACCGGATACCGGTGCTGGCCGAGTTGAACAGCCCGCGCTATGCGCTGCCTGCCAACGAAGCAGAGGTCAGGGTATTCAAGGGCGAACGGTTCAACCAGAAGGAACTGGAGCAGCAACTGCGCCGGTGTGACAGCTTTCAGCAGCTCATGGCCCGCAGCCAACTGGACAGCGGCGTCAAACACCCGCTGCTGCCGTTGTCCATCAGCCAGATCGGACTGATCGGCGGTTCCGGCATGATAAACGGGCTGATCCAATGTGACTCGCCCCATATCATCAAGGGCCGCATCGTCAAGGTGATCCGCAGAGAAACTGACGAGAGATTCGCTGCCAACGGTAAGCATATCGGCAGCGAGGTCAAAGAAACCATTACCAACAAAATGATCTTCAACGTCCTGACGCCCCACGGCTTCAAGGCGCTGACATGAGGAGGACTGATTATGAGCAGATCAACAACATTAGCCATCGTTCATCCTGTGGATAAATTACAGGGGAGTGATGACGCGGTACGCACACAGGTCTGGGCAGAAACAACACATCTGCTTACCCCTATGCTGGGGAAGCTGTACGCCCGCTTTGAGCCGGCGCAAAAGGCATGGCGTCAAGCCACCTACACGCCGCTTGGCGTAGTGCTGGGACGCACAGACCCGGCACTGTTTCTGTACTTCTTCTCCTATGGCAAAACGGTACAGAAGGAATCCATGGAGTTCCATCTATCCGGCCTTATGAACAGTCTGGATGTAACACAAAAAATAGGTGATGAGGATATACGCGGCTTTGTTATGAGTCCAAAGGAGAACCGCGAAGAAGCTGTGGCTGCGCACGCCGCGTGGCATGTGGGCATGACTTGTGGGGAAATATTCCCCGATTCCGGCATTTACTTTGCCGCGGTCAAGCAGGCCGCCATCTCGGACAAGCTGGCCGAGGACATCGCAAAAAACATGGAGCAATACGCCATTTCCCTGGTGCGCCTCTATGCGGAGGAGGTGGAGGATAAATGAGCGATTCATCGATCCGCTTTGTCCCGGAGCTGTTCTTCCAAAGGGCTATCGCCGCCCCGGAAATTTATCCCATCTTTGAGGAACAGGAGTTCAGTCCTTATCTGAAAGAGCATGTGTTTGACAAGCTCTCCGAGAACGGGACTTTCAATCTGGAGCAGTTGGATATTACCGCTTTCGAGATGAAGCACGTCCTTCCGGCCAATATGCCAAAGGCAGTGAAGCGGGCACACGCCAACTGGGCGGAAGGTTTCAACGCCAAGGTCAGAAATACTGCCGCAGCGTCAAAATGTGTACGCACGTTTTTCTGAGGTGGCCTATGTATGATCATGAATATGAATGGCAGATCTTGGGATTTCTGCGGATACTGAAATATATTTGGCAGAGAAATAAAAGTATTCTCGCCGACCTCGTGCGTGATTATCGTTGTGGCGAGATCGACACCGAGGACATATTTGAGTTATCCGTGATGCTTCTTGCGGAGTACATTTGCGTAGACTATCTGCCTGAAGACGATCCAAACGATTTCTACGGGGAGGAATATACCTGTTACCTTCTAATGGAGTCGGAGCTGGATGATTTTTTGACGCTTATCGCGCAGATAGAGACCCTTCGCTTCAGAACAACCGAATGTACCGGGAGGAATAAGCTTCGTGACGCGGTGGAGATGTTTATGGGGAATGTGCTGTACGATTTCAAAATCGTGCCGTGCGAGGCCGGGTGTGTGATCTATCTTTGGCCGCCGCCTGACTACTATGACCCCATTGAGTTCGCCAATTCCATCATCGACCTGATGGCCTACATCGGCGCGGAGATCGACCGCATGAAAGCAGAGCTGGCAGCGGTGACCGCTGCGGAGCAGGAAATGGAGGTGGCTGCGTAAGTATGGAAACAGCCGTAAACCGGGATTACAGTGGCGAGATCCTTTTGCGCGTCTCGCCCGAAAGCGGCAGATTTATCGTAGAGGAGCACAAGAAAAACGGTGTGGTCAGCTATAAGGAAATATCGCCGCTGGATTTTTACAACACCATCTATGGCAGCTTTGACCAGGAACACTTCCTACGGAGCGGATTGCTGCCGCCAAATTGCCTTCAGGTCAGCTTCTGCGGCGAGGATAAATACTTTGTACTCTGGAACCCAGAGCTTCGGGCCGACATCTCTTACAAAGGTACGGAGTACCTGAATTTCCCCATCCCGCGCATGGTGTTCGGCATACGAACCCTACGGGATGGCCGTGCGGTAGATTGCTCTATGGGCGTTGTGGCGGATGAGTCTCCAACGGGAGATACGAAAATGTATCACTATCCCTTCTCCAATGTTTATGACGATCTGCGTGTCTGCGTGGGCAACAATGTGCTGCCGCATTTCAAGAGTCAGACACAGTTGTCGAAGTTCTCACGCTTTCTGCTGGGCATTCCCAACAACGACGATTTTTTCAAGGAAAGTCATAACAGGCTGCATATGTCTCACAGGGAACTGCTGGAGCACCTGAAGGACAAGGAACCCGCCTACTATTACACAGATGTGTTGGTAGAAAGCGGCAAAACACTTTCTGATTTCATCAATGGGAGGTAGCAAATGAACGATCCCAGAGAATTGTTGTCACGGCTGGCCGCGCCCTTTGCGGCGGAGGATCTGGAATGGCGGCTGCAAATCGCCTATGAGGATCGGATGCAGGGCATCGCTGTACCCTATGTGACCAACCGTGCGATCCAGAACCGTCTGGATGACGTCATGGGCCCCGACCGCTGGCATAATGAGTTCAAGCCGTGGCACAGCACAGGCAAACGGGAGTCACAGCTTTGCGGCATCTCCCTCTATTTTGAGGAGCGTGGCTGGGTCACCAAATGGGACGGCGCCGAGGACTCGGATATCGAACCCATCAAGGGCGGATTATCTGACTCCATGAAGCGTGCCGCCAACCAGTGGGGCATTGGCCGTGTGCTCTACAGCATGGACACCGTTTGGGTCAATGTGGAGAAGAAGGGCAAGAGCTTCATCATCAAGCCCACAGAGCGCGGTAAGCTGGACGCCCGGTATCTGGAGACGTTAAAAAGTCTCGGTCTGACGCCGGCGAAAGCCTGCGGCATCCAATCCCTGTTGATCCCCGCCCTGCGCACGGAGGAACAGACCCCTGATCCCACAGCAAAGCCCACGGCGAAGAAAGAGCCGCACAAGCCACAGGAGGACACGACCGTTGTTCCGTTTCCTGCCTGCGAGTACACCGTGTTGGAGGCCAAGGCTGCGGGGACGACCGTGCAGCTTATTCTGGAAACCCCGGAGGGCAAACGCTGCTACGCATACGCCATGGGGAATCACCCGGAGCTGCAAAAGGGTGCGAAGCTATACCATGTGGAAAAACGCATGGTAAAAAAAGACAATGTGGTTTTCTATCTGCTGGACAGCTTTGAGGTCATTCAGCAGAAGGACGCCGCATGAGAAAGGAGAGCTTTTGATGGAAAAACTCAAATCTTTTCGGATCACGGCACTGCACATGGAGGGCTTCAAGTCCTACAGTCAGCCCACCGACCTGTCCTTCGGCGATCCCACCGTCATTACGGGCGGCAACGGACGCGGCAAGAGCAGCATTGCGGACGCCATTGCCTTTGCTGTTACCGGTCTGCCCTTCTTCGGAGAGCACCGCATTGACCGGCTCCACAGCGAGGATAATCCGGATCTGTTCATCCGCATGCAGTTTGTGGATGAAAACGGGACGCTCCATGAGCTGTCCCGCGCCCGTAAGAGCAACCGTATGACCATCACCTATGATGGCTGCGAGGTGCGGCAGGTGGATCTCACCGACCTTTTCGGAGAGCGGGACGTGTTCCTGTCCATCTTCAACCCGCTGTACTTTATTGAGGAACTGGGCAACGATGGCAAGAACCTTCTCCAACGGTACCTGCCTGCGCTCACCAAGGAGAACATTCTGGCGCAGATGGCAGGTCCCGCCGTGGAAGCCCTGCGGGATGAGCCGCTGCTCTCGCCGGAGGTGGAGAGCCGGAAGCTGCGGGAGACCATTCGGGAGCTGGAAAACAACGTCCTGTACCTCACCGGGCAGCAGGATATGACCACCGCCCAGCAGCAGAACAGCAAAACCGCCCTGCGGGAGCTGCGGGAAAAGGAGAATGCCCTCCGGGACGAGGAACAGGCACTGAAAAGTAAGCAGTTTGCCGGCGTGGATATTGCTGCGCTGAACGATGAACTGACAGACCTCAGTGCCCGTTATAGTGATTTGGCAAATCAACGGCAAATACCTGCAGCTTCGGATGAATGCATCCTTGCATTGACGCAGGAGCTGACCGCTCGAAAAGCAGCGGTCTACACGCCTAAGTATGCGGAGGCCACCGCGCAGGTCAACGCCAGGATACGTCAGTTGGGCAGCCAATATCAGCAGGAAAAGGAGCAGTGCAGCCAGCTCAAGCCCGGCTATCAATGCCCCACCTGCCGCCGCGCCGTAACGGCGGACGAACTGCCCGCGATGCAGAATGCTTTTCGGACATCTATCAAGCAGATCGTAGAGGCAGGTCAGGCAGAGCGTGCCAAGCTGGAGGAGCTGCAGGCCCTTGAGAAAAAAGCACGGGATACGTTCCTGCAATTTCAGAAGGACGATATTGCCAAATTGGAAGAAACCTTGCAGGAGGCAAAGGAAGCCGCTGAACCGGATGCAACCCGTCCCGAGGCACAGCAGCTTCAGGAGCGGATGCAGGCTCTGGCGGCAGAGCTGGAGTTCGGCGCGCTCTCTCAGGAGGAATATGACCGTATGTTTGCCTGTCGTGAGGAATTGCAGCAGGTCCGCGCGGACATCGCCGCCATTGAGAAAGCCACGCCCGCAGCCGGTGATCTGGATAGCCAGTTGAAAGCGGCCCGCGCGGAGATCGAGCAGTGTAAGCTGAAGCTGCAATATCTGGCGCAGTACATCAGCAAGCGGGCAGAGATGACATTCTCCGCCTTGAAGATGAACCGCGTGGAGATCTCGCTCTACGATGTGGTGAAATCCACCGGCGAGGTCAAGGACGCCTTCAAGTTTACCTATAACGGGCGGCGCTATGACTGGCTCTCCCTCTCGGAGAAGATCCGCGCGGGCATGGAGGTGTCTGAGCTGATGAAGCGGCTCACCGGCAGGAACTATCCGCAGTTCG
>OBAO01000988.1_pt1 | contig 19873 bp, 10 predicted proteins | sample 1517541 | NCBI WGS metagenome assembly OBAO01 (sample SAMN04571698, study PRJEB22368) | human gut metagenome | biome: human gut; material: stool | host: Homo sapiens | place: Luxembourg | collected 2012-08-10
TAATCCTCGATAGCTCAATGGTAGAGCACTCGGCTGTTAACCGAGTTGTTGTAGGTTCGAGCCCTACTCGGGGAGTTTTTTAGTATAATATATGGTGACATAGCCAAGTGGTAAGGCCCCGGTCTGCAACACCGTCATCGCCGGTTCAAATCCGGCTGTCACCTCTCTTAAAAGGACTACATCAGTTTATGATGTGGTCTTTCTTTTATATAATTTGTAAATAAAATATATTGTGAATTTTATGTAATATTCGTAATATATGTTGCAAAGATTTCATTATTTTTAAATTTTCTACATTACTTTTCAGGTTGCTACACTAAATTAAAAAAGAGAAATATAAGTCTGATAAACAGAATTATATTTCTCTTTTTTAACAACTCTTATCCTTTTTTGAATAGTTGTAGTAGTATTATTATTCCTCTTCAGGATATTTCATACCCCATTCGGTTCTTATATCAGACATGATTTTCATAACATCATATGTATACTGACTGTGAATGAGGTTTTCTATTTCATCGGATGATGCAGAGTTTATGGCTTTTTCCATATCACATACTTCGTAATAAAGTGCATCTGATGTATCACCTACATCAATTACTTCTTTATGACCATTCTCTGTGTATGTAATAGTTGCCTGCATTCCTCTTGGATACTCAAAGATTTCTACATATGCTTTGTCAAAAGATAGTGTAGCGCGTTTTGGCTGCTTGGAATGTAGAGATAATGTGACTGTTGCCATCTCGGCAGCATCATTCATAAGCAGAATGCCTGCCTGTTCATCAACACCGGTCGGAGCATATCTAACCTGTGACAATACATGCGACGGTGTTTCATTGAAGAACCAGCGGATGAGAGAAAGTGAGTAAACACCAATATCAAGCAGTGCTCCTCCTGCAAGCTTACGGCTGAAAAACCTATTTGTCATATTGTAATCTTTGTAGCTTCCAAAATTGACCTGAATTAAATTGAGTCTGCCGAGTTGTCCACTTGAAATTATTTTATTTAACTTTTTATAAACAGGCATATGATATATAGTCATGGCTTCAGCAAGAATTACGTTATTTGCTTTGGCCAATGAGATTGCCTCATCGAGCTCTGTAATATTTAATGTGATAGATTTCTCACAGAGTACATGCTTTCCATTAGAAAGGGCTTTTCTTAAATAATTAATGTGAGTATTGTGTGGAGTGGAGATGTAAATGATATCCACATCAGGATCATAAAAGACGTCATCAATGTTGTCATATACCTTTGAAATGCCATATTTTTGTGCAAAAGCTTGAGCCTTTTCATGAGTCCTGTTGGCAACAGAATAAAGAGTGCGCCCTTCCTTTGAGAGAGCCTGCGCGAGCTCATTAGCTATTACGCCGCAGCCGAGTGTGGCCCAATTAAGCTGTTTCATATGAATTCCTCCTTTTTTAATAAGGTACTGTAGCTGTGAAGATATATAAATTATTACAAATTCAGCTAAATTACAAAATATCAACTTAAATCATAAAATATAATTAAATCAAAAATATATTCAAACCCAATATACTCAAATCAAAAATATTCAAATCATAAAATATGCACCGAAATCATAATATATGTACCTTAATGAAGATATTCTAGCATGATGATTTATGAATTACAATATATTTAGAAATGAAACAGTCAAAATCAGTCAAAGTTAGATTGATTCAAAATCAGTCAATTTGAACTATTAATATTAATTATAAATTAGTAATAGAAAAGATACTAAAAATAGTAATTAGGCAAGTATTGATGATATATATGGTATATTCTGCACAAAAATGAATGTTGCATTTGCATATATTGCACAATTTTAAAACTTGCTTTATATATTTTTAACAATTTTTAGTGTGATTATTTGTGAATATAAATGACTGATTATGATTGACAATGACGGATTATGAAAATATAATTATACTACAAGTTAAATAAATGTTGAAATGTTTAATACAGTAATTTGAAAATGAGCATTAAATAAATGGCTTATAAAATAAGTCTTTGAATAGTTTCATAAACAGGGGGGATTAGATGCTGGCGGAAGATAGATGTAAAAAAATACTCGATATATTAGATTCGATGGGAAGTGTGACTGTTCAGCAGCTTATGGATGAGCTTGATATATCTGAGTCAACAATCAGGCGTGATCTGGTTGCAATGGACAAGAAGGGTTATCTCACCAAGGTACATGGTGGTGCGATTGCAAATAATACGAATATCCATACTCAGGATGAGAAGGTTATCAACAGGCTTAAGCAGAATCGCAGCGAAAAGGAACAGATTGCCAGATATGCGGCATCACTTATTGTGGATAATGATTTTGTTTATATAGATGCCGGTACTACAACGGCAGTCATGATTGATTATATTACTGCAAAGAATGTGGTTTTTGTTACAAACTCTCTGACTAATGCCAAGAGAATTTCCGATAGGGGATATACAGTATATATTCTGGGTGGCGAGTTCAAGTCTACTACTGAGGCTATTGTCGGAGATGAGGCCGTTGTGACGCTCGATAAATACAATTTTACGAAGGGCTTCTGGGGAACCAACGGAATTACTGTGAAGAATGGATTTACGACTCCGGAGATAAAGGAGGCCATGATTAAAAAGAAATCCATGGAGAATAGCAAGGAGAAATACATTCTTGCGGATGACAGTAAGTTTTCACAGGTATCAAGTATCAAGTTTGCTGATTTTAAAGATGCTGTAATTATTACAAATGCACTAAGCAATGACAACTATAAGAAATACAAAAATATTAAGGAGGTCTAACATGATTTATACAGTTACTTTTAATCCATCATTAGATTATATAGTTGATGTAACAGATTTTAAGACAGGAGTGGTCAATAGAACGACTGGAGAGAAGATTTTTGCAGGTGGTAAGGGCATCAATGTTTCCATGGTTCTTAAGAATCTTGGAATGAGCAATACTTCACTTGGTTTTACAGCGGGTTTTACAGGAAATGAAATTAAAAGACTTCTAGGAAAAAAAGGTGTTGATACTGATTTTATAGAGGTGGAGGATGGTATTTCACGTATCAATGTGAAGCTTCGCTCAAATGAGGAATCCGAGATTAATGGTCAGGGACCGGTAATCACTGAGGACAACATTAAAAAGCTTTATGAGAAGCTTGACTGCTTAAAGGAGTCTGATGTGCTTGTGCTCGCAGGAAGTATTCCTGATGTGATGCCTTCATCAATGTATATGGATATTATGAAGCATCTTGAGGGCCGCGGAATAAATATAGTGGTTGATGCGACAAGAAATCTGCTCACAAATGTGCTTGCATATAAGCCATTCCTCATAAAGCCAAACAATCATGAGCTCGGTGAGATATTCGGGGTTGAGATTACAGACAAGGACGATGTGATAAAATATGCAAAGAAGCTTCAGGAGCAGGGCGCAAGAAACGTGCTTGTTTCTATGGCAGGTGACGGAGCAGTGCTTGTGACCGAGGATGGACAGGAATTTAAGGCACAGGCTCCTAAGGGAAAGCTCAAAAACTCTGTAGGCGCAGGTGATTCGATGGTAGCCGGATTTGTTTACGGATACCTCAAATCAAATGATTATAAGCAGGCATTTATTTATGGAGTATGTACAGGAAGTGCAAGTGCATTTTCTGAGGAGCTGGCTACAAAGCCTGAGGTTGAAGCACTTATTGATAAATGGGACAGTGCTTCCAATTAAACAAACGGTATCAAAAAGGTTGATATAAATAATTAATATATTCTATTAGGAGGAATGATGTATGACAATCAGGGATTTGTTGGCAGCTGAGAGTATCAATTTGAATGGTACGCCTGCCGGAAAAACCGAAGCATTGAATCAGTGTATTGATTTGATGGCAAAAAGTGGCAAAATAGCCGATGTGGAGAAGTATCGAAAGGGTGTTTTTGCAAGAGAGGAGGAAGGCACAACAGGAATTGGAATGGGTATAGCAATTCCTCATTGCAAGTCTGATGCTGTTACTAAAGCAGGTCTTGCGGCAATGGTTGTAAAAGATGGGGTTGACTTTGAATCACTCGATGGTACACCTGCAAAGATTATTTTCCTTATCGCTGCACCAAACACAGAGGATAATGTGCATCTTCAGGTGCTTAGCAAGCTCTCTGTTATGCTGATGGACGAGCAGTTTACAAATTCTCTTATCAATGCCGGTTCAGTTGATGAGTTTTTAAATATCATCGATAGCGCTGAAAAAGCAAAGGATGAGAAAGAGGCTGCCAAAGAGGCAAAGGAGAAAGAGCCTGTTGAGGTGAAGAAGGACGATGTATTTATCGTTGCAGTTACAGCCTGTCCTACAGGAATTGCCCATACTTATATGGCTGCTGAGGCTATCGAGAAAAAAGCCAAGGAGCTGGGATATCAGGTAAAGGTTGAGACAAGAGGCTCAGCCGGAGCTAAAAATGTACTCACAGATGATGAGATTGCAAAGGCTACCGGTGTTATCGTTGCATGTGATACAAATGTGCCTACAGACCGTTTTGACGGAAAGAAGGTTATTGAGTGTCAGGTTTCTGACGGAATAAATAAGACAGAGGAGCTCGTAAAGAGAATTGCTGCCGGTGATGCTCCTGTATTTAAGGCATCAGGTAAAAAAGAGGCTTCACATTCATCTATTGGTGGAAAGGAGAGCATTGGACATCAGATTTACAAGCATCTGATGAACGGTGTTTCACATATGCTTCCGTTCGTAGTTGGTGGTGGTATCCTTATCGCAATCGCGTTCCTTATCGATGGATTCAGTGTTGACCTTAATTCACTGCCGGCTGACCAGAGAGCAAATTTCGGTACTATTACACAGGGCGCAGCATTGTTTAAGGGAATCGGTGGAACAGCATTTGGATTTATGCTTCCTATCCTTGCAGGCTTTATCGCTATGAGTATTGCTGACCGTCCGGGTCTTGCAGTTGGTTTCGTAGGCGGTTCAATCGCAGCAAACGGTACATCAGGCTTCCTTGGAGCACTGGTTGCAGGTTTCGTTGCAGGATATATTGTAAATCTCTTAAAGAAGATATTCTCTAAGCTTCCTGAGAGTCTTGATGGTGTGAAGCCGGTTCTTCTTTATCCGCTGCTTGGTATATTCCTCATAGGCGTTATAATGCAGTTTGTAGTTGAGCCTCCAATCGGAGCTTTAAATACAGCTATCAACAACGGTCTTAATGGACTTAACGGTGCAAGCGCAGTAGTTCTCGGAGTACTTCTCGGAGGAATGATGGCAATAGATATGGGTGGCCCTGTAAACAAAGCCGCTTATGTATTTGGTACAGCTTCAATCGCTGCCGGAAACTACAATATCATGGCAGCAGTTATGATTGGTGGTATGGTTCCACCACTCGCAATCGCTCTTGCAACAATCTTCTTCAAGAACAAGTTCACAGCAGAGGAGAGAAAGGCAGGACCTACGAACTTTATCATGGGATTATCATTTATCACAGAGGGTGCAATCCCATTCGCAGCATCTGATCCGCTTCATGTCCTTCCGGCATGTGCAGTTGGTTCAGCAGTGGCAGGTGGACTTTCAATGGCATTTGGATGTACACTCATGGCACCTCACGGAGGAATCTTCGTAGTACCTACAATCGGAAATCCGTTAATGTATCTTGTTGCATTAGTAATCGGATCTTTCATTGCATGTGGATTACTCGGATTACTCAAAAAGAAAGTAAGTGAATAAGCAATCCTCAATTATCATTTTTTAATCCAACCTATAAACTAATCAACAAAGGCACTGCTTCGGCGGTGCCTTTGTTGTTATGTTGTGTATTAAAAATTAAAAGTATAAACATTCTCTGAAATAACAGCCTCATGCCTTGACGAGTGAATTTTCGAAGCATAAAGTATTATTAAGATGTAACTATTCAGAAAATAAACATTAGTAAACAGTGAGGCATAAAATGGGCAAGGTTATAGGTATAGATTTAGGAACAACAAACAGCTGTGTGGCAGTATTGGAGAACAATCAGCCGGTAGTCATAACTAACAGCGAGGGTCAGAGAACAACTCCGTCTGTAGTGGCTTTTACAAAAAATGGAGAGCGACTGGTTGGAGAGGCTGCAAAGAGGCAGGCAGCAGTCAATGTGGATAGAACATTTTTCTCAATAAAGAGACAGATGGGAAGCGATTTCAGGGCAAAGGTGGATGGAAAGCTGTATTCAGCTCCTGAGATTTCTTCTATGATTCTCAGAAAGCTGAAAAAGGATGCAGAGGACTATATTGGTGAGGCAGTGACAGATGCTGTAATCACAGTTCCTGCATATTTTTCGGATGCGCAGAGGCAGGCAACTAAGGATGCAGGAAGGATTGCGGGTCTTAATGTGCTTCGAATCATAAATGAGCCAACCTCTGCGGCACTCGCATACGGACTGGACCACGGACAGCAGCAGAAAATTCTTGTCTACGACCTCGGAGGAGGAACCTTCGATGTGTCTGTTATCGAAATAGGGGACAATCTGATAGAAGTGCTTGCCACAGCCGGTGATAATCATCTGGGTGGAGATGATTTTGATGAGAGAATCACGAATTATCTTGTTACAGAGTTTTACAGACAGCAGAATGTGGATCTGAGAAAGGATAATACTGCTATGCAGCGTGTCAGGGAGGAGGCTGAGAAGGCAAAAAAGGTGCTTTCATCCTCATCCTCAACCACTATCAACCTGCCGTTTATCACCACTGTAAAGGGACAGCCGGTCCACATGGAGATGAATCTCACAAGGGCTGAGTTTAATGAGATAACAAAGGATCTGGTGGAGAGAACGGCCATTCCGGTAAATCAGGCACTTTCAGATGCGGGGATTTCCGCAGCAGAGCTTGGAATGGTGCTGTTGGTAGGAGGCTCGACCCGTGTGCCGGCTGTTGTTGAGGAGGTCAGAAGAATTACAGGAAAAGAGCCTTCACACAACCTGAATCCTGACGAGTGCGTGGCACTCGGTGCAGCAGTACAGGGTGGCAAGCTCGGTGGAGCAATTGTCGCTGGCAGCAGTGCGGCAGAGATTATACTGATGGATGTCACACCGCTTTCACTCGGAATTGAGACAGTTGGTGGTGTCTCAACCAAAATTATTGACAGAAATACGACTATTCCTACGAGATACAGCCAGATTTTTACAACTGCAGGAAGCTTCCAGACCTCTGTAGATATAAAGGTACTGCAGGGTGAGAGGCAGTTTGCAAGGGACAATAAGCTGATTGGAAACTTCAGGCTAAAGGGCATCAAGCCGGCTCCGGCAGGTGTGCCGCAGATAGAGGTGACGTTTGATATAGATGCAAACGGCATTGTGCAGGTTTCTGCAAAGGACCTGGGCACAGGAAAGCATCAGGAGATTACGATTACCGCAAGCTCGAATTTGTCTGATTCTGAGATTGAGCAGGCAATCCGCGAGGCACAGGAGTATGAGGCAACAGATGGACAGAGAAAGGCTTATATTGATGCAAGAAGTGAGGCTGATACGCTTGTGCGACAGGTGGAAAATGTCATGGCTGACAAGGAAAAAAGAAAGGCTATGGACAGCGCACAGAAAAAGAGTGTGAAATCGTCACTTTCATATGTGAAGAAGCTTATTTCAAGGACAAAGCCCGGAAATGTGAGCGAAGAGCAGGCTGCCGAGATAAAGCATGCGGCAGATGAACTGAGAAATGCGGCAGCGGGATTGATTTAATTATAGTAACTACTATTATTCATTTGGCTATTTACGAGAAGCGGATTTTCATATAAAATATGGGTAAGTGGTGAGTATTCAGAAACACCCTGAATAGTTATAATGTTAATTTAAATCCGAGGAAATAGAAAATGAATGCGAACGATAAAACAGAAAAGGTACTAAGAGAAATTCATATCATGCTCTCAAAGGCGGAGCCGTATAAGCCGGAGCCGAGCAGGGTGATCATAAACAAGCAGCAAATGATAGATTTACTTGCTGAGCTGAATAAGTGTATATATGCAATGCAGGATGAGTATGAGCTTACTGAGCAGAGTCGCAATCACGCAGAGAGAGAGTTCAGAAAGAAGGGGGATCAGATAGTCTGGGATGCAAGCAGAAAGGCTGAGGATGTGTATGCAGCATCGGTTATCTATACGGATGAGGCGCTTTCAAGAGTGCGTGATATCATCAATGATACCAACGAGTCACTTGAAAAGCTGTGCAAGAATATGAAGGATAAGATTGCAGAACAGGAGAAGATAGTTAAAACTAACCAGTATGAGCTCAAGGGACAGCTTCAGGATTTGTCCGATACGGAGAAGTATCTTAAGATTATCGATGACAGAAATAAGGAGATAGAACGTCAGAAAAATGCAGGTAAGCCAGTAGAGGAGCGTACTATTGACAAGGAAGAGAAGTCTATCTATGCAAACAGACAGACTGAAATCAAGGTAAATATGGATTATATCAGAAAACTGGGACTTGCTGAGGGCGAGGACCTGGGAGATGGTGTAGTGGGTGAAGTGAAGCTTGCAGACGATACACCTGATGCCGGATCAAATCATGGCAATGATAAGGATGAAGCCAAGGATGCCGGCAATCCACCTGTTATCAACACAATGGAAGGGAAGGAGCTCACAGCCGGCATCCACAGAATGTGGCAGAGCATCACCGGAAATAAAGGGAAATGAAACACGCCTATGTAATATAAAGCAGCAGTTCAAAACAGAACGGCTGCTTTTTGGCTTATATTTAAAAGTAGGTAATATTAAGCAGATTTTAAGAAAAACAAAGTGGATAATCTGATAAAATATAGCTGACTAACGGCAGGAGAAGGTTTCTAATCAAAATTCATAGAAGGAGGATAACATGACAATATTAGTTTGTGATGACGACAAGGAAATAGTTGAGGCAATTGAGATTTACCTGATGCAGGAGGGCTACGACGTGGAGAAGGCTTACGATGGCATACAGGCGGTTGAAATTATGAAGAATAAAAAAATAGACCTCATGATAATAGATGTCATGATGCCAAAGCTCGACGGAATAAGAGCTACTCTGCAGATACGAAAGGAAAGCAGGGTGCCGATAATCATTCTCTCGGCAAAGACAGAGGATGCTGACAAGATTTTAGGCCTCAATGTGGGAGCTGATGATTATGTTACAAAGCCTTTTAATCCGCTTGAGCTTGTGGCAAGAGTAAAGTCACAGCTTCGCAGATACACCACTCTGTCGAGCAATGATGTAGCCGGAGACAAGGTTTATGAAGCCGGAGGCCTTTTGGTAAATGATGATTTAAAAAAGGTGACTGTGGATGGTGAGGAGGTAAAGCTCACACCGATTGAGTACAATATCCTGCTTTTACTCCTTAAAAATAAGGGAAAGGTCTACTCAATAAACGAAATATATGAGAGTATATGGAACGAGGAGGCGATAGGCGCCGATAATACAGTTGCCGTGCACATCAGACATATCAGGGAAAAAATAGAGATAAATCCTAAGGAGCCACGCTATCTGAAGGTGGTCTGGGGAGTAGGCTATAAGATAGAGGACAACAAATGAAACAGTATACGATAGGAAAAAAAGCAGCGGTCATAGTTTTACATCAGCTATGCATGATACTTATGGTAACAGGAGTGTTTGCCACAGGCTATGCATTCAGGCACGATGCGCATGAAAATATTGATATATATACACTAATATCGCTTGCGGGCCTGGTAGGCAGCTTTGTGAGCCTGGCATATATGGCAAACGTGGCAGGCAGAAAATCAGAGGATGATTACACAATATACTATTTACCGATTGACAAGGTATACTCTGATGTGATGCTAGTGATATTTACACTGCTCATGGTATTTATGGGAAAAGTGATTTCAGGCGTAAAAAACCAGCATTTTGACTATGCATCACTCATTATGACGGCCGGCACATTTACTTTTTTGTTTGATCTGGCTTTTATTATTTTATACCAGAGCATTGTAAGGAAGATAAAAGGCAATATACTTTGCACACACAGCCTGATGTACAAGGGCTATGAGCTTTTGAAAAGGGTTATTGAGAAAAAGGATATCCACACGCAAAAAACCAAAGAGATAATGCGTATACAGGAGGCTCTTGAAGCTATCTCGGAAGGAGCGCTTGACACTACACTCAATGTCAATGAGTTTCATGGGCAGCAGAAAAAGGTGGCGGAGGCTGTCAACCATATACGCCAGGGTCTTATGAGCTCGGTAAATGAGAGTCTTAAAAATGAAAAATTAAAGGCAGACTTAATAACAAACGTATCACACGATATAAAGACACCTCTGACTTCAATAGTCAACTATGTTGACCTGCTTAAGAGGGAAAATCTGGAAAATGAAAATGCCAAATACTATATACATGTGCTGGAGGAAAAGTCACAGCGCTTAAAGCAGCTTACAGAGGATTTGGTAGAGACATCAAAGATTACCTCGGGAAATGTGAAGCTCAATATGCAAAAGCTTGATCTGGTTGAGCTTTTATACCAGACCGGAGGTGAATTCAATGAGCGCTTTGAGTCGAGAAATCTGACAATAGTTACAAAAATTCCATCAGAACAGATATTTATCTATGCGGATGGGCGTCAGCTTTACCGCTCTATTGAAAATCTGTATACTAATGCCGCAAAATATGCACTGGAAAATACCAGAGTGTATGTAGAGCTTGAAAAGGCAGATAAAAAGGCAGTTTTTACAATAAAGAATGTGTCTAAGAACGAGCTTGACATAGTAAGCAACGGAAATGTAGACCTGACAGAGCGTTTTGTGAGGGGAGAGAGGTCGAGAACTACTGAAGGAAGTGGACTTGGACTTTCGATTGCAAAGAATCTGACCCATTTGATGGGAGGAAAATTCGAAATTAAGGTAGATGGTGATTTATTTATTGCCACAATTACCTATAATATTATATAATAGTAAATAAAAGAATTTTGAAATACACATACGGAGGTAGAATAAGTGAAATTATATGAAAATGGTGCTTACCTTTTAAACGGTAAGGAAGTAATAATTGATGGACCGGAGGCTCAGGCAGCTGTCAAAAGCAAGACCGGCATGGACATCGATAAACAGACAGCTAAGCAGGAGACAATTGCTTACGGTATTTTAAAGGAGCACAATACATCCGGCAATATGGACAAGCTTCAGATTAAGTTTGATAAGCTTACATCGCATGATATCACATTTGTAGGTATCATCCAGACAGCACGAGCTTCAGGACTTGAGAAATTCCCTATCCCGTATGTACTTACAAATTGTCACAACAGCCTTTGTGCAGTTGGTGGAACAATCAATGAGGATGACCACATGTTTGGTCTCACATGTGCAAAGAAGTACGGTGGAATCTATGTACCACCTCATCAGGCAGTTATCCATCAGTTTGCACGAGAGATGCTTGCCGGCGGCGGAAAAATGATACTTGGTTCTGATTCACATACACGTTATGGTGCACTTGGTACTATGGCAGTCGGCGAGGGTGGACCTGAGCTTGTTAAGCAGCTTCTTGAACAGACATATGATATTGATATGCCTGAGGTAGTAGGTATTTACCTGACAGGAGAGCCAATCAAGGGCGTTGGACCACAGGATGTCGCACTTGCAATTATCGGAGAGGTATTCGGAAACGGCTTCGTAAAGAACAAAGTTATGGAGTTTGTAGGACCGGGTGTGTCTAATCTGAGCGTTGACTTCCGTATAGGTGTCGATGTTATGACAACAGAGACTACATGTCTTTCTTCTATCTGGAGAACAGATGACCAGGTTAAGGAATTCTTTGAGATTCACGGTAGGGCTGAGGATCACAAGGAGCTTAATCCGGGTGAGGTGGCTTACTACGACAGATTTATTGAGATTGATTTAAGCCAGATCCGCCCAATGATAGCTATGCCATTCCACCCAAGCAATACCTATACTATCGATGAGCTCAATGCAAACCTCATGGATATTCTCGATGACTGTGAGAAGAGAGCTGAGGTAAGCTTTGACGGCAAGGTGAAGCTTGATTTAAAGAGTAAGGTAAGAGACGGAAAACTGTATGTAGACCAGGGAATCATCGCAGGCTGTGCAGGCGGTGGATTTGAGAATATCTGCGATGCGGCTGACATATTAAACGGACATTCAATCGGAGCAGACGAGTTTACACTGAGTGTTTACCCGGCATCTACTCCAATATACATGGAGCTTGTGAAAAACGGAGCTGTAGCAAAGCTTCTTGAGACAGGTGCAATCGTAAAGACTGCTTTCTGCGGACCTTGCTTTGGTGCAGGAGATACACCTGCCAACAACGCATTCTCTATCCGTCATTCAACAAGAAACTTCCCTAACAGAGAGGGTTCTAAGGTACAGAACGGACAGATCAGCTCAGTGGCACTCATGGATGCACGTTCAATCGCTGCAACAGCAGCAAACAAGGGCTTCCTTACATCAGCAGCGGATATTGATGTCAACTTTACAAAGCCAAAATATTTCTTTGACAAGACTATATATGAGAACCGTGTATTTGACAGCCATGGAGTGGCAGATCCTTCAGTTGAAATCCAGTTCGGACCAAACATCAAGGACTGGCCGGCAATGAGTGCGCTTCCTGAGAATATGCTCCTTAAGGTGGTTTCAGAGATTCATGATCCTGTTACTACAACAGATGAGCTCATTCCTTCAGGAGAGACATCTTCATATCGTTCAAACCCTCTTGGACTTGCAGAGTTTGCACTTTCAAGAAAGGATCCTGAGTATGTAGGCAGAGCAAAGGAAATCCAGAAGGCCCAGAAGGCTATAGAGAGTGGTGAGTGCGCAGGAAAGGCTGTTCCTGAGGTTGCTGAAATCATGGGAGTAGTAAAGAAAAAATTCCCTGAGGCAAGCCATGAGAATATGGGCTTTGGAAGCACAATTTTTGCTGTTAAGCCGGGTGACGGCTCAGCAAGAGAGCAGGCTGCCAGCTGCCAGAAGGTACTCGGAGGCTGGGCAAATATCGCAAACGAGTATGCCACAAAGAGATACCGTTCAAACCTTATCAACTGGGGAATGCTTCCATTCATCATCGATGAGGGAGAGCTTCCGTTCCACAACCTCGACTATATCTTCCTTCCGGGAATCAAGAAGGAAATCGAGGATGCAAAGACAGAGTTTGAGGCATATGTTGTCAAGGATGGTGAATTAAAGCCATTTACACTGAAGATGGGTGAGCTCACAGATGATGAAAGAGAGATAATATTAAAGGGATGTCTCATCAACTATAATCGTAAATAAGGAGAGTTTAATCCGATGGAAGAAACCGGAAAAGCTGGTAAAAAATCAAACATTGAGATAAATGCAGATAAGGGTGCGAAGCAGAATTCGCACCCGGGGCGTGAGGAATGGCCACATCTGATCAGAATAGGTGTCATGGTATTTGTCACGTTTGCAGTCAGTATACTGTTTTTCTTTGCACTGTACAGATTTGAGGGCTTTGCAGGCATATGGAGCAAGCTGCTTGCGGCAGCAATGCCTATTATAATGGGACTTGTGCTTGCATACCTGATGAATTCTGTCATGCTGTGGCTGGAAAGATGCTTTAAAAAGCTTCTTTCCAAAAAGATGAAAAGCGAAAGCAAGCTGCGAAAGGTTTCAAGAGCTCTTGCAATCACAGGCTCGGTTATTATTCTTGTAGCGATTATTTCGCTCCTCATTGCGGCTATTGTGCCTTCTGTCATAGCAAGTATATCGGGACTTATGAAGACACTGCCAAATGATGTTGCGGCATTCATCAACATGATAAAGAACGGCAATTTCGGGGACAGCAAAATTGCTGAGCTCGCGAGCACAGGTTTACAGAATGCAACCGACTACATTGAGGATTATGCCACAGAAAAGCTGATTCCTGAGGCACAGAAGTATGTTGCACAGATTACAACCGGTGTGATTTCGGTAGTCAGAGGCTTATTTAATTTTATTATCGGAATAATCGTGATGGTCTATGTGATGAGTATTCAGGAGACTCTTGCAGGACAGAGCAAAAAGATAATATATGCTGTCTGCAAGCCAAAGACAGGCAATATCATCATTGAGACGATCAGAAAGACAAATGAGATTTTTGGAGGCTTCATAAGCGGTAAGATTATAGATTCTCTGATTATAGGTGTGATTGCATATTTCGGATGTCTGATTTTAAGGATTCCATCATCGGTGCTCGTTGCAGTGATTATCGGCGTCACAAATGTGATTCCGGTATTCGGACCGTTTATCGGTGCAATTCCATCGTTACTCATAGTAGTAATTCAGAGTCCGTGGCATGCGCTTTATCTCCTGATATTTATTGTCGTGCTGCAGCAGGTGGATGGCAATATAATAGGGCCTAAGATACTTGGCTCATCTACCGGTCTTTCGACCTTCTGGGTTATGTTTGCCATACTAATCGGCGGAGGAATGTTTGGTTTTCTTGGAATGTTACTTGGTGTTCCAACCTTTGCTGTGATATACTATATTGTGAAAAGAGTTGTTAATTATGCTCTCAGGAAAAAGAAGCTTCCTGAGGACACAAGGGATTATACAAAGACAACAGGCGTAGATACAAAAAATAATAAGCTTAAATACGAGTAGGTGAAATAAGTGGATAAATACGAATACAATCTCAAGCTGGATCAGATAAAAGCCCTAAGCGCCGAGGAGGGCTATATGAGCGCAGCAGAGATTGCGGATAGCATAAATTGGAACAAAATTAAAAATGTAAATACACTCGTTAAAATCGGCGAAATCTACGAGAAGGCCGAAAGATACCAGGATGCAAGGGACATACTTTTAATGGCCTATGACCGTTCACCAATCGGCAGGATGATTATATACAGACTGGCTGAGGTCGCCATCAAGATGGGGGATTATGATGCTGCTACAGAGTATTATGATGAGTTTGTTGAGATAGCGCCTCATGATGATATGAAGTATGTATTAAGATATGCCATCAAAAAAGGGCAGGGAGCTTCATTTGATGAGCTTATCACTATTCTTGAAGAATACAAGGATGAAGAATACACTGAGGAGTGGGCATATGAGCTTGCATATCTATACCACAAGGCCGGAAAAGCCGATAAGTGTATAGATGCCTGCGATGAGCTCATTCTGTGGTTCGGAGACGGACCATATGTGGAGCGTGCGCTGGAGCTTAAGATGCTTTATCAGCCACTTACCAAGGCTCAGGAGGAAAAGTACAGACGATTCAAGGCAGAGAAGGAAAAGCCGGCTAAGATAAAGGATGAGGCTGAGGTCACTGAGATAGGTGCCATGGAGATGGTAAAGGGCGGAGAGATAGTGCATGATGACGTAACTATTCCGCAGATTACTGTAAATCAGGAGAAGTTCAATACTGTAAATTTACAGCAGGAGATTGCCAAGGGTATGCAGCAGATCATGGAGGCCAAGGGCAAGAATGAAGTTGCTGATACGATGGATACCATCAAAAAGATAGTTGAGGATATTCCTTATCTCAAGCTCGAAAAGGAGCAGGAAGAGTATGTACAGCAGCCGGAAGAGACAGAGCATATCGCTACAGATGAAGAGATAGATGGTTCACTTAAGTTGAATTTCAAGGAGCTTTTGGGTGAAGACGCTGACGGACAGATGTCTATGGTCATGAGTGAAAAGACTCAGCTTGAGCATCAGATTACAGGACAGATGTCTATACAGGATGTGCTTGAAGAATGGGAAAAGACCAGACATGCGGCTGAAATTGCCCTTAAAGAGGCTGAGCAGCAGAAGCTTGAGTCAGCTAAGGCAAGAGCACTTCAGGAGGCAGGAGACATCATGGAGAGACTAAATGATGTCATTCCAAAGCTGGATGCAGGTGTCACTCCGAAGGAACTTCTTGAGGAGGAGTATTTGAAGGTGCCGGTTGATATTATAGAGCAGAAAGCTGCCGTGAAGGAGCCTGAAGAAGAGCAGAAACCGGATATGCAGGAGCTTTATGCAGATGAGACTGTGGATGAAGTACAGGAGCCGCAGGAAGCACCGGAAGATACTATAGACGAAGTACAGGAGCCGCAGGAAGCACCGGAAGATACTATAGACGAAGTACAGGAGCCGCAGGAAGCACCGGAGGAAACTATAGACGAAGTGCAGGAGCCGCAGGAAGCACCGGAAGATACTATAGACGAAGCACAGGAGCCGCAGGAAGCATCGGAAGAGACTATAGACGAAGTGCAGGAGTCACAGGAAGAACCGGAAGAGGCTGCAGATGAAGCAAAGGAACCGGTTGGAGAGCCGGAGGATATAATTGTGGCAGAGGAGTCTGAGAAAGACGAGATATTCACGCAGCCGACTACCATGATGCCTGAAATAACAGATGATATGTTAAATGTCGATGATGATACATCAGATGATGAGGCTTCACAGGAGAAAGAAAACGTTTCTGAGAAGAGAGATTTTGATCATGTGACATTATTTATCGAGCAGGAAATAGCCAAGATGACAGCAAAGAATCCGGGACTGGAGAAGAAGCTGGATATGGCTAAGACAAGAAAAATGCCGGATATTTCATTGCCGGAGGATTTAGACAGCGAAGAAGATGACTCGAAATTGAAAGAAACAAAACATATAAAAGAGCTTACAAGCGAACAGAAAGCTATATTTTCATATTTCATACCGGTAAAGGGTATGGAGGATCAGATTTGCAAGGCATATAATGCAGTACTTGATCATTTCAACAGGAAAGAAAACGCATCCACAGGCAACCTCATTATACAGGGCGAGCAGGGTTGCGGAAAGACAATGCTTGCCACAAGCTTTATAAAGGTATTACAAAAAGATGGTGAACAGCTTACAGGAAAGATGGGCAAGATTGATGCTGCCGTACTCAATAAAAAGGATGTGCAGCAGGTAGTCAGAAAGATAACAGGAGGCTGTCTCATCATAGAAAGAGCCGGTGATATCGACCGCAACATAGCTGCCAAGCTATCATTTTTGATGGAGCATGATATTACAGGAACACTCTATATACTTGAGGATACATCAAAGGGTATAAAGAAGGCTCTCTCAATGGATGAGGGCTTTGCATCCAAGTTCACGGAAAAGATATCGGTTCCTATTTTTACAAATGATGAACTCGTATTGTTTGCCAAATCGTACTCGGCAGAGCTTGGGTACAAGATAGATGAGATGGCTATTCTGGCATTGCATAACAGAATCAGCAATATTGAGAGGATAGACCAGGCTACCACTCTGACAGAGGTCAAGGATATAATTGACGAGGCCATAGACAGGGAGGCTCACAGCGGACTGAAGAAGGCTATAAGTATTCTGACAGCCAAGCGATATACAGATGATGACCGAATTGTACTCAAAGAGGATCATTTCAGGGAAAAATAAATACTTATGGGGGTATATATATGTGTAATTTTACAGCAATGGATTGTTACCTGTTTGGTCAGGCAACACACTATGACATCTACAAGAAGATGGGTGCTCACTTAGCTGAGCGCAAAGGAAAAAAAGGAGTGTGCTTTGACGTCTGGGCGCCACATGCGAGGGAAGTATACGTGTTTGGTGAGTTTAACGACTGGAATGAGACCAGTCATGAGATGAAGCGTGTAGAGCCGGAAACCATGGGAGTGTATGAGCTTTTTGTACCGGGAGCGCAAAAGGGTCAGATGTATAAGTTTATTATAGTCACTGAACAGGGTGATAAGCTGTACAAGGCGGATCCATACGCAAACTACGCAGAGCTTCGTCCGGGAACAGCGTCAATCATCACAGATATCGAGCACTTCACATGGACTGACAAAGAGTGGATGGATAAAAGAGCAGCAAAGTCAGATGCTGATGTATATTCTTCACCTATGGCTATATATGAGTGCCATCCGGGCTCATGGATGAGACATCCGGGCAGGGATGATGAGGGCTTTTATACATACAGGGAGCTTGCAAAATCACTCGTATCCTATGTGAAAACTATGGGATATACACATATTGAGCTTATGGGTATTTCAGAGTATCCGTTTGATGGCTCATGGGGATATCAGGTGACAGGCTACTATGCACCTACATCGAGGTATGGAAAGCCTGAGGATTTTGCATACTTTGTTGATCAGTGCCATAAAAATAATATCGGAGTAATCCTCGACTGGGTACCTGCACATTTCCCCAAGGATGCGCATGGACTTGCCAATTTCGACGGAACAGCCACATATGAGTATGCAGACCCAAGAAAGGGAGAGCATCCCGACTGGGGCACAAAGATATTTGACTACGGTAAGAATGAAGTAAAGAACTTCCTTATCGGAAGTGCATTGATGTGGATAGAAAATTACCACGTAGACGGACTCCGTGTGGATGCAGTTGCGTCAATGCTTTATCTTGACTATGGAAAGAGCGACGGACAGTGGGTGCCAAACAAGTTTGGAGGCAATAAGAACCTCGAGGCAGTAGAGTTTTTTAAGCATATCAATACACTCATACTTGGAAGAAATCACGGAACTGTAATGATAGCCGAAGAGTCTACCGCATGGCCAAAGGTAACAGGCAAGGTAGAGGAAGACGGACTGAACTTCAGCTACAAGTGGAACATGGGATGGATGCATGACTTCCTTGATTATATGAAGCTGGATCCATATTTCCGTAAAAATAACCACAACAAGATGACATTTGCGATGAGCTATAATGAGAGTGAGAAATATATTCTGGTACTGTCACATGATGAGGTGGTACATCTGAAGTGTTCTATGCTCAACAAAATGCCGGGCTTAGAAGGGGATAAATTCAAGAACCTCATGGCAGGATATGCATTTATGATGGGACACTGTGGAAAGAAGCTTCTTTTCATGGGACAGGAGTTTGCACAGAAGCAGGAGTGGAGTGAGGAAAGAGAACTCGACTGGTATCTGCTTGAGAATCCGGAGCATAAAAAGATCCAGAACTGGGTAAAGGAGCTGCTTCACCTCTATAGGAGAAACCGCTGTCTGTATGAGCTGGATTCAAGCTGGGAAGGCTTTGAATGGATAAATGCAAACGATGCAGACAGAAGCATCTTCAGCTTTATCAGAAAGAGCAAGGATGGCAAGAATAATATGCTCTTTGTCATCAATTTCACACCGGTAGAGAGACCTGATTACAGAGTCGGAGTGCCAAAGCACAAGACATATCAGCTCGTTTTAGATAGTGAGGATCCTAAGTTTACCGGAAAAACGGTAAAAGAGCCTGTAAAGAAGGCTGCAAAGGGCAGAGGCAAGGCAGCAAAACAGTCATATAAGAAGCTGGACTATAAGGCAGTCAAATCAGAGTGTGACGGCAGACCATTTTCATTTGCTTATCCACTTGCGCCTTACGGAGTTGCTGTATTTAAATACTAATATACCGGTAAACAGCAGGGTAAAGGACCGCAGAGCAGTTTATTGTAAATGCCCAGAGGGTGATTGCGCAAGATAGTCTGTAACACCGATATATATTGCATGTGCCAGGTCATCCTGATAGTTTTTGTCAGTAAGAAGAAGTGTCTCAGCAGGATTACTCAAGAATCCACATTCTACGATTACGGTCGGGGATGTGGATTTTTTAAGTATAAAGTATTCTTTATTGGGCTTAATGCTTCGTGGCTTTGCGACACAAAGAGAAGTGTTTAAAGCTCCAAGAACAGAGGATGCGAGCTCTTTTCCTGCATCAGAGGCTTCATAATAGAATACCTGTGGACCGCAGCTTGAACTGTCCTCAAAGCTGTTTTGATGGATACTGATGCTGACTGCCACATTGCTTTTAGACATCAGGGCAGTTCTCTTTGTCAGATCATCTGTCTTTGGATGCTTGGAATTATCCGGGGCGAGATCACAGTCGGTGGTTCTGGTCATGACAACAGTAAAGCCTCTGTTTTCAAACAGCTGTTTAAGAGCCATTGCAATACTCAGGTTGACATCCTTTTCCATGACGCCGGAGGTGGAAATCTTACCGGGATCACTTCCACCATG
>OBAO01000998.1_pt1 | contig 19683 bp, 15 predicted proteins | sample 1517541 | NCBI WGS metagenome assembly OBAO01 (sample SAMN04571698, study PRJEB22368) | human gut metagenome | biome: human gut; material: stool | host: Homo sapiens | place: Luxembourg | collected 2012-08-10
CCCCGCTCTCTATATTGCTGCATCCGGGATTCTAAAGATTCATTCAGACCATAGACCATTACAAAATCCGTCTGAAGGTCAATCTCTGATGACCACGGTTCTATCTCCTGAAACCCCGTTTTGATTTCTTCTTTTTCTCTTATAAAAGCCATACTTTCACCTGCTCTTTATTCACGCTCGATCCATACCGCGGAATGTGGCAATAACACGGTATCATTCACTGGATTTGTAAATTTCCGGTTTCCTTTTAAATTTCCAATCTCATACGGTGTTGACCGATGATTTACCAAAACCATTCCCGTCTCAAACACACCTGCTTCAATGCCTCTTTCACAGATTCCTGAAACAGGTTTTCCACATACCCCTAACAGATCTTCCAACAATGTACTTCTTGCCTGAATGATCGGATACATTTCTTTATTTCTCTGTTCATATGGTACATGTGGTATATTCTTTGCCACATAAGAAGCACCTAACTGTACTCCGCAGGAAATAACCTTTCCTTTTTCAATTTCCTGCATAACAATACATTTACCCGCATCGTCTGCATATGCACTAATACATCTGCCTGTCTCATATCTCTGAAATTCACAGCCCTGTGGAATGACAGGCTTTTGATATATGTACGGTGTTTTTTCACATGGGATGCCCTGGATGCCAAAACAGTTTTTACTTAAACCACAGTCTGGTCCATGTAGCACAACTCCTCCATTTGTCACCCATTCCCGGATCATTTTTTCCATGTCTGTGTGTTCTTCTGCAAAATAACAGTCATTGGATGGAACAATCAGCATTTTATAGTCGTTTAATTTATTCTCTAAAATGTCATGATAGCTGATGACATCGGTCTGATACCCAAGATCACAGCATATTTCATACCACCCCAGCATATCCAGCCGGCGGATCTCATTATTTTCCACATCAAACGGTTCATAATCTGACATCTCGGATGGAAAAAGGATTGCGATCTCTTTAAATTTACTTTTTCCCCTTTTTGGAATCACTTCTGCACACCAGGTATTTCCCCTTCTCAGTGAATCTAAAAAGTCATCTTCCATGCGATTTAGCACACCGCCATCATCAAGTCCGTTCATCCCATAGGAAGTGTAGCCATCTACCCCGCACGCGGTCATGGTACCCACAATTTCTTCCGGTGTTAAAAATGCATACAGATCCCGGTAAATATAACGTCCCGCCGATACATTCTTTTCCTTCATTCATCACGCGCATCATACTGTGCTGGCAGGAAGTGACATAGGCATCCGGACTCGCATCCGGTCTTGCCGGAACTGTTATGAAATGGCAGGAATCCACATATGGACTGATCGCATACATATCGATCCCCCGCATTGCAGTATCCCACAATTCACTGTAATCCGGATTGTCACTGTCACATTGTTTCTGGCTGTACACATTTAAAAAATATCCCCACTGCGACAGATCCGGACAAAGGAATAATTCCGGGTGGTCTTTTTTGAGGCGTGTCTGCATATCTTTAAAGTACAGCCGCAGTTCTTCTATTTTCCAGGACATGTTATCTTTCCATATCCAGAACTTCTTTGTTCTTTTTCTGATATCCTCTCCGGTATAACAGCTTCCCTCTCCATAAATCACAGAATACCAGTAATCCTCTGGTTTTAACTGCTTAAAATCATCGATATCCAGATCGTACCTCTCATTGAATAACGATATATTGTTTTTATATTTCTCTTTTAAAAATTTCTGATAGCGTTCTATTCCATCCTGGTCAAAACTTGGCGCTGCAATCGGATCCCACATCGTACATGTTGGAAGGACCTGTTTTTGTCCCAACCGGCAGGTGGTACAGCCCTCCCCGTACATTTGAAGGATCTGGTCTACATGCTCTGCCATCGTTTCTCTCGCAGTATCTGACCAGTACTTGTACCATTTTCCACCTTTTTGATCTATTGTCACGACCTCTTCCCCAAATACAGGTGGACTGAAACGGATATGCGGGTACAAATTATCGCCATTTAAATATAACACCAGGAAATTATACGTTAATCCATGTTTCAATGCAGACTGCCCCATATATTCCTGCATTTTTACATATTGGCTCCGTTCTCCGGTTTTATAGCGTTCCCTGAAATCTTCCCAGTCTTTTGTGTCAAACATAACGCTGTTATAACCAAGATTTTTGATCAGTTCCATCGTCTCATCCACAAAATCCGGATCGTCATATCCCGGACTGTAAAAATTTCCAAATATTACATTCATATATGGTTTTCCCGAATTTTTCTCTATCATTCTTTTCTCCCACTGTTGTTTCCAGAAATTTTTTGCAAAAACAGAGCTGTCACAAATAATATTATTATTATTTTGTAACAACTCCGTTTTTTATTACATACTTTCCATGCTTTCCATTAATTCATTTACTGTCGTAAACGCAAGTCCTGTAACTGTATCTGCACAGCCATAGTAAATTGCAATTCTTCCTGTTTCTGCGTCCGTAAGCGCAGCACACGGAAATACGACATTCGGAACATCTCCCATACACTCATAAATTTCATGTGGTGCCAGAATATAATTTTTTGTCCGCTTTAAGACTTTCCATGGTTGTTCGAGATCTAACAGTGCACAGCCCATACGGTATACAAAACCGTTACAGGTGTTGATAACACCGTGGTAGATCACAAGCCATCCTTCTTCTGTCTCGATCGGGATACAGCCTGCACCAATTTTGGTTGACTGCCATGCTGACTCGTCCCCTTTGATGGTTCCCATCACATATCTGTGAACCCCCCAGTGTTTCATGTCAGGACTTTCACTGACGAAGATATCTCCAAACGGCGTATGCCCATTATCACTTGGACGGCTTAGCATATAGTAGTTTCCATTGATCTTTCTCGGAAAAAGAACTCCATTTCTGTTAAATGGCAAAAATGCATTTTCCAACTGATAAAATGTTTTAAAATCAAATGTATAACCTACGCCGATCGTTGGATATCCATGATATCCATTACACCAGGTGATATAATAGCGGTCCTCTATAAAACATACTCTCGGATCATATCTGTAATCTCTTTTTCCAATCTCTTCATCATCACAGTGGAATACGATCGGATCATCCGAAATATCCCAATGGATCCCGTCTTTACTAAACCCTGCAAAGATATCCATACTGATCGATCTGCTGTCGCAGCGGAATATTCCTGCATATCCATCTTCAAACGGAACGACCGCACTGTTAAAAATGCTGTTTGAATTTCTGGTCGCAAAGCGATCAATGATTGGATTTGCTTTATATCTCCATACAGGAAGTTTATCGTTTTCGTCCTTGTCTTGCCATGGCATATCCGGCAATGCTTTTCCTACTATTTTACTCATATTTACTGTTCTTCCTACTGTTTATTTGCTAAAAATTCATCAATCTGTGACTGTGCCTCATCTAAGACATCCTGGAATCCTGCATTCATTAATTCCTCTTTGATCTCCGGAACTGCTTCCTTCGGATCTCTTACACCTGTGAGGACTTCACTCTTGTAACGTAACCATACTTCTGTACAGTTTGATAACTGATCCTCAACGTTTGATGTATCAAATGTAAATCCTAACAGAACAGATGGTACTGCATTTTCATTTAACTCTTTCACTTCATCCCACTGATTTACAGTGTCTGTATCCTGCTGTGTAACGGTAAAGAATGTTCCCTGTGTATAACCTGCCATTGTCCAGTCTTCATTGAGTTTGTGAACTTTATTGTCATCTGTGTACTCAAAGTTTACTCCCTCTTCTCCATAGTAGAACATATCCCTAAGAGTCGTATCTGTATTTACAAGATCTAAGAACTGTAAACATTTCTCAGGATATTTTGTATTTGCAGAGATCATGTTAATAGAACCGCGAACTGTATCATTCGATAAGATCGTATCGCCAATTTTTGCAACCTCAACATCTTTTCCCATCTGTGGACCCCAGGATGTCTGTGCTGCGGTAGACCATCCCTGTGCCACTCTCCAGACATTATATACACGGCCTTCGGAAAGTGTAGATGCATCCGGATTGATAATACCGTCCTGATACCACTCATGAATGGTCTCTAACTCTGAATAAATATCATCCTGTTCCAGTGTATAGCATACTTTCGCATCTTTATCATTGTACTTTACACCAAGTGCCTGGCATCCGGCACCTAACTGATCATAAGTATCAAAGATATAATACAGACCATCATTCTTTACATAGACCGGATAATCATTGGTATCACTTTTGATCTGCTTAAAGGTATCTGTCAGGGAAGATATGTCTGTCATAGATTCAATATCAAGATTATACTTGTCTACGATCTCCTTATCCCAGATCGCATAATTGGATAATGAGCTGTCTTTGTAGGTGGGAACTGCATAAATCTTTCCATCGATCGCTACTGCATCCCAATAGTCACTTGGCATAAGTTCCTTCAAGCCCGGCATGTTATCATCGATCAGATCTGTAATGTCATAATAAGCTCCGAGTTTTGTATCAGATGTATAAACATTTCCGTTGCCGAAAATAATGTCATAATCTTCATTGGTACTGATAATGATATTTCTACGGTTATCCCAGTCTCCCCAGGCAACTACTTCCATATCAATATTTACACCTATTTTTTCGCCGACATAATCATTCACTTTCTTTACCCAGGAATCATAGTTATCCGGCATTCCACTTCCAATTGTGACCCACTTCAAAGTAACGATATCATCGCTTTTACTGCCTGAAGCGGTGGAGTCCCCCTGGCTTTCAGAACTATTTCCACACCCTGCGAATAATCCTGCGGTCATCATTGCTGCAAGCCCCAATGACACAATTCTCTTTTTCATCATAAAATTTTCCTCCTAAATCTGATATCTCTTATTTTGTTTACACGGTATCATCCTTTTACAGAGCCGATGGTCAGACCTGAAATAAAATACTTCTGGAAAAATGGATATACACATGCAATAGGAACCACGATAATAATAGCGATCGCCATTCTCACACTCTCTGTCGGCATACTTGCTTTATACTGCTGCAATGAAAGCCCGCCATATGGATTGTTCGCTATATACTCAATATTGTTCTGGATATTATTCAGCATAGACTGTAATGTCTGTAAATTCTTGTCTGAAATATATAAGGATGCCTGAAACCAGTCATTCCAATATCCAAATGCCGCGAACAGTGCGATTGTTGCAATGATCGGCTTTGAAATCGGTAAAATGATCTGTGCAAAAATTCGAAGCTGTCCTGCGCCATCAATTTTTGCCGATTCCACGATGGAATCAGGAATCGTCGTTTTAAAAAAGGTTTTACAGATTACAATATTAAATGGCGATACCGCAAGCGGCAGGATCAATGCCCAGATAGAATTTCTCAAATGCAGGATATTTGTATTAACAACGTATCCGGCGAGCATACCACCGTTGAAAATCATCGGGATAAAAATCACCCAGGTATAAAAACTTTTCAGTTTATAAGTATTTCTTGAAACAACATATCCCATCGTCGTTGTCAGCAGTACTGACAAAATAATACCAAGCGCGGTAACCAGAATGGAAATGAATGTTGCATGTAAAATAGTTCCTCTTTCATTCCACAGAAACTGATATGCCGCTGCCGAAAGTTCCTGTGGTATTAACTGATATCCATTTTTCTGTATTGATGTCTCACTCGAAATAGAGATAGAAAACACAAATACGATTGGAAAAATACACAACGCTGATAATATAATAAAAATGATATTAAAAAACACATTCGTGCTTTTTTTAATCTGATTAAGTTCTTTTTCTTTTCTTAATTTGTTGCGTGCCATATTGCTATCCCCCTATATAATCGCGCTGTCTTCATCAACTTTTTTTACCAGCCAGTTTGTAAGCAAAATAGTTGCACAACAGCATACAGACTGGAAGAATGAAGCCGCTGCTGTCTTTCCAATTGGTGCGCTCGACTGGATTGCTTTGTAAATATATGTATCAAATGTAGATGCAACGTTGTACAGGGACGCCGGTATTCCACCCGTTGCCTGATAAAACAGACCAAAATCAGAATAAAAGATTTTTCCTGCATCCAGGATCAGCATCATGATCAGAACGGGTTTGATGCATGGCATTGTGATATGTTTTGTCTGCTGCCATTTGGTTGCACCGTCCATAACTGCCGCTTCATACAGAGACGGATCAATTCCGGTGATCGTTGCCAGGTAGATGACCATTCCATATCCCATGCCTTTCCAGATCCTTAAAAAGGTAAGGATAAACGGCCAGTATTTCGGTTCCTGATACCACATGATCTTTGTTCCACCAAGTGCAACAATGATATTATTTAAATAACCTTTTTCCGGCGTTAATACTGCATAAACAATATAACTGATCACAACCCATGACATAAAATACGGGAAAAACATCATCGTCTGATATGCTTTTGATGCCAATTTATTCCGCAAATTGCTCAGCATCAGCGCAAATCCTACTGCAACGGCCGCTCCCAGTGCAATAAACACAAGATTGTAAACGATCGTATTTCTCAATAACATCCAAAAGGCATTTGATTTAAAGAAATATGTGAAATTAGACCAGCCCACCCAGTCACTGTGAAGCAGATTATAGATAAATCCATGCCCCGGGCTCAATTTATAATCTTTAAATGCAATGATAATTCCAAACATTGGAAGGTAAGAAAACAATACAAACCATATAAAAGTTGGAAGAGAAATCAGTGTTAAATCCGTATCATCTCTTGTCCAACGTCTTTTTCCCTTCTTTTTCTTTATCTCTTTCATCAGTCTCCTCCTTTACTTTTGTTTCCCTGTTTATGAACAAATATTAACTTTTATTTTATATTTTGTCAATAATTTTATTAACTTTTTTATCCATTTGTCGTCACTTTTGTTGTTCTTAATATATTTTTATATAGCATTTTGTGCATTTCAACTATTTTTCAGTTGTTTTTTATTAATCGAACCGCCTCTTGTTAACATTTGTTAATTTTTTTGTTGCAAACATCATCTCTTTAATGCTATACTGTACTTATAATTTCAAACTACATACCTGTCTTTTATTGACTGCAACTACACATTTTTCTATTTGTACTATAAATCTAAAAAGGAGTATTTCTACTATGAGTAAAGTAACTATGCAAGACATTGCAGATGAATTGGGGATCTCACGCGTTACGGTATGGAAAGTATTTAACAATCATTCAGGCGTTTCAGAAGCAGTTCGTGAAAGCGTACTTCAAAAGGCAAGAATTAGGATATTCCAAATTCATGCAGGAGCCCGCCGCAATCCCTAACGACCCGCAAGAGGATAAAACAGTCTCTTTAATCGTATCCCGCCCGGACTCCTCTACATTCTGGACAAACATTATCCATAGATTAGCGCAGGAACTGGCAACCCATAATATTAACCTTCTTTATACTTATGTGCCATCCTCCTATACACCTTCTTACTCCTTTCCCTCTGCCCTGACCAACGGAACTGTCTCTGGGGCAATTATTCTGAATGTATATGACACGAAAATGGTTGAATTAATTAATAACACTTTAAACATCCCTAAAGTGTTCCTTGATACGGTACCCGAAGTCGGCAACCGTGCTTTACATGGCGACCTGCTGCTGATCGAGGGCTATAATACCATGTATGAAATCACACAATCCATACTGGAAAGAGGCATTACGAACATAGGCTTTATTGGCGATATCCATTACGCGATCACGAACAAAGACCGGTATATTGGTTTCTGCCATTGCCTGAAAGATCATAATATTCCCTTAAATCCAGCCATCTGTCACACGGATCCCATTGGTATTTTCTCATATCATAATGATCTGTATGCCTTTTTGGATTCTATCCCGGAACTTCCACAGGCTTTCATTTGCGCAAGTGACTATATTGCCCATTTTCTTCACCTGTACCTGACAGAACATCCGGAGCGTATTCCAAACGGTATTATCCTCACCGGATTTGACGGAAGCAATGAATATACGAACATCAACGGACTTCTCACAACCGCTTACGTTCACACCAGCCTTCTGGGAAAAAGACTTTCTTTACAGATCATCTATCGAATGGATCATCCTGATGCGCCCTTCGAGCTGACATATATCAGCCCTGAAATTGTGTACCGGGATTCTATCGTAGACTGACCTTTCAAATTCTGTTCATCATCTTTCATAGCAATGTTATCAAAAGTTAACAGAGTTGTTTGTTATGTTTAAATAAATTAAGCAGATAGCTCAAAAATTTAAACTTATATTTGTGAACTATAGAGAAAAAGCACAAAATACAACATAAAAAGTTGACATTGATAACAAAAACGGATAACTTTATGATAACATATTATTAACAAATGATAAGGCGAGTTAAAAAATATGTTTAAGAAGTAACACTATGAAAAGACGGTGGGAGAAAAAAGAAAGGAAATGTTTTATGAAAAACAAAGTTTTAGGAAGAAGATGCATTGCCATTTCTCTGGCAGCAGCATTATCTGCAGGCTTAACAGCCTGTGGCAGCACAGGGGGTGACACACAAGCTGCCACGACGGAAACAACTCAAATAACAGAAACAGCTCAGACGGCGGAGAGAATTTATTCTCTTACGGAAGAGAATGAAAATCAGGAGCTTACGATGGCGCGTCAGCCGGAATCCTCTTACTGGTTTCCATCTGAACTTTTAAGCTGGGATGCAAAAACAGATGAAGATTTGCGTTTCAATGTAAGTACCGTCCCCCTTTCAGAGCGCGCCGCAAGAGAACATTTGCAGACAGTAAACTCAACTCAGAACAAAGAAACAAATATCATGGCAATTTCCATTATGAACAGCAGTACCAGTGGAAACCCGCCTCATGGTCTGAATAAAGTGAATGCAAATACTTTCACCTACTGGCAGTATGTGGATACGCTGGTTTACTGGGGTGGTTCTTCCGGAGAAGGTCTCATTGTACCGCCAAGCCCTGACGTTGTAGATGCAGCACATAAAAATGGCGTAAGAGTTCTTGGAACTGTTTTCATGCCTCAGACCGCACATGGCGGTAAAATGGAGTGGTTAGAAGACCTGCTTGTAAAAAATGAAGATGGCTCTTATCCGGTAGCAGACAAACTCATTGAAGTTGCGCAGACTTATGGTTTTGAGGGCTGGTTCATGAACCAGGAAACCGAAGGAACCGATGAAGAACCGCTGACTGCAGACCATGCGGCGCGCATGCAGCAATTTATCCAATATTTCAAAGAGCAGGCACCGGACCTGGATCTGGTCTACTATGATTCCATGACCGTGGACGGCAAAATGGATTGGCAGAATGCATTGACAGAAGAAAACCTGGCTTATCTTGTGTCTGAAGACGGAGACCCCGTCGCCGATGCAATGTTTTTAAATTTCTGGTGGACTTCAGACACCCTTGCCGATCAGGAACTTCTGAAGAAGTCTGCCGCGCTTGCTTCCGAAAACGGTATTAACCCTTATGATCTCTATGCGGGTGTAGATATCCAGAGCGAGGGCTATAATACGGAAATTAAATGGGATTTATTCGAAAATGAAGAAGGCGGGACCTATACTTCACTGGGACTTTACTGTCCAAGCTGGGCTTATACTTCTGCTGATACGATCCAGAATTTCTGGAAACAGGAAAATAAACTCTGGGTCAACTCCATGGGTGATCCATCCGCAGATGTCAAAAAACTCAGTAACACACAGTGGAAAGGCATTTCTTCTTATATAGTAGAGCGTACACCTTTGACATCTCTTCCGTTTGTAACAAATTTCTCTACAGGGAATGGTTACAGTTTCTTTAAGAACGGCAGCCAGATAAGCTTACTTGACTGGAACAACCGCAGCATCGCAGATATTATGCCAACCTACCGTTATATTATTGAAAACGGTAACGGCAATAAATTAAGTGCTGATCTGGATGTAGCAGATGCTTACTATGGTGGAACAAGCCTCATTTTAAGAGGCAATATGGCAAAGGATACCTCTTCCACAATTAAGTTATATGCTGCAGAACTTACCGCTGCAGACAATATGATCTATACGACTGCTGCAAAGGCAAAGGGAACAGAAATTACTTTAAATGCGGTACTTGAATTAGAAGATGGTTCTGTTGTGACATTAGAGGGTGACCAGAACGTCGGTGAGGAATGGACCGTTGTCTCTTATGATACTTCTTCTATCATAGGAAAGACGATCAAATCCATCTCTTATGAGATAACTTCTGCTGAAGATGTGAGCGGACTGCAGTTACGTTTCGGTAACATCACAATGATGGAGGCAGATTCCGAAGAAAATGCAGCCGTAAGCAATCTGGAAGTATTAGATTCCGAGTTTGATGAAGATGGAATGTATGCAGGTGTACGTCTTGCGTGGAGTTCAGATATAGCTGCTGATTATTATGAAGTTTACCGTGTGAATCAGGATAATTCCAGATCCCTGCTTGGCGTATCCAACACAACCAGTTTCTATATCAACACACTTCCCCGTACAGATGATACCAACAAGTCTGCCTTTGAGGTCGTTCCAGTCAATGCAGCCTTAGAAGAGGGAAACAGTGCACAGGTCGTTATGGATTGGCCAGACAACAGTCTGCCGAAAGCAGATTTTGCAGCAGATGTAACACTGGCTGCACCAGGTACGAAGATTACTTTTGAAAGTTTATGCTCTGCAAATACAGAAACCGTAAACTGGACATTTGCAGGAGCAGATATCGAAACAGCAGAAGGCGAGAGCGTATCGGTATCTTATCCAGAAGAGGGCATCTACAGTGTTAAGGTAACAGCGGTGAATAAGGCTGGAAGCATTGAGAAAGAAAAAGAAGGCTATATTGTTATCACCTCAGATGCAGCAGATGGTCTTGTACTTCTTTCCCAGGGAGCAGGAACCGAAGCAGACGCATATGTAAATGAAAACGAAGCGCCGGAGTTTGCGGTAGATGGCGATGTTTCGACGAAATGGTGTGCAACAGGAGCTGCACCTCATGAAATTACCCTTGATTTAGGCGAAGTGAATACCGTAAGTGCAGTTGACATTTTCCATGCAGAAGCAGGTGGCGAGAGTGCAGACATGAACACGAAATCTTATACCATTCTTGTCAGCCAGGATGGAAATAGTTTTGAAGAAGTATACAGCGTGACAAAAAATACAAATGGCACGACGCACAATGCATTTACACCAAAAGACGCACGGTATGTGAAACTCGTAGTAAATAAACCTACACAGGGAAGCGACAGTGCTGCGCGTATTTATGAGATTGAAGTTTATGGAATAAAATAATTTAAACTCTGTAAACACAAAAGGACTGGCATTGCTGAATTTTTATCAGCTTACTGCCAGTCCTTTTTTGTGCGTCATCTCTGTTTATGCTCTCCATCCGATCGTCCGGATCTCATGTTTTCCTAATACGATTTCATTCTCTTCTTTCTGTAGCTGGTCTTTTTCCAACAGATCATAGGTATAAACTTCAGGCTGTGAGACAGAAACCGTCGTCTCTTCATCCGAAAGATTGCAGAAGCGCAAAATCACATCCCCGGTCAGCATACTGTGTTTTAATGCTGTCGGAACTGCCTGTAAATGTTTCATTTCTACAAACCGGTAAGTCTGTGGCAGGGTTCCCGCCTGTCTTTCCATTCCCGCGGTCTGCCAGTCTGTCTGGAACTGGTATGCCTCCTCGTAGGAATGATAAAGTTCCTCCCCTGCGCCATGCGGGATGATCTCATATTCCGTGGTCTTTTCGCCCAGGCACTGTGCTTCCGGTGTTAAAAATACACCCCAGTCTCCCAGCTCGCGCACACCACGGTGAAGTGTTACTGCGATCGTATTTTTTCCGTCACGCAAAATCTCATACTCTGCAAGACCTTTATTGGCGATGGTGAGTCCATATGCATCCTCATGCACATTGACAAAGCACTGCTGATGCTGGGCATTGCAAGGATTTTCCCACGTATCTGCCGGTACGTTCGGGCGCTTTGCCACCTCAAATACAGAATCTGCGTAATGGAAATCTGTATGTAATCCCGTCTCAAAAAGGACGCGCAGACGGTGGTCTTTGATCTGGTTATTGAAAGTGGTCTTTACTTTCAGTGCTTTTCCGTGCTTCTCTAAGGTATACTCTGTCACGATCTCAAATGGAACCAGATGACTGCCGCGGGATGCCTTGCGGTGTTTAAACTCTACAAGATCCTCGATCTCTCCTGCCAGCGTCTCATCGGCTGCATCCGGGAGCATCATCGTATGTTTCACACTGACCACGGCGCGGCATGCGTTATCTTCTGCCACTGTGATCTCTGCTTTCGTCCCTTTTGTCGTCACCGGTACGTCATTTACCGGGGCAAAGAAAATATATTCGTTTCCGATATCCCCGCAGTCCTCAAAGATACCAAGTCCCCTGTATACATGGTCTGTCTTTTTATCGGTCAGTTCCACAGAACCGTCCGGTTCAAAGTGTGCCTTTAAAAACTCATTTTCCAGTGTATTTTCTGCTGTGATCAATGACTCCACAGTATTGATACATTCTGCACTTGCATGTTCTGCACTCTGATGTCCCGCTGCCTCTGCCAGCACATAAGTGTCCCATCCAAATGCCGGCACATCGGCTGCTTCCATGGTGATCTTTACGCGTTTTGCAATATATGGCTGGCGGAATTTATCTTTTGGCAGGTCATAATTAAAATGATTTGCAATTTCAGTGACAACCGCCGGGATCTCTCTCCCGTCTTTGTCAAGTACACGGTATTCCGGGAGTTTCTTTTCATGCATGCGCGCTGCCACTTCGGCTACCGGCGCTTCACTGAAATACATGCGGTCGGTTTCTAACTCCAGTTCCACAACGCCTGTGCGGTCCCAGCCGGTCGTATTGACAACGACAAACGGAATGTTTCCTTCCTTCACTGCACTGGTATCGATCTTTCCTTTCAGATAGTCCATACACATGGAAATGATGTGCAGCGCCACCTGTTCTGCCTTTTCAAAACGGGTTACCATCTCACGGTGTACGTCATCCACGCTGCATCCGCAGATACTGTCGTGCGGATGATTCTGCATCAGAAGTTTCCAGCCATAGGTAAACAGATCCTGTGGATATTCCATACCCTCTTTTGCCGCAATCGCAGCGAGCGGTTCTGCCACTTTCTCAAATAGCATCTCACAGCGGACATTCCACTGTTTGATATAAATGCGGGAGGATGCTGTGTTCGCTAACGTATACCATCCATCCGTTTTCTGGCTGCGCAGCTCGCCCGTGATCGTGTTCAGATCGTCCGGCAGTTCCTTTTTTACCTGCTCCACATAACCGGCGAAATCAGAATGTACGAAATCCACATCCGGGTACAGCGCATTTGCCGTGCGGATGGCAGCTGACAGATCCGTCTGTACCGGCTGATGGTCACAGCCATTCATGAATAAAAGCTGGTCCGTACTTGCATAACGCACAGCATCTGCAAGTTTTTTATCCCAGTATTCTTTTGACTTTTCTTCTTCCACCGGCACTTCCACGCCATTGTTGTACCAGTTTGCAAATAAAATGCCAAGCACCGCAGATCCGTCTGCTGACTGCCAGTTCATCTCGGAATAAGTGGACTCATAGGCTTCTGTTGTCTGATTATTAAATCCGGTCGGTTTTACACCTCTTCCGAATACCGCCGTGTCAATGCCTGCCTTCTTTAAAAGCTGCGGCGCCTGTCCCATATTTCCAAAGGAATCCGGGAAGTATCCGATCTTTGTCCACTTTCCGCCAAATTCCTGTGCAAGTTTATAACCCATCTGTAAGTTTCTGACATTCGACTCGCTGCTTGTCAGAAATTCATCCTGCAATACATACCATGGACCGATTGCAATCCTGCCATCCTCGATCAGCTTCTGCAGACGTGCACGGTTTTCGGGCCGTACCTGAAGATAATCTTCCAGCATGATGGTCTGCCCATCCAGATGAAAACATTTATATTCTTTATCTTTTTCCATGGTATCAATCAGCGTATCCATCATTTCAATATAAAGCATATGATGTTTTTCATATGGAAGATACCATTCTCTGTCCCAGTGTGTATGAGAAATAATATGCGCTTTTTTCATAGTAGTCTCCATTCCTGCCCGTATCTCAGGGCATCACAAAAGTCTCCATTCCTGCCCATTTTCGCCCCCCTGCTTTTCATTCTTATCACAGGTTTGTGCGCAGGCACAAATATTTTTCGTTTTTAAAGGGTAACTTTCTGTCCGCAATAGTCCAGTACAAGTTCACAGAATACGGAATTTGCCCAGGAAAACCAGGGACGTGTAAAATCATCCGGGTGATCCACATGGAATGACTCATGTACCAGATCTGTCCCCGCATCACAGGCTGCGATCCTCTCAAGCATTTTTAATTTTTCTTCCATGGAGTCAGAGGTAAGTCCCTGCATTGCCAGAGCCATCGGCCAGATGAAACGTGTGTATGTATGCGGGCTTCCGATTCCCTTCGCGCACTCTCCACTGAAATAATACGGGTTCTGGTCGCTTAGGATCACTTTTCTGGTGTTCCGGTATCTCTCATTTTTATTGTCGCAATAGCCATAGTATGGCATCGCAAGAAGGCTCGGCAGATTTGCGTCATCCATCACAAGATACTGGCCAAAACCATCTACCTCATATGCGTAGTATTCCGTCTTCTGTGCCGGAAGAATGGCAAGTGTCTCGATCGCATTTCTCACTTCCTCTGAGAAAGCATCTGCCTCTTCTGCCAGTTTCTCATCATGGTAGATCTCACGGGCGATCTCTGCAATATTTCCAAGGATCACAGAAGCTAACATATTTGACGGGATCAGATATCCATAGACACAGGCATCATCACTCGGACGGAAACCGGACCAGATCAGTCCGACATTGCTTTTTACCAGCGCACCTTTTCCGTCCCTTGAGAGGGTATCGGTAAAACTGCAGTTTTCTCTTTCAAATGTATACGGGGAGGCATTTTCATGATCCTGTTCCGTGCGGAATACGCGGATCACGGTTTTTGCGGCTTCTAACCATTCTCCGGTAAACTGCTCCGTACATCCTGTATTCTTCCAGAGCAGATAGGAAAGCTGCACCGGATAGCATAAGGAATCGATCTCATATTTCCGCTCCCACAGCTCCGGTTTCATATCCGTCTTGTCATGATCCCAGCACTGTCCGTCGCCGTTTTCATTAAATGCATTGGCATATGGATCTAAAAGAATGCACTGCATCTGTTTTTTGATCAACCCGCAGATCAGTTCCACAAGCTCCGGTTCTTCTTTTGCAAACAATAAGAACGGGCGGAGCTGGCATGCCGAATCGCGCAGCCACATGGCAGGGATGTCCCCCGTGATCACAAATACCGTGTCATCTTCTTTTACTTTAATGGTCGTCTGCAGCGTATTCGAAATACATTTTTCAAACATGACAGCGATCTTGCTGTCTGCACCAAATTTTTCTTTTACAAGAGCGACCGTACGCTCGATCGCTGCATAATTTTCTTTTACTTTCATCTTATCCTCCTGTTTTACACGATCCCCGATATCTGATAAGGGATCAGAATATCTTCGGTCTGTTTCTTTCCGGCTGTAATTTCCTCCAAAAGTGTGACTGCCTGCTGTCCCATCGCAAATTCATTCTGCCGCACATGGATAAAATCATCCTGCTCATAGATCTCATCAATGCCATCAAATACAGCAATCTTTTTTGAAATCCCATGCTCTTTTAAATATTTCGAAAAAAGCACCCCGATCCGGTATTCAGCGGCAATATATGCCGTACATTCCCTGTTTTTTTCCAGGATCTCTGCAATCTGCGCATAATCAAATTCCCGACATTCTTTTTCAATATCCTCTGGAATGTGGTTATATTTTTCAAGTTTTGCAAATGTCCCATTGGCATCTTCATATTTGAGCATACAATGAGCAAATCCTTCGTAGCGCTCATGGATCGTTGTCGTCGTAACGGACGCATGCGTCAGAAAACAGATTTTTTTATGCCCCATTGCGATAAGTATTTTGGTAACTTCGTTCGCCGCTTCATAATTATCTGTTCTGACACACGGGATTGAAATGCCCTGCATCCTCCGGTCCATAAGCACCAGCGGATACCCGTTCAGTGCCAGTTCTAACACCTTACTGTTATAATTATCCCCCTGTGCGCAAAGAAGCAGAATACCTTTTACTCCCGCACGGATTGCTGCGTCGATCGCCTGTTTTTCCTTTTCGATACTTCCATAAGTACACTTAAACAAAAGATCTGACTGTCTCCTGTCGCATTCGCTCTCAATCCCCTGCAAAAGCCGTGTGCCAAAATCGCTTCCAAACCCATCGAATATTACACCGATCCGCTGATTGGCAGTCCCCCGGCTCTCCTTTTTCATCTCCACAGCAGCAGCCGGACTGCACACAAAAGAACCTCTTCCCGGCTCTCTGCTGATCTTTTTTTCCTTTGCCAGCATATCCATCGCCTTTTTCGCTGTAATACGGCTTACCCCATAAAGCTCTGCTGACTCTTTCTCCGATGGCAGCCGGTCTCCCGGCTGGTAATCTCCATTCTGTATTTTTGCAAGCAGATCCGCATAGATCCGCTCATACATAATTGTTTTTCCCATTGCCGCCTCCGTTAATCTTTCTGTGACACTGCGCACCGCAATTTTAGTTACTGTTCACTCGTACCTCGTTCCAGTAACGGATTTTGCCGATGCTTCGCTGCCACCACTGTATCATACAGCATTTTCAGTTCAGAAAATGCCTGCCTGTGAACAATAACCAATTTTACACTACCAGATTTGCTGCTCCAATGATCCCGGCATCATTTCCAAGTGCAGAGGTCACGATGTCGGCAATATATCCATGACTGCCACCGAAACACATATCTTTCACCAGATCCTTAAGCGGTGCGGTCAGATTTTCTTTCTGCGCAGCAACTCCTCCGCCAAGGATCACCTTTTCCGGCCGGAACGTATTGATCACATTTGCAATTCCGCATGCGAGGTAACCCTCATATTCTTTTATAACTTCCATGCCAGCTTCATCTCCGGCTTTTGCGGCGTCAAACGGAATCTTACCATTCATCTGTTCCAGGTCATTTTTACACATCTCATTCATGACAGATTCCGGGTGCTCTGCTGCCTTTTCCCGTGCGATCCGAAGAAGTGCAGACGCAGAGGCATATGCTTCCAGGCAGCCTTTTCTTCCACAGGTACAGCGAACGCCATCATGGTGTATAGACAAATGTCCTAACTCACAGCCTCCCGGCATCCCACCGCGAAAAATCTTTTTATCCAGGATCACTCCACTGCCCACACCCGTTCCAAGTGTCAGAAGAACTGCATTTTCTGCACCTTCTGCCGCACCGGCATATACTTCTCCCAGTGCCGCAGCGTCCGCATCATTGGCAATTTCAATTCCCACATCCAGATGTTTTTTCAGTTCTTCTACGATTGGTACATTTTCCCAGCCAAAATTATTAGAATACAGGATCACTCCCTGCTTTGCGTCGATCGTTCCCGGACTTCCAATTCCGATCCCCTCACACTGTTCCAATGTCATGCCTGCATTTTCAAGCATCTGTTGTACGGCATCTGCCATGCGTTCCACCAGCATCTGATACGGCACCGTCAGATCGGTTGGAATTGTGATTCTCCCAATAATCTCATTTTCCTCATTTACCAGCCCCATTTTGATGGACATACCGCCCATATCGATCCCCAGTTTCATTTTTTCCTCCTTTTTATATGTCATTTATATATCATTTACATATTATTTATATTTATTAATATATCATATCCAAATCGAATATATCATTTTGTTGTGTATTTGTAAAGACAAGACTTACACGCAACGGAAAATTACTGCTCACCATGTTCCCAACGAAAAAAAACATCTGCTTTCTCCGTTTGATGCGGAAAAATCAGATGCACTTCTGTCAGAAGCAGGTACTATTTCCCTGCCTCTTCCAATATCTGTTTCTGTACTTTTTTGCTGAAACCGTGCAGTACGGTATCATACGCAAAATCTATCATATTATAAAGTTCCTTCTCCGGGAAATCATCCAGATAGATCGTATTCCAGTAAGGTTTCTGAACCTTCGAACAATGATATCCTTCCATGATCTTATCCGGGTAGACCATCCGGTAAAACTGTGCTGTATCCGCTGTACATTTCATTTGCTTATGATTCCTGCAGCAGCCAATCTCAAAGGCCGATCTCGTTACCTTAAAAACAATTAATAACGAGAGCAGCCGCATATTTTAGTGTATTTGTAAACCCTTTTATAAAAAAAATGATATGACTATATTTTACGTTTCTTGCACAGTTGTTTATTTTCGTACATATAAACATCCGCCTTATCCAATAACATCTGCATGGTATACGCACCATCTTCGTCCGGGAATGCCCAGCCGCATGCATAGTCGATCTGTATTTGATTTTCATTACTATTTAATCTGTCTTTCTCTCTGTATAAACTTTTTAACAGTTCCTCAACTTCTGTTTTGCTTGTGTGATAAATAACTGCCATAAACTCATCTCCGCCATATCTTCCAACAAAATTTTTTTCCGGTATCACACTGCGTAAAAGCTGGGCGAAATCCATGATCAAACGGTCTCCTGCCGAATGTCCCATTGTATCATTCACAATCTTCAGATTATTTAGATCAAACATCATGCAGGCTGTAGACTCTTTCACTTTCTCTGGGGTATTAAGAAGCAGCTCGCAGGCATCTTTATTAGGTAATCCGGTATGGGCATCCGTATATGCCTTCTGTTCTAACAGTTTATTATTCATTGCCATTTTCATTGCTGTCAGCGTCTGCATAATGATCAAAATCACCAGACAAAACATATCAAGTGCGGACAGAAACTCTATCGTGCGGATCTTTATAGCAATCTTTTCTGAATAATTTTCTGCAGCAAATACCGTTTCATCTGCCATCTCAAAATAGATTTCACTCATATTTACAATATCTGTATTTTGGTAGCCTTTACTTCTCACTTCCCCAATTTCTGTTTTTAATTTTTCCCAATATTCACTCTGAATCCGCAGCTTATCCTGATATTCTTTGTCATGGATCTTTACCAGATCATATTGTCCTTCCTGATATCTTAAGCCACTCAGAATATTATCCAGATATTTTATCAATTCATCCTTCTGGTTTCCTGTGATTTCTAATTTTACCTCACGCTGTGTCGCTCCACGTACCAGACCCGCATAATTTATTACACGTGCAGTCCCTTGTAACCTGTTAATCTGTATTATCATAAAAACAATGAGAAATATTAATATCAATATCAGACAGCTTTGTATGATGCCTATTATATTTTTTATTCTCTTATCCGACCGTATTTCTTTGTTCATCACCATCCCTCTCGTATTTACCCATAATAACATTTTTTCAAAAGAAAGTCTATCTGATATATTCCGAACTTCTGAATCATAAGTATTTACAATATTCCATACCCACTCTGATCCGTTTATCCTCTCCATCCGATCGTACGTATCTCATGTTTTCCTAACACGATTTCATTCTCTTCTTTCTGTAACCGGTCTTTTTCTAACAGATCATAGGTAAAAATCTCAGGCTGAGAGACAGTCACCGTCGTCTCTTCATCTGAAAGGTTGCAGAAACGTAGAATGACATCCCCCGTAAGCATACTGTGTTTCAGTGCGGTCGGAACTGTCAGAAGCAGTTACTATTTCCCTGCCTCTTCCAATATCTGTTTCTGTACTTTTTTGCTGAAACCGT
>OBAO01001002.1_pt1 | contig 19660 bp, 19 predicted proteins | sample 1517541 | NCBI WGS metagenome assembly OBAO01 (sample SAMN04571698, study PRJEB22368) | human gut metagenome | biome: human gut; material: stool | host: Homo sapiens | place: Luxembourg | collected 2012-08-10
GGGACTAAGCCAGAATGCCTTGGTTTTCAAGGTCTTTCTGATTTAGTCCTATTATTGCACAATAATCTTTTACAATCAGGACTTCCACATGACCTGCTTCGATTTCTTCCAGCAGGGCGGCAAAGCCGGGACGGTTGAAATTCGTACCCGAATAGCCGTCGTCATAAAAATGGCGAATGTTTCTCAGCCCTTTCTGACGGGCATATTCTTCGAGGTATTTCTTCTGATTCTGAATGGAGTTTGATTCCCCGGCCTGTTCATCGTCCCTTGACAGACGCTCATACAGGGCTGTGATTTTGATTTCTTCTTTCTTAGCCACGGTTTTGACCTCCCTTCTTCAAAGAAATCTTCGTTTGTGAAGCAAGATTCTGCTTTCCCCTTCCCACCTCGCGGTATGTGTCGCAACGCTACAGGATATTAAACTCTTTAATAACAACCTTGACGTTGTGGACGATGCCTTTGAATACCTGATGAGCAAGGCGCAGAAAGGCGAAAAGGGGCAGTATTTCACGCCGCGTTACGTCATTGATATGTGCGTAAAAATGATGAATCCGTCCGTCAATGACAAGATCATCGACACGGCCTGCGGCAGCTCTGGTTTCACCGTTCACAGCATATTCAAGGTGTGGAAAGACATTCGCCGTGAAAAGGGATTACCGGAGGGTGAAGGCTTTACTGCCGCACAGCGTGTTCCTGAAGAAACAAACTTCGTGCGCGACAATGTGTTTGCCATTGACTTTGATGAAAAAACTGTCCGCGTTGCCCGTACGCTGAACCTCATCGCTGGTGATGGCCAGACGAATGTTCTGCATCTGAATACGCTGGATTATTCACGTTGGAACGAAATCACGAAGCAGGAGGATTGGAACGATACCTACAACGAAGGTTTCAAGAAGCTGAAAAAGCTCCAGCCTAAAGGGAGCAATGATTACAGCCAGTTTCAGTTTGATCTAGTCATGGCGAATTGGCCTCGTTTGATATATGTTATTTCAATCGCAGCTTGAATCGCATCATCTGTCATGCCGATAGTGATAATTCCTATCATTCGCTGTTTTTCTGACACGGTAAGAGTTTCAGAATTTCATCGTGTGAAAATGTTAAGAATACACCCGGCAGGAGCGTTTTATACTGCCGGGTGTTAAAAGTAATGTGATTATAAGGCTAAAAGGAAAAACAGACAAATTACTACTTTGCGAACAGATATAATATCTGATTTATACTGAGGTAGTTCTTATGTGGAACTGCGAATGACAAATTCAGTATCTAAAACCACACGGGTTTTGGGTGTATGCGGATTGGTGATCAGTTCATAAATCATCTCTCCTGCAAGGCTGCCGATCTGATTGCGCGGCTGACTGATTGTCGTCAGCGCAGGAGAACAGATTCGACTGAACATGGTGTTATCAAATCCCACAACAGCAAGCTCGTCAGGGACCACAATATGCTGCTGGTTAGCGGCTTGAATGACAGCGGCTCCGATAACATCTGATGTGGCAAAAATAGCGTCGGGGTGGTTTGGGGATTTCAGAAAATTCGAGGCAACGGCAAATGCAGTGTCATATGCAGTCATGCTGGAAATTTTATAAATGTATTTTTTCTCAAGCTTAATACCGGAATTCTCAAGTGCATCCGCAAAGCCTTTGTAACGCTCTATTGCAAATCTGGCCATCTCGTTGCTGTAGGTAAAAAAACCAATCCGACGTTTACCCTTTGCAATCAAATATTCAACGGCGTTACGTGCTGCACTGTAATTGTTAATTGTAATAGCAGAGGCATTAATCTCGGGATCATATTCGCAGCACTGCAGAACAGGAATCGTTATATTAACATCAATGAATTCTTGGGCACTGAAGGGCCCCATAAAAATGATGCCGGAGGGTCTCAACGCTGAGCACAGAGCCCTTAGTTCTGAGGTGTTAATTTTATCAGGTGTCAGGTATGATGTTGTAAAAAGACCGTAGCGAGAAAGAGTCTCAGAGATTGACGACTCAATCTCACCATAAAATACCGCATTTGATGTGGGAGTGACGATCAGGACGCCGTTGAACCGAGTCGATGGATTTGAAATTTTGCCGGCGTACCCCGATATTTTTACTTCTGATATGATGCGGCTGTAGGTATCTGCACTTACAGATTCCGGATTGTTCAGAGCCCTCGAAACGGTGGCAATGGAAATATTCAGATTGTCTGCAATATTCTGTAATGTTATTTTTTTATTGGACCTACCCGACATGCTGTTAACCATCCTTTCAATATGTTAACGTTATTCTAACACAAAACTACATTAATGTAAATATTACATTAAAAAAATGATTTAATGAAAAATAATGCAAAACTTACTGCCAGAATGGACAAATTGAATATTCAGCTATTATTCAAACATCCAATAATTTTTCGGATATGTTGACTAATTTTTGTGGAGATGATATCATTTACCCGAAATAGCCGATAGGCTAAAATAATTATTCAGGAGAGATAATATGAAAAAAGTTACCAGCATTTTACTTGCATGTGTGATGCTTTTAGCTCTGGCCGCTTGCGGTCAGCAGGCAGCACCAGCCACCGAGGCTCCTCAGGCAACAGAGGCTCCCACAGAACCCGAAGCAAAGAAGCCCGTTATGGGAGTCTGCCTCTTTGCAATTGAGGCAGAGTATTTCACCAACCTTGCTCACTGGATGGAAGAAGCCGGTGCAGACCATGGCTGGGATGTAATTGTTGCTTCCGGTGATGCCAACGACCCTAGCTCTCAGATAGACATCATTGAGAACTTTGTGACTGCAGGAGTAGATGCAATATTCATTAATCCCATCAATATTGCTGCGGTTGAGTCCGCTCTAAAGGAAGCCAAGGACGCAGGCATCTTTATTTTCGGCCACAATTATCGCTATGAAGACAGCGAGGTTCCCAGTGTTTACCTTTGCGGCGATCCGGTTGAGGTCGGTGCTCGAATAACCAATATGGCCCACACCATCGCCGGCAATATGGGAGTTGACGATGCAACAATCGTTTGCGGCGCTATGAGCAGCCTTGACAACGAGAACAACTCCAACCGTTCTAAGGGTATGGTTGATCAGGCCAAGGCTCTTTGGGGTGATGATGCAGTCGTGGCAGAGAGCTTCCCTGGAAATGTTGAAGAAGCAATGGCAGCAGCAGAGAACATGTACACCAGCCATCCCGAGATTAATATGTGGCTGTGCTATAATGACGAGACTGCAAGCGGCGTTTACCAGTTCTACAAGGCAAACAACATGGATCAGAGCAAGGTCATTATCGTCGGCGCAGACGGCAATGCCGATATCCTCGAGGCAATCAATGCCGGTACCGCAGTTCGCGGAACACTGAGCCAGGCACTGAATGTCAGAACCCAGGACTTCTTTGCAGCTGCCGATATCCTTATTAACGGCGGAACTGAAGAAGAGGCACAGAAGGTTGCAGGCTACGACCTATATCTTGAAGTGGATGCAAGCAATGTTGCTGACCAGCTGGCAGCAGCAAACTGGAAATAATCTGGTTTAAAACGCATTAAATGCAGGGATGGATCGATTTTGCTGGTCCATCCCTGTATACAAAATGGAGCTGAAATTATGGATAACGATCTTCTTATTATAAAAGGCTTATCAAAAGCCTATCCGGGAGTACAGGCTCTGGATAGTGTGGATATTTCGTTCAAAACCGGAGAGGTTCATGCCATAGTCGGAGAAAACGGCGCGGGAAAATCAACTCTAATAAAATGTATTTCGGGTGCAATAACCCCTGACAGCGGTGAATTCATCCTTGACGGAGCCAATTTTTCGCTGCTGTCCCCCAATGATACGATCCAGCACGGGATCGTAACAGTATACCAGGAGCTTAATCTGATTCCGGCGCTTTCTGTTGCTGAAAATGTATTTGTCGGTATGAAGGTAGATAACAAGCGCCTGTTTGACAGAAGAACGATCGAAGAAAAATGCCAGAAGATAATGGACGGATACAGCATAGACATCAAAGCTGATGCGTTGGTAAAAGATCTGAGCGCCGCGCAGAGACAGCTTGTGGAAATAGTCCGTGCCATTTCGAGAGATGTCAGGATTCTTATACTGGATGAGCCTACATCTTCTTTGACAATACATGAAGCAGACTTTCTTTTTAAGACAATAAAGAGACTCAAGGCAGAAGGAATCACAATAATATACATTTCTCATGTGCTGGAGGAAATATTTGCGCTGGCAGATTCTGTTACAGTAATGAGAGACGGCAAGAAAATAACCACTATTCCCATCGGGCAGACCGACCGCAATGGGCTTATAAACATGATGGTCGGTCACGAGATGACAGAGACCTTTCCTCAAAGAACCGGTCATTCCGATGAAATCGTCCTTGAGGCAAAGAATATTTCAGGCAAAGGAGTCAACGATATATCTTTTTCCCTTCACAGAGGCGAAATCCTGGGATTTGCCGGGCTGGTAGGCGCCGGCAGAAGTGAGCTTATGCATATGATCTACGGTGCAATGCATAAGAGCTCGGGAAAGGTAGTTATTGAAGGAAAAGAAACGAAAATAAAAAATCCCCATGATGCAATCAGTAGGGGGTTGGGAATGATTCCGGAGGACAGAAAGCTGCAGGGCGTGTTCCTAAGAATGACAATCAGGGAGAACATTGAGTCGGCAAATCTGAAAAAACTCTGCAAATTCGGCGTTATGAACGGTAGAAAAGAAATTGCTCTCGCCGAAAGCTTTAGAGAAAAGCTGATGATAAAGACCCCGGGAATCAATCAGCTCGTGAATAATCTCAGTGGAGGCAATCAACAGAAGGTAGCTGTTGCGAAAGCAATGGCACCGGAGCCGAAGATCCTCATCTTTGACGAGCCCACCAGAGGAATTGACGTAGGCGCAAAGCAGGAGATATACAAGCTGATGAGCGCGCTTGTTGAACAGGGCCATTCGATAATAATGATCTCTTCCGAGATGGTTGAGCTTATGGGCATGGCCGATAGAATAATAGTTCTGCACAGCGGAGAATATGCGGGAGAGCTAAGTAAAGGCGAATATTCACAGGAGAAAATACTAAAACTTGCATCTGGAGAAATAACTGGAGGAAAAGAGAATGAAATTGCTTAAGCTGTATAAGAAGGCTGGAATATTGGTATTCCTCCTACTGGAGGCCGTTGTTTTTGCGTTTATTGCGCCGAACTTCCTTTCCGGCAAAAACATAATGAACCTGCTGCGTCAGGTGGCAATGCTGGGAATAGCAACTACGGGTATCAGCTTTATCATGATTGGCGGAAACGCGGCCGACCTTTCAATAGCCGGTCAGATTCCAACCCTGACAATGCTCTGCGGCGTGTTCATGAAGTGGTGGAATATTGACCCTGCCATCGCAATGGCCATGACACTGGCATTGGGCGTGTTTCTCGGATATCTCAACGGAACTATCATAAAGATTCTTAAAATCAACCCCTTTGTTGTCACATTGAGTACTATGACGATTCTGTCGGGTGTTGCGTTGCTTTTTACAGGCGGCGTGAGCATATCGTCGCTTCCGGAATCTTTCTCCTGGCTTGGACAGGGATACATCTGGAAGGTTCCTGCTCCCATCATAGTAATGTTTGCTTGCGTTTTTGCGGCTCAGTTTGTTCTGTCTAAGACTCATTTCGGTAGATCGGTATATTGCATGGGAGGAAATCCTGAGGCGGCTAGACTTGCAGGTATCAATATTGAGCGTGTCAGACTTTTTACATTCATGATTTCGGGATTCTTTGCGGCAATATCTGCACTGATGATCTCCTCAAGAACAATGATTGCTTCACCTACTGCGGGCTCGTCCTACGGCTTTGATACAATGACGGCGTGTGTTTTGGGCGGGATTTCCTTTGCCGGAGGTGAAGGACAGCTTTGGGGGGCTTTTGTCGGAGTTTTGATAATCGGCGTACTCAATAACGCAATGACGCTTATGAATGTGGGCTCATACTGGCAAAGTATTATAAAAGGCATAATTCTCGTGCTTGCATTGTACCTCGACAGAAAACAGCATGAAGTAAATGCGTAATTGATGAGGTGTTAAAATGAATATTATAACTGAAAACGGGAAACTTTCTATCAGAAATGAAGTGGGCCTGAAACTGGAGATATATCAATCCGAGGAAAACAGATACGGCTTCGGAACAATCTTTCTTAACGGAGTCCAGATAGGCGGATGTGAAAAATCCTTCCTCCATGAGGACAATCACTACGTTTGGGACAATTATCAGGCTGTTAAATACGAAATAGTTGAAAACACCGAAGATAAAGGTGTTATAAGATTCTACGGCACCTGCAATGTAATCGAAAAAACCGCAGAAGAATGGCCCCAGAATAATATCAGCTCCAACTGGATATTCACTATTGAGCTTGGCAGACTGTCTCACGCTTTCAAGCTAAATATGCAGGTAGAGCCCTACCTTTGGCCGGGCAGATATCACCCGATATATTTCTCTGCTCCTTTCTACTCTGACATGATGGAGTGTGTAAGCTATCCTATGGAAGCACCGGTCCTCCCTCCCTATACCGGCCACTGGACGATTACGCCCGACATAGGAAAAGTTCCCCTTATGCTGGCCAGAGAAAGGGTAGACGGAAAGACGATAAATGTGGGTATTGGCTATACCCTTGACTATGAGGGACAGGACTATACTCAGGGCGCTCTGTGGTACGATACAGTCAATCAGGACAGAGCGCTCAGACTGGATTTTCCGTACAGACATTACCCCATTCCTGCACAGCCCTCATGGGATAAAGCCGTATACGGGCTTGAACCTGAGCTTGGTCTGTTTAAGCACGGCAAGCCCTATACCTGCGATATGATCCTCGCTGTTGCATCCTCTCAGGCTGAGTGCGTCTGGGGATACAGGGATGCATGCGGCTTCAATAGCGACACCGTTGTAAAGCACGATGTGATGAAGGCCGTGAATAAGATGATGAATGGCTATAACACCAATGTTCCCACAATATATGTCAAGGGTAAGGGTTACAGAATGCGCGCCTGGGCGGATTCTGATGAGATTGCCAATTACTACGCCTTCATCACGTTCCAGTCGAATGCTCTGCTTTGCTATCTGCTGTACCTGACCTGGTGCCAGGACAACACTCAAACCTGGGCAAAAGAGCGAATGATGGAGATGACAGAGTTTGCTATCTCAAAACAGAGCGCTTCCGGCGCAATGCCAAGATGCTGGGATGTTGACAATGATATTCCTCACGGTATGGGAGACAACTATCAGGAAGCAGGATATGTATACGACATGATGTCCACCGGTGTCTGTGCTCAGTACACCGATATGATATGCACTCTCATGCAGCAGCGCGGGGAAGCTGTTCCTGACGGATGGAGAAACTATATCGAAAGATGCACGGACTGGATTGTGCGCGTTGTCAACAAGGAAAACGGCTTTGTTAGGGGAACATACAATTCCGAAGACAGGGGTGTGATGAACGGTATTGAAGCCCACTGTCTCTTTGCACTGAGATATTTCTGGAAGAAGACAGGAGAAGCCAGGTATCTTGATGCCATGAAGCTGTATGAAAACAGTATTCAAGAGAGATTTGGAATCAACAATGACTGGTATGACGGAATACTCGACAGCAACAATCTTAGGCCTCCCTATGAGGGAGAGCAGCCCAGAAATTACTACACGCTGAATCTGCTGAATCTTGCGGGATATTACCATGACCGTTATCTGGATTCCGGAGAAAAGAAATATCTCGACTGGGCAGAGGATACCTTTGCATTTGGCTGGATGGGCAGAATGCCTGTAAATATGCCTGGATACGATATGCAGACAAAGGGAGTCATTGAGGAACAGAATGTTTGGGTGTTTTACGATCTTCCTTGGCCCTTCAATTCCTCCTCGGGATTGGCCAGAATGGCGCTGACAACAAAGAATCCGTTCTACGCAGAGTACTATAAGCTGGCGGTAAACACTCAGCTTGAATTTGCACATCTTGATAAGGAGCATCCATTTTGCTCTCAGGTCCTCGGTACCTGCGAAGATAAACGTGCTCCAGCAAACAGGTTTGCAGAGATAGTAAATGGAAAGCATGGCATCTGGCTTACAGGCTATAGCACGCTCTTTATATACGATATGCTTGCGGATTATTCCTACTACTATCTTGGCGGCAAGGATTGGGGGGTCGGTATAGACAACGAGCCCGACTATAATCCCTTAGACAACGAGAGTGAGTATATTGCAGCCTGCAGAGGCAGACTCGTTTGGGCCGGATGGAATGACGGTATTCTTGAGGCAACTATAGAAGGCAACCCAGGTGACGAAGGAAAAATCGTTCTCTGCGGAAATGCGAAAAAAATCAGGAAAATTACCGTTAACGGGACAGAAAAAGAACCAAAATTCACCTATGACGAGAGACTTAGTCATATAACGCTATACTACAGCCAGCTTGATGAAAAGACAGAAGTAAAGATAATTCTATAAGCGTGGGAGTCATCTATGAAATGTTTAACGATTGATGTCGGAGGAACATATATAAAGTACGGACTGGTAGAAAACGGCATCATTTCATGCAAAGGGAAAAAACCTACTCCGGCAGTGCCCTTGAAATGGGGCGAGGATGTTGACGAGGAGCTGGCGATTCTCTTCCGGAAAAAGTACAGGGAATATTTCGATACATTGCGTGAAATATTCCTTGAACTAGGGGACGGGATAGACGGAATAGCAATGAGCGTTGCGGGAATTCTGGACTCTCGGACGGGATATGTCTATTCTGGAGGTGCTCTTTGCTACATATCCGAAATCAATTTCGCCGATGAAGTGAGCAGGCTTTGCAACGGAGTTCCGGTGACTATAGAAAACGATGCCAAGGCTGCGGCTATGGCAGAACTCTCATCTGGCGTACTTAAAGGAATAAAAGATGCTTCGGTTGTACTGTTCGGAACTGCTATCGGAGGGTGTACCATTTGCAACGGGGAAATAATACGCGGCAGCAACCAGTTCTCCGGAGAATTCAGCAGCATCAAACTTAGAAGCAGCAGCGGAACAAAGGAGACATGGGGGAACTTAGGTGTTCATACCATGTATGATGAATACGCAGCGCAGAAGGGAATCGAGAAGGGTGCAGTAACCGGAGAAATGCTGTTTGAAAAAGCCGAAGCGGGCGACAAAAAGGCGTGCGAAATAGTACGCAACTACTGCAGATTAATGTGTGAGCCCATATGCAATCTTCAGGTCGTTACAGATCCGCAGGTCATAGCGATAGGTGGAGGGATAAGTTCACAGCGACTCTTTATTGACATGCTCAGAGAAGAAGTTGAGCGATCCTGCAAAGAAATCAAATCACCGAATTATCCGACACCCACGCTGGTAGCATGTAAGTACAGAAATGATGCGAATCTAATTGGTGCATATTTACATTTTATCGATATCATGCAGGCTGAAGAAAATGAAAGGACGATGTAAGCATGGGTTTTCCAAAAAACTTTTTGTGGGGCGGAGCAACTGCTGCGAATCAGTTTGAAGGAGCGTGGAATGAGGACGGAAAGGGTGTATCCATGGCCGATGTATGTACCACCGGCGGAGTAAAAAAAGGTCGTGAAATCACTCTTGATGTGCACCCGGATTTGTACTATCCAAACCATGATGGCATTGATTTCTATCATCGTTATAAAGAGGATATTGCTCTTTTTGCGGAGATGGGGTTTAAAGTATTCAGATTCTCAATTGGGTGGACCAGAATTTTCCCCACTGGGCTTGAAGAAAAACCCAACGAAGCGGGACTTGCCTTTTACGACAATGTAATAGATGAGTGCAAAAAATACGGAATAGAACCGTTGATCACCATTTCTCATTATGAGATGCCCATGGAGCTGGCAAAGAAGTATAACGGGTGGCTAGGCAGAGAATGCATTGACAGCTATATGCGTTTTTGTACCGTCATATTTGATAGATATAAAGATAAGGTCAGATACTGGCTGCCGTTCAATGAGATCAATGCCGGAACAATGATGTTCGGGATATACCTGTCATTGGGAATCCTAAATGGGCATGACGGAAATTTCTCTGATGTAGAGGACAACCCTCAGCAGCGGTTTCAGGCACTTCACCATCAATTGGTTGCAAATGCAAAAGCAATCAAACTTGCTCATGAGAAATACCCACAGTTCAAAATGGGCAACATGATTGCATATCATCTTTCATATCCTATCACCTGTGATGCAAAGGATGTCCTTGCCAATGAGCATACAATGCGTATTCGCAACTGGCTGTGCTCAGACGTGCAGGTAAGAGGAGAATATCCCGCTTATATGACTCGCTACTTTGACGAAATGAGTGTTAAACTGAATGTAACACCTGAAGACATAGCAATTCTGAAAGAGGGAACCATAGACTTCTATACATTGAGCTACTATAAGTCAAACTGCAGCTCAGCAGCTTCCGATGATTTGGTCAACCCATATTTGCCCTCATCGGATTGGGGATGGCAGATTGATGAGATTGGACTCAGAATAGCCCTCAATCAGATCTATGATCGCTATCGTATCCCCATCATGGTTGTTGAGAATGGACTTGGAGCGTATGATACGGTTACAGAAGCTGGGACCATCGAAGACGATTATCGTATCGACTATCTGAAAAAGCATATCCAGGCACTAGGAGAAGCTGTGGAGGATGGTGTTGATCTTATCGGTTATACCACTTGGGGATGCATCGACCTCGTGTCCGCCGGAACAGGAGAAATGGATAAGAGATACGGATTCATTTATGTTGACCGGGATAATTTTGGAAATGGAACGCTTGAACGGAAGAGGAAAAAGTCATTCTTCTGGTACCAGAATGTCATCAAGACAAACGGAGAATTCTTAGGAGATATCGAGGACTAATTATTTGTTGTCTATTCCGGGTCTGTCCCAAATTTTGTGTAAACACTGCCGGGCAGTGCAAAACAGAGCAAAAATTTTTCAAGGCGGGAGCGGCGTCAGCTGTTGCCGCCTTGTCTACAAAATAACAGCAGTCTGAGAGCATGTCAAGGGCGGAGGCCTTGGCCTCCGTTTATCTCGACCCTTGACATGCCGGTGTGCAGCCGGTCAATCCGGCATACGATCCGCGAAGAACACAGCCAGTTGTGCGTGGATCGCGCTCCAGTCCTGCCGTCTGCCAGTCCATTTCTTTGTAATATCCATCATGGCCAGATACAGCATTTTCAGCAGGCTGTCATCTGTGGGGAACACGGATTTTGCCTTGGTCACTTTCCGAAGCTGTCGGTTAAAGCCCTCGATGGTATTGGTCGTATAGATCAGGCGGCGAACCTCCTGGGGGTACTTGAAATAGGTGCTGAGATTCGGCCAGTTGTCCCGCCAGGACGGAGAGATTTTGGGGTATTTCTTGTCCCAATGCTCGGAAAAGGTATCCAGAGCATCCAGAGCCGCAGACTCATCCACCGCGGCGTAGACCGCCTTCAAGTCTGCCATGAGCGCCTTTATGTCCTTGTAGGATACATATTTGCTGGAATTCCGGAGCTGATGGATAATACAGTTCTGAACCTCTGTCTTGGGGAACGCTGCTTCAATCGCTGCGGAAAACCCGGTCAAATTGTCCGTGCAAGCGATGAAAATATCCGCAACACCCCGGTTTTTCAAGCTATTGAGTACCGTTGCCCAGAATTTGGCGCCCTCATTTTCACCGACCCACATGCCCAGAACGTCCTTCTTGCCGTCCAGATTGATGCCAATGGCAATATAGACAGCCTTCTTGACGATCTGCCCCTCGCTGCGCACATGGTAGTGGATGGCATCGAGAAAAACGACCGCGTAGATAGCCTCCAGAGGCCGCTGCTGCCATTCTTTTGCGATGGGCAGGATCTTCTTATCTGCAATGCGGCTTACGGTTGTATCGGACACTTCTACGCCGTAGATATCCTGAATATGCGCTTCGATATCACTCGTGGTCATGCCCTTGGCGTACATGGACAGAATCTTTTCCTCAATATCCTGGCTGATACTGGTCTGGTTCTTCTTCAGGACCTTGGGCTCAAATTCGCCTTTCCAATCACGAGGTACGGACACTTCCACATCGCCAAAGCTGGTCCGCAGTGTTTTGCTGCTGTGACCGTTGCGGCTGTCGTCCGTGTCCTTATTTTTGTAGTCATACTTGCTGTAGCCAAGTTCATCATCCAGCTCTGCTTCTAGGCCGTTTTCCATGAACTCGGCAATGGTCTCCTTGAACAGGCTCTGGATGTCCTCCATGCTGCCAATGTTCGCCATCTGCAGCAGTTCTCTGATTTTTTCCCGACGTGCATTTTCTTCTGGGGTGCGATTCTTTCTGGCCATAATAATTACCTCCAATGTGGTGCTTCTATTCTACACCACATCGGGGGTTTACACAAAGTTTGGGATGGTCTCGCTGCATGCTGTTTTATCTTTATACATCAATGTCAAACATGGCGAGAAGGCGCTTGAAGGTGTCCTGACCGTCAAGGCAGGTATCGATCAGATAGCCTTTTTCGTCCTCCCATTCGGCAAGGCCGCGGTAGTAAAACGCCTTTTTAGCATCTTCTATGATGAACGGTACGATGCCATAGTGCAGGCATTCCTTCAAGGCGATCAAGCGCCCGACTCTACCATTGCCGTCTTGAAACGGATGGATGCTCTCAAAGTCGTGGTGAAAAGCAATAATATCATCGACAGTAATCACATCAACCGCAGAATAGGAGGACAGCAGTGCCTTCATACGCGCCGGCACGTCCTTCGGCTTCGCGGTTTCCCGACCGCCGACCACATTGGCCCGCTTTTTATAATCACCAACCGCAAACCATGACAGCGAGGCATCCGCTGTGCCCTGCTTCAGAATGCGGTGCAACTCCTTGATGATCTCCTCCGTCAGCTCATCCTCGGCTACGTCGATCACATAGTCAATAGCCCGGAAATGATTGACCGTTTCGATAATATCATCGACGGGAACACCACCCGTGGCATTGATCGTCCGCGTTTCAAAGATCAGGCGCGTCTGATCCTCGCTGAGCTTGCTGCCCTCGATGTGATTGGAGTTATACGTCATGCGCACTTGCAGCTCGTGATACAGTCCGCCGGAGATCTTCGCATCCTTTTCGTCCCGCAGAGTTTGCAGAAGCAGATTGTTGGTTTTTTCGGCGCAAAGCTCCGAAACGGAACAGGAAAAATAATCGGCAATCCTTTTCAGCACATGGTCGGCGATCTTTTCGCCGCGGGACATCTTAGCCATCGTCTTGGATGAAATGCCAAGCTCTGTTGCAAGCGAGGTCTTCGTCATGCCTTTGACTGAAAGGAACCGTTCAAGCCCATCGTAAGAGTAGTACATTTGCGTCGCCTCCTTTACTTATTATACTCATATTTGCGGAAAAGTAAAGCTGTATATGCCGACAAGTAAAGGAAATATGTACGATGGACGTAGATCGCTTCGTAGTCCTATACAGAAATGAAAGCTGCTCTTTGGTCGATCTGCATCATAGCCAGACAGAATTTTTCCCACGGTGACAATGTTGTCAGTGACGGGTCGCCCTCGCGGATACGGAGGGTTCTTCTGATCTCCTTCGGAATGACGATCCTGCCCAGATCGTCCACCCGTCGCACAATGCCTGTTGCCTTCATAATTCTCTTCTCCTTTGAAGCGCGTGACGCGCGGTTTGCTCCTGTAGAAGTATTTGCAGGAAAAGGGGAATTATGTATGGGTGCTGCGGCAATCTTCTTCTCCGGATGCGTCAGTTTTAACTCAAAAGCGACGTGGCAGGGAAGTCCTTGAAACACCGCAGGGAGAAATAATTCTGGTTTTCGTTGGACATTATCTGTCGGATATGGTAAAATTATTGCATCGGTACCCAACAAGGGGGGGCAATGGAAAATGGCAATTTCTAAGGCAATACCGCACAGAAAGAAGTGCCAAAAACCGCCGAGTGTGATATAATAAACTTATGGATAAACAGATGACAATTTCCGCATTCAGCGATGAACTGGCGCAGGTGCGGACGAAGAAAAAAGAATTTCTCAGTCAGATCGAGCGGATCGTCCCGTGGGGAGAATGGCTTGCCATGATTCAGCCGTGCTATTACAAAGGAGAGCGCGGCAACAAACCCTATCCGCTGGAGATCATGCTCCGACTGTATCTGCTGCAAAACCTCTATGACCTGAGTGACGAGGCAACAGTGGCAGAGGCAATCGACAGCCGCGCATTTTCGGAGTTCTGCAGCGTTGATTCCAGCAATCAGGTTCCGGACGGGGATACTCTCGGCCGTTTTCGGAATCTGCTGATCCGGAACGGACTGCAGGAGAAGCTGTTTGCTCAGGTGGTAGCAGCGCTCATGGAGCGTGGCCTCATTCTGAAAAAGGGTACCATCGTAGATTCCACCATCATTTCTTCCCCATCTTCTACCAGGAATAAGGAGAAAAAACGAGACCCGGATGCCCATCAGGTCAAGAAGGGTAATACTATTTCCTGATTAAAATCTTAATTTTAATCAGGAAGGCATCGCCTGACGGCGCTGCCTGTTTTGTGATTTATAAGGAAAGAAATCACAAAACAAGTCTCATATGAACTCCATGCCCTTCAGGCAATTAAAATCTTTTTTAAAGATTTTAATTGGAGTTCAGTATGAAAAGGAAATTCAACTGCTCGATAAAACTCATTTCGCGCCTGCATTTTCCGTTGTACAAAGGGTGCAAGAATGGCAATCGTTCAAGCCCGGTTCTCCTTTTGTTGTCACCACGTTCTGTTTTCGTCATAGCACGTCAGGAGAACAATATCCGGTGTTCTTATCATAACTGTTTTCCATTCACCACAAATGAGCCGCAGTCATGACGTAACACTTGGTGTAAACCACCCTTTATAAATTACATCATGACAGAAAATACCTTACAGGCTAAAAATAAGGAATTCTTAACCTCTCCGAAAGGACTTCCTAAAAATGCCGTGGTATAATGGGAAAAGTCAAAAAGGATGTGGTTATGATGAAAACGAAACAGCGGGCGGTGATCGCCGTAGCCGTCATTGTGCTTCTCGCGGCGGCGGTTCTGGGCGCGAAGCCCGCGTACAACCTGTACCGGGACATCTCATTCTATCACGGAGAGCGCACGGAGGCGGAGAAAACGGTGAAAGCCTTTGCCGAGGAACAGGGCATCTCCTACGGCGAATATCCCCAGAGCCTGATCGACCTTTACGAGCGCAACCCCGAGACGAAGGATTTTGTGCTGAACTACCCCTTCCGGAAGGACACGGGGGTCGATCTCAGCGTCTGGAAGGACAGCCGGACCGTGCCGCTGTTTTTGCAGTGGGACCCCATGTGGGGCTACGAAAAGTACGGGAAGGGATTTATCGCGGAGACCGGCTGCGGCCCGACGTGTCTTGCCATGGTTGGCTACTACCTTACCGGCGACGAAAACATGAACCCCCGGCAGGTCGCCCGGTTTGCCCAGGAAAACGGCTACTATTCCCGGGGCAGCGGTTCCTCCTGGACGCTCATCAGCGAGGGCAGCGGGGGGCTGGGGCTGAAAGCCACGGAAATTCCGCTGGTCAAGAAAAAGATGGTGGACGCGCTGGAAGCGGGCAAGCCCATCATCTGCGCCATGCGGGAGGGGGATTTCACCACCACGGGACATTACATCGTCCTGCGGGGCGTGAAGGACGGCGAATTTCAGGTCAATGACCCCAACAGCGTGGTCAATTCCGAAAAGCTGTGGAGCTACGAGCAGATCGAGGGACAGATCCGGAACCTCTGGGTCATGGAAAAAGCGTAAAATCATTGAAAAGGCCGTGCCGCAAGGAATTTCCTCAGCGGCACGGCGTTTTTTCGTTATTGCGCGTCCTTCTGACGGCAGGCATAAATGTAGGCGTTTTTGTAATCGCCCATTTCCCGGTAGCAGATCTCCAGCTCCCGGAGGACGTTGTACTCCCCCTCGGCGGCGAGAAAGCATTTTGCCGCTTCCGGGAATTCTTCCAGCGCCATGTGGCATTTCCCCCGGAGGAAGTTCCAGCAGGGGGCGGTGCGGTCTTCCGCCCCATCCAGAAGGTGGGCGGCGCGTTGGACGTCTCCCCCGGCGAGTGCCGACGTGGCCTGCACGGTCAGCGCTTCATCCAGACCGGGCAAATTAACGACCTGCCCCGGAATGCGGCCAAGGAGCAGACATCTGCGTTGCTCCAAGTCTTCGGAGTAATAGGCCGCATTCTTCCCCAGAGCGGCGACGGCTTCCAAAAGTTCCAGAGCGTATGGCTCCCGCCCATCTCCGATCTTCGGCGAGGTGGAGCTGGACGAGGATTTCCAGCAGCTGCCGCTCCCGGTCGTAGATTTCATCCGGGGCGCGGTACTGCGCCAGCGCCTGCATTGCCCCGGTGTAATCCTTCCCGTCAAACAGCTGCCGGGCAGCGGTCATGATCTTCTGATTAGGCGAACAGACGGTATCTTCTTCCAGAAAATAACTCACGGGCTTGCCCAGCCGCGCAGCAAGACAGCCCAACGTTTTCATGGACGGCCGGGCGGCGCCGTTCTCAATGCGGGAGAGCATATTCCGGGTGATCTCGTCCCCGCAGAGCGCCCGCTGGGACAATCCCGCTTCCAGCCGCGTCAAGCGCAGTTTTTCTCCAAGCTCCATAGTTGCCCTCCGTTCTTTCCTGTGGTTGAACGGATTATACCATACCTTTCCCCGTTTTTCCACTGTTACAAAAATTTCATTTGCTATTTTTCCGAATTTCGTTTATAACAATCATAGCATCAGCTGACAAGGGGACACATGCCCGTCGGACGCTCTGGCACGCCGCTGGCTGCGTTATCGTCCTTGACTTGCGCCGGCAAGCCTGCGTCCTCTGCCTTGCCATCGACGCGCCAGAGCGCCCGACGGGTCTTCGAGTTTTCCCGGAGCATAAACGGAGGCTGGCAAGGCAGACGAGGCAGGCGGGCGAGGATAACACAGCCGGACGCCGTTTGGGGCCGGGAAAACCATGTGTCCCCTTGTCAACTGATGCTAAAGCCAGTTTTGAAACGGAGACGTATTCATGGATATCCGAAACACCCGCCAGCTGAAGGATTTTTCCGCCGGGCGGCTCGCCAACGCCCGGGAAGGACAGAAAATTATTTTGTATTTTTCCCTGATTACCATTGCCGTGTCGGCGGTGGCGACTGTTGTCAGTTACATTCTGAGTCAGCAGATCGCCAAGACCGGCGGCCTTGGAAGCATGGGCGTCCGCTCCGCTCTGACCACTGCCCAAATGCTGCTGCCCATCGTGCAGGCGGTTTTTCTTATGTGCTTGGAGCTGGGCTATCTGTCCACGATGCTCCGCATTGCCCGGGGGCAGTACGCTTCCCCCAACGGGATGCGGCTGGGCTTTGACCGGTTCTGGGTGCTGCTGCGCTGTACGCTGCTGAAGGGGCTGATTTTCGGCGGCGTGGCCATGGCAAGCCTGTACGTCGCCAGCATGATCTACATGATGACGCCCCTTTCCAATTCGGCGGTGGACATTCTGATGCCACTTGTCAAAAACGCAGGCACCTCCGGCATTCTGCTGGACGACGCCACCTACGCGCAGCTTATGAATGCCACCGCGCCTGTCATGGTGATTTTCGGCGTTCTGTTCCCCGTCCTTGCCGCGCCGGTGTTTTACCGGTACCGCATGGCGGATTATCTCATCATCGACCGCCCCGCCACCGGCGCGCTGGCAGCTCTGCGGGACAGCCGGGTGATGACGAAGGGCAACCGTTGGAATCTGTTCCGGCTGGATCTGAGTATGTGGTGGTACTACGCCGCCATGCTGGTGTCCATTGCGGTCAACTACGGCGACCAGCTCCTGCCTGATCTGGGGATTACCCTGCCCTTCTCCGACACGGTCGCCTATTTCCTGTTCTTCGGCGTGTATCTGGCAGTGACCTTTGTCATTTTCTATTTCCTGCGCAACCGGGTGGAGGTCGCCTACGCGCTGGCCTACGATTCCCTCCGCCCCAGGGAACCGGAGAATAAGGGCGCAGTTCTCGGGAACATTTTCCGGATGTAAACGGCTATTTTACAGCAAAAACCGGCATGATTTTCGTCATGCCGGTTTCTTTTATGCCGTTACGCTGTCGTGAAGCAGGTCTGCAAGGGTGATCCCCTCAAAGAACCCGTCGATCATCCTGTCCAGCTTGTCCCACATGGGCTTGGCCTGACAGCACTCCGTCCGGGAGCAGGCCGACGCGCCCATGGAGGTGCAGGACACCGCGCTTAAGCTCCCTTCCGTCAGCTTGAGAATGCTGCCGATGGTGTATTCCTCCGGGGGACGGTTCAGGCGGTAGCCGCCGCCCTTGCCGTGGACGGCGTCCACGAACCCGGCCTTGGACAGGGTCGTCATAATGGATTCCAGATATTTCTGGGAAATGCCCTCGGACTCCGCGATCTCCTTCAGGGGAATGTACTCGTTCCCGCCCCGCTGGGCGAAACAGACCATCACCCGCAGAGCATAACGCCCCTTTGTGGATACGATCATACGCTCTCGCAGTGGGCGCAGTGTTCGCAGGCGGGGAAATCCTTCTCGTCGTAGGGAATGCCTTTGCGGTCGAAATAGTCCTGAAGCGCCTTCTTGATGGCTTCCTCTGCCAGAACGGAGCAGTGGAGCTTGTGGGCGGGCAGACCGTCCAGCGCCTCCGCCACGGCCTTGTTGGTCAGCGCCATGGCCTCGTGGATGGATTTGCCCTTGATCATTTCGGTGGCCATGGAGGAAGAGGCGATGGCGCTGCCGCAGCCAAAGGTCTCGAACTTCACGTCCTTGATGATGTCGTCCTCAATTTTCAGGTAGATCTTCATGATGTCGCCGCACTTGGCGTTGCCGACCTCGCCGACGCCGTTGGCGTCCTCGATCACGCCAACGTTTCTGGGATGCTGAAAATGATCCATAACTTTTTCACTGTACAGTGCCATAATTTCATTCTCCTTATCAACTTTTTTGCCGGGGGGCGGTTACAGGATATACTGCCGTTTGCCGGTCTGCAGATCCCGCCACACGGGGCTCATGTTCCGCAGATACTGAACGACCTCGGGGACGACCTTCAGAATGTGGTCGATCTCCTCGTCGGTGTTATACTCGCTGAGAGACAGCCGCAATGAGCCGTGGGCAACGTCGTGTACCCGGCCGATGGCCAGCAGAACGTGACTGGGATCCAGGCTGCCGGAGGTGCAGGCGGAGCCGGAGGAAGCACACACGCCCTTCATGTCCAGAAGCAGCAGCAGGCTTTCGCCCTCGATGCCCTCAAAGCAGAAGCTGACGTTGCCGGGCAGACGGTTCACGGGGTCGCCGTTCAGGGCGCTGTGGGGAATTTTGCTCAGCCCCTCGATCAGCCGGTCCCGCATGGCGGCGACTCTGGGCATGTTCTCGTCCATGTGGTCGCAGGCTTCCTTCAATGCAGCCGCCATGCCGCAGATACCGGGGATGTTCTCCGTACCCGCGCGCTTGCCCCGCTCCTGCGCGCCGCCTTCGATGATGTTCACCAGCGGGAAGCCCCGGCGGACGTACAGCGCGCCCACGCCCTTGGGGCCGTGGAACTTGTGGCCGGACAGGCTGAGCATATCGATGTTCTGCTCCTTGACGTTGATGTGCAGATGGCCGACGGCCTGAACGGCGTCGGTGTGGAAGGGCACGCCCGCTTCTTTACAGACGGCGCCGATCTCCGCGATGGGCAGGATGGAGCCGATCTCGTTGTTGGCGTACATG
>OBAO01001049.1_pt1 | contig 18851 bp, 20 predicted proteins | sample 1517541 | NCBI WGS metagenome assembly OBAO01 (sample SAMN04571698, study PRJEB22368) | human gut metagenome | biome: human gut; material: stool | host: Homo sapiens | place: Luxembourg | collected 2012-08-10
TTGAGATTATCCGCATGAGCGAGGTTGACACACAGACCGTTGAATGGCTATGGAAGCCGTATATTCCCTTTGGGAAAGTAACCATTGTGCAGGGCAATCCCGGCGAGGGCAAGACCACTTTTGCCCTACGCCTTGCCGCCGCCTGCACCACCGGGGGAACGCTGCCGGGAATGAAGCCCTTGCCGCCATTCCAAGTAATTTACCAGACCGCCGAGGACGGGCTGGGCGATACCGTCAAGCCACGCTTGATAGAAGCCGCCGCAGACCTTGACCGGGTGCTTGTGATTGATGAAGCCAAGCGGGAGCTTACTCTGTCCGATGAGCGCATAGAAAAGGCAATCACGCAGAACGGGGCGCGTCTGATTATCCTTGACCCCATACAGGCGTACATGGGCGAAAAAACCGACATGAACCGGGCAAACGAAGTGCGCCCCATGTTCCGCCGCCTTGCCGATGTTGCCGAGCGTACCGGGTGCGCCGTTATCCTTATCGGACATCTCAACAAAGCTGCCGGAGGGCAGAGCGCATACCGGGGCTTAGGTTCTATCGACTTCCGCGCCGCAGCAAGGAGCGTCCTGCTGATCGGGCGCGTGAAGCGAGAACCGAATGTGCGCGTTATCGTCCATGACAAATCTTCCCTTGCGCCGGAGGGCAAGCCCGTTGCCTTTTGCCTTGACCCGGAAACGGGCTTTTCGTGGATAGGCGAATACGACATCACCGCCGACGAGCTGCTGTCCGGCGCGGGCGGCAACAACGCCACCAAAACCGAACAGGCTGAACGGCTGATACTTGACCTGCTTGCAGACGGGAAAGAGCTTGCCAGCGAGGACATTGTAAAAGCCGCAGCCGAAGCCGGAATATCCGAAAGGACGGTACAGAACGCCAAGCGCAACATGGGCGGCATTTTAGGCGCAAGGCGTGTCGGCGGTCAATGGTACAACTTCATCAAGAAGAAGCAGCCACCCGAAACCGCAAGCTGAAAGTGCAAAACGCAGAGCCTTTGCACCTTGCACTTTCGCACTTTCAGATTTTGAATAACTGATACCAGCCCTTATGTATAGACCGCATAGGGGCTTTTTCTATAAAAGGAGAGCCTATGAACAATGAAACCACCAACCGCGCCGCCACCGCTGCCACTTCCCCTCTGACCGTAAAGGAAGCCCCGCAGCCTGTCATGGTAAAGAAAATCGGAAAGACTACCTACCGCGTTACAATCCATTTCAGCGAAACGAGCAAGGAAACCATGAGTGACAAAATCAAGCGGCTTATTTTGAATGACAGCGAAAAAATTTCTTAAACACCCTTGACAAAGTGTATCAGAAGCAAGTTTGCTTTCGGCTATGGAACACGCAGGAAGCGAGGAAACCGACGAGGACGCAGAGCGTCGCGGGCTTGGTACTCCCGCCACCCGCGCAGCCGTCATTGAAAAGCTCATTAAAGGCGGCTTTATCGAGCGCAAAGGCAAGCAGCTACTTCCTACCAAAGACGGAATTAACCTTGTCTGTGTGCTGCCGGATAGCCTTACCTCTCCGAGCCTTACGGCTGAATGGGAAAACACCTTGACGCAGATTGCAAAGGGCAAGTCTGACCCTGCCGTTTTTATGTGCGGTATTGAGGATATGGCGCGTGAGCTTGTGAAAACCTATCCTTTCCTTTCCGATAAAGACAAGGCGCGTTTTCAGAGCGAAAAGACCGTAATCGGCAAATGCCCGCGCTGCGGCTGTGATGTATTCGAGGGCAAGAAAAATTACTACTGTTCGAGCAAGGAATGTTCCTTTGCTATGTGGAAAAATGACCGTTTCTTTGAGGAACGCAAAACCGCTTTTACTCCGAAAATTGCCGCCGAACTCCTAAAAAGCGGCAAAGCAAAAGTAAAAAAGCTGTATTCTCAAAAGACGGGCAAAACCTACGACGGAACGGTACTTTTAGCCGACACGGGCGGCAAATATGTAAATTACAGGGTATCTGTTCAGAGGGACAAAGAACTTGAATAGCAAGCATAGGAAACGGGTACCCATTTCCGTAAAATCTCCGCTTTTCTCTACCAAGAACGGCGGGGATTTTGCTTGTTGGGATAATCCCAAACCCTTATACCAAAACAACGAAAGGAGCGATTATTTATGTCCTATACTTCATACGACCACGACAGATTAGAAGCCGCCGAAAAGCTGAAAATCGAGCGCACTATCTATTTTCAAAGTGAGAAATCGGATATAGCCGAGCTTACCGCCCTACCTCTTGCAGAGCTTATCAGACAGAAAGAAGAAAGCGCGGCGGCAGAAGAAAATATTTACAGCAGCCTACGGGAGCAGGCGACAGCTTGGGAGGAACAGGCGGGCAAGACCTTATCCCTTGAAAAAGCCATTGAATACGCGAGGACGCCCGCCGTACAGCATACCTCTAACAAATGGCAGGAGCGCGACCACGACCGCCGCGAAATCAGTAACGCGGTATATCGAATGAATTACTATGTTTATGAAAATACCCGCTATGACCGCGAGAAAAAGGAAAGCGTACCATATTCCTATTCTCTCACTTGGAACGTCTACACCAACGGACCCGAAAGAAACAGGCAGATGAAAATTGCGGGACAGGACAGAAAGGTTTTTGCAGACAGGGCGGCTATGGAAAAATACCTTGCAGGGCGACAAAAAGCCTATGCAAATCTCTTTACCGAAGTTTCCCCGCAAATCCCGAAACAGTATGCAGAGTGCTTTAAGGTAAACGGCGTTTTGCTTCCCGGCTACACGATTGAGGGCGAGGAAAGGGGCAAGCCCGAACAGGCACCCGCCGAGCAAAGAACAACGACGGAAAGCAAAGACGAACAATTTGCTATCTTGCTTGACAGCCGCAGCCGTTTTGAAACGGGCGAAGCAGGCGGCTATTGGTTATCAATGCCCGCAACAAAGGAGCAGCTTCAAGAGGCATTGGCGGGTATCGGACTTACCGCCGACAAGCCGCAGGATTTATTTATTCGCGGCTTTTCCGACACCGAAGAAAAGCCGCTTGCCCTGCCATACGATATGGTATGTTCCGCAAATATTGACGAGCTTAATTTTCTTGCCGCACGTCTTGAAAATCTTGACGCTTCCGGGGTTGCCGCATTAAACGCGGCGGCACAGAGAAAACAGGGCTTTGAAAATGTCGGGCAGATAATTGACTTTACCTATAACGAGGACTTTTTCGTACATATCCCCGAAGTGCGAACACCCGCCGAGCTTGGTAATTATTACTTGAACAAATCGGGTATGGTACAAATGCCTGATGAATGGAAAGCAGGCGTTGACCTTGCCGCTTTTGGACAGAACGCAGCCGAAAAAGAAAAAGGCAGCTTTACCGACTACGGTTATATCTTGGAAAGTGGCGACGATTGGGTAAAGCATTATGAGGGGCGCGAAGTGCCGGAGGAATACCGCATTATGAGCAGCGCACAAGCTCCGCAGATAGACCCGGCAAAGGTGGATATGGATATATCCGCAGTACAGACCGCCGAGCAGATAAACGTACAGACCAAAGAGCCGCAGCCTGTTATCCCGATAATTCTGACTTCCGAAAATCCCGCAGGCAAGCTAAAAGAAATTACAGACCGCTTGGAACAGGGCATTACCGAACTGTTTAACAGCGAGCGTTTCAAAGAATACCTGCAGGTGATGTCAAAGTTTCATAATTACAGCTTCAATAACACGCTGCTTATCGCTATGCAAAAGCCCGACGCTTCCCATATCGTAGGCTTTTCCGCTTGGAAAAACACCTTTAAGCGCAACGTAATGAAAGGACAAAAGGGTATCAAAATCCTTGCCCCGTCTCCGTACACGGTTAAAAAGGAAATAGAGAAAATCGACCCCCTGACACAAAAACCCGTTATCGGCAAGGACGGGAAACCCGTTACCGAGGAAAAGGAAATCACGATACCCGCCTTTAAGGTGGTATCTGTCTTTGACGTATCACAGACCGAGGGCAAGGAACTCCCGAATATCGCCGTTGATACCCTGACGGGAAATGTGGAACTGTACGAGGACTTTTTTAAGGCGTTAAAGGAAACTTCCCCCGTACCGATTGCCTTTGAGAAAATCGAGGGCGGCGCACACGGATATTATCACTTGGAGGACAAGCGGATTGCCATTGACGAAGGAATGAGCGAATTACAGACCATTAAAACCGCCATTCACGAAATCGCCCACGCAAAACTGCACGATATTGACCTTACCTCTCCTATGGACGGGCAAAACCGTGTTGACCGCCGTACCCGTGAAGTGGAAGCGGAAAGCGTTGCCTACACCGTATGCCAGCATTATGGGCTTGATACCTCTGATTATTCTTTCGGCTATGTTGCGGGTTGGAGCAGCGGCCGCGAGCTTGCGGAATTAAAAAGCTCTCTTGAAACAATCCGCAGCGCAGCCGCCGAGATTATAAACAGCATTGACGGGAAATTAGCTGAAATCCAAAAGGCACAGGACAAAGAACAAGCTCCCAAAGAGCAGACCGCCGAGCCGGACAGAGATACCTATTCTATCTATCAGCTAAAAAGGGACGAAGCAACACAGGACTTGCGCTTTGAGCCTTACGACCGCTTGATTGCTACGGGGCACGAAGTAGACAGGGCAAATTATGACCTTGTTTATACCGCGCCCCTTACGGAAGATATGACCCTGAACACCATTTGGGAAAAGTTTAATATCGACCACCCGAAAGACTTTAAGGGACACAGCCTTTCCGTTTCGGATATTGTCGTGCTTCATCAGAACGGCGGGGACACCGCCCACTATGTAGACAGTATCGGCTATCAGCAGGTGCCGGAGTTTTTGAAAAAACATACGCCCCTTATTCCCGACGAGCATTTGACAGGCGAGAAAATCAGGACGCCGCGCGGCAGTTTCAGCCTTACGGATATGACCGCCGAGCAGATGAAAGAAGCCGGCTATGGGCTTCATCACACATCAGACGACGGAAAATATCACATTATGGGGAACGGCACAAGGGCTTTTGCCATTGCCGCAGAGCCGCCGGAGAAAACAAACCCGTTGAAACATATTGAGGACACCGTAGAGCAGAACGACAACAATTTTGACGGTATTATCAATAACACGCCGCAGACGCCTACTGTCGGGGAGTTGGAGCAGAAAGTTAAGGCAGGCGAGCCTATTTCCCTTGTTGACCTTGCAAACGCTATGAAAGCGGAAAAGGCACAGGGCAAGGAAAAATCCAAAACACCCGCAAGGCGTGAGGAAAAACCGTCTATCCGTGAACAGCTTAAAAAAGCAAAAGAAACGGCCGCCCCGAAAAAGGCGGCAAAACAGAAAAATCACGATTTGGAGGTATGATGATGAACAGATTGACCGTTGAGGAAACAAACCTTTTGAGCATTTATATCGGCGAGGACAGACAGGAGCTTACCGACAATCTGACCGCCGCCTTGCCTTATATGGACGGGGATATGAAAGAGATAGCAAAACGCGCCCTTTCCAAAGTGGCGGCTATGACCGAAGCGGAATATGGGGAACTTGCCCTATATGCCGCAGATGAAGTATGAGCGAACTTAAAAGGCTGTCGCCGCAGCAGAGCCGGCGGGTAAATGCCCTTATCAGGAAAGAGTGCTGCAACTGCTTTGACGGTAACTGCATTTTGCTTGACGACGGGGAAAGCTGTGTATGCCCGCAGCTTATTTCTTACTCCCTGCTTTGTAAATGGTTTCGCGCCGCCGTTCTCCCATTAGACAAGCTGCTTTTTGCGGAGCTTTACCAGAGCGAGGACAAACGGCGTTGTTCCGTATGCGGCGCCGCCTTTGCTTCCACATCAAACAATGTCAAATACTGCCCCGATTGCAGAAAGTACATTACCCGCAGGCAAGCCGCCGAGCGTATGAGGAAAAAGCGCGCCCTTGTTACGAAGTAGGGGCTTTCAGAGGCTTTATTTTCAAGGGCTTTCAGACACGAAAAAGCAAGGGGCAAGGGATTTATACCTTTCACCCTGAAAACGCCGTTCTACTCCGTAACAAAAGCATTTACCGATACCCATAAAAAGCGGGTGCGGTGGCCGTAATGTCCGGCTGCCGTACCCGTTCTTTTTTTGTGCCTTTTATTCTAATTGCGTGTTCCGTTCCCGTTCCGGCTGACGTTCCACCCTTAAAATGCTGTCAACGTTGCGCTTGATAACATCATATTCCCTGACCTGTTTTTTCAGTTTTCCATAATCGGCATACAAGGCTTCTTTCTGTTCTTGCAGCTTTGTATATTCGGATTGCAGGGCGGGGACGCTTGGGAGCTTGGATATTCCCGCCGCCTTGATTGCCCTTGCCGCTGTTTCAAAGAGGATAATATCGCTTTCGTGAGCTGCCTTGTACTTGCCTTTGTCCTTTGCCTTTTTGTAGGCTTCATAGACGGGCTTTGTCTTTTGGTAGGTGGTAACATTCTTTATCAGCACCGCCATATCCGATAGGCGCTTTTCAACCTCTTTCAAACTGTCGGCTGCCTGTTCGGAAGCGGCGGTAACTTCTGCGATTTTTGCCGTTAAATCGGCGTACTGTTCAATCTTATGTTCCGAAAGGAAATTCATAGTCTTTGCGGCTTGTTTCAGATTATGGATTTTCGCCCATTGTTCGTAACCTCTGCTTTCCTGTGCCTTGATACTGTTTTCAATATCAATCAAGAGAGATACGCCCCTTTGTTCTGCCTGTTTTGGAATTTTAGCGGCACGGGTGCGCTTGCCCTCTATCCGTTCCCTGATAGTTTCCTCTGTGTAGTCTGCGCCGAGGGTTTTAAGTCTTGTAAACCGTTCCTGTCCGGGAGCACGGCAGGAGATATATTTACCTGTCTTTATCTCATAGCCGGCCGCCTGCAGGCGTGACAGCAATTCCTCAAAACTTGATACTTGGGGTATCAGCGTATCAACGGCAATCTTTAACTTGCCCTTGTAGCTTGTGCCTGTTTTCTCCGCTTGGTACTCTGCATAGTGCTTTCCCTTACTGCCTTTGTTCGGGACAACAACGGACAATCCATTTTCCCGACACAGCTTGTCGCTCATATTCCGTATGCCGTAATAGCTTCTCTTATTGGAATTATATTTATGGTGGTCTACGAAGTTTACGGCACAAAAAATGATGTGGTTATGGATATGCCCCTTGTCAATATGGGTAGTCAAAACATATTCGTGCTGTCCTTTTGTTACTGCGTCGGCAAGTTGCCGCCCGATTTCGTGCGCCTTTTCATAGTCCACTTCCCCCGGCTCAAAGGCTTGTATCAGATGATGTGCGAGGTTGTTTCCTTTTTCAAGTGCCTGCGACAAGGTAAATCCAAACTCAATATCTGCCGTTTCATAGGAGCAGCCGAAAGAGGAAACAAGGACTTTTTCATCTGTCTTGTCGGGGTTTTGGATATAGTCAAGGGCTTTGCTCAACGTGCTTTTAATAGGCTTAATCTTTGTAACCGCCATATCTCCGCAAGCACCCCCTTTATTTCCTCTATGTCCTCTTGGTAGACGTTTCCCGTGGCGTTCGCCCGCTTTGCTATCTGATTGACATTGACACCGATTTTTTGTATCTCTGCTGTCATAGCCTTTATGTCGGTATGGTCTACTTGAATGATATATCCGTCAATGGCAATCTTACGCAGATAGGCAGCCATATTGTCTGTTGGTATCAGCTTCATTTTTTCAAGTATCAAATCCCGTTCCGCTTCCGTTACTCTGAATTTAATCTGCACCGTTCTTTTTCTGCCGTTCATACTTTGACGCTCCTTTTCCGTTTTTCAAGAGGGTTTGGGAAACTTCCCAACAAGCAAAATGCAAGGGCATTTTACGGAAACGGGTACCCGTTTCCTATGCTTGCTACGAAACTTTATCCCCCTTACTTCCTACACCACCGAAAAATGAAAATTGCCAAAGTAAAAAGAAAAAACGCAACAAACATCATTCGTCTGCTGCGTTTCAACCCTTGTTAAATTGTCCTGACCTCATTTTTGCTTCTCCGTATCAATAACCGCCTTTGCCGTTTCCGTTACGATATGCAAACCGCCCTCGCTCAAATCGTCAAGCAGGGTATCAAGCTGACGGCGGCGGGTAGTCTTGTCTGCTGTTTCATTCGGGAAAAAGAATTGGTCTACGGATATATGATAACGGGTTACAAGCTCATAGAAAATCTGCAAGCTCGGCTGTTGCCCTTTGTTCTCGATATTCGCAAGGTATCGGGGCGATATGTTCATATCGTCGCTTACATTCTTGCGGGACTCGCCCTTTGCCATTCTTGCCGCCTTTATCGCCTGTCCGAAAGCATTGAAGTCATACGGTATAACTGCTCTTTTCATACTTAATCATAGTCCTTTGTGCTTTTATAATTCATACCCTTATATTTTATAGTTCCTATTGCTTTTTGGATATGTCTACACAATTCCTATGATTAGCCAAAATAGAGCATATTATTCACAGAAAATACATTGACTTTATTCGTCTGACCGTATATAATATATAGTGATATGTTTTGTAATTTCGGAGGTGGACTATGTTTGACTATATGACAGTACAGGAAGCGGCAACAAAATGGGGAATTTCAGAACGTCGCATACAAAAGCTATGCGAGGAAAACCGCATACTCGGTGTTGTACGATTGAGCCGGGTGTGGCTGATACCAAAGGACGCGGAAAAGCCCGCTGACGGAAGATGTAAGCAAAACAGAAAAACAAGGTGATACTTAATTGATAAGAAAAAGATATTAAGCAAGGAGAAAGCATTATGAGCACACTATTGTTGGTAGAAGATGACCAAAGTATCGTATCTTCATTATCGGACTACTTAGGAAATGAAGGATTCAAAATTGAAAGTGCCTCCGGGCAGAAAGAAGCAATAGAAAAATTGAATAGTGACCAGTATGATTTAGCCTTGGTGGACATTCAATTGTCAAATGGAAATGGCTTTTCTGTTTGTTCTGCAATAAAAGAAAGAGGAACAATGCCGGTTATTTTCTTAACTGCTTCTGATGATGAATATAGTGTTGTGGCTGGGCTCGATATGGGAGCTGACGATTATATCAGTAAACCATTCAGACCGAGGGAGCTTCTTTCAAGGATTAACAGCGTATTAAGAAGAACTAAGAACACGCAAAACATTATCGGCTACCATGACTTAGTTGTGGACACTAATCAAGCAACCGTAGCAAAGAATGGGAAAGAGATTTTGTTGTCTGCTATGGAATATAAGTTGCTGTTAGTCTTTCTGCGTAACAAAGGTATTGTTCTTTCACGCAGAAGATTGTTAGAGATTTTATGGGACACTACCGGAGAGTTTATCAATGATAATACGCTGACTGTCTATATGAAAAGGCTGCGTGACAAAATTGAAACCAATCCACAGGAGCCGGAAATCATAATTACCGTTCGTGGACTTGGCTATAAGGTGGGTTGATATGGAATTTATCAGAAATAGCGAAGTTAAAAGGCAAATTGTTGTCAGCAGTATTCTTACTCTATTTTGGTGTGGCATTAGCATTATCGTTGATAGCAAAGCTGTGTGGATTGTTCTGTCGGCTATCATTTCATCCAGTGCGGTTTCCCTCTTTTTCACCTATCAAAGATACAAGAAAATCGCTGACCTTAGTTTGTATATTGATAGGCTACTGCATGGAGATGAAACGATTTCTTTTGAACAGTTTCAAGAGGGCGAGTTGTCTGTTTTACATGATGAAATATCAAAAATGACAAGACGACTAATTGAGCAGGCAGAAGCTCTGAAAATAGAAAAAGGTAATTTAGCAGACGCCTTAGCCGATATTTCACATCAATTAAAAACACCTTTGACATCATTAAATATCCTAAACGCCTCTCTTTGCAATGAGGAACTGACAGAAGAGGAAAGATATGAGTTAATCCGCAAGCAGGCTATGCTTTTATCAAAAATGGAATGGTTGATTGCCACACTCTTGAAAATATCCAAATTGGATGCCGGAACGATTACCCTAAAGCTACAAGAGGTATATCTAAAAGATGTAGTGGAAAAAGCAATTCGCCCTCTGGAGATTGCGGCAGAATTAAAAATGCAGACAATCAAAAAAGAGGTTCCTGCAGAGCTGAAACTTACTCTGGATGTTGAATGGACTGCTGAAGCATTGGGAAATGTGATTAAAAACTGTATTGAACATTCGCCGGAAGGTGGTAGTATTGAAATCAAGGCAATAGAAAGACCTCTTTTGACACAAGTCATTATAGAGGATAATGGAGCAGGCTTTCAGGAAAAAGATATACCCCATCTATTTGACCGATTTTATCAAGGAAATGGTTCAACGATTGGCAATGCCGGTTTGGGGTTGGCTCTGGCAAAAACAATCATCAATAATCAGGGCGGCATCATCCGGGCGAAAAATCAGGAGTTAGGCGGTGCAGAATTTGAAATCTGCTTTTATCGGGGGCTACTTTAAGTAGCCCCTTTTTTAAGTGACGTTTTTGTAATGAAATAGTAATGAAGCAGTCACTTTGCCCTGCTATACTAAATTGCAAAAATATATGGAGGAACTTTTTATGGAAATATTAAGAGTAGAGAACATCTGTAAAACCTATGAGATGGATAATGCCCCTGTCTATGCTTTGTCAGATGTTTCTTTTACCGTCGATAAAGGAGAGTTTGTTGCAATCATTGGAGCATCCGGGTCAGGCAAGTCTACTCTGTTGCACATATTAGGTGGTGTTGACAGACCGACTTCGGGGAAAGTATTTGTGGATGGACAGGATGTTTATGAGCAAAACGAAGATGAATTAGCTGTATTCAGAAGAAGGCAGGTTGGGCTTGTCTATCAGTTTTATAATCTGATTCCAGTTTTGACTGTCGAGGAAAATATCACGCTGCCGATTCGATTAGATGGGCGTAAAATCAATAAGGAGCGTTTGAAGGAACTGTTATCCACGCTCAAGCTGGTAAAGCGTAGAAAGCACCTACCAAGTCAGTTATCCGGCGGTCAACAGCAAAGAGTGGCAATCGGCAGAGCATTGATTAACGCACCTGCGATTATCCTTGCGGATGAGCCTACGGGAAATCTGGACACGGAGAACACAAGGGATATTATGAAACTTATGCGTGAGTCCAATCAAGCATATCGACAGACAATAATCCTGATTACCCATGACCGTGAAATCGCAATGCAGGCAGACCGTATTCTGGAAATTCAAGATGGCAGACTTGTGAGGGATGAGGTGATACGCTGATGAATATGATTTTTACGCTTACACTCAGAAATCTGTTGTCGAACAAAAAGCGTACCCTGCTCACACTTTTAACCATTCTTTTGTCAATCAGTATGATAACCTCTATTCTCTGCGGGGGATGGTCATTGGTTGATTTTCTGAAAGAGAAAGAAAAAGTGTATGGTGGCGATTATGACTACTACATGGAGAATCTGACTTGGCAGCAAACCCAAAAGCTTATCAGTCAAAACAATGTGGATGAGGTTTCGCTTCTCCGTTTTGCCGGAAACAGTTTTTACGGGGAGAAAACCAACAGTACAATGCTTTCCATTGGCGAGATTGACGAAAACTTTATTGAAAGATTTTCGTTAAATCAGTATTTGCTTGCAGGGCGTTTCCCGCAAGATGAAAATGAGATTGTTATTTCAGAATCTTTTTTGAAGAAAAACAATATGAACATAGAGATTGGAGATACGCTTTCTTTAACTCTTGGTTCAAGAATATGGGATGAATATAATGCCCAGCTTTCCGGGCTGACAAATTATAGGGGCGAAGAAGAAAGTTTCGTTCCAACGAAAGAGAAAGCGTATGTGGTTGTTGGTATTCTTTCGGATGTGAATGACTCCAAAATCGCAGCAAACTATAATGCCTTTGCAGGTGTTGACAAAACAGCATCCGATTTTGCGGCGTATGTTAAGGCAAAGAATTTATCCAATTCAATCTATGCAGAAGCTGAAGAAGTGGCTGCCGCAGTAGACAGTCATGTAGCAAAGTTTCATTCTGAACTGTTAGTCTATCATGGAATTACCGGCGGCAAAGGAGCTGCCAAAGTGATTGCTTTGGTGGTCATGGTTATGTGCCTTTTGATGGCTGCATCCGCTTCGATGATTAGCAATGCCCTCTCCATTTCTTTGCAGGAACGAATTAAGCAGATGGGAATGTTGTCCAGCATTGGAGCCACAAAAGGGCAAAAACGCCTTAGTGTATATTTAGAAGCCTTCCTTTTGGGTGTGGTGAGCATACCTTTGGGATTGGTTGTCGGCATACTGCTGTCTGCTCTTTTGTTAAGTGTGGTCAGGGCAGCTTTTGGAGAAACATTCACTTTTGGCATTGTAGAACTGTCCTTAAAGGTAAATGGACTTATCCTGCTCGTCAGCGGCTTATCTGGTATTGCTTCTTTGTGTTTTGGCAGCAGAAAGCCTGTGAAGCAAGCTGCTAAAATTACAGTCATTGAAGCCATCCGCCAGTCTAACAATGAGGTATCAAAAAAGAAATTTCGTGACGGAAAAATCGTTTCTTTGGTTTTTGGCATTTATGGTTCGCTGGCAGCTAAAAATATTAAGCGTAATCCAAAACGCTTCCGAGCGATTACTGGCTCTATTTTCTTGTCGGTGGTTGTTGCTCTTTCCTTATATAGTTTGTCTGATTTTATGCTTTATCAGACCTCCTTGGATATGAAGGAGGACGGTTCCTGTTATACTGATGTGATTTCGACGATTCAATACAAAGATATTCCTGCCGCAATCGGGGCATTATCGGATGAAAATATCACTGCGGATGTTTCCTATTCTTTTCAGCGATATATGACCGCTGAATTTTCGCAGGAACAAATCAATCCTGATATGCAAGGATATTTTATCAATGGTACGAAAGCAGAGGTATATGTCGTAGGATTGGACGAAGAACATTTTACTTCCTTTTGTGAGGAAAATGGCTTTCATATTATGGCTGGCAGCTCCAATCGTGGAATCCTGCTCAATCAGACAATGGGATATTATAATGCGGGTCAAAATCGAGTGATTGCAGGCTCCCCGTTTCTTATTGAACCGGGAACAGAAATCGTGCCATTGGGCGAGGGCAGTACGCCAATCGTTGTAGACGAAATCATCTCGGAAGAAAATGCAAATGTCCAATCCATGTTTGTCAGAGATCGAGCTGTCCTTATTGTGCCTTTAAGTTATTTTAACTGGCTGATAGATGATAACGCCTATGTGGAAATGAGAATACAGACAGCACAGCATAAAGAAGCAATGGAATGTTTGGCTGACAGAGGATTTCCGCAAACTGTAGACATTGCAGCCGCAACTAATAATTCCAGACAGGTATATACGATTGCAAAACTGGCAATCTGCCTGTTCTCAATCCTGATGACGGTTATTATCAGTTTGAATGTTTGCAACACTATCTCAAATACAATTCATTTGAGAAGAAGCGAATTTGCTGTTCTGCGTTCTGTTGGTATGACTGCCAAAGGATTGAAATGTACGCTATTGCTTGAAGCTGTTTTATATGGCGTAAAAGCATTGGTTCTTGCGTTGCCTGTGAGCTTTCTGATTCATTGTGCTATCTACTACTTCATATCGTCGGGTATGACACCATTTGCTTTTTATATCAACGGTGGTATCTATGTGCTTGCCGTCCTTGCTGTAAGTGTAATGGTATGTGTCGCAATGCTGTTTGCATTCAAAAGCGTGTCACGGGTAGAGATTGTAAAAGAGCTAAAATTGAGTAATATGTAATGAAATCATCAAGGAATGGAGGTGCACATTGGAAAAAGAAAAATGGGTGTTATGCCCAATCTGCAATAACAAGACCCGTATTAAGGTGCGCCCCGATACGGTACTTGAAAACTTCCCGCTATTCTGCCCCAAATGTAAACAGGAAACGATTATCAGCGTAACCGGGCAGAATGTGGTTGCGGTTAAGAAATCAGAAAATGCAATTTAATATATTAGTTATTACAGAGCCAGACGCATAGATGCAGAGCCGATGAACTTGTGAGAAATCGCAGTTTGTCGGCTCTGTTTTTTATTAAAGTCGCCGTCTGTGACGAATAAAGCTTAACGCAGCGGTATCAAGGAGGTATTGCTGTGTTATCTTTCATTCTCGCTAATTCGCTTAATCACTTATGGTCAAAAAAAGCCCTTGTCCACCGTCGGGATATTTCGGCTATGAGTATGAACTGACAATTCAATTTAATACTGTTTATAATTCCTTTTGCGCCTGTTTGCGTCTTGCGAACAGGCGCATTTTGTGTTTTATAAAAATTTTTTTGGAAAATTCTCCGCTTTGCGTTGGCAGTTTTGAAAACGCGGTGCTGAGGGTTACGAAAGGGGAAATCAAACAATCACCCGCTTTCGCGGTTGCGAAAGGAGGTGAACACCTTGAACGAACCATATCGTACCCAGTTTGAAGTGCGCTGCGCTTTCAACGGTTTTTGTAAAAAAGCCTTGAAATATGAAGCGAGCAGTGCGCACCGAGATGTGAAACGCTATCAGAAACACTTTGTAAGTTTTTCCGATTTATCGCCCGAAGAAGAAAGCCAGCTTTACACGGTTGACAAACCTTTTGAAAGCGAAAAGGACGACAATTCATTTAGTGTTGGCGGTAAGAGAATTACCCCCGAACTGTTAGCTGAAGCTCTCCGCACATTGCCCGAAGTAAAGCGTAATGCTGTGATACTGTACTACTTCCACGATATGAGCGACGCAGATATTGCAAAGCTCTACAACATTCCGAGAAGTACCGTACAGCACAGACGGACAAGCTCTTTCAGCAGCCTAAAAAAATTTTTGGAGGAACGCGCAGATGATGAAACAGAATGGTAATACGAGCGAGCAAAGCGAACGCGGTTTATTGCCTTATGTGGTAATCGTTGCCGCAACCAAGTTCGCACCTGAGTAGCCGTCGTCGGTGTACCAGCGCAGATTGGTAAAGCCGTTCTGCTTGGCGTAGGCTTCCAAAATCCGTTTCTGGTTGGAAATGGAATTGCTCTCGCCTTGCAATTCGTCCTCATGGGACAATCTCGGATAAAGGGCGGTAATGAGGTTTTGGGTGGCTTGTCTTAACATAAAATCCTCCGTTTCCGACAGCCAGCCCCACTATTCCGTGGTTTCATTGTACCACGGAACAGGGGCGGCTGTACAGCGGTAAAAGTGATAAATCTGCTTCTTTACAGCTTGTCAAATCGCCTTTTTTTGTGTAGCAGCGGCTTCCGCTTCCAGTACCCTCGCCATCTTGTCGGCGGCGGTGCTGGTGGTGTCTTTCTTGAAAAAGCCGGACACGACAAGAACGGTATTCCCCATGCGGATTTCCGTCACGCAGTCGGGGCGGCGGGTGGTACGGTGGTCGTGCTGCTTGATATTCTCCATAGGCAATACTCCTTTCATTCAGCCAGCAGTTTCTTCATGGTTTCCATTTTCCGCTTTGCGGTTTCCTGCCGGAAGTTGACGCCAGTAAAGCGTATCGGGACGCACATGGACAGCAGTCGGTCATAAATCCGGGAATGGGCCGTGTCTGTCGGCTTTTTCAACTCGTCCAGCGGGCGGTTGGTGGTGGCGATCAGCGGCTTGTTGCTGCGGTATCGGGTATCAATCACATGGAATACCTGTTCCAGTCCATAGTCGGTGCCACGCTCCATGCCGAAGTCGTCAATGATAAGCAGCGGATAGCGGCAAAGGCGGGAAATATACTCATTCCGGCCTGTAAAGCCGGGAGAGAGGTCGCCCAGGATAACGGCGAAGTTCGTCATATATACGGGGACTTCTTTCTCCATGAGGGCGTTTGCGACACAGCCCGCAAGGTAGCTTTTCCCGTTGCCGACGTTCCCCCAGAACAGGCAGCCGATGTTTTCGGCCTGCATTTCTTCCCAATGCTCCGCATACCGCCGGGCAATCCCGGTCTGCGGGTTTCTGCCGTTGTCGTTCTCGAATGTCCATTGCTGCATGGCTGAGTCGGCAAAAGCCCTCTGTTTCAGATTTTCCACGGCTTCCACATGGCGGCGGTGTTCCTCGGCGGCCTGCCGCTGCTCACGGGCGGCTCTCTGGCAGTCGCACTCTGCCGGGTGGCGGTCACGGCCAAACAGCTCCTTACCCTCCGGGAAGTAGGCTTCTTTCGGCGTATGGCACTTTCCGCAGTAAAGCAGTCCGTCCTCGCCGATATAGTCCTCCATCTCCGGGGCGGCGGTTGTCATGTTCTCCAAAATATCTTTGATTTCACTTGTCATAAGCTTTCTCCCTCCATACAGGTATAGTCGGGGATGCCCTGTTTTACGGCTCCCTTTTTGTCATTGGCCGCCCATCTGTGCAAGGCGGCGGCATAATTCTGGTAGGCTTTCCCGCTGGCGGCAAGGTAATGGCTCATTTCCTCAATCAGCCGTTCCAGCCTGTCCGGGTATTCTGCCTGTAACTCGTCATATTCGTCCTTTGACAGAAAAATATTCTCATATCGGCCATAAGCTGTGGGCGGCTCCCCACTCGCTCTCATTGTTTGGTTCTCTATTAAGTTGTTTATATTAGTTTTGTTAGGGGTCGGTTTTCCGACCATCATAGGGTCGGTTTTCCGACCGTCATAAGGTCGCTTTTCCGACTGTATGAGGGTCGCTTTTCCGGCCATCAGTTGGTCGGAAAACCGTACCACTGGGACAGGCGGCACTTTCACATAAAGCCGATTGGGTGCGGAGAAGCCCCGCCGTTCCCGTTCTAAAAGCCCGGCTGCGTCCAGTTCTTTCAAGGCTCCCTTGATGGCGGTACAACCCTTGTCCAGCATTTCCGCTATCTCCGCAACGGGGTAGACAATGAATATCCTGCCCTCGCCGTCCTGCCAGCCGTTCTTCTGTGACAGGGTGGAGCGGTCTAATAAAAGCGCATACAGCAGCTTGGCGGTCTGTGAAATCTCCATTTTCAGCAGGAAACGGGGGTATGGAAGATAGGCGGGCAGCGTGGTGTCTGCCCTGATATAATCAGCGATAGTATCACCTCCCTCTGTGTTGTGTCGTTTTTGGGCTTTGTCACGCATTAGGACGGCATTTCCGGGGGGAAAGGATAAATGTATCGCATACCCTTTGACACCCACGAAAAAAGCCTTGATTTATGCGGGTTTGAAAGGCTCTAAAGCGTGACATTTATGCCTTTGTTTCCGCTTTCGCTCGGTGGCTTTGATTTTCTTCATGCGTCCGGCGCAGTCGGGGCAGTATTTTCCCCGGTTGGATTTGGGGACAAAGGCCGCCCCGCAGACGGCACACCGTTTCCGGCTTCCCCGGCACAAGAGGGCTGCGGCCAGCTCCCCGTCAAGGGGCAGGACAGCCACACGGAACCAGCGGCACATGAGGGAAAGGGAAATGCTCTGGACGCACACGCAAGGCTCCCCGTCGTCTAACAGCAGGCAGTTCCCCTCGTCGTAGTTACAGCACTCATGCACAAGGCGGCGGGCTGCCTGGTGCTGGCGGTAGTCCATGCGGGACGGCTTATCGTTCATGGCTCTGCTCCTTTCTGCGGTGCGGCTCTTCCCGGCGCAAAATCTGGTCGATGTTCCGCTTGACGGTCTGCAACTCCCTGAACCGCTGCTTCTGTTCGTGATAGGTGTTGTACAGGCCGTCTTTCTCGGAGATAAGCTGCTCGATCTCGGCCTGCAACGCTTTTCGGCCGGGCAGCTTGGTAAGCCCCTGTGCCTTGAAATACCGGGCGGCGGCTTCGGCTATGATAAAATCGCTCTCGTTTGCCTGCCGGTAGGCGGCGCGGGCTTTCTCGGATTTCTGCGCTTTCAGCCCGTCGCGGGCGGGCTTGGTCTTGGCATAGGCAAGTACCTGTTGCTGCAACTCCTTTTTCCCTTGTAGCTTCGTTTCCAGTGCTTTCAGTTCGCCGCTGGTCTGGCGCATTTCCTGATAGGCGGTAGCAACGGCGGCTTCAAGCTGTTCCGGGGAAGAAAAGCCGTACTGTTGGTAGATGGTCAGGGTCTTGGCGGCCTGTTTCAGATTGTGTATCTTCGCCCATCGTTCATAGCCTTTGCCCTTGCCCTCGGCCATCTTCTGCTCAATGTCCACAAGCCGCTGCACACTGTCCTGTCTGGGGTCGATTTTCCCTGTCTTTTCGCCCTGTAAGCGGCCTTTCCCGGCGTGTAGGTATTCGGGTATGGCTGCGGTCTGTTCGGCGGCTCTGGCGGCTTGGTGCTGCGGGGTGTAGCGAACCGTTACGCCCCTCTGGGCGTTCTGCTCCAAAACGGCAAGGACGGCGGTGCGGTCAAAGTCGCCGCCCAGCTTCCGGGCGGTGATAGGCTTCGTCCTGTCTGGCGTGAGGTAGGACAGCCGCCCCCGGCTCTCCTTGACGGTCACACCCTCCCGCAACAGCAGAGAGGAAAACTCGTCAAAGCTGGCAGCGGTGGCAAGGGCTTTCCGTAGGGTCTGCCGCAGCTTCTCCTTGTTCGTTTCAAACTTGGTCTGCCGGGGCGTGATACCGCCTGCAATCATGGGGGCGTTCTGCTTGTCCAGTGCGGCCTGTCCCTTTTTCTGCGCCCAATATTCCCGGTCTGTGACACGGTTCTTGCTGCCGTTCAAGAGGTCGATTTGGTAAAGTCCTTCCCGGTGGCACATCTCCATGACCTCGGACTTGAAGTAGCGTAGGGCTGCGTCGGTGCAGCGGTGCTTGCACCCGGCTTTCGTGTCCGCTGGCCTGTCCATGTAGGGCAGGAACGGCACTTCCTCTATCCGCAGGCTGTTAATGACGATATGCACATGGATGTTGCCGCTGTGGTTATGCCCGTCCGGGTGGGTGCAGACAAGGGCCTGATGGCCGGGGAAATGCTCTTTACAGAATTGCTCCCCCAACGCCTGCGCCCGGTCTACGGTCAGGCCGTTGTCCGGCCCGTCCCGTGGGTCAAAGCTGATGATATAGTGGTGGCTTTTCACATCTTCCCGCC
>OBAO01001059.1_pt1 | contig 18685 bp, 6 predicted proteins | sample 1517541 | NCBI WGS metagenome assembly OBAO01 (sample SAMN04571698, study PRJEB22368) | human gut metagenome | biome: human gut; material: stool | host: Homo sapiens | place: Luxembourg | collected 2012-08-10
CGCCTTCGGCGGGAAGGTGAGGACACCGTTTTCCAGCGTGCCGTACATCGTGGCCGAAGCCATGCCGGGATAATTCTCCTGGCAGAACGAAACGATCACGAATGCGCCGTTGTCTTCGTAACCGACGTCGTTGATCTCAAAACCAGTCGGCTGTACCGGGAACCATACTTTTTCGGGATCCCGCGCGTCGATGATGGTATAGGTCGGAACGGAGGGAACGTTGGAATACCTTACACCGACGATTTTGGCCATGTAGGCTTCGTCATAAATATCCTTGATACGGTAGTAACCCTTCATATCGGCACGTTCGTAAATCTCGACTTCCTTTTCTGCATTGGGGACACCGTTTTCCTTTATGTTGGAGCCCATTATCGCCGTGAAGAAATCGTCGCGCCACGTGCCTTTGGTTTCACCGTTGGGGCCCTTCACGAGATCCCACTGGACGCGGGTGACGCTGAAATCGAGCCCGTTGGAATATTCTCCGTAAAGCAGTGCGTATTTCTTGTCCTTCACCACGATGGAGCAATTGTAGGTCTTACCGACCTCAGCTCCGGGGAAGTCCACCGAGAACGTGGTTGCTTCCTGTCCGGCCTCGAATTTGATTTCCGAGACCGTGAAAAGCCCGTCCTGGGTGCTGCTGACTTCCACAGGCACGGTGATCGCATCGTTGTAGTTCTTGCGCATGGCCGTGAAGGTCAGGGTCGTAGGCTCCGCCGGATCGAGCTCTTGGTCGCCGGCATTTTCCTGCGAGGGAAAATAAACGCCGTAGCAGTCCGTGTCTTCGCCTTCGCCGGGAGTATACTTAATGTCGTCCGAGCAACTTGCGAGCACGAATGTCGCTGTGAGCGCGTACAATATATATTTGATTGTTTTCATACTATTCGGTCTTTGGTATTAAAGCAAATTTTGCATATTGCCGTTACTTATCCGTCCAAGGTGTTATCTTGCCCGAGGGGTCGGGGTTGTTGACTACGGCGGGGTTGTTCTGGATTTCACCACGGGGAATGACAAAATTCCAGTGGGGAGCGCGGCCGTCGGTGTTCAAACGATAATCGGAAGGAGAATTGGTACCCTTGTAGCCGCGGGTCATGGACATATCCAGACGTTTCAGGTCGAACATGATGATACCCTCGCCCCAGAACTCGATGCGTTTTTGGAGGATCAGCTCCTCGATGAAACTCTTGAGTGTCGGCGTGCGTTCGCTACAATCGTACGAGCCGTCGGTGAAACGGTACTTCATGAATTCGTTAAGCAGTTCACGGGCGGCGACGATATTGCTTTGCGCCGTAGCTTCCGCTTCGATAAGGTACATCTCCTCGACGCGCATGTAGGGAATATCCGTAGCTCCGCCGACTTTGAAGTCGGTATAGTTGCCCTGGGCGGGACGGAACTTGATATTGACATAGTCTTTCAGCGTTGCGAAGTATGCACTGCCGTTGGGGCGGCAACTCTTGTACGCGTAGAAATTGCGGTCGGGATCGAGCCACGAATGCTTGCGGAAATCCTTGTCGTCGATCTTGTTGTAGAGGGCCTTGTCAATGGCACGGCCTACCTGGTGTCCGTATCCCCACGACTCCTCGTTACCGATGTGGGCCTGGAAGTTCAGCAGGTTGGAAACGTTGTCGCTGGTGAGCGGCAGGCCCCAGATCCACGATTTGTTTGCCGTCGCACTATTGAAACCGGTCGTCGGATCCTCCCACTGTGCCTGGGTCAGGGGTGTGCAACCGCTCGTGGTGATGGCTTTGCGGGCATACTCTGCGGCCTTCTTGTAAGCATCGGGATTGTTGTCGGCAGTACCGCGTTCCAGATAAGCACGTGCCTGGAGCCCATAGACCATAGCCAAACTGGGCGTGTAGGGATCTGTCGCCGAGTAATCGGAAAGGTATGTCGCCGCCTTTTCGAGGTCGGGGAAGATCACTTTCTCGTAGACGTCAGCTGCCGACGCACGGGGATTGGCCTTAGCTTCGGCCTCGGTCGTGGTCTCAGTTACGATCGGTACGGCAAGGCCGAGCACTCCGTCTGCGGACGTGTATTTATTCTCCTTGAACTCATAGAGACGTACCAGGTCGAGGTAGAACGAAGCCCGGTAAGCATAAGCGAAGCCGAGGATATGCTTGGTTGCGGTCGTGAGAGCTTCCGGGTCGATGGTGCTGATGATGTCGTTGGTCGACTTGATCCAAGTGAAATAGTTGTTCCAGGTCAGGAGATTGGCCGCGTAGTTCTCTGCGAGAGCATCGTTGGCGCCCCACTGGCTGAACCAGTCGTAGCCCGTATCGCCCGTTATGGCCATGTCGCCTGCTGCTGAATCGGTAGCGAGGTGGATGGCCGGGAGGGAGAAATTCCAGTGCATATTGCCGTAGTCGGTAAGCGACTTAACCTGGATAAGCGCCGTGGGGATACCTTTCACCATCGCTTCGAGGGCCGAGGCGGAACCTGCGAGCTGGTCGGATGTGGCCCTGTCGGTCGGGAATGTTTCCTTGATGCACCCGCTAAGCAGTGCAGCCGAAGCAAGGGCTGCTATAGATATTTTCAGTATATTTTTCATATCCGAATAATTAGCTGGTTATGGATTAGAATTGGATATTGATACCGCCCGAGATGGTGCGTATCGGAGAATAGGTTGCGTAATTCGAGGTTCCCAGAACGCCCTGGTTGTCCGTATTGTCTGCGTAGCGCGGATCCAGTCCCTTACGCTTGGACCAATAGAATACGTTTTCGCAGGCGAGGTAGATACGCATCTTGCCGACTCCGAATTTCTGGGTGAACTTCGACGGCAGTGTATAGCCGAAGTTGATGTTCTGTAGGGTCAGGTAGCTTGCGTCGATCAGGAAACGGTCGGAGGTATCCGTCGTGTTCGAATCGCCGTACTGCATACGCGGAATGTTCGAGTTCGGATTCTCCGGTGTCCATGCGTTGAGTATGTCCTTGTGCCAGTTCACGCCGATGCTGCCGGTCGAGGTCGGCGTGCTCATCGCTGCGGCATACCCCGAGTCGTAGATCTTGCCGCCGATCTGATAGTTGAAGTTGATGCCGAAATCGAACCCGAAGAACGAAACGCTCGTGCCGAAGCCGCCGTAAAGGTCGGGGATCGCATTGCCGCAGAGGTAATCGCTACCTTCCGAATAGGCTGTGGTGGTCGTTCGTTCACCCGTCGGCTTCCCGTCCTTGTCCGTTACATCCTTATACCACATGGAACGTCCGTCCTCCGAGACGCCGGCGTATTTCTTCATATAGAAGGTATACAGCGGCAGCCCTTGGCCGTAGAAGAAGCTACTGCCGGCGTAGCCGTAATAACCTTCCACCTCTTTGGTGCGGCGTTCGGGAGGCAATGAAATGATCTTGTTCTTGAGGTGCGTCAGGTTGACGTTGATGTCCCACTGCACGTTTTTGCTGCGGATCGGGGTGAAGTTCAGGTCGACCTCGATACCTTTGTTGGACATGTCGCCGACGTTGGCATAGTAGGAAGAGTAACCCAGCGACGGTGCCGTGGGGAATGCCATCAGCATGTCGGTCGTCTTGCGGTTGAAGTACTCGATGCTACCCGATATGCGGTTCTGGAGCACGCCGAATTCGATACCGGCGTTGAAGTTGGTATTGGTCTCCCAGGTGATGTTGGGATTACCTTTCTCCAGGAATGCCACGGACATCTCTCCATTCGACGAAGCGAGCCGGTAGGTATCCACATAACGGTAGTCACCGATCTTGTCGTTACCCTGCGAACCGATCGATGCCTTGACCTTCAGCATGTCGAGCCAGCCGTGCGTCCCGGACATGAAATTCTCCTTGGTTACGATCCATGCGGCACCTACCGACCAGAAGTTGCCCCAGCGGTGCGAGGGATGGAAGCGCGACGAGGCATCGCGGCGGTACGAAGCCGAGAAGAAATATTTACCGTCGTAATCGTATTGCGCGCGGCCGAAATAGCCTTCATTATTATAGGTGATGACATACGAAGTTGCGCTCTGCTTGTCGATTACCGCACCGGCCAGTTCGTCGTTGTCGGGCGAGAACATGTTGGCCGTGCTGCCGTAAAGCAGGTACTGCCTGCGCTGGTAGTATTCATGGCCGAGCATTACATTGACATTGTGCTTGCCGATGACTTTGGTGTAGTTGAGGATCTGCTGAAGGTTGTGCGAGAAATCACGCGTATGGTATTTGCCTATGATACCGTTCTCATCGGCGAACTGTCCGAAATAGGGGTTCTGTACGGTCGTCCGGCGGGTCTCGTCGAGCGAAACACCTACATTGAAAGTGAATTTGAAATCCTTCAGGAACAATATGTCGAAGAATCCCGTGCCGTTGAAGGCATTGCCTTCCGAACGGTCGGTGTTCAGGCGGGAATCCGCCAGACCGTTCGCATTCGGCAGCAGGGGACGGGTCAAACCGGCGTTCATTCCGTCTCCGTAGTCGTACATCGTGATGCCGGCGTCGTTCTTCATGATATTTCCCTGCCCGTCACGGACGTAGAGGGGATAGATGGGGGCTACGGACGAGGTGAAGGCGAAGAGGTTGGCCGAAGAGTTTCCCTGCCCGTCCGCGCTCAGCGAATTGTAGGTGAAGTTTGCGTAACCGGCGTTGGCACCGACCTTCAGCCATTTCTTGGCCTGATAGTCTGCCTTCAGACGTGCCGTGTAACGCTCCATGTTCGAATTTTCCGTGATACCTTCGTTGTTCAGGTAGCCGAACGAAGCATAGAACGTGCTGCGATCCGTAGCACCCGATACACTGACGTTATATTCCTGGCGCATCGAGGAGCGGAAAGCGATGTCTTCCCAGTCATCGGGCGTGAGCAGATAATCCTGGCCGTTGTAGAATATATGGTTACCCAGCGTGGCGTTGGGATTGAGTTTCCCGTTGGTGCCGATAACCGATTGGCCGTCGGGGACACTGTAAACCATATAGCCCAGACCGCCGTCGTTTTTCGAAGCGGCGAGGTTCTTATTGGCCATGGCGTGTGCGGCGCTCTCGCTCATACCCTGCGAGCGGTAGTAGCTGCTGAGAGACGAATAGTAGGTTTCGTAGTACTGCGCAGGGCTTTTGATATAATCATAGGACTCCATTGCGCGTGAGTTCACACCCCACTTGGCATCTACCGAGATGGTAGCTTCCTGGCCACGGGCCTTCTTGGTCGTGATCATGATGACACCGTTGGCACCACGTGCTCCGTAAAGGGCGTTGGATGCGGCGTCCTTCAGGACGGTCATCGACTCGATGTCGTTGGGGTTCAGGTTGTTCAGGTCTCCTTCGTAGGGAGTTCCGTCCACGATCCACAGCGGGTCTTTCTCGGCGTTGATCGAACTGAAACCACGGATGCGGACGATCGGGTTGGCACCCGGTTTACCCGATTCGTTGGATATCTGGACACCGGCAACCTTACCGGCCAGCGACTGGGCGACGTTCGACTGTTGCGACTTGGCGATGTCGTCCGCCTTGATGACGGTCGCAGAACCGGTAAACGCCTCCTTTTTGGAGGAAAGCCTCTTTCTTAGCCGTACCGAAAGCCACGACGATCACGTCGTCGATCGCCTGTGTATCTTCGTGCATAGTCACGTCGATGCGCGATTTGCCAGCGATAGGGAGCTGCTGCCCCACATATCCGATGAACGTCACCGAAAGGGTGCCGTCAGCCGGAGCCGAAAGTGAGTACTGGCCTGCCGCGTTGGTCGTAGTACCGATCGAAGTACCGTCTACCATGACAGTAGCGCCCGCAACGGGATTCCCGTTTGCGTCAGAAACTGTACCGGAGACCTGCTTGTTTTGGGCGAATGCGTATAGCCCGAGTACCAAAACAGCAATTAACGATAGTACAATTTTTCTTACCATAAGCGTTAATTTTAATTGGTTTTTTAAAATAAAAACCCAACAGCCTGTGAGCAGGATTTTACGATTCTGATAAGATGCTGAATATCATATATATAGTTGATTGAACGCGAGATTGCGATCCGGTTTTGAAAAGGCGCGGTAACTTGAAAGTTACCTGAGGGGGCGGTGTATAAAATTAATTTACAGCATATTAACGACTACTTGCCATATATCTTGAGTTACCAATACATAACCGGGAAACGACTGGTAATGCCCTGCGATTCCCCGAAAATCAACGGGATGGAATAATATGACTCAATATAATCCAAAAAATCCGTATGGATTACAGTTGCCGGAACCCGTATCAGGATTTATCCGGGTAATTCCGCCGGGCATCGCGGCAATACTCCGGATGCCGTAACGCTATCCCGGGCATCATAAGCCCCCCTGCCGGAATCCCGGCAGCGACAGGGAGGGGCTATCAATACGCACACTGCTCACCGGACGGTACGGGCATAAAAAAACCCGGAAGCGTCACGACTTCCGGGCCCAGAAAATAAGTATTAACCACTAAAGCGGATTCTGGTCGGCCGCATTGATGTATGGATTGCTGTTCAGCTCGATCGACAGCGGAATCTGGTAGGTGAATTCCTTGCCGGCAGCCTTGACCAGCTTGTGCGTGTGGTTGGAGGATGCCGTACGGTCTACACCGACGTTGAAGCGCTTGTTGGTAAAGAATTCGTGCCCCTCACCCCAGAGTTCGATACGGCTCTGCAGGAAGATCTCCTTCAGCAGTGCTTCGCCCGTATTCGAGGACTTTGCATAACCCGAATCGCGCTTCGACACCAGGTCGTAAAGCGTCTGCTGGGCTGCGGAACTGTTGCCGCCGCGGGCTTCGGCCTCGGCCTTCAGCAGGTATGCCTCCGACAGGCGCATGTAGATTTCGTCAGCCTCGTAGGTCGGGGTGTTGAACTTGACGTTCGAATAGGCCGGATAGGTGAACTCCCCGACCGTGGTCTCGGTCGCATTGAAATTCTTCTTGCGGTAGTCGGTAGCTGCGATCTGGTTGTAGAGCTGGTCGTCGATAGCCATGTAGATACCCTTGTTGTTGGCATTGTCCACGGCCGTGATCGACATGAACGATGCGAAGGAACGGTTGCCGAGCGACGTGGAAGCAGCCCACGTGTAGCCCCAGATGGTCTCGGGAAGCGAGGTGCTCTGGAAACCCGAAGTCGTATACTGCTCCTCGTTCAGTAGCCTGCCGAAATCACCGCCCCGGCAGCATTGGCTGCCGTGGTGTAATCGCCCGTCGTCAGTGCCACGCGCGCCAGCACCATGTTCGCAACCGTCTGGTCGATGTCCGCCGTCGAACTCTTGGGATCGTAGCCTTCCTGCTCGAACAGCGCGATGGCGTTCTGCAAATCGGTCGTGATCGTGCTGTAAACCTCGGTCGACGGGGTGCGTCCCTTGGCACCCTCGACGGTCAGATAGAGGGGGACACCCGCCTTATCCTTGCCGCCGTGCATGTAGTCGTCCTGGTAAACGCACATCAGGTAATAGTAAGCCAGCGCGCGGTAGGTCAGCGCCTGAGCCTTATATACCAGCGCCTTGCCCGTAGCATCGTCGGGAATCAGGTCGAGGATCTGGTTCGACTGATAGACGATCTTGTAGTAACAGTACCAGCGGTCTGCCGTATAGGCATTGGTCTGGGCACGGATGCTTTCGAACATATATTCGTCGGCAAACCAGTTGGTCAGTTTCGTGAGCACCATATCGTTGCCCTGCAAATCCATACCCAGATTCCAGACCATGAATCCGCGGTCGTTGGTCGTTGCCTGGCGGTTGCCGGTATGCATGTAGTTGACGGCTCCCTGCATCATGGGGGCGAGCACGAGGTCGGCATTCTCCTTGATCAGTTCGCCCAGCTGCTCATCCGACACCTGGCTGCCCGAAGGCTCGGTGTCGAGCTCGCTCGCACAGGATGCGAACAGGAGCACCGTAGCTATTGCGATGTAATATACTATGTTTTTCATACGCTAATATCTCGTTTATTATAAGTTCATCGTAATACCGAAAGTAAAGGTCTTCGCCTGCGGGAACCCGAATGCGTTCTGTCCTGCGTAAGCGGTACGCGGGTCGAAGCCCGTATGCGCGGAGGTGAAGTAGAGGAAGACACGCAGCGACTCGATGCAGATCTTCGACGTCCAGCGCTTGGGCAGCGTATAGCCGACGTTGATCGTCTTGAGGCTGAAGTAGGAAGCATCGCGGTAGAGGTAGTCGCAGTTCGAACCTACGAAATTCCAGGTGCCGTTGAACATCAGCTTGGGGAATTTGGCATTGGTATGCTCCGGCGTCCAGGTGTTGCCCACGAGGTCTTGCGAGGCCGTAAAACCGGCACGTCCCGGACTATATACGTTGGCCGAGTTGCCGTCCCACTGGCGGCCGCCGATCTGGTAAGCCGCAGCCAGCATGAAATCGAAGTTCTTCCAGCGGAACGAGGTGCGAAAACCACCCGTCACGTCGGGCAGCGCATCGCCGATCTCATACTGCGTGGCTTCGTTGATATTGAAGGTCTTTTCACGGCCCGTAACCTTGCCTTCGCCGTCCACGACATCTTTCCAGAACGTCTCCTGGCCGGTTTCGGGATCTACGCCGGCAAACTTGAAGAGGTAGAGGTTGTAGTAGGACTTGCCTTTGCCGCGCAGGAACCTACCGCTGATGTAGTCGCCGCCCAACGCCGGGTTGCCCAGCTCCGAAGGATAGTCGATCAGGCGGTTGCGTGCGAACGAGGCGTTGACCGCGAAGTTCCAGTAGAGATCCTTATGCTTGAGGATGTCCACGCCCAGGTCGATTTCGAAACCGCGGTTAGCCAGGATACCGACGTTTTCCAGGCGGCTCGCAAGGCCCGTCGACGACGGGGTCGGACGGTTCCAGATCAGGTCGTGCGTACGGCGGTTATAGTAGTCGACCGTACCGTAAAAACGGTTCCACAGGCGGAAGTCGATACCCAGGTCGATCTGGTAGTTGCGCTCCCACGAAAGATTGCGGTTACCCGTGCTGGCTTGCGTAATGCCGATCTGGCCGTTGGTTTCCCCGATCGTCCAGAGGTTGGTGTAGGGATACGAAGCCGAAAGCTGGTTGCCGGCCACACCGTAGTTGACGCGCAGTTTCAGTTCGTCGACCCACGTAGCGTTGTCCATGAAGCTCTCGCCCTTGATACGCCATGCGGCGCCCACAGACCAGAAGTGGCCCCACTTGTCGTACTTGAAGCGCGACGATCCGTCGTAGCGGTACGAACCCGAGAAGAAATACTTGCCGGCGTAGTTATAGTTCACACGTGCGAAATAGCCTTCGATGGCGGTCACCACGGTGCTCGAGGTCGAGCCGTTGCTATACTGCGAAACGGCGTTGCCCAGTTCGGGGATGCCCGGGTAGAAAATATTTTTCTTGTAGGCGTCCACGACACGCTGGTCGGTCTTGCCGAACTCGTGGCCGATCAGTACGTCGAAGTTGTGGTTCTCCTTGATGGTCTTGTTCCAGTTGAGCATCTGCTGGGTGTTGTACGAGAAATAGTTGTCGTTGTACTTCTCGACAAGACCGTTGTTGGTCGACGTGGCAGCCGTACCGTATTCATTGTTATAATAGAAGGTATCCATCCGGTACACGTTGTCCAGCGTGAAGTTGGCCGTGAACTTGAAATCCTTCAGGAATACGATCTCGCCGTAGAAATTGGCGTAGAGGTTGTCGCGAACCGAGTTGTTGATATCGCGGCTCATCGACTGCACGGGGTGCGCGAAGTTGTTGAACGAGTTGAACTGATCCTGCGTCGCACCGTAGGGCGAAAGGGTCGTGCCGTTGCCCTGTTCGTACATCTTCGTGCCGTCGGCATTGTAACGGATGTTACCGTCCAGGTCGCGGGCGTAGTACGGCACGGTGGGGTTCTGCCACATCGTCCACAGGAACACGTTACCCGTGTTGGCACCCGAATAGCCGGGGCTGTCGATGTCGCGGCGCGAATACGAAAGGTTCGTCCCGACCTTCAGCCACTTGGTGGCCTGTGCATTGAAGGCGGCGCGGCCCGAGTAACGCTTGAATCCCGACATGATTACGTACGAGGGGTCTTCGAGGAAGCTGCCCGAAACGTAGTAGTCCATCTTGTCGTTGCCGCCGCTGATGCTCAGCGTGTATTCCTGACGGAACTGCTTGGTGAACAGGTAGTCGTCGTAGTTGTCGGCATAGAGCAGTTTCGCGTCGGAATTGAGCTTGCCCGTGGCGGGGTCGATCAGCGTCGTGCCGTCCGGGATCTTGTAGGCCATGTAGTTTCCGAGCACGGGCATGAGTTTGGAGTTCGCCGCATTGGCAAGCGTAGCATGGCTCGTCCCCGGTTTATTCGCCTCAAGGTAGTTATAAAGCCCGCCGTATACATATTCGTAATAGTCGCCGGGGTTCTGCATGGTCTCATGCTCTTTGATACCCTGCTGGTTCCAACCCCACTTGGCTTCGAACATGATGTTGGCCTTCTGGTTGCGCGTTCCCTTCTTCGTAGTGACGAAAACCACGCCGTTTGCGGCACGCGAACCGTACAGCGCATTGGCAGCGGCATCCTTCGACACGACGATCGACTCGATATCGAGCGGGTTGATCGTCGAAAGCGCCGACGAATAAGGCACGCCGTCGACGACGATCAGTGCGGTCTGGGTTCCGTTGATCGAACCGATACCGCGGATGATGATCGAAGCGTCGTCACCGGGCTGTCCCGTAGAGCTGTACGACTGCACACCGGTAACGGCGCCTTCCAGCATTCGCGAAGCGGAAGCAACGGTGGTCTTTGATATTTCACCGGCCGAAACCGATGCGATCGAACCGGTAAAATCCTTCTTCTTGATTTCACCGAAGGCCGTGATGACTACATTGTCGATCGCCTGTGCATTCTCCTTGAGCGTCACCGAAACATGGGTGTGCCCGGCGATCGCGACGGTCTCGGTGTCATACCCGATGAACGAAACGACCAGTTTCCCGTTTGCAGGGGCTGCAAGCGAGAAGGTGCCGTTCGTACCTGTCGTGGTACCGATATGCTGGCCCTCGACCATGACTGTGGCTCCAGCCACCGGAGCACCGGCGGCATCGGTAACTGTACCGGAAACCTGCCTGTTCTGGGCGGATACGTATAACCCGCATACCAAAACGGCAATTAACGATAGTACAATTTTTCTTACCATAAGCGTTAATTTTAAATTAATTTTAAAATAAAAAGTTCACAAGCAAAGATAACGGATTGCTAACTCATTTACAAATAAATTATTAAAAAAAATTAACACGGTTACAGCTATCTTTCAAATTGTGGTTGACGGCTTACGATTTTTCGCGCATAAGGCCTGTGGCGATTACAATTTGCAATCGCCATTTCGGGGCGTTTTTTGTTGATTTCGGGATTTTCCCCAGCCGGAAGGGGATGCAAGGGGTGAAAAAAGTGACTTAGTAGAGCCTTTCCGACTCGTTCGGCATGCCCGACGGCGTCCAGTCGGGGCACAGCAGGTTGATCCGCTTGGAGAGGCGTTCCATCTCACTGCTGATGTGCGAATGGGTAATATTCGCATAGATCTGCGTCGTGCGTATATTCTTATGTCCAAGCAGTTTACTGATGGTTTCGATGGCTACTCCCTGCGAAAGGGTGATTGTCGTGGCGAACGTATGCCGGGCCGCATGGAACGTGATCTTTTTCTGGATACCCGCCTCGGCGACGATCTTGTCGAGGCATTTATTGCACCACCCGTTGCTCGGAAGGTCGAATATCCGTCCGGAGCCCGATGCGGGCATGTATTTCAACAGGATATTGTAGGGCACGGTAAACAGCCGTACATTGACCTCAGACCCCGTTTTGCGGCGGGTCGTGTTGACCCACAGCTGTTTGTTTATTTCCTGGATATTCTGCGGCTCCAGGTCGCGGATGTCGACATAGGACAATCCGGTGAAGCAACTAAACAAAAACGTGTCCCTGACAAGTTGTAAGGTGACATCCTCGTTCTCATACTGCATCATTCGGTTTATTTCATCCATGGTCAGGTAGTTGCGTGTTACGAATTCGCTTTGTAATTTGTAATTGGCAAAGATATCCTTGTCCATATATCCCTTGCTGCGGGCCAGCATGAGGATGTGTTTCAGGGCGATCATGTAAATCCAGATCGTGTTTTTTTTATACCCGGCTTCCTTTGCGATATAGGCGTGGAAGCCCGTGAGGAATTCCCGGTTGAGCTCCTTGAACATCAGGTCTTTCCGGTCGTACTTGTCCCAGATGTAGTTTGCCAGATGCTTGCAGACGCACCTATATTTATAATATGTGGCCTTGCTGCGGCTGATGCCGACCATACGGTTGAATTCTTCGTTGTGCTGCCTGAAAAAGGCGAGCACGGTCTCCTGCCGGAGATTGGCGCCGAAATACATCTCTTTGACCATCATCGGAGTTACGAACGACTGCTCGTAGAATAACTTGTTGTAACACCTTTCGATGTGGTAGTGGATATTCGAAAGTTGTTCGTTGATTCTGCCGGCGGCATTGCTCCGCCCGGCGACACGCCCCATACCGACGTCCCAGTGTTCGGGTGCGACCGAGAGGCGTGTGGAAAACTGCGTCCGCTCTCCGTTGATCGTGATGCGCCCCATGATCGGGACGTTTCCATTCCGGAGAGGCGCGTTTTTCTTGATGTAAAACAATACATTAAACGTGTTTCTCATTGCTCAAATAACCTTTTGTGTTTAACCTAATAACAATATGCAAACCGCATTAAAGGTAATGATTAAGTAACCCCCGAATAATGTATTATTCAGCCTAAATATCTTATTGTATAGATGTTAGCCCGTGTGAGACGGTTACTTTATAGTAACACTACAACAATCCGGTAAGGCATTTACAGAGATTTAAAAGCCTTTTAATCAGTCTATTACGTCTGAATTAGCCGATTTTGCGCCAGAAAAGACCTTGTGCGCTGAATATCATGATGTTGTGTAAGTTAACGCACAATGATAACTTTTTATTTTAAAAAACCAATTAAAATTAACGCTTATGGTAAGAAAAATTGTACTATCGTTAATTGCTGTTTTGGTACTCGGGCTATACGCATTCGCCCAAAACAAGCAGGTCTCCGGTACAGTTTCTGACGCAAACGGGAATCCCGTTGCGGGCGCTACTGTCATGGTAGACGGTACTTCGATCGGTACTACGACCAACGCGGCAGGCCAGTACTCACTTTCGGCTCCGGCTGACGGCACCCTTTCGGTGACGTTCATCGGATATGTGGGGCAGCAGCTCCCTATCGCTGGCAAATCGCGCATCGACGTGACTATGCACGAAGATACACAGGCGATCGACGACGTGATCGTCGTGGCTTTCGGTACGGCTAAGAAAGAGGCTTTCCTCCAAAAAGGAGGCGTTTACCGGTTCTGCGACCGTCATCAAGGCGGACGACATCGCCAAGTCGCAACAGTCGAACGTCGCCCAGTCGCTGGCCGGTAAGGTTGCCGGTGTCCAGATATCCAACGAATCGGGTAAACCGGGTGCCAACCCGATCGTCCGCATCCGTGGTTTCAGTTCGATCAACGCCGAGAAAGACCCGCTGTGGATCGTGGACGGAACTCCCTACGAAGGAGACCTGAACAACCTGAACCCCAACGACATCGAGTCGATGACCGTCCTGAAGGACGCCGCATCCAACGCCCTTTACGGAGCACGTGGTGCCAACGGTGTCATCATGATCACGACCAAGAAGGCCCGTGGCCAGGAAGCTACCATCTCGGTAGATGCCAAGTGGGGTGTGAACTCACGCGCAATGGAGTCCTATGATTATATCAAAAGCCCTGCGCAGTACTACGAAACCTACTATTCGTCTCTCAGCAGCTACTACCGCTCGCAGGGTATGAGCGAGAGCGCCGCACACGCCATGGCCAATAAGAACCTCGCCGCTTCGAAAAACGACGGCGGTCTGGGCTATATGGTTTACAGTGTCCCCGACGGCCAATCGGTTATCGGCACCAACGGGAAACTCAATCCCAACGCCACGCTGGGTAACCATATATTCTACAACGGCCAGGATTATCTGCTCACGCCCGATGACTGGGAAGACATCGCTTTCCGCTCCTCGATGCGCCAGGAATATAACGTCAGTGTATCGGGTGCTACGGATCGCAGCACGTTCTATGCTTCGTTCGGCTACCTGAACAACGAAGGTATCACGGAAAATTCGAACATGGAGCGTTACACGGCACGTCTGAAGGCAGACTATCAGGCCAAGAAATGGCTGAAGGTCGGTGCCAACGCCGGTTACGCAAACTTCACCTACAATTCGCTGAGCGCGGACGGGCAGGGAAACTCTTCGGCCAACCTCTTCGCCTTCACCTCGTCCGTAGCCCCCATCTATCCCCTCTACGTCCGTGACGGGCAGGGAAATATCATGAAGAACGACGCCGGCATCACGATGTACGACTACGGAGACGGAATGAACGCCGGTTTGACCCGTCCCCTGCTGCCGAATGCGAACGGTCTGGCGGATTCCCGCCTGAACACCGACCGTTCGGAAGGCAATGCCTTCAACGGCACGGGATTCTTCGACATATTGTTCCTGAAGGATTTCAAATTCACTTTCAATGTAGGTGTTTCGCTCGACGAGACCCGCCGGACGACCGTACAGAACCCCTATTTCGGACAGTTCGCCGATGAGAACGGTATCATAGGCAAATACCATACGCGTGATTTCTCGCACAACCTTCAGCAGATCCTCAACTACACCAAAGTCATCGGCAAGCACAATGTCAATGTAATGCTCGGCCATGAATACTACCAGCGCAGGCAGTACCTGCTTTACGGCAGCACGGCCAACATGTTCTCGCCCGACAACGACGAACTGGCCGGTGCGGTAATCGACAAGCAGAGCGCAACTTCGTATGTCATCACCTATAATAATGAAGGCTATTTCGGCCGCGCGCAATACGATTACGACGGTAAATATTTCTTCTCGGCTTCGTACCGCCGCGATGCCTCGTCGCGCTTCCATCCCTCGCACCGCTGGGGCAACTTCTGGTCGGTAGGTGCCGCATGGATCGTAACCAAGGAGAATTTCATGTCCGGGACGCACGGCTGGCTCGACATGCTGAAGGTCAAGGCATCGATCGGTTCGCAGGGTAACGACAAGATCGGTGACTACCGTTATGTGGATACCTACCGGCTCGCTTCGTCGAATGGAGAGATGTCCGTGGCATTCCTGGAGAAAGGTAATCCCAACATCACCTGGGAGACCAATACCAACTTCAACGCCGGTATCGAATTCGGCGTGCTCCAGAACCGCATATCGGGTAGCATCGAGTACTTCAACCGCAAGACGACCGACATGCTGATGGCATTCCCCACGGCACCGTCGCTGGGTTACTCTTCCTACTATGCCAACGTCGGCGACATGTCCAACAAAGGTATCGAGGTCGACCTGAACTTCACCCCGATCCGCAGCAAAAACGTGCAGTGGGACATCAACGTCAACCTGACGCACCTCAAGAACAAGATCATTTCATTGCCTCCCGAACGCCGCACCAAAGAGGTGGAAGGTTATTACGGCTACGCCGGCAGTAGCTTCTTCTACGGCCAAGGGCTGCCGCTGTATACCTTCTATATGAAGAAATACGCCGGCGTCTCGGAGGACGGACGTTCCATGTGGTATAAGGATGTAACGGACAAGGACGGGAAGCCGACGGGTGAACGAACGACCACCACAGCCTATTCGGAAGGTAGCGATTACCTCTGCGGCAATGCGATCCCCGACCTTTACGGCGGCTTCGGCACGAGCGTTTCGTTCTTCGGGTTCGATTTCGGCATCAACTTCAACTATCAGATCGGCGGCAAGATCTACGACTCGGGGTATGCCGCAGCGATGAGCACGCCGACCTCGACCGGCAGCATCGGCGTGAACTGGCACAAGGACATACTCAACGCATGGACACCGGAGAATCCGAACTCGAACATTCCGCGTATGCAGTACGGCGATTCGAACACGACGGATACCTCCGACCGTTTCCTGATCGACGCAAGCTACCTGACCCTACAGAACATCAACTTCGGCTATACACTGCCGTCGAAGTTCACCCAGAAATTCGGAGTCGGCAAGATGCGTATCTACCTCGCCTGCGAAAACGTATTCTATTGGTCCAAGCGTAAGGGACTGGATCCGCGCTACGCAGACAATACGGACAACCAGGGCGTTCTGGGAACCTCGAATTACGCAACCTATTCTCCGATACGCACCATCTCGGGCGGTATCAATATCCAATTCTAATCCATAACCAGCTAATTATTCGGATATGAAAAATATACTGAAAATATCTATAGCAGCCCTTGCTTCGGCTGCACTGCTTAGCGGGTGCATCAAGGAAACATTCCCGACCGACAGGGCCACATCCGACCAGCTCGCAGGTTCCGCCTCGGCCCTCGAAGCGATGGTGAAAGGTATCCCCACGGCGCTTATCCAGGTTAAGTCGCTTACCGACTACGGCAATATGCACTGGAATTTCTCCCTCCCGGCCATCCACCTCGCTACCGATTCAGCAGCAGGCGACATGGCCATAACGGGCGATACGGGCTACGACTGGTTCAGCCAGTGGGGCGCCAACGATGCTCTCGCAGAGAACTACGCGGCCAATCTCCTGACCTGGAACAACTATTTCACTTGGATCAAGTCGACCAACGACATCATCAGCACCATCGACCCGGAAGCTCTCACGACCGCAACCAAGCATATCCTCGGCTTCGCTTATGCTTACCGGGCTTCGTTCTACCTCGACCTGGTACGTCTCTATGAGTTCAAGGAGAATAAATACACGTCCGCAGACGGAGTGCTCGGCCTTGCCGTACCGATCGTAACTGAGACCACGACCGAGGCCGAAGCTAAGGCCAATCCCCGTGCGTCGGCAGCTGACGTCTACGAGAAAGTGATCTTCCCCGACCTCGAAAAGGCGGCGACATACCTTTCCGATTACTCGGCGACAGATCCCTACACGCCCAGTTTGGCTATGGTCTATGGGCTCCAGGCACGTGCTTATCTGGAACGCGGTACTGCCGACAACAATCCCGATGCTTACAAGAAGGCCGCAGAGTATGCCCGCAAAGCCATCACCACGAGCGGTTGCACACCCCTGACCCAGGCACAGTGGGAGGATCCGACGACCGGTTTCAATAGTGCGACGGCAAACAAATCGTGGATCTGGGGCCTGCCGCTCACCAGCGACAACGTTTCCAACCTGCTGAACTTCCAGGCCCACATCGGTAACGAGGAGTCGTGGGGATACGGACACCAGGTAGGCCGTGCCATTGACAAGGCCCTCTACAACAAGATCGACGACAAGGATTTCCGCAAGCATTCGTGGCTCGATCCCGACCGCAATTTCTACGCGTACAAGAGTTGCCGCCCCAACGGCAGTGCATACTTCGCAACGCTGAAAGACTATGTCAATATCAAGTTCCGTCCCGCCCAGGGCAACTATACCGACTTCAAAGTCGGCGGAGCTACGGATATTCCCTACATGCGCGTCGAGGAGATGTACCTTATCGAAGCGGAAGCTACGGCGCAAAGCAATATCGTCGCCGCCCGTGAACTGCTTAACGAATTCATGAAGTACCGTTTCACCGACGGCTCGTACGATTGTAGCGAACGCACGCCGACACTCAAGAGTTTCATCGAGGAGCTGATCCTCCAAAAACGCATCGAGTTCTGGGGCGAGGGTATCATCATGTTCGACCTGAAACGTCTGGATATGTCCATGACCCGCGGCTACAAGGGTACCAATTCTCCTTCCGATTATCGTTTGAACACCGACGGCCGCGCTCCCCACTGGAATTTTGTCATTCCCCGTGGTGAAATCCAGAACAACCCCGCCGTAGTCAACAACCCCGACCCCTCGGGCAAGATAACACCTTGGACGGATAAGTAACGGCAATATGCAAAATTTGCTTTAATACCAAAGACCGAATAGTATGAAAACAATCAAATATATATTGTACGCGCTCACAGCGACATTCGTGCTCGCAAGTTGCTCGGACGACATTAAGTATACTCCCGGCGAAGGCGAAGACACGGACTGCTACGGCGTTTATTTTCCCTCGCAGGAAAATGCCGGCGACCAAGAGCTCGATCCGGCGGAGCCTACGACCCTGACCTTCACGGCCATGCGCAAGAACTACAACGATGCGATCACCGTGCCTGTGGAAGTCAGCAGCACCCAGGACGGGCTTTTCACGGTCTCGGAAATCAAATTCGAGGCCGGACAGGAAGCAACCACGTTCTCGGTGGACTTCCCCGGAGCTGAGGTCGGTAAGACCTACAATTGCTCCATCGTGGTGAAGGACAAGAAATACGCACTGCTTTACGGAGAATATTCCAACGGGCTCGATTTCAGCGTCACCCGCGTCCAGTGGGATCTCGTGAAGGGCCCCAACGGTGAAACCAAAGGCACGTGGCGCGACGATTTCTTCACGGCGATAATGGGCTCCAACATAAAGGAAAACGGTGTCCCCAATGCAGAAAAGGAAGTCGAGATTTACGAACGTGCCGATATGAAGGGTTACTACCGTATCAAGGATATTTATGACGAAGCCTACATGGCCAAAATCGTCGGTGTAAGGTATTCCAACGTTCCCTCCGTTCCGACCTATACCATCATCGACGCGCGGGATCCCGAAAAAGTATGGTTCCCGGTACAGCCGACTGGTTTTGAGATCAACGACGTCGGTTACGAAGACAACGGCGCATTCGTGATCGTTTCGTTCTGCCAGGAGAATTATCCCGGCATGGCTTCGGCCACGATGTACGGCACGCTGGAAAACGGTGTCCTCACCTTCCCGCCGAAGGCG
>OBAO01001093.1_pt1 | contig 18063 bp, 16 predicted proteins | sample 1517541 | NCBI WGS metagenome assembly OBAO01 (sample SAMN04571698, study PRJEB22368) | human gut metagenome | biome: human gut; material: stool | host: Homo sapiens | place: Luxembourg | collected 2012-08-10
AGGCCAGCAAAATGACCGCCCAGCTCTTGCAGCAGGCCATGAAGAAGGTGCTGGCGGATATGGAAAAGCACAAGAATGATCCGCAGCTCCGGCACGGCAAACAGACCCTCCGGCAGCTTATGAAGCATGGGGCCGGCGTGTCCAATATCGAGATCACAGACCAGAATATCAAGGCGTTCTCCGCCACGGCGAAGAAGTACGGCATTGACTTTGCCCTGAAAAAAGATACCACCGGGGAGATCCCCCGGTACCTGGTGTTCTTTAAGGGCAGGGACGCCGACGCGGTGACGGCGGCCTTCCGCGAGTTCTCCGCAAAGAATCTGGCGAAGGAGAAAAAGCCATCCATCCGTAAACGGCTGACCAAGGCCAAGGAGCAGGCGAAGCGGCAGGAGCTGGAGCGGGGCGAGAAGATCAAAAACAGGGACCGGGGGCTGGAACGATGACGGGAAAGCTGAAAAAGGTCCTGCTGCCGAACCTTCCGTATCTGCTGTTTGCCTGGCTCTTTGACAAGCTCTGCCAGGCGGTGCGGCTGGCGCCGGGGCTCAACGCTTCGGAAAAGCTGCTTCGTATCGCCCAGGGCTTCACCGAGGCCTTTGCCTCCCTCTGGCTCAGCCTGCATCCTCTGGATCTGCTGCTGGGCGTGGCCGGGGCGGCGCTCGTCCGGCTGGCGGTGTACCTGAAAGCGAAAAACGCGAAGAAATATCGCCGCGGCGTTGAGTACGGCAGCGCGAGATGGGGCCGGCCGGAGGATATCGCGCCCTACATAGACCCTGTTCCCGATTGGAACATCCCTTTGACGCGGACGGAAAGCCTCACCATGACCAGCCGCCCGAAGGATCCAAAAACGGCGAGAAATAAAAATATCCTGGTCATCGGCGGCTCCGGCAGCGGCAAGACAAGGTTCTTTGTCAAGCCGTCCCTGCTCCAAATGCACAGCTCCTATGTGGTCACCGATCCCAAAGGACAGCTCCTTCGGGAGACGGGAAAACTCCTGGCGCACGGCGGGCCGAAGCGGGACGAGAACGGAAAGCCGGTGCGGGATAAGCACGGCAAGGTCATCTATGAGCCATACCGCATCAAGGTCCTGAACACCATCAACTTTTCCAAGAGCATGAAATATAATCCGCTGGCCTATGTGCGCTCCGAGAAGGATATCCTCAAGCTGGTCAATGTCATCATCGCCAACACGAAGGGCGACGGCGAAAAATCCTCCGAAGATTTTTGGATCAAGGCCGAGCGCCTTTTATACTGCGCCCTGATCGGCTACATCTGGTATGAGGCGGAGCCGGAGGAGAAAAACTTCATCACCCTGCTGGAGCTCATCAACGCCTGCGAGGCCAGAGAGGATGACGAGACCTATAAAAGCCCCGTGGATATCCTCTTTGACGAGCTGGCGCAGGCGCAGCCGGAGCATTTCGCCGTCAAGCAATATGTCAAGTTCAAAATGGCGGCCGGCAAAACTCTCAAAAGTATTTTGGTGAGCTGCGGCGCCCGCCTGTCCCCCTTTGATATCAAGGAACTGCGGGACATTATGACGGAGGATGAATTGGAGCTTGACACGATGGGCGACCGGAAAACGGCGCTGTTCCTCATTATGAGCGATACCGATACCACCTTCAATTTCGTCATTGCCATGCTGCAAAGCCAGCTTTTCAACCTGCTCTGCGACAAGGCGGACGATCTCTATAACGGGCGGCTGCCTGTCCATGTGCGGTGTCTTCTGGACGAGTTTGCCAACATCGGCCAGATACCAAACTTTGACAAGCTGATCGCCACCATCCGAAGCCGTGAGATATCGGCTTCTATTATTTTGCAGTCGCAAAGCCAGTTAAAGACCATCTACAAGGACGCGGCAGATACCATTGTCGGCAACTGCGACGTCACCTTGTTTTTGGGAGGCAAGGAGAAGTCAACGCTGAAAGAGATCTCGGAGCTGCTGGGCAAGGAGACCATCGACAGCCTGAGCCAGTCCGAAAATCGCGGCGCGCAGACCTCTCACGGCCTCAGTTATCAGAAATTGGGAAAGGAGTTGATGACCCAGGACGAGATCGCGGTCATGGACGGCGGCAAGTGTATCTTGCAGCTTCGGGGCGTGCGCCCGTTTTTCAGCGACAAGTACGACCTGACAAAGCACCCCCGCTACAAATACCTGTCCGACGCCGACAAGAAGAACGTCTTTGACGTAGAACGGTACATGAAGCGCAGACCGGCCATCGTGAAGCCGGACGAGCCTTTCGATATGTACGAATTGAGCGCAAAAGAACTGACAGACGAACCCGACAACAATTCTACAAAACGAAAGGAAACATGATTTATGGAGTTCTTCAACAGTGCCATCGATGTATTGCAGACCCTGGTCATCGCCCTGGGCGGCGGCCTTTGCGTGTGGGGCGGCATCAACCTTCTGGAAGGCTACGGCCAGGATAACCCCGCGGCCAAATCGCAGGGCGTCAAGCAGCTTGTCGCGGGCGGCGGCGTCGCCCTGATCGGCGTGACCCTGATCCCCCTGCTGTCCGGCCTGCTTGGCTGAGCGGCGGCAGGACCATCCCACCCGGAGGCTCCCGTTTCACGGCGGGAGCCCCCGAAAGGAGGTGTGACCACCCGTGATAATTGAAATGATCCAGGAGTGGTTCAAGGAGCTGCTGATCGACAGCATTATCTCAAACCTTTCTGGGACCTTTGACACCGTGAATACGAAGGTGGGTGAGATCGCCGGCGAGGTGGGCATGACGCCCTCCGGCTGGAACGGCGGCATCTTCAACATGATCCGCGGCCTCTCTGAAACGGTCATCGTTCCCATCGCCGGTATCATCCTCACCTTCGTCATGTGCTATGAGCTGATCCAGCTCATCGTGGAAAAGAATAATCTCCACGATTTTGACACCTGGCTTTTCTGGAAGTGGATTTTCAAGACCTTCTGCGCGGTGCTGATCGTCACGAACACCTGGAATATCGTTATGGCGGTGTTCGACGTGGCGCAGAGCGTGGTCGATCAGAGCGCAGGCGTCATCATCTCCGATGCTGGGATCGACATTTCCGGCGTCGTGGGTGATCTGGAAACAACGCTGGCGGACTGGAGCATCGGTTCTCTGCTGGGTCTGTGGTTTCAGAGCGTCTTTGTGGGCCTCTGCTCACATATCCTCACCATCGCCATCTTCCTTGTGATCTACGGAAGGATGATTGAGGTGTATTTAACCGTGTCCGTGGGGCCGATCCCGTTTGCCACGATGGTCAACCGGGAATGGGGCCATACGGGGCAGAACTACTTGAAGTCCCTGCTTGCGCTGGGCTTTCAGGCGTTTCTTATCATGGTCTGCGTCGGTATCTACGCGGTGCTGGTGCAGAATATCGCCGTGGTGGATGATATCACCGTGGCGATCTGGGAGTGCCTGGGCTATACGGTGCTGCTGTGCTACACGCTGTTCAAAACCGGCAGCCTTGCAAAAAGCCTGTTCGGAGCGCATTAAAGGAGGTATCAATTTTGGCATACGTAACGGTCCCGAAGGACCTGACAAAAATCAAAAGCAAGATGCTGTTCGGCCTGACGAAGCGGCAGCTTGTGTGTTTCGGATCGGCGGCGCTTGTGGGAGTGCCGCTTTTCTTTTTGAGCAAGGGCAGCATGGGTACGACCTCGGCGGCGCTGTGCATGATCCTTGTGATGCTGCCCTTTTTCCTGTTTGCCCTGTATGAGAAGAACGGGCAGACCCCGGAGGCGCTGCTGGGCAATCTGATTCAGTGCAAATTCACCCGTCCAAAAAAGCGTGTCTATCAGACAAACAACGCCTATTCCGCTTTGGAAAAGCAGGCGGAGCTGGAGCGGACGGTGGGGCGGATCGCCTCCGGCGCGGGGAAAAGAGGCAAGGGCCGGCGCAGGCTCACCCGGCAGGAGCGAAAGCAGATCGAGGCCGTCATCCGGCAGGCCAAGGGGGACGGCAAGAACCACACCGTACAGGCAAGCCTCCCCTTCCGCAATATGCACCCGGACGGCCTGTGCCGTCTGGACGACCGGCATTTTTCCAAAACCATCGCCTACGCCGACGTCAGCTACCGTCTGGCAGGGCCGGACGATCAGCGGGATATCTTTGAACGCCTCTGCGATTTCTATAACGGCTATGACCCCTCCATCGGCGTGCAAATGACCCTGAGCAGCAGCCACAAGGCCGGCGGCGGGGACCTGTTCCGCATGGCGGCCCAGGGGGACGATCTGGACGGGATCCGCGCCGAGGCCTCCGGCATCCTGCAAACACAGTATGAGCGCGGCAGCAACGGCTATGTGAAAAGCAAGTATGTCACGCTGACCATCGAGGCGGAGAGCGTCCAGGCGGCGCGGGCAAGGTTTTCCCGCATCGAGGCGGACACCCTGAACCGCTTCAAGGTCATGGGCGCGGCGGCAAAGGTGCTGGACGGCAAGGAGCGGCTGGCGCTGCTGCACGGCCTTCTCCATCCCAGAGGGGAGCCCTTTGCCTTTGAATGGGACTGGCTCCCGGCAAGCGGCCTTTCCGTCAAGGACTTTATCGCGCCGTCCTCCTTCGAGTTTGGGGAGACGCGGCGCTTCCGCATGGGCGAAATGTACGGTGCGGTATCCTTCTTGCAGATATTGGCCCCGGAGATCCAGGACCGTATCCTCACGGACTTCATGGATGTGGAGGGAAACCTTCTCGTCACCATGCACGTCCGCGGCATCAACCAGAACGAGGCCATCAAGATGGTCAAGCGCAAGATCACCGATCTGGACGCCATGAAGATCCAGGAGCAGAAGAAGGCCGCCCGCAGCGGCTACGATCTGGATATCCTCCCGTCCGACCTCTCCACCTACGGCGGCGCGGCGAAAAATCTCTTGCAGGATTTGCAGAGCCGCAACGAGCGAATGTTCAATATGACCTTCCTCATGCTGCATCTGGCGCCCACGAAGCAGAAGCTGGAGATCGCCGTTTCCCAGTCGGCCAGCGTCGCCCAGACCCACAACTGCATCCTGACCCGGCTGGACTTCCAGCAGGAGGACGGGCTTATGTCCTCGCTGCCGCTGGGCCTCAACCGTATCAAGATCGAACGGAGCCTCACCACATCGGCGCTGGCGGTATTTATCCCCTTCGTCACGCAGGAGCTTTTTATGGGCGGGGACGCCATGTATTACGGGCTCAACGCCCTGTCCGGCAACATGATCCTGCTGGACCGCAAGCAGTCCCGATGCCCCAACGGCCTTGTGTTCGGCACGCCGGGCAGCGGCAAGTCCATGAGCTGTAAGCGGGAGATCACCTATGTCATGCTGACCACGAAGGATAACGTCATCATCTGTGACCCGGAGGACGAGTATTCCCCGCTGGTGAACCGGCTGGGCGGCCAGGTGATCCGGCTCTCTCCGAGCAGCCGCGACTATGTGAATCCCCTGGATATCAACCTCAATTACAGCGAGGAAGAAAACCCGCTGGCGCTGAAAAGCGATTTCGTGCTGTCCTTCTGTGAGCTTATCATGGGCAGCAAGACAGGACTGGAGGCCATCGAGAAAACCGTCATTGACCGTGCCGTGCAGAAGATCTATCAGCCGTACTTCGCAGATCCCCGGCCGGAGAATATGCCGATCCTCTCCGACCTCATGGCAGCTCTCACCGCCCAGCATATCCCGGAGGCGGACCGTGTGGCCCAGGCGCTTGACCTGTATGTGAACGGCTCTCTCAACTTCTTCAACCACCGGACCACCGTGGATATCCGCAACCGCCTTGTCTGCTTCGACATCAAGGGCCTTGGCAAGAACCTGAAAAAGCCGGGGATGCTCATTGTCCAGGACGCGGTGTGGAACACCGTTACGGTGAACCGCTCCATTGGACGGGCCACCTGGTATTTCGTGGACGAGTTCCATTTGCTCTTGAAGGAGGAGCAGACGGCGGCATACAGCGCCGAGATCTGGAAGCGTTTCAGAAAATGGGGCGGCGTCCCCACCGGGGCAACGCAGAACCCGAAAGACCTGCTTTCCTCGCCGGAGATCGAAAACATTCTGGAAAACAGCGATTTTATCTATCTGCTGAACCTCTCCGCAGGCGACCGCAAGCTGATGACGGAGCGGCTGAACATCTCCGCCGAGCAGCTTGCCTATGTGACCAATGCGGACCCCGGCAGCGGCCTTCTGTTCTTCCAGAATGTGATCCTGCCCTTCAAGGACGAGTTTCCCAAGACCACCGAGCTATACAGACTTCTCACGACAAAGCCCAGTGAGGTTTCCCACGATGGGCAAAGCGGATAAGGAAAGGATGGGACAAGATATGAAATATGTGATCGACAGCAAGGTATATGAAAACCACATCAATGACGAGGTGCATCTGTACGGACTTCTCCATCAGCTTGCGTTCCTCGCCGAAAAGGCGAAGGACGAGAAGGATCTGGAAAATCTGGCCGAGACGGCAAAGCGCTACGGCGAGATCGCGGAGGAAAAGTTCGCCGCTTGGTGCATCCCTGGCCGCTATCTGGTGTTTGGGGACAGGAAGGACCTTGCCGAGCTGAAGGCGGCGGAGCTCACGCCCTTGACCGCCGTGCTGAAAGAGCATGACGCAAAAATCAGGGAAAAGCAGCGCGCCGTCACCGCCGATGATCCCGCCTACATCATCTCTGGCGGCGCCTTCCGTATGCTGGTGGGCGATCTCTTTGACCTGCTGGCACAGTACAGCTTTCTCCGCAACCGTGTTGTAGAAGTGAAAACAGAAAAACGGCTTGCGCGGCTGCAAAAGAATCTCTCCGGCGAGAATCCGAGCATCCGAAGAATGTACCGCAGGTGGGGCTTTGCGGAGGATCAGGTCGTCACCTGCTATGACATTCTGGAGGCAACGCTGCGGCGCGCGCATCTGACGCCCTATGACCCAGAGGAAGCGGCGGAGGACGGCATCGGCTGCGGCCGCTGCTGCGCCCTCTGCGGAGATCATTCCTGCGAGGACGACTATGACTGAGCTGACCCATGTGAGCCTGTTTTCCGGCATCGGCGGGCTTGACCTGGCGGCGGAGGCGGCGGGCTTCCGCACCGTCTGTCAATGCGAGTGGGCGGACTACCCCTATTCCGTTCTGGAAAAGCACTGGCCGGAGGTGCCGAGATTCCGGGATATCACTACTTTTACGAAGGAGGCGTTTTTTGAAAAAACAGGACTTAAAACCGTTACCGTCCTCTCCGGCGGCTTTCCCTGCCAGCCCTTCTCCACCGCAGGACAGCGAAGGGGCTTTGCGGATGAACGCTACCTGTGGCCGGAAATGTGCCGCGTTATTACCGAGCTGCGGCCCCGTTGGGTGCTTGGGGAAAATGTTGCTGGCTTCATCAATATGGGGCTCGACAAAACGATCTTTGACCTGGCAAAAGCGGGATACGCTGTTCTCCCATTCGTATTTCCGGCTTGCGGCGTCGGCGCATGGCATGAGCGCCAGCGAACTTTTATCGTCGCGGCTGATGTTTCCCACGCCCCTTGCCTCCGACAAGAACACCTGCCGGGACGCGGCCAACCTGGATGTGTACCTCTCCGACAACGGGATCTTCCGCAAGGTGAACCGGAACGGGGCCATCTGGAGCCTGAGCCTGTCGGCGGCGGTATTCTATCTGACCCCGGCAGCGTCGGAGGGCTACCGCTCCACGCTGAAACCGGCGGCGTTTCGGAGCAGCGCCCCGTCTGCCAACCTGTCGGCGCAGGTGATCCGACAGGAGCGGCCACTATCCGAGACGGCGGCGCTGAATCCGGATTGGGTGGAATGGCTCATGGGCTTCCCCCGGAAATGGACGGACGTATCCTCTGGGCCACCGAACCGGAGGGAGTCCCCCGTATCACAGAAAACACCGCAGACCGCGCCTTCCGGCTGAAAACCCTGGGCAACGCGGTCTGCCCGCCCCAGGCATATCCCATTTTCAAGTATATCTCCATGATCGAGACGGGCGAGTGCGTGAGCATTTGCCCCTACGGAAAGGCAGGTGGTGACGCATGAAGGAATGGAAGGCCGCCGAGAAGGAGGCGCAGAAGATGACCCGCGACGGAGCCATCTCCGTCAACATGGTCACAGGCGAGGCGAGCCATGTTTCAGACCGTGCGCCGGAGCAGGACTATTCCCCCTCCGGCGATTCCACGGCGCTGGCGAGGACTGCCCTCCACCATCTGGACGACCGGCGCGTCCGGAAGTCTCAGAAGAAAAAGCGGCGGAACCGCCGCAAAGCCTACCGGGAGGGTACGGCGGCAAATGACCGTCCGTCCTCCCGTTTGCAATTCACCGAGGAGGAACGCGCCGCGCCGGAGCTGCAACAGGCGATCCGCAAATCCGACAAGGCGGCGGATAAGCTGGACGCGGCAAGGGCCTCTATCCCCAAAAAGCGCGTCCTGGGCACGGAGCGTGTCTTTGACGAGGCTTCCGGCGCCGGGCGTACAAGACTGGTATTCCATGAGACGGATAAGCCGGCTTCGATCCGGCAGCCGGGGCCGAACCCGCTGGCGCGGCCTTTGCAGGAGGTCGCTCACACCGCCCATGCCAAGGTGCGGGAGGTGGAGCAGGAGAACTCCGGCGTGGCCGCGGGCCATCTCACCGAGCGCGGCATGGAAAAGGCCGTGGGCTATGGGAACCGCAAGCTGCAAAACTGGCGGGCGGAACGGCAGGTGAAGCCCTGGCGGGACGCGGCAAAGGCGGAGCAGGCGGCGGTCAGGGCCAACGCGGAGGCGCTTTACCAAAAGGCGCTCCATGATAACCCCCAGCTTGCGTCCGGCAGCCCCATCTCCCGCATCTGGCAGAAGAAGCGGATGCAGCGGCAGTACGCGGCGGCCTACCGGGCGTCGCGCAGCGCGGAGGGTGCAAAGGCGGCGACGCAGACGGCAGCCAATAGCGCAAAGAAGGGCGCGGAGGCGGCGAAGAAGGCCGGCGAGTTCATAGCCCGGAACAAGAAGGTATTCCTTATCATCGGCGGGATCGGCCTTGTGCTGGTGCTGCTGTTGGGCCTGCTGCAATCCTGCTCCTCCATGTTCGGCGGAGGCGTGTCCAACATTGTGGCCTCCTCTTATCTCTCCGAGGATACTGACCTGCTGGCGGCGGAGGCTGCCTACTGCGCCAAGGAGGACGAGCTGCGGCGGTATCTGGATACCTACGAGCAGACCCACGACTATGACGAGTATCACTACGATCTGGACGAGATCGAGCACGATCCCTATGTGCTGCTGTCCATCCTGTCGGCGCTCCATGAGGGGACCTTCACCATAGACCAGGTGCAGGGCGACCTTCAAATGCTGTTTGACCGGCAATACATCCTCACCGAGACGGTGGAGGTGGAGCGGCGGTATTACATTGAGACGGATACCTGGACGGACGAGGAGGGCAACACCCATACGGAGAGCTACCGGGTCTATTACGATTATTATATCTGCACCGTGAAGCTGGAAAACTTCGACCTCTCTCATCTGCCGGTCTACATGATGGATCAGGAGACGCTTTCCATGTACGCCGTGTATATGTCCACCCTGGGCAACCGTCCCGACCTGTTCCCGTCCTCCGGCTATGTTCCAAAGTATGTGACCAACCCGCCCGCCAAGTATGAGATCCCGGCGGAGTACCTGTCCGACGAGCGCTTTGCGGCGCTGATTACAGAGGCGGAGAAGTATCTGGGCTTCCCCTATGTCTGGGGCGGCAGCAGCCCGTCCACCTCCTTTGATTGCAGCGGCTTTGTCAGCTATGTCCTGACCAACAGCGGCCTGTGCGATACCGGGCGGCTGGGGGCGCAGGGCCTCTACAACATTTCCACGCCGGTATCCGAGCCGCAGCCGGGGGATCTGGTGTTCTTTGTGGGCACCTACGACACGCCGGGGGTCAGCCATGTGGGCTTTTATGTGGGGGACGGGATGCTCCTGCACTGCGGGGATCCCATCCAGTACACCAGTCTCAACTCGAATTACTGGCAGTCCCACTTTTATGCCTACGGCAGACCGCCATATAACTGATGGAGGCGGAGCCGATGCTGACTGTAAAACCGATGTCCCTTGCCGATGCGAACGGCTTTGTCGCAGAGCACCACCGCCACCATAAGCCGGTGCGAGGGCATAAGTTTTCCCTGGGCTGCATGGCGAACGGCCATCTGGCGGGCGTCGCCATCGTGGGGCGGCCGGTGAGCCGATACCTGGACGATGGGCTGACCCTGGAGGTCAACCGCCTCTGCACGGACGGGACAAAAAACGCTTGCAGCTTCCTCTATGGCGCAGCGGCGCGGGCGGCGAAGGTCCTGGGCTACCATAGGATCGTCACCTACATCCTGGACACGGAGAGCGGCGTCAGCCTCCGTGCCTCCGGCTGGCGATGCGCGGGGCTGGCGGGCGGACGGGAGTGGACCGGCAGACGCCGCCCGCCCGAACCGCTGTATCCGGCGCAAATGAAATACCGATATGAAAAGGCTTTGAAATGAGGTGAGCATATCAATATTGTTTCCTATGGCGGCGGTGCGAACAGCACCGCCCTTCTTGTTGGGCTGCACCAGCACCGTATCCCTGTTGACCTGATCCTGTTTGCGGATACGGGCGGTGAGCATCCCCATACCTACGCCTATCTGGATATTATGGATCGCTGGCTGAAGGATCACGGTATGCCGGAGATCACACGGGTCTATAAGACCACGAAGGACGGCAGGCGGCTGACCTTGGAGGATGAATGTCTGAAAAGCGGTACGCTGCCCTCCATCGCCTACGGCTTCAAGCGGTGTTCTCTGAAACACAAGATCGGACCGCAGGAAAAGTTCTGCAACAACCATCCTCCATGCCGTGAGGTCTGGAACAGCGGGAAAAAGGTGGTCAAGTTCATCGGCTATGACGCTGGCGAACACTATCGCAGCGACAAGATCCTTCTGCGTGATCTGGCAGACCCAAAGTACAGTAAATGGTATCCCCTGATGGAATGGGGCTGGGACCGGGAGGCGTGTATCCGGACAATCGAGGCGGCGGGCCTGCCGCAGCCGGGAAAGTCCTCCTGCTTTTTCTGTCCCAGTATGCGGGCGGAGGAGATCATCGACCTGCGGGAGCGTTACCCGGATCTGTTCCGGCGCGCGCTGGCATTGGAGGATAACGCACGGGCCAACCTGAAAACCGTTCGGGGGCTTGGGCGCAATTATTCATGGAAAGAACGATTTGGAAAGGAGCAATGCAATCATGGCAACGACTGAGAAGATCCGCAAGGATATTGAGAAAACGAGGGAAAAGATCGCCGAGCAGCAGAAGCGTCTCCGCGCGCTGGAAGCCCAGCTCACGGAGGAGGAGAACCTGGAGATCGTCCGCATGGTAAAAGCTGTCCGCATGGACAACAGGGAGCTGACCGCCTTCCTGCGCGCCTACGCCAGCGGCATGATCTCCCTGCCGGACGGGCTGATGGAGACGGAGGAAAGCGAGGGTGCGGAAGATGAAGCGTAACAGAGCTTTTCGCCGTTTCGCCGCCGTGTTCCTGGCGCTTTTCTGCATGGCGGCCACCTCCACCGTGGCCTTCGCCGGCGGCGGGGACGGCGAGCCCTACTACACCGAGGAGGAGACCACGGGCGGCTATGAGCCCCAGCCCCTGACCCCGGAGGGCAACATGACCCTGGTGGACGATATCGCCGGTGAGAGCGCCGGGGACAAGCAGTTCATCACCGTGGTCACAAAAGGCGGCAACTATTTCTACATCATCATCGACCGGGCGGAGGACGGCGAGAACACCGTCCACTTTCTCAACCAGATAGACGAGCGCGACCTGCTGGCCCTGATGGACGAGGAGACGCCCGCCGCCCCGGTGTGTACCTGTAAGGAAAAATGCGCGGCCGGCGCGGTGGATACATCCTGCCCTGTCTGCAAGACCAACCTCTCCGAGTGCGCGGGCAGGGAGAAGGCCAGGGAGCCGGAACCGGAACCGGAGCAGCCGGAGAAAAAGAGCGGCAGCGGCCTGCTGGCCGTAGTGGCGCTGCTGGTGCTGGCAGGCGGCGGAGCCTTCGCCTATGTGAAGTTCATCAAGCCGAACCGAAGCAGCGTGAAGGTCAGCGCCGATCCCGACGAGTACGATTTCCCCGACGAGGAGTATATCAACGAGGACGAGCCTGCGGAGGCTGAAACGGAGGCGGAGCATGAGTAAACTGATCATCGCGGAAAAACCGAGCGTGGCAAAATCCATCGCGTCGGCCCTGGGTGCTTTATCCAGGGCCGATGGCTTTTATGAGGGCAGCGGACTTCTCGTTTCCTGGTGCGTGGGGCACCTGGTATCCCCGCTGGACGCGGGCGGCTATGACGAACGCTTCAAAAAATGGCGCTATGAGGATCTGCCCATCCTGCCGGAGCCCTTCCGCTACGCCCCCATCCCCGGCAAGGAGGCGGCTTTGGACAATGTGAAGCGCCTCATGGCGCGGGAGGACGTAACGGAGATCGTCAACGCCTGCGACGCCGGACGTGAAGGTGAGCTGATCTTCCGTCTGGTGTATGAAATGGCCGGCTGCCGCAAGCCGGTTCTCCGTCTCTGGATTTCTTCAATGGAGGACAGCGCCATCCGGGAGGGCTTTTCCGAGCTGCGCCCCGGCGCCGAGTATGAAGCCCTGTATCAGTCAGCCCTCTGCCGCCAGAGGGCTGACTGGCTGGTGGGGATCAACGCCACCCGCCTTTTCTCCGTCCTCTATCACCGCACCCTGAACGTGGGCCGCGTCCAGACGCCTACCTTGTCCCTGCTGGCGGCGCGGGACGCGAAGATCGCGCTGTTCCAGAAGGAGAAGTATCATCATGTGCGCCTGACGCTGGCCGGCGCGGAGGCGGTGTCGGAGAGGTTCACCGATCCGGCGGAGGCGGAGCAGGCGGCGGCCATGTGCAAGGGCGCTGCCGTCATCTGTACTTCCGTCACGAAGGAGCAGAAGAAGGAACAGCCTCCGAAGCTCTATGACCTCACCACCTTGCAGCGTGAGGCAAACCGGCTGCTTGGCTACACGGCGAAGCAGACCCTTGACTACGCTCAGAGCCTCTACGAAAAAAAGCTGCTGACCTATCCCCGCACGGACAGCCGGTATCTGACCTCCGATATGGCGGAAACGGCCTCCTGTGTGATCCACCTGGCGGCAAAGCTGCCGCCCTTTGATGGCTGCACAAACTTCTTCCCTCTGGTGGAGGCCATGATCTCCGATAAAGATGTATCCGACCACCACGCCATCATCCCCACCCTGGAGATCGAGAAAGCGGATATCCCCGCCCTGCCCCTGGGCGAGCGTGAGCTGCTTCTTCTGGTCTGCTGCCGTCTGCTGTGCGCGTCGGCGGAGCCCTATGTGTATGAGGCGGTCACGGCTGCCTTTGACTGCGGCGACCATTCCTTCACCGCAAAGGGTAGGCGCGTCCTCTCCGAAGGCTGGCGGGAGATCGACCGTATTTTCCGCGCCTCCCTGAAAGAAAAGCCTGCGGATGGGGACGGCGGCACGCTGCCGGACTTCACCGAAGGGCAGACCTTTGACGGCGCGGAGGTTTCCATCACCGAGCATTTCACCCAGCCGCCGAAGCCCTACACCGAAGATACCCTTCTGTCCGCTATGGAGAACGCGGGCAAGGACGATATCCCCGACGAGGCAGAGCGAAAAGGTCTTGGCACGCCTGCGACCAGGGCGGCCATCATCGAAAAGCTGGTGGCGGCCGGATTTGTGGAGCGCAAGGGCAAGAGCCTGATCCCCACGAAAGCCGGTATCAACCTTGTCACGGTCCTGCCGGAGCCGCTGACCTCTCCCATGCTGACAGCGGAATGGGAACAGAAATTGACGGAGATTGCAAAGGGCGGCGCTGACCCGGACGCCTTTATGGATGGCATCCGGGATATGGTCCGGGAGATCGTTTCCACCTATTCCTGTATTTCCGAGGACGGCAAAAAGCTGTTTGCCCCGGAGAAGGAAGTGGTCGGTACCTGCCCCCGCTGCGGCCAGCCGGTCTATGAGGGGAAGAAAAACTTCGCCTGTTCGGATCGGTCCTGCGGCGTTGTCCTCTGGAAAAATGACCGCTTCTGGACGAGCCGCAGGAAGGAGCTGACAAAGAAGATGGCGGCGGACCTTCTGAAAAAGGGCCGCACCAACGTCAAGGGGATGTGGTCTGAGAAGAAACAGACCGCCTATGACGCCGCCGTGATCCTCTGCGACACGGGCGGCAGGTACATCGATTTCAAGCTGGAATTTCCCAAAAATAAGCGAAGCTGAAGGAGGAGCGTATATGCCGGATTACAGTTACAACAAGGACTATCCCTTTGCCGCCTTTATCACCAATCTTGGCAAGTACAACGAGGGCGAGCTTGTGGGCGAGTGGGTGAAGTTCCCCACCACCGCCGAGGAAATGAAGGAGGTATTCAAGCGTATCGGCATCGGCCAGAAGGACGATTTCGGCAATCCCTATGAGGAATGGTTCATCACGGACTATGATTGCTATGTAGATGGCCTCTATGACAAGCTGGGGGAATACGAAAGCCTGGACGAGCTCAATTATCTGGCCTCCAAGCTGGAGGAGATGAGCGACAGCGAATACGCGCAGTTTCAGGCCGGTATGGAAATGGGCGACCATTGCGGCAGCCTGCAGGAGATCATCAACCTCACCGAGAATCTGGATTGCTATGAGGTTTACCCCGATATCCATGACTATGACGATCTGGGCCGCTATTACATCGAAGAACTGGACGTTATGCAGGTGCCAGAACATTTGCAGAATTACATCGACTATGAGGCCTACGGCCGGGACGTTGCGTTGGAGGAAAACGGCACCTTCACGGATCAGGGCTATGTGCGTGATACGGGTGACAGTTTCCATGAGTATTACGACGGTGAGCGCGGCAGTATCCCCGACGAATACCGGGTGATGACCTTCCAGGACGATCTTCCCGAAGAAGAAAAGTCTGAGTGGGCTATGGATATCGCCTTTGACATGGACGAGTTTTTCCGTCAGAACGATCCGCAGTACGCGGCGGAGCACCCGGAGGCGCACGCCGCAAAGGAAGCGCTTTATGAAAATCTGATGGCAGGACGCATCTCCGCTTTGGAGGAAAGGCTGGCGGCGCTGGGCCAGACGCAGGAGGACTATCTTCCCTCCGAGATCGAAAAGTTCAAGGACGCCACGGGATACGAGGAGTTTCTGGATTTCGACCCTGCCGAGGTCAAGGCGGCTTTGGAGGATCCGGACAGATCCCGTGTGGATGAAATGCTGGCCGCCGCGGAAAAGGCGGAACGGGAGTACGCGGCGGAGGCGGCCGCCTATGTGCAGACCCCCGCTGCTATCGTGGAGCAGGCGCGGGCGGCGCAGGGCGAGCCGGTGGGCAGTTTCTCCATCTACCAGCTCAAGGGCGGCAATGAAACGCTGGATTATCGCTTTGAGCCGCTGGACAGCATCCACCGCAACGGTCTTTCTGTGAAGCCGGAGAACTATGAGCAGGTTTACACCGCCCCGCTGACGGCGAAGGACGATCTGGAAAGCATCTACACCCGGTTTAATGTGGATCGTCCGGCAGACTTCACCGGGCACTCCCTGTCGGTATCGGATATCGTGGTGCTGCATCAGGGCGGGAAGGATACCGCCCATTACTGCGACCGCGCTGGTTTTTCCGAAGTGCCGGAGTTTTTGCAGCCGGCGCAGAAAAGCCGCGAGATCACCGAGCGCATCCAGACACCCAGGGGCAGCTTCTATCTCTGCGGCATGACAAGGGAGCAGATGGAGGCGGACGGATACGGTTTTCATCACGCCTCTGAGGATGGAAAATATCTCATTATGGCAAATGGGACCCAGGCGTATGCGGTCAGAGCTGATGCGCCGGAAAAGGACAATCCTCTCCGCACGGCGGAAATGACGCTGGAGGATGACTACGGCATGATCGACGGCGTTATCAACAACGGCCGGCGGGGCGAGGAGCTGGAGAAGGCCAAGGAGCACGCGGAGCGGACGCAGCCAGAGAAAAAGCCCTCCATCCGGGAACGGCTGGCGGCGGCAAAGCAGGAGTGCGCGAAGCAGCAGCCCAGGCCTGCCCCGGAGAAGAAGCCCCCGGAGCTGGGGGAGCGATGAGCCGGGGCGTGAAGTGGCGGCTGGAATGGGCCTTCTTCCTGGGGGAGAATGGCAGGCGGCAGTACAACCGGCTCTGCAAGGGCTGTATCCATCCCTGCAAGCAGAGCTTCCGGGCGGTGGTGTTGGACTGCCCGCACTTCCAGTCCCAGCGTGTGAAAAAAGGCATGGATAAGGGTGGGAAACGGGCAAAATAGTCCTCCGTGGCGGCGTTTTCAGACCATGCCCTTATGATTTCCCATCCGCGCCTTTCTCCGCGCTCCTGCGGCGAGAAAACAGACGTTTTTGACACTTTCCGATTTGCGCCCATAGCAAAAGCGGGGACGCGGCCTTCGGTATATCCGTTGGCTGCGTCCCCGCTTCTTTTTTTGCTTATTTCTCGTCCTCGTTGGGCTTGTCCGCTTCCGCCACGCCCTGGATCACATCCGTCACCACGGCGTTGAGCTGGGCGGCGTTCTCCGCTGTGACGGCGGGCCGCCCGGTGTCCGCTTCGATGGCGCGCCGCGCGTCTCCAGCCACCTTGCCGCCGCGCCGGGCAACGATCCGGCTTTCCTCAAAGCCCTCCGGCCGGTGGGCCTTGGAAAGCTCCGTGGTCGTGGTTTCGGCCAGCATGTTCAGCACGATCTCCAATGTACTCATGTTGTCCCGGAGGTTTTCCTTTTTGAGACCTTTCAGGTTTTTGTATTGCCGGGTGGTCATGCCGGACCAGGCCTTTGTGATCTCGTCGGTGAGGATGGCGTATTCCCGGCCCTGCTCCACGCCCCGCGCCTGCCATTCGGCGGTGAGCTCGTTGCGGACGCGGATGGAGAGGATGCGCTGGTGGATCCAGTCGGCATCATAGCCCTTCTTCTGGTAGGTCTCCAGCGCCCGGTCGATGGCCTGCTCCGGGTCGATGGTCTCCTCGATGCGCTCCCGGCCTACGGCGGCGAGCCAGAGCCGGAAGGGTTCTGCCTTCGGCGAGGGGATGGACTGGATGATGCGCAGGATGCCCTCGGTATTGGCAGCAAGCACCTTTCGTTTTTTGCCTGTGGAGCCGGTCATTTCTACCTGGGGACAATTTGTCCCCAGGTAGCTTGCGAGCTGTTCGTCCCGCTTGCGCATTTTTTTGAGATAATCCGTGGGATTGGCGCTGTCTGACAGCACCGACACCACATCCACCACGGAGAAATACCATTCTTCCTTTTCCTCGTCCCAGGCGGTACGGATCTTTCTATCTTCAAAAAGCTGTATGGAATTGTTTTCGTCCATGGGCTTTTCCCTCCTTCGATGGGCTATCCCCATTCTACCATGAAATGATGATTTTTTCTATCAGGGAACGCGATTTTTGCGGCAGCAGCAGTCGTAGGCGCTGTGGGACTGTGGGCAAACGGCCAAGCCGGGCGGCGCTGTGGGAAAGCGGTTTGCCGTCCTGTGGGAAAGGCCTGTCCTTTTCCATTAGGCGGTGAATGGCTTTTCCATCGGCAAAGCGGTCGTTTTCCATAGTTCCATAGCGCGGGCCTAATCCTCGGTGATGATACACGCACCGCCTGCCGTCAGCAGGCGGTACAGCGTCAGCGGCACATACCACGCCGCCACCAGCAGCCGCCAGACAAGGACGCAGCCGCCGATAAGGCCGGCAAAGACGAAGTTCAGAAGGAACAGGGCGATCCCGCCGCCCAGAGAGCCGCCGCCCGGTATGATCCAGAGCCGCAGCCGCCAGATCCCAAACGGCAGCCCGCAGAGGATCCAGAGCCAGAGATAATCCAGCTCCCCGTTCTTTACGCAGGCGGAGCGGAAGATGCAGTACAGCAGCGCGGCCGACGCCGCCGGCAGGATGGTCTTGCGGAAAAAGTCTTTTAAGGCCTCGCCTCTTGTCATGGGGTTCGCCTCCTTCAAAATCGTTTGTATCTTCATTATATCTGACGTTTCGGCAAAAGCCCAGGGGAAAACGCAGATCGCGGCAAAAAGTTTGTCCCAGGGGTCATTCCAGCTCCATATCCTTCTGCCGTGCCGGCGCCTGCCGGGGCGGGGCCAGGAACTCCTCCACATTCCGGCGCACGGCGGCGTAGTCCTGCTCCTCCCGCCG
>OBAO01001110.1_pt1 | contig 17821 bp, 20 predicted proteins | sample 1517541 | NCBI WGS metagenome assembly OBAO01 (sample SAMN04571698, study PRJEB22368) | human gut metagenome | biome: human gut; material: stool | host: Homo sapiens | place: Luxembourg | collected 2012-08-10
ACAAGATAATACACAATAAAGTTGTCTACCGGAAGCTGATGCATTTTCATCGAATGCCAAGGCTCCCATTCAACTAACGTATAACGAGCTGGCATAAAATCCAATGAACGAACTTCCTTTCGTATGCGCCCCAGCTGAGCTGCGGCTGTCTCCGGAACAAGAAGTTCATTCGCAATATACGAATAGATTTTACGTAAATCACCAAGTGCATCTACAGAATAGCCGACATTATAGCTATCCGTCATATGCCAAACTCCTTTGCAAGTACCGCGTCGACTTCATCTGCAGAATATACCTTTCCTTCTTTGATGGAATCAACACCCTTCTGGAGTTCTGCATCAAGTTCTTCTCTGGTCATTGCACCAACAGCTAATGGCTTAGAAGAAGGAAGTTTCAATTCAAACGGCATACCTTTTTTCAGTACGATCTGGCTATAAAGCATCTGAATTGCACTGGATGGAGAAATGCCAAGCTGAGAAAGAATACTCTCAGCATTGTCCTTGAGATTCGTATCTATTCTTGCATAAACAGCGGATGTATTTGCCATAGTATCGCCTCCCTTTTCTTTATTATGTTCGCTTTTGCTTGCAATTGCAAGCAAAAGCGCAAATTATTTTGTGACGTAACTTTGAATTTTATACGCCTCTTAAGGCAGAAAGGAATATTTATGGGATTTTTATCGGGGCTATTTCATTCCAGAGACAAGCCCACCAACAGCACCAATGGCAGCGCCTATCGTTTTCTCTTTGGTGGAAGCAACTCTGACAAAGCCGTCAATGAACGAAGTGCCATGCAAATGACTGCAGTCTATGCCTGCGTCAGGATTCTTTCGGAGTCCATTGCAGGACTGCCAGTCCATATTTATAAGTATAAGTACACTGACTCGGGTAGTAAAGAAAAGGCAATCAAACATCCTCTGTATCGACTGATTCACGATGAGCCAAATCCGGAAATGACGTCCTTTGTCTTCCGAGAGACTTTGATGACGCATCTTCTCCTTTATGGAAATGCCTATGCGCAAATTATACGAAATGGCAAAGGTGAAGTCATCGCTCTCTATCCGCTGATGCCCAATCGAATGAGTGTGGATCGTGACGATAAAGGTCACCTCTACTATCAATATCAAATGCAGGATTCAGATGCACCTACCATGAAAAATGGAACCGTCATCCTAAAACCGTCGGATGTACTCCATGTTCCGGGTCTCGGCTTTGATGGTCTGGTAGGTTACTCTCCCATCGCTATGACCAAGAACGCTATCGGACTTGCTATCGCCACAGAAGAATACGGTGCTAAGTTCTTTGCAAACGGTGCCACACCGGGAGGTATTTTGGAGTATCCCGGTACCGTAAAAAATCCAGAAGCTGTCAGAGAAAGCTGGAAAAAAGGCTTCTCTGGGAACAATTCTCATAAGGTAGCTGTTTTGGAAGAAGGCATGAAATACATGCCTATTTCCATTTCCCCAAATGAAGCACAGTTTCTGGAAACAAGAAAATTTCAGATTGATGAAATAGCTCGAATCTTTAGAGTACCGCCTCATATGGTCGGTGATCTTGAGAAGTCGAGCTTTTCTAATATTGAGCAGCAATCTCTCGAATTTGTGAAGTACACCTTGGAGCCCTAGATTGTCCGTTGGGAGCAGTCCATCAACCGAGCCCTTCTATCTGAATCGGAGAAATCTGCTTATTTTGTAAAGTTCGACGTTGACGGTCTCTTGCGTGGTGATTATCAAAGCCGAATGAACGGTTATGCCACTGCAAGACAGAATGGCTGGATGTCCGCAAATGATATCCGTGAACTTGAAAACCTGGACCTCATCCCACCGGAACTTGGTGGTGACTTATATCTCATCAAGGAATCCATCATTAATGCCTACGAAATTAAGACTGGTATGAGCCGTGCTAAGCTATCCCATCTTACCATTTGCAGTATTCTTCTGAATAGCATCTACTCTGGCATAACCTTCTGGTGATAATGTGATAGGTCGATCATTTTCTCCACCATTCCATGACTGTGGTGATAAGATGTAATTTCTATCAACTAAAAACTTTATCATATAATTCATCTGTCAGGGATAGGTTCAAGGGTATCCACCTGTTCCAGATACTGCGCCAGATTTTCATCACCGTTGGCAAGTAGAAACTCAGGGAAGGTCATTGGGTCAATCTGCATGAAGTTGACCTTGCCTACTGGAAAAGAGGAAGGCTTCGCCAGAGCAATCCCCAACAGAGAACCGGCACAGGCAACATGGTATTGCGGTGCGTTCTCGCAAAAATACTTCATGGAGTTGATAACCTTCGGGCAGTCCTGTACCTCGTCAAAGATGATGAGGGTCTTTTCTGGCAATATCTTTTGACCGCTTGCCAGCATAAGGTTTTGTAGAATCCGGTTCACATCCTTGGTTGTTTCAAAAATTGTTTATATTCTTCGTTTTCGTCGAAGTTAAAGTAGGCTGTATTTTCATAACAGCGTCTGCCGAACTCTTTTAGAATCCAAGTCTTACCCACCTGACGTACGCCCTTCAAGATTAAAGGCTTGCGGTAGGGAGAATCCTTCCAATCCAGCAACTTTTTTAAGATAAATCGTTCCATAGAATCACTCCTCACATTTTTATTGGAGTTAAATTTTCTACAATAAAGGCAGACCACAGCCTCAACATTAGTTATATTACATCTTATCATTCCTGTTCCATTCCGGATAGGAAAGGATAAGATCAGTATCACTATAATCAGTATCGTTATTATCAGTATTGTCCCATCAAAGAAATAGGGCTGACCTGTTACAGTCAGCCCTAAGTAAAAATTCTATATTCTGTTAGCAAAAAATCAGTTTTGCATTAACGTCTTGCGCCATAGCTGCACCGCTTGAGTGCACTCCTAGCCACAAGTTTGCTTCCGTCATAGACCAACATGCGGGCTTTGTAGTAATATTTTCTGCCCTTCGTGCCCTTGGTGCTGATAAAGCTGTTCTTGCTGCTTGTCTTGAGCAGTTTGTAGCCTGCGTCCTTCTTCGTCGAGCGATAGAACTGGTACTTGACCGTATAGCCCAGCGACTTGATGTCGGAGATCAGGCTCTTGCTGCTCTTGGCTGCGACCTGTACCTTGACGGATTTCTTGCTCGTCTTAGTGGTGGTCACTTTGAACTTCGCGCTCTGCATCAGTTCTTTGACGTGGGCGGCGTTCTGTTCTTTAATTAACCGCTCTGCTTCGTCTTTGTCGACGACTGCGAAGGTCGAGAAGTGGGTCGTCGTGAAGCGAATGTAATCTTCTGCGCCGATCTTCACTACGCTGTGGTTCAGGATCTTGCAGAGGCCGTTGTCGTCGATGTAGATCACGAGGATGTCTTTGCCCTTGAGTTTTTGCGGCATCGGCAGAATCACATAAGCCTTGCCGCCTTCAAATTGATGCAGGTGTTTTTTGCCAATCTTCGCGACAATCTCGAAAAGCGTGCCGTTCTTGCCGACGATCTTCTCCGCCGGTTTCTGCGTTTCCTTGAGCTGGGTGTTTTCGCCCACCACGATGGTTACGGTGTCACCCTTGGCTGCGCCTGCAATCGTTTCTAAGGTCTTGTTGTCGAGGACGACTTCGCCGTTGTCGGTCTTGATGACAAGGTCGGCGTTCGTGTCCTTGGCGATCGCGTTGACGGTCGCCTTTGGCAGCTCGACTTCGGTTGCTTTCACGCTGTCCGCCGCGCCTGTGCTGCCTGCGCCGCTGCCGTTATTCGCGTCACTGGACTTCACAGTGATCTCGATCGTATCGGACTTATTGGAAACCGCCTGATCGAGCAGTTTGTCACCGAGGTCTTTGGAAACGCTGGCTGTGGTCTTGGAAACATCCTGACCCTGCTCGTTCTTGGTCGTTTCGGTCGTCGTATTCTTGACGGTCGTCTTGGTTATTGTAGTTGTGTCGGTTTCCGCACCCGGCTTGGAGGTCGTATTGTCCTTCGTGTCTTCTTTGACTGTGATGACATCCGCATCAGACGGCGTCGGAGCCGGGGCTGCGCCACCGCCGCCACCACCGGATGCTCCGCCGCCGGAAGGCCGATCGGAAACGGTCACAGTCAAGCTTTGTTCTGCCACATCTGCGTACTCTGCGTTTCCCTGAACCTTATACCAAACGGTGTATTTCCCCACGTTTTTCGCTGTGGGGATCTGCTCGCTCCACTCAGAATTGTCAAGCCGGTAGAGCATCGTGCCGCCAGTGGTCTTGCCTGCTGTAACCAGCGCCTGTTCTGTACCATTGTAGGTCAGGGCGTTTGCCGTAGGTGCCGTAACAGTGGGGACAAACTTGTCGGTCGCATTGACATTGACGGTCAGAGTGATGTCCTCATAGTTTGTGCTCTTGATTACAACGGTCGCTGTACCCACAGAGCCGGTGGTTTCCACGTCATTTTTCTGAATGGGCAGGGTCAGCTTGCCGTTTTCCACCTTCGCGCCGCCGGTGTAGTAGCGGCCATCCAGTTTGATTTCGCCGATCTCATAGGTGAGTGCACCATACTCTTTGGGCGTTTCCAGCGTGGGCAAGGTGGGGAGCGTCACAGTGTAGATCTTTTCGTGGCCGTTTACAATGACGAGCGCAGTTTCCTTAGTGAAGTCAGGCGCAGCAGCCTTGGTGATGCTGCCAGTCGTAGTGAAGCTGCTCTGCTCCAGGGCGTAATTCTTCGCGGTCTGCCCCATCAGGGTCACTGTGGCAGTGATGTTCTTGCCGTTGCCCACACTGGCATCGTCAAAGCTGGCGGTCACGGTGTAGTCTGTGCCTCGCTTCAAGTTCATGCCGTCGAAGGTTACGCCGGAGATGTCCGCGTTTTTCGTGCCATCATAGGGCTTGGACGCAGCCGTTACCCCGGTGATTGTCAGCGGCTTCTTTCCAATGCTGACCGCCACGCTGGCGGGTGCGGTATCGTTGTGGTTTGTATCGCCAATCACCCGATACCACACGGTATACGTTCCGGCATCGGTGCCGGTAGGGATGTCCGGGCTGTATGTACCGTTCTCGGTCAGGCTGTACTGCATGGTGCCATAGTCCGTCACGCTGCCTGCGGTAATCAGCGCCTGCTCCTGTCCGGTATAGGTCAGGTTTTCCTGCGCTGTGGGAGGCGTGATAAGACTTGAGCTGATGTTGGCCTTTTGTACCGTCACAGCAATATCCCCGCTCATCTTCTCGTAGCCGTCACAGGTGGCCGAAAATCGGAAGGTGTGCCGGCCTACGGACAGCTTTAGTGCATAAAGATCAAATTGATTCTTTGTTGTCGCGCTGCCAACCGCTGTGGCCGTGCCGTCCTCCACCTGATACCACTGGAAGCTTACAGCACCTGCGCCGTTTTCCTTAGCTACCTTAACAAGAAGCGTCCCCGCACCGCCATAAGTCATACTCATCTTGGTCTCATAGTCCATGCTCTTGATGGGGAGCTTGGCCATAGAAACATCGGTCAGCTCCGTACGACTAAGGTCGCTGATCCATGTACTGCCGCTCTTAAACGCGTAATCCTCCGGCAGCAGGGATGCCAGCGTGACATCTCCGGTGACGGTCAGTTTTGCCGCCGTCTTACCGTTCAAATCCAGCTTGAGCGGGCTGCTGATGGTGATCTCGCCTGCATCTGCCAGCAGCTTCACCGTACCGCCGTCAGCTGCGGCGATGGCCGCGTCTGCCGTCCGATGGTAGGAAATGCTGCCGTCCGTCTTTGTCACCGCAGCGGCATAGCCGCAGCATGGGCAAACGTTCCCGCCGGAAGAGTCATCCGGGTGGCTACACTTCACAACGGTTACGGCAGTATTCTCATTCATCTCCGACAGCTTGAGCAATGCGCCGCCTTGCTTCTGATAGGCATAGCCCTCCGCCAGCAGGGACTGGTAATCTGCGCCATTCTCGATTTTGATGCTGTCAAAGGAGCCGCCGGACAGGGTCACTTGAATACCATCGAGCGCACCCAATTCCAGCTGATCCGCGCTGCCGCCGGACATGGTCAGCGCTCCCTCCGTGTAGATGCCGCCGGGGAACGTGCCGCTCGTTACCACAGCTTCGTTCCCGGTAAAAATGGAAAGCCCCACTCCACCGGAACCAATTCCGCCACCTACGCTGCCCTCCAGGGTGACATCGTTCAGCGTCAGCTTTGCGCCTGTGTGGTTAAATTTTCCAACTTGCACCGCGGTAGCGGGCTTACTGGTGCAGGTGCTCAGCACCTTGCCGTTTATGATGGCTACATTGGAGTCGAGGATGCGCAGAAGCGCATTCTCAGCGGATTTGCTCAGGGTGTGTCCATTCAAGTTCAGTACAATATTTTTGCTGACCTCGATCGGCTCTACGTTCTCGATCTCCAAAGGCCCCCGCAGCGTGATCGTGTCCCTGTCCTGCGCGGCAGCCAGCGCGTTTTCCAGACTGGTGTATCGTTTGCCGCCGATTTCAAATGCCTCCACCAGCGCTTTGCAGAAGGTGCAGTAACCAGCGTTGTCCACCTTGCCCTCATGGTCGCAGACTCTGCCGCAGACACATTTGCCATTCTGATATTGGCAGGTATGCTCGACCACTTTGACGCTTCTACTCTGGATGCTTACTTCGGAAACATTCAAAATTTCACTGTCATCAGTGCCAGCAAAGGCATATCCGTCTGCCAGCAGAGCCAGAGCCTGCTCACCAGGTTCTACTCTGATTCCATCTTGGAACGTGCCGCCCTGGAGCTGGGTTTTCCCGTGGAATTTCACCAGTTGCTCAAACACGCAGTTGCCCTTTACCGTCAGGGTAAAATAGGTAGAAAAGACCTCCTGATCTGTTTTAACGCTGTCTAATATCAACACCGTGGGGGCGCTGGTGGCAATGTCATTTATCGTGCCGTTTTGGATGGTAACGCTCTTGTACGGGAAATTTTGCAGATCCAGCAGCTTGACCTTGTGGCCCTGCAGATCCAGCGTAACGTCCTTGTTCGCCGTATCGCCGTTCCCCGCTTTCAAGGTTTCGTTAGCATCCCGCACAAAATAAGCGGTTCCGCCGGAGAACAGAATGAACCCAACCTCAGGGTTATCGCCTTCAAACGTATAGGGGATACCGTTGCGAATAAAGAGCACATCCTTGCTGCACGGTTCGCCGCACTGTTGGCATTTGCCGTCGTTGGCGTATTTTTCATGGGGGCAGGTGTTAAAGGTAACAGGGACAGTGTTTGTGTCTAGGGTATAGCTCTGATAGGACAGCTTGCAGTAGACCCGGCCGCTGTACTCCCAGTTCTTGCCCGCCGTTGTGGTCAGGTCGGATGTGGTCAGGGTGATTCTATTGCTGCCGCTGCCTGTGCCTTTAAATTCCTTTCCGTTCACATACCACTGATAGGTGATATTACCACTCGTACCGCCTTCCAGCTGGGCCCTTACCCAGACATCCGCCTTAAATTGCCCATCGCCTTTCTTATAGCTGACCTGCGGCTGCGTTCTTATGGTAATGGGGTTTCTGGGCGCGGCGGCGACGGTGACCGTTGCGGTGGCGGTCGCCTTGGCAGGAGTGGCACCTGCTTCGCCGTCTGCGGTCAGCTTCAGCTTATAGCGGCCCTCCTTGACGGTGTTGTCGGCGGTAACGGTGATGGTCTGGTTGTCAGCGGATTTTTCCGCCGTCAGACCGGGGTGTGCGCCCACCCAGTCCACTTGCAGGTTTTCCATCTTGACCTTGCTGCCAGTCACGGAGAAGGTCGCCGTCTGACTACCTAAGCTTTCCTGTAGGGTTCCCTGCTGCGCGCCGACGGTCAGGCTTGCGCGGGGTCCCATCTTGGCGATGTAGATGGTCTTGACTTCATCCTCTCTTGTTGTATCGTCCGCTGTGCCGACCGACATATCGTCTGTGTTTGCATTCTGTTCGTCCGAATACAGAATAGTCAGGCTGGGGTCGATGCTTCGGGCTGTTCCCTTACGACTCCATATCGCACCATATTTTCCGGTGGCGTAAAGGGTTCCTCCGTTCATGGTCAGGGATGCAGCCACAATACCGTAACCGGAATTTAGTTTCAGCGTTCCATTCTCAATCACGATGGATTTGGCGTACAAGCCGTACAAACCGCCGTTGGTGGTTATCTTTGCCCCGTCTTTTATGGTAAGCGTCCCGCCGGCGGTGTCGCTCCAACTGCCGTCCGCAATACCACTTTTCCCTTTAGGAACATTGACCGTCAGACTGCCGCTTCCCTGAATGGTCAGACTGGCGGAATACATATCCAGAGCGGCGGTATATGCGGTCTCGGTAATCGTAATGGTATTCTCGCCTTTCAGCGTGATTGTTGTGTCGCCCTTCACCGTCACCGGGGTAGTTATGTTTCTGTTCTCCCAGGTAACATTGCCGGAGATGGTTTCATCGTCTGCCTCAGCTGCCATCAGGGATATTGCCTGCTCTGTTCCCTTGCAGGCAGAGAGATCCGCATCCTCCGCAGCGCAGACCGGACAGTCGGGATCGACCGCCCCCTGCTCACAGTGGGTCTCGCAGCTGCACTCCGCCGGAGCATTCCCGGGCGCGGTGGACACATCAGTTTCCACCGCAGATGCCGGGACTCCCGGCATTGTAAAAATCATTGCCGCCGCCAGTAAAAATGCGGCCGGCCGTTTCCATTTCAACATCATTTTATTCATCCTCGCACTGTTCGCTCCTTCTCGTTGTTTTCTGAAGCAGCCTGGATACTGCCTCCCGCAGCTGATATTCCGTCACAGGCTTTACCAAAAAGGTGTCCGCCTGCAGCCTGCGGCTTTGGGGTTCAAATTCTGCCTGATCGCTGATCCAAAGGAGCGGGACATCCCTGCTGTAGCCTCGTATGCTCATGCAGAAATTCATCCCCCTGGCTCCGTCCTCCATGACCACCACAGCATCATAAGGCCCATCCCGCTGCATGGCATAGGTACAAAATACGCCGTTATCAAAGCGGTCTACCTTGCCCAGCTTCATCAGCAAAGCGGTTTCTTTTTCTTTCTGGCTATAACTGCATAGCGCAATTCGCATGTTCGCACCTCCATTTCGTGATGGGTTTTATCGCCTCATATAGCTCCTGATCACTACAATCTATGGAGAGGAATGCCGGGATATGAAGCTGATACGCGATCAGGGCGAAGTTTTCATCATCGCTCCACCAGACAAGCGGTACTTCCGGTGCCAGCTGCTTTGCCTGAATGGCAGCCTCCAATCCCCTTGCCCCGGTCATTGCGATGACAACCGCATGATATCGGCTCCGCCGCAGTGCCTGAGATAGCTGCTTCTCATTCCATAGCTCGTCGATGACAAGCTGTCCGTCCCCTTCAAAAAGGGAGCGCAGCCTGCTTTCAAACCATTCCACATTTCTCAGCTCCGTACAAAGTGCGATTTTCATGCTGAGCCTCCTTTCCTGATTTCCTATCAAATAAAAAACCAGACCTTCTCATCGGAAAGTCTGGTAGTATAATTAGAGTAGCATCTTGTCAAGAGAAATACAACCGACTTTGTTTAAGACGCAGGTTTCCTGTTTAAGACGCAAGTTTTTTCCTGCGGTTTTATGTTATACTCATATTGGATGATTGTGCAAAGGAGATGGTACGATGCAGATTGCGATTGTGGATGACAGAGCAGAGGACAGAGAAGAACTGTCTGCCTGCCTGAAAAATTATATGAAAAAGCATCAACTGGACTATACGCTGACAGAATTTGAGGACGGAGAGAATTTTCTGAAAGCTGCCGCCCAGGTCAATTTTCAGCTTGTCTTTATGGACATCTATATGGAGAACATGGATGGAATAGAGGCCGCCAGAAGGCTGCGCCAGAAAAACAGGCTTTGTAAGATCGTTTTTCTGACCATTACAGAAGATTATGCCCGGATGGGGTACAGCCTGTCCGCCAGCTATTATCTGCTGAAGCCGCTTTCGCTCCATCAGGCAGAATTTGAAGAAGCGATGGAGCTGTGCCAGCTAAAACCGCCCTATGAAGTGATGACACTTTCGGTTATGGCTGACCGTCAAAAGCTGGAACTTCCCACAGAGAAGATTCTATACATAGATTATCAAAACCGTATGACACGGATTCATATGGCGGAACGCGTGATACCGGTAAGCGGAGGTTTTCAGGAGGTCACTGCCGCATTGCAGAAGGACAAGCGTTTTTTGCCCTGCTACCGGGGCGTTTTAATCAACATGGATTATATCAGCCAGGTTGACAGTCAGACCTTCCGTTTGATAAACGGGGAGAATCTTCCGATTGCTCTCCGCAATGGAAAACAGCTGCGGGAAGCCTACCGTCAATATGTTTTCTCTGGAATGGGGGGTATCGTATGAGAATGAAGCAAATACACAGGCGTATTCTGGGGGGCTGTCTGACCTGCCTCCTCTGCTTCACCGGCAGTATCCCCGCATTTGCCGCTGAAACTGCAACCCCAGCCAATGCCGATGAAAGAACGGAGATTCTGCCGGATTTAGAAAGCGAGGCTTCGGAGACACTGGATAGCGGAACCCCGGAAACACCGGAAGCACCGGAAGAAGTATCCCTCGTCTTTGTCACAGAAATACAAAATGAAGGCGAACTGCGCTCCCTGCCAGATTTCACCCTGCCCCTTAGAACCACACCGTCTGATGATGACCTGGAGGAAATTTATCAGCTGGCCCTTCAGTATCAAACCGTCTGCGCCACTGTAACAGCAGGTGAAAAAATCCGGCAGGAAACATTTCCTGTCTCATGGGATTTTTCGGCCATTGACCAGACCACTCCGGGCGAATATACCGCAGCAGGCCGGATTGAACTGCCGGATGGGTATGCCTTTGGTGAAACTGTATTGCAGGAGCTTCAGATTTCCGTCCGGGTGGAAGAAATGCCGCCTGCTGTCATTACTTCCATAGAGAAATGGTATCCTTATACGGACGCGTTTGCGGTTCAACAGGGCAGCGAAACCGAAACGCTGGAAAATTTGTTTGCCTTTTCCCCTTACTATCTGGATTGCTATACGGAAAATGGAACCAGCTGCACCGCTGTGGTGGAATGGGATTTTTCCGGTATTGATTTGAATACTGTGGGACTGTACCATGCCATGGGAAAGCTGACCGCACCGGAAAACACTGCGTTTGCAGAGGGAATTGCTTTCCCTGAAATCTCAATTCCTGTTTCTGTACAGGCTTCAGGCAGACCGGACATTAACTGCTTTCTGGCTGCCAGAGGAAACCTTCATTTTCCCTGGGTCACACCGCCGGGGAAACTGGATGAGATCAGCGTATGGCTGTCCGAAAACAACGGTTCATGGAACCGTCTGGAAAGTGGCGTTTATGTGAGTCAGGAAATGCTCTCGATTGCCACCCGTCTGCTGACACCGGGCAGCAGCTACCGCCTTCAGGTCGATTATGACGGCGGACAGACCGGCATCCTGTCCTTTACCTACGCAGATGAAATAGTCCTTGAAGGGTATCACGATGGCGACCGGGATGGAGGGGATGCAGGCGGCAATCCACCTGATACCATCATTCAGCCGCCTCCCGAACATACCGGCGATCAGGATGACGGTTTCACAAACAGTCCCCCTACGCAGCCTTCAAAACCGCCTGTAACAAATGACGGTGGAATGGATTCCGATGATTCTGAAAAAGCACCTTCGGTCAACGGAGAAAATGATCCTACGGATCACAAGCCTTCCGAGCCATCCTTGGATGGAAAAGACGATTCCATAAATAAAGATGAATTCCCATCGCAACAGGCAAACGGTGATGCAGAGGAAGCATTAGAACCAGACGCTGGTTCCGATGAACCGGCCATACCGGAAATCGAAGCGCCAGTTGTATCAGGTCAGCCAGAGAAAGATACCGCTTTACAGCAGCCCCCCAAAGTGCAGACGATTGCCGGCGCTCCAGAGCTTACCGCTCCCGATCCTGCCCGGAAGCTTTCGGAAAACAGGAAAGAGCCGGTGCAAAGCATTATGAGCGTTCCCCCGGAAAGTGCGGATTCCAAAAAACCTGTTTTTTCAGAGTTCTTCGATGAAACCACCGACCGGATTTCCGGCACACGCTTTTTGATGATGCTGCAAACAGGGGAGCAAAGAGCCGTCTTTTCCAAACAGGGAATCACCATCAGCATACCCAAAGACGCCTTGCCGGAGGGTATCCAAAACAAAGATCAGATTGAAGTCATCATCCAAAAGGATACGGACGGCGGTTTTTCTTTTTCGTTTTCCATCAACGGAACTGTGCTCAACTCCCTGCCGGATGTTTCTGTCATGCTGCCCTATCCAAATGACCCGGCAGACGGCACATTGTTCCTCGGTGATGAAAGCGGCGTGGAAATTCCCATGATCGGCTATGACGATGCGGCGAAAGCCGCTTCCTTTCAGATCAGCCATACAGGGACTTACACCATTGCAGTAAAGGAAGATACCGCTTCCCTGGCACATGCCGCCGACACTGAGCATAGCCGGTCGCCCATACTCCTTTTGATTCCGGCTTGTCTGCTTCTTCTGTCTGCCGGTGAATTGTTCCTAAGGAGGAGGCGAAAATAAGATGGTATCTTCTGTGGTAAAAAAATATGCCGCTTTATGTATGGTCTGCCTGTGTTCATCCCTGTTTTTTCTTGGCCTGTATCAGTTTAATAATAAATATAGCCAGGACACCATTCAGGCGGCAAATGGGATTCTGGCGCTTTCTGAGGAAGAACTTCAAAAGTCACCGGTGCGCTTTCTGGTATCCGGCTGGGCGTTTTATCCTGACGCGCTTTTGACCCCGGAAGAAATACGGGATGAAAGCCATTATATGCGCTACCTTTCCATTGGAGCGCAGACCAATTTCTCCAGCCCTGCAAACCCTTCTCCCTATGGCTGCGGGACTTACCAGATGACATTCTTCCTGCCGGAACGGAAGGAAGCGTATGCACTGGAAATCCCGGAAGTGTTTTCTGCTTACAACCTTTATCTGGATCATGACCTGATCCTGCAAATGGGGGAACCTGCACAGGGGACACCATTGGTTCAAAACCGCATGGTCACTTTTCATGGCGGAAAACCGTTCACACTCACCATAGCGGTCAGCAACTATGACCACTTTTACGGAGGGATTGTTTATCCGCCTGCTTTCGGAACGATGCTGGCGGTAAATACAACCAGAGGAATCCGGTTTGCATTCTGCCTGTTTGGCTGTACGGTTACCTTTGTCTGTGCGCTGCTGTCCTTTTATTTCAGCCGCCGGATGAAACAGAACAATACATCCCTGTTCGGACTGATCTGCCTTGCCATGTGCGGTCTGTCATCCTATCCTGTGCTTCATATGCTGGCTGCTGTTCCCATATTCCCCTGGTACACGATGGAACTGTTCTGTATCTATCTGGTTACCTGGCTGATCGTAGTTCTGCAAAACCGGATATGCAGGCCGGGCTTCCTGCCTGCGGCCATCAGCAATGGGGTGGGCGCTGCGTTCCTGGTATATGCGTTTGTGTATGGCATGATGGCTTCCCATCTCTCCCTTGGAGCGATTCGTTTCTTCTCTGCATCGGTCTTTTGTTATAAGGTGGCATCTGCACTCTATCTGCTTATCATCGCTGTGCTTGCCATTCACAGAGGAGAAAAACGGAGCAGGCCGATCTTCTATGCTGCGGCAGCCGCAACCTGCGCCTTTATATGGGATCGCCTTCTGCCGGTTTATGAGCCGGTTATCGGCGGTTGGTTTGTGGAATGGGGCAGCTTTTTCATAGCAGCCGCCATCGGTTATTCCCTCTGGCGCGATGTGGTAGAGGGGTATGGAAACAGCCTGATTTTTCAGGAAGAACGCAAGCAGGTCGTCCGGCAGCTTTCTATGCAGATCGAGTACAGCCGTCAGGTTTCTGAAGCAGCGGCAGAAAACAGAAGGCTGATTCACGACATCAAACACCATCTGCGCACCATAGACCGCATGGCCTCTGAACGTGGGCAGACGGAGATCTGCTCCTTCCTGTTACAGGTAGAGGAACAGGTTGCGGCAACATCGGGGCACTCCCCTGCCCAGTTCTGCAAAAATCCCGTTGTAAATGCGCTGATTGAATACTACTACGGCATGGCGCAGACACAAGGGACAGAATTTCAAGTGCGGCTCGATCTTCCCGATCAGATGCCGCTTACCGATGTGGAACTGTGTACGGTGCTGGGCAATCTTTTGGACAATGCCGTTGAGGCGTGCAGCCGCCAAAAGCAAGGGGTGCACCGCATTTTCATTGCAGGCGAAACCAAAGGCAATATGTACTTTTTGAAGATTGAAAACACTTACGACGGTCTGGCCTTGCAGGAGGGAAAAACATTCCTCTCCCGAAAGGGTACATCTGCTGATCATGGAATCGGGCTTTCCTCTGTCCGAAAAATCATTGAAGGCCATGGCGGTGATCTCGATCTTGTTCCCGGTGAGGAATCCTTTCTTGTTGGAATTACAATACAGATGTAAAAACTGTTTTTTGAGGCGCATTCAGATACGCTCGTTGGGGCCACCCCAAACCCCGGCCAGCCCGCTTTTGCTGGTCTGGCGAACACGCCTTACGGCGTGGCTTTTCGCTCCCTTACGGTCGCTGTTCCTGCCACGAAAATATTGTTTTATACCTATAAATCGTCCTCTCACTGACATTGTTCCACTTTGCAATTTCTACCATTGTCATGTTACGTCATTTTTTACAATAGCTTTCATACAATCGAAATACCGCCGTCAACGATGTCACAACATCCACACATCTCTCAAATGCTACATTCTCTTTTGCATCATCATAATATTTCTTTCTTAATTTGTCCGCCCTTTCTATGCTTAAATTGCTTTGGCAGCCAATTATCGTTATCGGCTTTCAACAAATCATACACATATATTTTATTCGGCTTTCCTAATCCCTGATCGCCTTTGGTGTACTGATACTTGTTGTTATCTTTAGGACATGAAAAAAGCAGACACATGGAATATTTCCACATATCTGCTTCTTTCATTGCGTGTATTCAGTTTTATATATTTGCAACTATATACTTTTATAGTAATCCTTATGGATTAAGCCACTACTCCATATCCATATTGCTTAGCTGCCTGATCTGGTCTCTCCTGCTATAAATAACTGCTGTTACCTGAACTCTGTTATTTTCATCATCAACTCAATAGTAAATCAGGGAATTTTTAACAACAATCTCGCGTACTCCCTCAGTCCTCCATGGCTCTTCATCAATCAAGGCATGTTTTTTCGGAAAACTCGACAACTTAGTAATCTCTGCTTTCATCTTGTCAAGCAGATTATCTGCTGCATCCGGTGCCATTAGATCATTTGAAATATAATGCACTATCTCTTTCATCTGCTCTAATGCCAGCCTTGTTACCCTTACCTCATATTCATTCATGCACTATATTTCCGACTTTAATTGATTAAAAGCCTCATCAACAGATACAGAATCGTTCTTTTTTGCCTGTGCAAGCCCGGTCTGCATCATCGTATCAAATTCAGCTTGTGTTATAGAATCTCTTGTAACAAGTTTATCCGGAATATCAAGTGAAAATGGTACTCCATCACGCATAATAACCTGTCTGTAAGTCATATCTATGAATACAGATACAGGAATTCCAAGTCTGTCAAGAATTGCCTCTGCCTGCTCTTTTATATTCGGTTGAATTCGCGCTGTTACATTTGCAGTTTTTGTTGCCATAGTATGCACCTCCTGTTTCTTATAGTGTACCACCATGTATTGCTTTTTACAACACAAATATTTTTAACTGCTGCAGTCAATCTTTTTCCATCCAATTCAATGCGCTCTGTGCAATAACGTCATCATAAAAATCATCTTCCGAATCAGCATTATCATCTGTATCTGCCTGCTGTTGTATGATAGATATTGCATCTTTGTTAGCCTGCATAGCTGCCAGCATGCTGCCAACCATGCTCATAACCTCTTTGTTTGCTTCCTGCCTTGCTTCTTCTCTTGCCTCCTGTCTGATCCGCTCCTCTATGACAGCCATTTCCTCAGTTGATATAAATTGAGGTTCTTTCCTTTCCTTCGGTTCTATCAGTGCTTCCCGTCCAAAATGTTCTATATAATAAGTTGCCGCATCTATAAAGAACTGATTCTTTAACTTGAATATATCCATATCCAGTTCACTTAGAACCTTATTAATATTAACATGCGCAGGATTAACATCACTTTTCTTAATCTTTCCTTCCGGTGCATCTGCCCAGGTGGTTAATCCCATATGCTCTTTTGTGTGATCAGCTCTTTCCACGATCAGTTCAGCCGCTGTATGTCCATGAACGGCATAATGCATTTTATTCTGAACGGTCGCATAAAATCTTCTCGTCGTTGCAGAATTTTTATCATAGTCAATGTCTGTCGCATACAGGTCAGTGATCTTCTGATAGAATTTTCTTTCGCTGGCACGGATCTCACGGATGCGCTCTAACTGCTCGTCGAAATACTTCTCTGTCAGATACGTTCCTCGTTTCAGCCGTTCATCATCCATGACCCAGCCTTTGATGGTGTAGTCCTTGGCAATCTGATTTATCCATTTACGAAACTTTCTCAAGCTCTGAATCAGAATAAATCTTCTTGATATGCTCATTGATTGTACGAACATCCACATCGTACAATGTGGCCATCATTTTCTGTGTCAGCCATATATTTTCATCCTCATAGCGCATCTCTATGCTGTCCTGCTGATCACCTACAGAGGCAACATAGGTCAGGTATTCCGCTGCGCTTGAGCGGATGGTTATCTCATCTTTTTTCTTTCCAAATGAAGTGCCTCCTTTAATCATCAAAATGCGTTTTCGCTATTGTGTTTAGCTGCTCAGCTATTTCCGCAAACGGTTGCATTGATTCCGGAGTCCTTCCGCACGGACGTACTGAAGGAAACACTAGATTCCAAGGGAGTGCTGATTGAAAACTCCGAGGTGGAGCTTGCAGCATTTGCGCTCCTGTTCGAGTTTGATGGCGACCAGAAGCACCTTCGTCATGTGCTGTATAACTGCTCCGCTTCCCGTCCCGGCATCGAAGGAAAGACGAATGAGGATTCCAAGGAGGTGCAGACGGAGAAGCTGTCTCTGAAGGCGGTACCGCTTGCTAATGGTATGGTGAAAGCAAAGACCGGAAATACCACGGATGCTACCACCTATGCTGATTGGTGCAAGGCGGTATATGTGCCTGCGGCAGAGAGCGATGCAGCAACGCAGTCTGCAGCGAAGCCTGCAAAGGCAGTAAAGGAGTGATTGGATTATGAGTATGATTCAGAAGATTGAGATTGACGGAAAGCAGGTGCCCTTCAAGGTATCTGCCGCCATTCCGCGTATTTATCGCATCAAGTTCCACCGAGATATCTACAAGGATCTCGATGCGCTGGGAAAGGCTGTCGGAAACGGGGATGAGGGTTCCTCCCACCTCGATATGTTCTCTCTTGAGATGTTCGAGAACATCGCCTACATCATGGCAAAGCACGCAGATCCTTCTATCCCGGACAGCCCGGAGGAATGGCTTGATGAGTTCAGCACCTTCTCCATCTACCAGGTACTTCCGAAAATCATCGAGCTTTGGGGCTTAAATGTCCAGACGGATGTAGAATCTAAAAAAAACTTCACGCAACAGATCGGCCGATGACTACACCCTTGTTTCTGCTTCGCTGCGTACAGCTCGGCATCTCCATCCGGGATCTTGACTTACTCACAATCGGAATGGTGAACAATATGTACGCAGAAAGCAGCAATGATTAGTACAAAGGCTATGCGCAGATCGCTACGCAGAGGGACGCAGAGGGATTTTGATGCATTTTAGCAGAATTTATGCATCTTATATAATGACAGTGTATTGACATTAGACGTGCACTTGAATATACTATACTTGAATGGGTGAATTGGAATCCGAGCTTCCAGTTTGCAAGTTTAAGTTCTGATTTAGCTAATCG
>OBAO01001205.1_pt1 | contig 16355 bp, 15 predicted proteins | sample 1517541 | NCBI WGS metagenome assembly OBAO01 (sample SAMN04571698, study PRJEB22368) | human gut metagenome | biome: human gut; material: stool | host: Homo sapiens | place: Luxembourg | collected 2012-08-10
TCTGGCGCAGGGTATCCACATCGTTGGTGTACACGGACATGATATCGCCGTGGGGGTGCTGGTCAAAATAGGAGATGGGCAGGCTTTCCATGTGGGTGAACAGCTTGGTGCGCAGGTTGCGCAGCGTGCCCTGCGTTACGTTGACCATAACGCGGGCATTGATCCATGCTGCCAGAATACCCACAAGGTAGATGCAGCCCACCCGCAGCAGTGCGCCGGCCAGCGGCGCAAAGCTGGGGTTCTGCTGGTGGGTCATGGGCACGATATAATCGTCCATCAAAGTCTGCAAAAACAGGCTGGCCTGCACATTGGCCAGCGCACTGACCACAATGCAGATAAGCACAAGGATGCAGTGGGGCAGGTAGTTGCGGAACACTTCATCCATGATGCGCCGGAGCAGCTTGCCCGGGTTTTCCACCTTGGGCTTCGGGCCCATGCCGCGGGGACCGCCGGGGCCTTTTACCTCTTTTACCTGTGCCATTACTGCTCACCTCCCTGCTTGTCGAAGTCGCCGCCGCCCTGGGTCTGGCTGTTGTAAACTTCCTGATAAATGGCGTTGGTCCTGAGCAGCTCCTCGTGGGTGCCCAGGCCGTTGATCTGGCCGTTGTCCAGCACCAGGATGCGGTCTGCATCCTGCACCGAGGAGATGCGCTGTGCAATGATGATCTTGGTGGTGCCGGGGATCTCTTCCCGGAAGGCCTTGCGGATCTTGGCGTCGGTGGCGGTGTCCACCGCGCTGGTGGAGTCGTCCAGGATCAGCACCTTGGGCTTGCGCAGCAGAGCGCGGGCGATGGTCAGGCGCTGCTTCTGGCCGCCGGACACATTGGTGCCGCCCTGCTCGATCCAGGTATTGTACTTATCCGGGAAGCGCTCGATGAATTCATCCGCACAGGCCAGCTTTGCCATGCGGATGCACTCTTCCTCGCTGGCGTTCGCGTCGCCCCAGCGCAGGTTGTCGAGGATGGTGCCGCTGAACAGCACGTTCTTCTGCAGCACCATGGACACTTCGTGGCGCAGGACGTCCAGGTTGTAATCCCGCACATCCACGCCGCCTACCTTCACGGTGCCGCTCTCAGCGTCGTACAGCCGGGGGATCAGCTGCACCAGGCTGGACTTTGCACTGCCGGTGCCGCCGATGATGCCCAGCGTCTCGCCGGGCTGGATGGTAAAGCTGATATCGTTCAACACCGGCTGGCCGCTGCCGTGCTTATACTTGAAGGTAACGTGGTCGAACTGGATGCTGCCGTCTGCCACCTGCTGCACCGGCTGCTTTGCCGGGGGCAGGTCGGTGTGCTCGTCCAACACCTCCACGATACGCTTGGCAGAAGCGGCGGACATGGCGATCATGACAAAGGCCATGCTCAGCATCATCAGTGCCATAAGGATGTTCATGATATAGCCGAACAGGGCGTTCAGCTGGCCAGTGGTAATAGCACCGTGCAGCACATATTTTGCGCCGAACCAGCTCAGCGCGATGTTGCAGCCGTACACCGCCACCAGCATGGCGGGGTTATTGAAGCTCAGGCGGCTTTCCGCGTTGACGAACTGCTTGTACAGGCTCTCGCAGGCGGCAGTGTATTTTTCGTTTTCAAAGCCCTCGCGCACAAAGCTTTTGACCACGCGGATGGCAGAGACATTCTCCTGCACCGAGGCGTTGAGGTTATCGTAGTTCTTGAACACACGGTCAAAGATGTGGAAGGTAGGGATCATGATGGCAGCCAGCACCGCCACCAGAAAAACCACCGCCACCACGAACACCAGCGACAGCGGGCCGCCGATGACCACAGCCATGAACATGGCAAACACCAGATGCACCGGGGCGCGCACGCACATGCGCAGGATCATCTGGAAGGCGTTCTGCACGTTGGTCACGTCGGTGGTCATGCGGGTAACAAGACCCGCCGTAGAGAATTTGTCGATGTTGGAAAAAGAGTAATGCTGGATATTTTCATACATGGCATCGCGCAGATTTCCGGCAAAGCCGGTGGATGCCTCGGCGGCGTACTTGCCCGCCAGCACGCCCAGCACCAGCGCAATGGCTGCCACCAGAAAGGTAAGCAGTCCGTAGCGGATGATGGCGTTCATATCGCCCTTTTCAATGCCCTGATCGATGATAAAGGCCATGATGGTGGGCAGCAGCACATCCATAATGGCTTCCAGCGCAGCAAAGAGCGGTGTCTTGATCGAGGCGGCTTTATACTCGCCCAGATGCGACACAAGCTTTTTGATCATCTGAGTTCCCTCCTGTTGAATTTATTTGTTTGGTACAAAACAATTTTATACATAACAATTTAAATGTCAAGACGTTTCGTAAAATGTTCATAATTGCTAATTTAGCAAGTCCTTTTTCGGCGCTTTGACGGAAAAGATCGTTATTTCAGTGCTTCCCGCAGCTTGTTCAGCAGCCGCAGCAGTTCTGCGTTCTCCTCCTCGGTCAGCAGTCCGGCCACATAATCGTCGGTCTGGTGGAAGGACAGCAGGGTCTTTTCGTGCCGTTGGATGCCCTCCTCGGTCAAAACCAGCTGCTTGAGCCGGGCGTCCTGCGGTACGCTCAGCCGCTGGATGTAGCCCTTGCGCTCCATCAGCTGCAAAATGTTCGTCACCGTGGAGCGGGTGATGGAAAATTCCCGCTCGATGTCCCGCTGGAACACCGGCTCGTCCCGGTGGCGGTAGAGATACTCGATGATCCACCCGTGCATGGGGGTGGTCTGCTCTACCCCGTTGGCGCGGGAAAACTGGTTCAGCCTGCGGAAGATCAGGTTATCCACCCGGCGCAGCTGGGCGGGGATGACCTGCGGCCCATCCCACGGCGGGTCCAGCTTGCAGTGTTCTTCAATAGAGTGCTGTGTACACATAATGGTTTTCCTCTGTTTCGGTCAAATCGTTCGATGTGAAACTGTTTGATACGATACATATATTACTCATATCCCCGCTCAATGTCAAGGGGCAGGGCGCAAAAAAGGCCGCTGCGGAAAATTTTCCGCAGCAGCCTTGATTTTTATGGATACGGGATACGCTTACAGCTTTTTGCCGGTCAGCAGCTCATAGGCCTCCAGATACTTGGCAATGGTCTTGTCAATGACATCCTGCGGCAGGTCGTAGTTGCTGTCGGGGTTGGCCTTCAGCCAGTCGCGGACAAACTGCTTGTCGAAGGAGGGCTGGCTGTGACCCGGCTCGTAGCCCTCCAGCGGCCAGAAGCGGGAGGAGTCCGGGGTCAGCATCTCGTCACCCAGCACCACGTTGCCGTCCTCGTCCAGACCAAACTCGAACTTGGTGTCGGCAATGATGATGCCGCGGGAAAGTGCGTACTCGGCGCACTTCTTGTACAGAGCGATGGTGTAGTCGCGCAGCTTGGTAGCGTACTCCAGACCGTGGCCGGGGAACTGCTTTTCCAGCACGTCGATGCTCTGCTCGTAGGAGATGTTCTCGTCGTGGTCACCGATCTCTGCCTTGGTGGAGGGGGTGTAGATGGGCTCGGGCAGCTTATCGGACTCCTTGAGACCCTCGGGCAGCTGGATGCCGCACACCTTGCCGGTCTTTTGGTAGCTGGCCCAGCCGCTGCCGGTGATGTAGCCGCGCACGATGCACTCGATGGGCAGCATGGTCAGCTTGCGGCACATCATGCTGTTGCCGGTGAACTGGGGCTGACGGAAGAACTCCGGCATATCCTGCACATCCACGCTCAGCATATGGTTGGGCAGCAGATCGCGGGTATAATCGAACCAGAACTTGCTCATCTGGGTGAGCACGGTACCCTTTTTGGTGACCTTGTTTTTCAGGATGACGTCAAACGCAGAAATGCGGTCGGTGGCAACCATGATCAGGCTGTCGCCATTGTCGTAGATCTCGCGGACCTTGCCTTCTTTGATGGGTTTGAACTCAGTCATAATCAAACACTCCATTTTTCCATGTTCTCGGCAGCGCAGCAGCGCAGCGCAGTTCTTACCCTACTATTCTACCATACTGCCGCGCGGTTTAAAAGGAACAGAATAAAAGAAAAACGGGCAAGTTTTGTGTTTTTATCGTGAAAAGTGCGCAAAAAACAGCAGGAAATTTCGGCGTTTTGACGATAAAAGTCGTACTTTATCCCCAAATACACGCACCTTTGCAAAATGCAGTCATGGACAAGCGCCGCCGGTTGCGGTATTATAAGAGTATAAGAGAACGTGTGCCCCTGCAAGGGGGCACGACAGCAGATGAGGAGGTAAAGAGTATGGGCAAATTCCCTAAGGGCTTTTTGTGGGGCGGCGCTACCGCCGCCAACCAGTGCGAGGGTGCATGGCAGGCAGACGGCAAGGGTCTTGCCACGGTGGATGTGACCCCTTTCGGCCCGGATCGTTTCCCGGTGGCAACGGGCTATATGGAGATGCTGGATTGTGACGATGCGCATTTCTACCCCAGCCACGAAGCCATTGACCTGTATCACCATTATAAAGAGGATATCGCCCTGTTTGCAGAGATGGGCTTCAAGTGCTTCCGGCTGTCCATTGCATGGACGCGCATCCTGCCCAACGGCGATGACGCCCAGCCCAACGAGGCGGGGCTGGCCTTCTACGACAGCATTTTTGACGAGTGTCATAAGTACGGCATCGAGCCGCTGGTCACCATCTGCCACTTTGACACCCCCATTGCGCTGATCAAAAAATACGGCGGCTGGAAAGACCGCCGCATGGTGGACGCCTACGTCCACTACTGCGAGGTGCTGTTCGACCGTTTCAAGGGCAAGGTGAAGTACTGGCTCACCTTCAACGAGATCAATATGCTGCTGCACCTCTCCTTTACCGGCGCAGGGCTGGTGTTCTATCCCGGCGAGAACGTGGAGCAGGTCAAGTATCAGGCTGCCCATCACGAACTGGTAGCCAGCGCAAAGGCGGTAAAGCTGGCGCACGAAAAAATGCCGGACGCCATGGTGGGCTGTATGCTGGCAGCGGGACAGTTCTACCCCCGCACCTGTGCCCCGGAGGATGTGCGGGCGGCGCAGGAGGCAGACCGGGACAACTACTTCTTTACCGATGTGCAGGTGCGCGGCGCTTACCCCGTGTGGGCTAAAAAGCGGATGGAGCGTGCCGGGGTGCAGCTGCGCACCCAGCCGGAGGACGACCGCACGCTGCGGGAGGGCACGGTGGATTTTGTGTCCTTCAGCTACTATTCCAGCCGCTGCATCACGGTGGATAAGGAGCTGATGGCGGCAGAGAATGCGGAAGGCAACGCCGTGTCTGCATCGGTGAAGAACCCCTACCTGAAGACCAGCGAGTGGGGCTGGGCCATCGACCCGGTGGGTCTGCGGGTGACGTTGAACACCATCTACGACCGGTACGAAAAGCCCATGTTCATCGTGGAGAACGGTCTGGGTGCGGTGGATACCGTAGAACCGGACGGCTCCATCCACGACAGCTACCGCATCGATTATCTGCGGGCGCACATCGAGGAGATGGAAAAGGCCGTCAACGAGGACGGTCTGCCCCTGATGGGCTACACCACATGGGGTCCCATCGACCTTGTAAGCGCTTCCACCGGCGAGATGAAAAAGCGGTACGGCTTTATCTATGTGGACAAGGACAACGCCGGCAACGGCACCCTTGCCCGCAGCCGGAAGGACAGTTTTTACTGGTACAAAAAGGTCATTGCTTCGGACGGCGAGGACTTGGCTTGAGCCAACGCCCCGGCACTGTTTGCGGAACAGCAGCGCCGGGGCAAAGTGTGTGAGGACGAACCAATAACGGAGAAAATTTATGACACCACAAATCATTGCACACCGCGGTGCTTCCTATCTTGCACCGGAAAATACCCTGACCGCCTTTAAAAAAGCCATGGAGCTGGGCGCGGACGGTGTGGAGATGGACGTACAGCAGACCAGCGATGCCGGGCTTGTGATCCACCATGACTATATGATCGATCTGCACACGGATATTTCCGGTAAGATCTACGATATGACCATGGGCGATCTAAAGACGCTGGATTTCGGCAGCTGGAAGGACGTATTGTTCAAGGACGAGAAGATCGCTACCCTGCAGGAGGCCATGGAGCTGTGCAGGCAGATGCCGGGGTGCACCGTGCATCTGGAGCTGAAATCCACCATGGACAACGACCCGGACTTTGTGCCCCGGGTGCTGGAGGTACTGCAGCAGACCGAGATGGTGGAGCAGGTGATCCTTGTCTCCTTCAACCATGCGCTGCTGCGGCAGGCAAAGCAGCTGCTGCCGGAACTGCGGGTAGGCGCGCTGGTATACGGCGAGCTGGAAAGCCTGCTGCTGCCGCCGCCCATCATCTGGAAGGATCTGGGGCTGACCAACGGCATGGACGAAATGGAAGCCATGGATACCGCCCTGCCGGAGAGCGCAGCAGACGAGGAAAACTGCAGCTGGATGACCCGCTGGATGAGCGACAAGGTAAGTATGCTGCGGGCAAGCTTTCCCGGTGAGAGCCTGAACGAGATCTACAAGAACTTGATGGCGCAGCGGGATCTGCCCGCCTATATCCGCAGTCTGGACTTTGTGCCGGAGTGGGTCAGCTGCGAGTACCACACTGCCTACAAAAATGCCGGTTTCATTGACGAACTGCACGAGATGGGCATCAAGGTGTCTCTGTGGACGGTGGATATGGAAGATACCGTCCGCAGTCTGCTGCGTACCAGCGCCGATGCCTACATCACCAACCGTCCCGACCGTGTGCGGGAATGGATGGAAAAGGAGCAGGCGGCGACCGCCCCGACAGAGTCTGCCCCCACTGCTGAAGCAGACACCGGGACAGCTGCCGCAGAGTAAACCGACCGGAACAGACACAAAAAAAAGAGATAGGCTTTCCCGAAAGGGATCGCCTATCTCTTTTTCATTCATTTTATTCTGCTGCGTCGGTCAGCACAAAGGTCAGCTCTGCGGTGACGGCGCACTTGCCGTCCACCCATGCCGAGGCCTTGCCTACGCCCACAGCGCCGTGCTGCTGTACCAGCTCGCAGTGGAGGGTGAGCACGTCCCCGGGGGTGACCTGCTTGCGGAAGCGGGCACTCTTGATGCCGCCGAACAGCGCAAGCTTGCCCTTGTTTTCCGGCAGGCTCAGCGCTGCCACAGCGCCGGTCTGTGCCAGTGCTTCCAGCAGCAGTACGCCGGGCATGACCGGCTGCGCCGGGAAGTGGCCGTTGAAGAATTCCTCGTTGCGGGTGACGCACTTGCGGCCGATGGCCCACTGCCCCGGCTCGTAGTCCAGAACACGGTCCACGAGGGCAAAGGGGTAGCGGTGGGGCAGGATCTCCGCGATCTGTACACTGCTCAGGGTGTTGGCGTTTTCACGCACGGTACGGGGCTCTGCCATGGGTCAGCCCTCCCATCTGCGCAGGGCGATGCAGGCGTTGTGGCCGCCAAAGCCCAAGCTGTTGCTCAGCGCGTACTGCATCTCCTGCTGCCGCCCGGTGTTGGGCACATAGTCCAGATCGCACTCCGGGTCGGGCTGGGCGTAGTGGATGGTGGGCGGGGCGAACTGGTCCCGCAGTGCCAGCGCGGTAAACACGGCCTCGATGCCGCCCGCGCCGCCCAGCAGATGGCCGGTCATGCTCTTGGTGCTGACCACGGTCATCTCCTTGGCGTGTGCGCCGAACACGGCGTGGATGGCGGCAGTCTCGCAGGCATCGTTCATGTGGGTGCCGGTGCCGTGGGCGTTGATGTGATTCACCTGCTCCGGTGCGATGTCGGCATCCACCAAGGTCAGCTTCATGCAGTCGATGGCACCTGCGCCGCCGGGAGCCGGAGCGGTAAAGTGATAGGCATCGCAGTTGGCACCGTAGCCCACCACCTCGGCATAGATGTGTGCGCCGCGCGCTCTTGCGTGCTCCAGTTCTTCCAGCACCAGCACACCGCTGCCCTCACCCATGACAAAGCCGCCGCGGCGGGCGTCAAAGGGCAGGCTGGCAGCGTCCGGGTCGGTGGCGGTGGAAAGTGCCTTCATGCTGGTAAAGCCGCCGATGCCCAAGGGGCTGATGCAGCTTTCCGCGCCGCCGCAGACCATCACCGGCTCATAGCCGTCCCGGATGCGGTGGAAGGCGTCGCCTACGGCGTTGGTGCCGCCGGCGCAGGCCGTGACCGGGCAGGTGCACATGCCCTTCAGACCGAAGCGGATGGCCACCTGCGCCGCTGCCATGTTGGCAATGGCCATGGGCACAAAGTAGGGGCTTACCTTCTCCATGCCCTTTTCCTCGCCGCGGGCGTGCTGCTCCTCGATCGTGGGCAGACCGCCGATGCCGCTGGACAGGATGACGCCGATGTCCTTGCCCTCGGCCTCGGTATCAAGGCCGCTGTCTGCAATGGCTTCGGCGGCAGCGCCCAGTGCCAGCAGGGTGAAGCGCGCCATTTTGCGGACTTCCTTTTTGTCCACCACGCTCTCGGGGTCAAAATCCTTTACCTCACCAGCCAGCTTGCACTTGAAGTCGGTGGTGTCGAACTGGGTGATGGGGCCGATGCCGCATTTACCGGCACGGGCTGCTGCCCAGCTGTCCGCCACATTGTTGCCCAGCGGGTTCACCGTGCCAAGGCCGGTGATCACAACTCTGCGTTTTTCCATAAGGGTTCTCCTTTACATTGCCATGCCGCCGTCCACACAGAGCACCTGCCCGGTGAGATAGCTGCTTTGTTCTGCGGCAAAAAACGCCACTGCCTGTGCCACATCCTCCGGCTGGCCTGCGCGGCCCGCGGGGATGCCCTGCGTCATGCCGGTGCGCACCGCCTCCGGCAGCACGGCAGTCATGTCGGTGTCGATAAAGCCGGGTGCTACCGCGTTCACGGTCACGTTCCGCGCGGCCAGTTCCCGGGCAAGGCTCTTGGTCAGACCGATGAGCCCCGCCTTGCTGGCGGCGTAGTTGGTCTGCCCGGCGTTGCCCCGCAGCGCCACCACGCTGGAAAGGTTCACGATGCGGCCATAGCGCTGGCGCACCATGCGGCGGGCGGCCTCCTTGCAGCAGAGAAAGGCGCTTTTCAGGTTGGTGTCCAGCACCGCGTCAAAATCCTGCTCGGTCAGGCGCAAAATCAGGTTGTCCCGGGTGATGCCCGCGTTGTTCACCAGCACATCCACCCGGCCAAAGGCCTCTGCAGCGGCATCGAACAGCGCCTTGCAGCCCTCGGCGGTGGATACATCCGCCTGCACGGTCACCGCCTGCACGCCCTCGGCGCGGCAGAGCGCTGCCGTCTGCTCCGCAGGCTCTGCGCCGTGGCAGTAATTCACCACCACATTGCAGCCCTGCTTTGCCAGTGCCACGCACACTGCGCGGCCAATGCCCCGGCTGCCGCCGGTAACAATGGCGGCGCGGGTCAGCTTTTCTTCACTCATTCTGCATCCTTCCATGCGGTCAGCACTGCATCCAGCTGTTCCGGGGTCTCCACTGCGGTGCAGACCACCCCGGGCAGGGTCTTTTTCACAAAGCCGCTCAGGGCGTTGCCGGGGCCGACTTCCAGAATGTGGTCCACACCCAGCTCGCCCAGACGGCGCAAAGTGTCCTCCATGTAGACGCTGCTCTGCACCTGCTTTACCAGCAGCTGCGGGATGCTGTCGGTCTCGGCCTTTTCATGCCCCAGACAGTTGAACAGCACCGGCGTCTCCATGGTGCCGAAGTTTTCGCCCGCAAAGCGCTGTGCCAGCGCATCCCCTGCGGGAGCCATCAGCTTTGTGTGGAAGGGGCCGCTGACCTTCAGCGGGATGCAGCGGCGGGCACCGGCTTCCTTTGCCAGCGCGGCAGCCTGCTCCACAGCGGCCTTTTCGCCGCCGATGACCAGCTGCCCAGGGCAGTTGTAGTTGCAGATCTGCACACAGCCCGTCTCCGCCGCCTGTTCGCAGCAGGCAGACAGTTTTTCTCTGTCCAGCCCCAGCACGGCGGTCATGCCGCAGGCAAGGCCCTTTGCGGCCTCCGCCATGGCCTTGCCCCGGAAGGCGGTCAGCTCGATGGCCTGCTTTGCGGTGAACACCCCGGCTGCCTGCAGCGCGGAGTATTCGCCCAGCGAAAGCCCCGCAAGATAGGCGGGCTTTACGCCCTTTTCGGCCAGCACAGCGGTCACGCCGCAGGCAAAGGCCACCATGCAGGGCTGGGTGTATTCGGTCTGGTTCAAAACGCCGTCCGGGTCCTCAAAACAGACGCGGTGCAGATCAAAATCCAGCGCTGCGCTGTCAAAGGCCGCCCGGAAGGCGGGAGATGCTTCGTAAAATTCCTTGCCCATGCCGGGGTGCTGCGCACCCTGACCGGCGTAAAGTACGGCAAGCTTCATAAGTTCTGCCTCCATTCGGTCACAAGTTCGTCCATCAGCTCGCACACGGTGCGCATCCGGTCCAGCCTGCCCACGTTTTCGCCGCAGAAGAAGAGCCCTTCCTCCACGTTGCCCTTCACCGCCTCGATGAGGGCGTGGGTGATGCAGTAGGGCACGGCAGCGGGGTCGCAGGTCTTAAGACACCGGGCGCAGTGCTTGGGCGGGAAGCGTTTGCCCTCGGCCAGCGCCTGCACCAGCGGGGTGTTCAGGGCGCGGCCGGGCATTCCCACCGGGCTGTGGATGATGCGCACATCCTCCGGCTTTGCCGCCAGCAGCACGTCCTTGTAGGTCTGGGAGGCATCGCACTCGTAGGTGGGGATAAAGCGGGTGGCAAGCTGCACGCCCGCAGCGCCAAGCTTTGTAAAGTGTGCCATGTCGGCACCGGTGTACACGCCGCCCGCCACGAATACCGGGATGGCATGGCCGTATTGCTCCTCGTAGGGATTTACCTCGGCCAGCACCCCGGGCAGAATTTCGTCCAAGGTCTGGCAGCGGTCTGCCAGCAGGTCCTCCTCGGCAAAGCCGAGATGCCCGCCCGCCTTGCAGCCCTCGATGACCACAAAATCGGCGGTGCGGTCAAAGCCCTTTGCCCAGCGGCGCAGGATGAGCTTTGCCGCCCGGGCGCTGGATACGATGGGCGCAATGGCCACCTCTTTGGTGCCCACGATACCCGGCAGTTCCAGCGGCAGACCCGCACCGGAGACCACGGCATCCACCCCCGCCGCTACGGCGGTGCGGATAGCCTCGACATAGTCCCGGGTGGCTACCATGGCGTTGATAGCTACCAGACCCACGCCCCCGGCAATGGCCTTGGCTTTTTGAATTTCTGCGGTCAGGGCACGGTGGTTTGCTGCCGCCGGGTCACGGGCAAAATCCGGCTCGCGGTAGCCTGCATCGGCGGTGGAGATGCACCCCATGCCGCCGCAGGCTGCTACCGCACCGGCCAGCCCGCCCAGCGAGACGCCTACGCCCATGCCGCCCTGCAAAATGGGTACTTGCAGGGGCTTGCCGCCAAGGGTCAGCATTCGGTGTTCAGCGCGGCGATGCGCTGCCTCCCGCCCTGCCACAGGTCGGCAAGGATGTCCGCCACGGGGCGCACCTCGTGCAGCATTCCGGCTACCTGACCGGCCATCAGGCTGCCGCTTACCGTGTCGCCCTCAAAGACGGCACGGCGCAGGCTGCCCAGCGTGTATTTTTCCAGTTCCATCTTATCCGCGCCCGCCTTTTCCTGACGGACATACTCCCGGCTCATGCGGTTTTTCAGCACACGCACCGGTGCACCCACGGTGCGTCCGGTGACGATGGTGTCACTGTCCCCGGCTTTGAGCAGCGCGGCCTTGTAGTTGGGGTGAATGGGGCACTCCTCGCTTGCCAGCAGGCAGGTGCCCACCTGCACACCGCAGGCGCCCAGTGCCAGCGCAGCCGCCAGCTGACGGCCATCGGCAATGCCGCCTGCGGCGATGACCGGCACGCTGACCGCGTCCACCACCTGCGGCACCAGTGCCATGGTGGTCATCTCGCCCACATGGCCGCCGCTCTCGGTGCCCTCGGCAATGACGGCGTCAATGCCCAGCGGCTCCAAATGCCGTGCCAGCACGGCAGCAGCCACCACCGGGATCACCTTGATACCGGCAGCTTTCCACATGGAAACGTATTTTCCCGGGTTGCCTGCGCCGGTGGTGACCACGGCGACTTTTTCCTCCACCACGATCTGGGCAAACTCATCTGCCTGCGGGTGCATGAGCATGATGTTTACACCAAAGGGCTTGTCGGTCAGCTCCCGGCAGCGGCGGATGTTCTGGCGCAGGGTATCGGCATTCATGCCGCCCGCACCGATGATGCCCAGTGCACCGGCGTTGGAGCAGGCGGCGGCAAACTCGCCGGTGGCAATGTTGGCCATGCCGCCCTGAATGATGGGGTATTTCGTCCCCAGGATCTCGTTTAAAAGTTTCATGGTCTTTATCCTTTATATTCCACGATCATGCCGCCCCATGTCAGGCCGCCGCCGAAGCCGATGCAGGCAAGGGTCTGACCGGGGAGCAGCTGGCCGCTTTCAGCCAGCTCGTTCAGCGCCACCGGGATGCTGGCAGCACTGGTGTTGCCGTGGCGGTCCATGTTTTTGTAGAACTTTGCACCATCGGCGTGCAGCGCCTTGACGCAGTGGTCGATGATGCGGCTGTTGGCCTGATGACAGACCACCCAGTCGTAAGGCCGGTCTCGTCCAGCACGGTGTGCAGGCATTTGGGCAGGGCATCCACCGCAAAGCGGAACACTGCCCTGCCGTCCATGCTGATGGGTGCCGAGCCTGCGCGGCTGGGGCCGCCGGCATGGATGGCGGCATCGCCCCGGGCACCCAGCGTGATGGCAAAGGGCGCGGAGGTGTCGGTCAGTTCAAACACTGCCGCACCGGCACCATCGCCAAACAGCACACAGGTGGAGCGGTCGGCGGGGTCCATCAGGCGGGAGAGTGCTTCCGTGCCGATAACCAGCGCGTACCGCCCGCCCAGCGTAGCCAGCAGGCCGCGCGCCACCGCCGTGCCGTACAAAAAGCCGGAACAGGCGGCGTTTACATCCAGTGCGGGGCGGTTTTCCGGCAGTGCCAGCGCCGCCTGCACCTGACAGGCCACGCTTGGGGTGGCGTCCGGTGCGGAAAGGGTGGCGCAGACGCAGCAGGCAATGTCTGCCGGAGCAAGACCGCTGCGCTGCAGCGCCTGCTTTGCGGCAGCAATGGCCAGTGTAGCGGCGTTTTCGCCCTCGGTGCAGTAGTGCCGGGTGCGGATGCCGGTGCGGGTGGTGATCCACTCGTCGCTGGTATCCACGGTGCGGCTCAGCTCTTCGTTGGTGACCGTGCGGCCGGGCAAAGCCCCGCCGGTGGCGATCAGACGCAAACCCTTCATGCTTTCCTCATTTCTCCGATCTGACGGAATTTCTGGTAGCGCTGCTCGGCCAGCTGACGGCCGTTCATGCGGGCAAGGCTGCGCAGCTGCCGCTGCAGTGCCTCGTCCAGATTGCCGAACAGTACCCCGTGGGCGCGCTGTGCGCCGCCCACCGGCTCCGGGATGATCTCCTCCACGATGCCGTCCTTGTACAGATCCTGTGCGGTCAGCTTCATGATCTCGCAGGCTTCGCCGCTGCGGGAGGAATCCTTCCACAGGATGCTGGCAAAGCCTTCGGGGCTCAGCACCGAGTAGACGGCGTTTTCCAGCATGAGGATGCGGTTTGCCACACCCAGCGCCAGCGCGCCGCCGGAAGAGCCTTCGCCGGTGACCACTGCGATCACCGGCACAGTCAGGCCGCTCATCTCCATCAGGTTGCGGGCGATGGCCTCGCCCTGTCCGCGCTCCTCGGCGTCCTTGCCGGGGTATGCGCCCGGCGTGTCGATGAAGGTGATGATGGGACGGTCAAATTTTTCCGCCTGCTTCATCAGGCGCAGGGCCTTGCGGTAGCCCTCCGGCCCGGGCATACCGAAGTTGTAGCGCAGGTTTTCCTCCAGCGTGCTGCCCTTGCGGTGGCCGATGACCGTGACCGGTTGGCCGTGGAACAGCGCCACACCGCCCAGAATGGCGGCATCTTCCTTGCACTGACGGTCGCCGCACTGCTCAAAGAAGTCGGTGAACAGTGCATCCACGATCTCGTCGATGTGGGGGCGCTCCGGGTGGCGTGCCAGAAAGACCCTGTCCTCTGCGGTCAGTGCCCCGCAGCCGGACAGCAAAGCGTCCTCCTGCGCGGAAAGCTCTGCCAGCTCGGCAGCGTGGTTGGTGATATCGGTCATGTTCTCGTCCGCCGGGTCGCCGCGCAGGGCGGCGATCTTTTCATCCAGCGGTGCGAGCTGTTGTAAGATGTCCTTGATCATAAGGCGCTTCCTCCTCAGGCGTGCAGACGCAGCAGCTGCGCCAGTGTTTCGCGCATTTCGGTACGGGGCACTACCTTGTCCACAAAGCCGTGCTCGTATTGGAACTCGCTGCGCTGGAAGCCTGCGGGCAGCTTTTCGCCGATGGTCTGTTCAATGACCCGGGGCCCCGCAAAGCCGATCAGCGCCCCGGGCTCTGCCAGCATAATATCGCCAAGGCTGGCAAAGCTGGCAGTCACGCCGCCGGTGGTGGGGTGGGTCAGCACGCTGATGTATAGCCCGCCCCGGGCGGAGAACCGCTCGATGGCGGCAGAGGTCTTTGCCATCTGCATCAGGCTGAAAATGCCCTCCTGCATCCGGGCGCCGCCGCTGGCCGAGAAGATGATCAGCGGCAGGTGCTTTGCGGTGGCGTGCTCCACGGCGCGGGTGATCTTTTCGCCCACAGTGGTGCTCATGCTGCCCATAAAGAACCGGCTGTCCAGCACTGCCACTACCACCGGGGTGCCCTCGATGCGCCCCGTGGCGGTGATGACAGCTTCCTTCAAGCCGGTCTTGCCTGTCTGTGCTTCCAGCTTTTCCGGGTAGCCGGGAAACTGCAGCACATCCTGCGGGGCAAGGTCGGCATCCAGTTCCCGGAAGCTGCCCTTATCAAGGATGAGGCTCAGGCGGTAGTACCCGCCGATGGGCAGGTGCACCCCGCAGTTGGGGCAGACGTACTGCGCCTTGTTCCAGATCTGGCGGGTGGCGCGGCGTCCGCACTTTTTGCATTCCACGAACTGCGGGTCGTTCCACACGGCACCCGCATCCCGCCGGGCCTTCAGCTGGAAGGTGCGCTCCCGCATGCTGCCCGGCAGCAGGTCTTTGATACTGTTCATCTCGTTTCGCCTCGGTCAGCCTCAGACATGGGCATTGATGTAGTTGAAGATATCGCCCACGGTCTTGAGGTTTGCCAGCTCCTCATCGGGGATGGACACGCCGCAGGCCTCTTCCAGTGCCATGTTCAGCTCCACAGCGTCTAGGCTGTCGGCCTCCAGATCCTCGGTCAGGCTGGCCTCCATGGTCACCTTGTCCTCATCGCAGCTCAGGGTATCGACAACGATCTTCTTCATTTCCTCGAAAGTCATGGTAGTATTCTCCTTTATGTTTACTGTTTGTGTTTAATTATTTACCTAAAATTTATGAGGTATCGAACACGACCATTATAATCAAACCGTTAGATAAGTCAATGGTTTTAGTTAAATATTTTTATCTTTTACATTTCTGTCACAGTTTGCTTCCTCTTTATATAGGGGCTCCCACAGACGCAAAAAAGCCGCTGCACAGTACTTTGTGCAGCGGCCTTTCCCGCAATAATAATATTTCTTATTCCAGTCCGATCTGCTGGGCGTATTCTTCCAGCAGTTCCCGCTCAAGGAAGGGGGTCTTGACGCCCTCGCGGTCGCGGTAGGTCTCGTGTCCCTTGCCGATGACGGCGATCAGGTCGCCCTCCTGTGCGTGATCCACTGCGTAGTGCAGCGCGTCCAGACGGTCGGGGATTTCCACGAACTTTGCGTCCGGGTTGCCCTTGTTCATGCCCTCGCGGATATCCGCAATAATGTCCTCTACCTTTTCAAAGCGGTTGTTGTCCTCGGTGAGGATGGAGAAATCGGCCATCTTGGCGCAGATCTCGCCCATGCCGTAGCGGCGCAGCTTGGAGCGGTTGCCGCCGCAGCCAAACACCACCACCAGACGGTGGGGCTTGTAGGCGCGCAGGGTGGTAAGCAGGCTCTCGGTGGATACCTCGTTGTGGGCATAGTCCAGCAGGATGGTGAACTTTTTGCTGATGGGCACCAGCTCCACACGGCCCTTCACCACGCACTTGCCCAGACCATCGTGGATGGCGGCATCCGGCAGACCCAGCACCTTGCCCACGGCCAGCGCTGCCAGCGCGTTGTACACGCTGAACTCGCCGGGCATATTCACCTTGACGTCCATCTCGTCCTTGCCGGTAACGTGGAAGGCAACGCCCAGAAAATCGTGGGTGCGCAGCAGCTCGTAGCCGGTCTCGCGGTAGTCGGCCTTTTCATCGCGGCCATAGGTGACCAGCTTGCAGGTATGGCCTTCCAGCAGGGCGGCGGTGTTCTCGTCGTCAATGTTCACCACGCCCACATCGCAACGCTTGAACAGCTGTCCCTTCCAGCTGCGGTACTCCTCAAAGGTCTTGTGCTCGCCGGGGCCGATGTGAT